>Ga0233423_10000830_pt1 | contig 15674 bp, 14 predicted proteins | sample Watercolumn_Mata_FD_180713 | JGI IMG/M metagenome (GOLD analysis project Ga0233423, IMG submission 180713) | Freshwater microbial communities from Lake Matano, South Sulawesi, Indonesia - Watercolumn_Matano_2014_112_MG | ecosystem: Environmental > Aquatic > Freshwater > Lake | place: Indonesia...
GCACGTCGTCCCAATCGGCCTCGCTGAACTCCAGGGCCGCGCCGCGGCGGATGATGCCGGCGTTGTTGACCAGGATGTCCAGCCGCCCGGCCTGGCGCACGGCCTCGGCGACCAGGGCATGCAGGTCGGCCGGGGTTGTCTGGGCCAGATCGGCCTGCAGCCAGAAGAAGCGCCGCCCCAGAGCGGCGATGGCCGCCCGCGTCTCCGCCGGCTCCGAGCGGTCCAGGGCCACGATGTCGGCGCCAGCCTGGGCCAGGGCGATGGCGATGGCCTGGCCCAGGCCCTTGTGCGCGCCGGTGACCAGGGCGACTTTGTGATCCAGGCGAAACTTATCCAGGATCATGGATCTCCTCGCCAAATGGTTGGGCGTGTGGCGTGTTGCGTGTTCCGTTGGGGTTATAAGCAAAACGGAACACGCAACACGCCACACGTATTAATGGCCCAGGGCCCGCAGCATGGGTACAGTGCGTGAGACCCAGCTCAGGACGGGGTCGTCTGGGCTGGCCTGGACGCGCTGGTTGCCGGCCAAGGCCCAAAGGTAGTAGGTGGCGTAGCCGGGGGCGCTGACCACGGTGTGATAGCCCGTGGTGGCCAGCAGGATGGTGTTGTCACGTACCACGTAGGCGGTGTCCAACTCAGCGCTGTAGTAGCGGGTCAGGCCAAACCCATCCGGCGGGTTAACCTTGAAGAAATAAAGCTCCTCGTGGTAGGCCTCACGCGGCAGGTCGTCTTTTTCGTGGCGATGCGGCGGGTAGGTGCTCCAGTTGCCGGAGGGCGTGAACGTCTCGCCCACGATCAAGCGCCGGGCCGGCAGGTCGGGCTGGCCAGCCAGGGTGAGAATCTGCTGGTAGTTGCGCGTAAAGTTCGCCGCGCCCCACACGCCCGTGGTGACTTTCTCCGGCGGGATGACGTAGGGCGCCGCCGCCAGATCGCTGGGGGCGCTGACCAGGGCCACCTCCAGTCGCCCCTGCGCCGTGATCGTGTAGGCGCACTGGCAGGGCATGTACACGGCGTGTGGCTTGCCGGCAAAGACGTTGGGCCGGCCGCCGACGCTGGAGAACTTTTGGCTGTACACCGTGAAATTGCCTTTGCCGCCCAGCAGCACGGCCAGGAACTCGCGCTCGCCGGTCGCTGCGGCGTAGCTCTCGCCGTCGGCCAGGAGCAGCAGGTGGAAGTCCAGCAACTGGCACGGGTTGGACGGCAAACTGTTCAGGCCAGGTGCACTGGGGACGAGTTCAAAGTAAGACATGGGGGAGCTCCTCCTTGATATGGTACGTGGTACGTCAAACGTCAAACGTCAAACGTCAGGCGTGTTGCGTGGTGCGTGTTGCGTTGGTGCCTAACGGAACACGCAACACGCAACACGTTACACTTCATTCTTCACGCTCGTAAGTGATTCCACAAAGTAGTAATGGCCATATCTCTCCTCACCTATCTCGTCTGGCGAATCCACTCGATGACCTGCGCCACCTGACGGGCAATCCCCTCAAAATCGCCCGCCTTGACCAGTTGGTTGGTGATCAGCTTGGAGCCCATGCCGATGGCCGCGGCGCCTGCCCGCATCCAGGCCGTCACGCTCTCGGCAGTGGCGTCCACGCCGCCGGTGGGCATCAGGCGGTGCCAGGGACAGGGGGCCAGCACGGCGCTGATGAACTCCGGGCCGCCCACACCGCCCGGAAAGATCTTGCAGATCTCCGCCCCCAGCTCTTCCGCCGTGGCGATTTCGGTCTCCGTGGCACAACCAGGCATATAGAGAATCTTACGCCGGTTGCACAGGCGGGCGATCTCCGGGTTCAGGCTGGGGCCGACGATAAAGTTGGCGCCGCTGGCCAGGTACAGCGCCGCCGTCGGCGCATCCATGACGGAGCCGACGCCCAGGATGAGGCTCGGATCGGCCTGGGCGAAGTGCCGCACCAGCTCCGTGAACACGGGATAGGCCATCTCGCCGCGATTGGTGAACTCCACCACCCGCGCCCCGCCATTGACGCAGGCAGCGACGATCTTGCTCGCCGTCTCCGCCTCCCCGTGGTAGAACAGCGGCACCAGCCCGATGTCCAGAATCGTGTTGATGACCTCCAAACGCATGAAACGCGCCATAGGTCACTCCTATTAACAACTAGCTGGCCGGGCTCCTACGCCCGGCAATCCGGCGGCGTGGGAGCCGCCTCCGCTGGCTTTTCGACTAGACCTCATGGCCGGACCAGGTAGAGGTTCACCTTCCCGCCGTAATCCGAGGCGTACAGGATGCGGCTGCCGTCCCAGCTCCAGGTGGGGTGGCAGTGGGCGCTCTGCATGTGCCAGGATGTCTTGTGCTGGCACAGCACCTGCAGCTTCGCCTCCTGGCCGGAAATGTCAATCAGCACCAGATCGTCCACGTCATCGCCGACGAGGATGGTGTGGTTGGGATTGGCGTGGTAGTGGTTGCAGTAGTACGGCATGTCCATGCGCCGCACGACGTTGCCCTGGCGATCGGCCAGGCCGACGAAGGGAATCAGCACGTTCTGGTTGACCTGCACCTCGGTGGCGACGGCCTGCGTGCGATTGGAGGTAATGGTGCCGTCGTGGCCGGGGCCGCGATCGTCAAAGAAGAGGTAGCCGTCCTGCGTCCAGAACTCGTGGCCCACGCTGTCCTGCTCCGTCTGGCGGAAGCAGGGCCGCGCCTCGCGGGCCACCAAGTCTAGCAGCCAGATGCGCTGCGTGACCAGGTTCCACGGCCCCTCGTGGCAGTAGCTGCCGATGGTGCTGTCGTCGGGGCAAAACTGGAAGTGGCCCACCTGATGGGTATCCTTGAACACGTCAAGCCAGCCGGAGCCGTCCAGGTAGGCCAGGGTGATGTGTCCATCCTTGACCAGGTAGTAGCGCTCCTTGAAGCCGGTGTAGTTGGGGCCGTCGGCTACCTGGACGTCCTCATTGCGGCAAAAGGCCACGTAGCGCCGATTGCGGGCGATGGACGGCGCGCCGAGGTTATAGCTGCCAGTCTCCTCGTAGATGACGGTGGTCTGGCCGGTCAGCGTGTCCAGCTTCTTGAGCCGATTGCCCGTCCGGTAGACGACGAGGCGGCTGTCGGGCGTCTTGGTGACGCTGCCCACGGGACCGGCGTGGCTGTCCTTGCCCTCACCTTGCTGCGGCTCGTCGGTGAGTTGCACAATCTCGCCCGTGTCCAGGTTCATCCGGAACAGGTTGTAGTGCGGGTTCTCGTGCGGGGCCTTGTCCTCGCCGGAGGCTCGATCCTACAGAAAGATGATCTCGTTCTTATGGGCGTCGAAGGAGTTCTCGGTGAAATAAAGGTGCACGTTGTTGCCGGTGGACGTCAGTTGCTGGATCGTGCGCCCGGTCTTGGCGTCTTTGAACTCCCGGATTTCCGATTGCCAGGTCTGGCCAATCATTCTACACTCCTGATGTTTGCCCCTCACCCCAGCCCTCTCCCCACGGGGGTGAGGGAGAGGGAAGACTCCCCCTTCCCGACGCGGGAAGGGGGCTGGGGGGTTAGGTCGTGTGTGGCGTGATGCGCACTTGAAACCGCGTGGCGCCTGCGGGCAGGGCGACGGTCAGGCGGGTGAGCACGCCGTCGCGCTGGTTGGCGCGGCATTCTTCTTCCAGACGTTGCGCCTGGAACATCGCCCCGGCCGGCTCTTGCACCGTCAGCTCCAGGCGGGAGCGCCGGCCGCTCACTCGCGCCAGTGCCCCGTGCAGTTCTACGTCGGCCCAGGTGACCAGGGCCTCTTCGATTGCCAGCGGCGGGCCGTCAAAGGCGAACACGTCCTCCAGCAGCACCTCGCCCGTGTTAGGGTTGAGGCGCAAGGTGCGCCGCGCCAGGGTGAGGTCGAGGAGTTCGTAGGCTGGGTGGAAGTCCATGACCACGAATTTCTCGCCCGCACGCTGGCCGTGCTCGACGATGAGGCCGTGGTGCTGCTGGCGCCCGCCAAATTCGGGACCAGGCGACTGTAAATGCCCGCCGATACGGGGCACGCTGTGGCCGAGGGAATTGCAGAAGATGTTCGCGTAGCGCTGTTGGCGGAAGTACTCCCGGCTGTAGAGACCGCGCCCGGGGTCGCACAGCAGGCTCTCGCCGTCCACGTGCAGGATGAACTGGCCGACGTCGGTGTGGCTGTGGTGCCCGTCGTTGTGGCCGGCTTTGGCGGCCAGCGCCACCGGCCGGCCATCGGCCGTCTGCCCAACGAGCTTGATTACGGCGCAATCGGGCAGGTAGAAATCCTGGAGGGCCGCTGCAGGGAAGGGGCGCAGCGCGCCATCCCACCAGGCGACGTCCCGCAGCAGGATGGGCAGCTTGGCCGTGGCCACGCCGCGGCCTTCCAGCCGTTCGGGGGCGATGAGTAGGCCGCGCAGGTCGTCTACGCCGCTGCGCTCCGCCAGGCGCGTCACGATGCCCGGGGCCAACGCCTGCTCCTCCATCGCATCGCCGAAGTTGACCCACAGGCCGGGCGAGAGGGCCATGGCCAGCGGGTAGCGGGCAATATCGCGCAGGCGCGGCGCGGCCAGCAGGTCGAGCTGACCGCCCGTCCGCTCGCGCAGCAACTCGGCCAGGGTTACGTAGTACATCAGCCCATAATTCCAGTAGCCAATGCCTTCAATTGAGCCGCCGTCGGCCTCAAAGCCGGTGGCGATGTAGGCCTCCAGCCCCTCCAGCACCATGCCCAGCGCTTCGGCCAGGGTTTGCGGGTCGCGCTCCAGGCGCAAAAATGCCAGGCCGATGCTGCCGTTGCAGACGCCGTTCCAGTTGAGAGCGCCTTTGTACCACCAGTGCTGGCGACCGTAAGCCAGGTAGGGCTTAAAGATGTGCCGCTCGGCTTCTTGCCGCACGCGCTGCACGACCTCGGGAGACAGGCGGTCGCCCAGCAGGTAGACCGTCTCGGCCAGGCTGGCGCCGGTCTCGGCGGCGAAGAGGTCAATGGCATCTGGCTCGCGGGTTAAGGCGGTATGCGCCCCCCAGGACCAGGTGCGGGGTGACGGCTTGAGGTCCCAGTAAGCAGGGCCTTGCTCCTCGTGAGCGGGCAGCACCCAGGTGGTCTCCTCGCAGATGCTCCACAGCAGGTCGTGGATGGCGTCGCGCATCGTCTCGTCGCCCAGGAGCATTTCCACGACAGCGCGGGTCAGCATGGTGCGCTTGAGGTAGTAGGGACGCTGGTAGCCGTCGCGCTGGCCGGTGTGCTCGAACTGGCGGTAGAGCGTGTAGGTCGTTTGGGGGATGGCTGTCAGATCGGGCGCGGCCCGGCGCAGGACGCTGAGCAGCGCCGGGGCTGCCGGCGAGCGGCGAATAGCGGGGAGTAGATCCTCTGTTGGGACGTTGGCGGCCAGCAGTCGCGTAAGTTGAACTGCCATGTGTCCTCGCTCGGACGAAAGACGAAAGACGAAGGACGAATACCAACTTCGTTGTTGGTCTTTCGTCCTTCGTCCTTCGTCAGCTTTTCAAGAAATCCTCCCGCAGTGGAGCGAAGACGTCCACCAGAACGGTGGGCGCATAGGTGACGATGTGGTGCTTGACGTTGGGCGGGACGTAGTAGCTGCCGCCGGCGCTCAGGCGTACGGGCGACTGCCCTTCCCGAACAAAGTCAATCTCGCCGGCAACGACGTAGCCCACCTGTTCGTGGGGGTGGCTGTGCAGCCAGGACGATACGCCGGCGTCGAACGTGAACTGCACCAGCATCAGATTGCCGCCGTAGCTCAGGACGCGGCGCTGGGCACCGTCGGGCGTGGTGACGGCCGGCTCTTGTTGGGCCTGGGCGATTAGCTTCACCGCGTTCTCCTCATGTTTGTTTGTAGGGGCGAAACATTCTCGGCCAGAGAATGCTTCGCCCCTACACGGCAATACCGACCAGCGATAGTTCATCGGCCCGGTGGCAGGCTGCCCAGTGGTCAGGCGTAATCTCGCGCCACTGGGGCATATCGCTCTGGCAGAAGCTCTGAGCGTAGCGGCAGCGCGGGTGGAACTTGCAGCCGGGTGGCGGGTTGGCCGGGTTGGGCACGTCGCCCGGTAGGATGATGCGTTTGACCATGCGGTCAGGATCGGAGCTGGGCACGGCGGAGAGCAGAGCCTCTGTGTAAGGATGACGCGGGTTGGCGTAAAGCTCCTGTGAAGGCGCCAACTCCACGATGCTGCCCAGGTACATCACCGCCACGCGATCGCTGATGTGCTCCACCACGGACAGATCGTGCGAGATAAACAGGTAGGTGAGGCCCAGCGACTTCTGCAGGTCGGAGAGCAGGTTCAGCACCTGGGCCTGAATGGAGACGTCCAGGGCGCTCACCGGCTCGTCGCAGACGATGAACTTGGGGCGCAGGGCCAGGGCGCGGGCAATGCCGATGCGCTGGCGCTGGCCGCCGGAGAAGGCGTAAGGGTAGCGGTTCATGTGCTGCACCCGCAGGCCGACGCATTCCAGCAACTCGCGCACCTGGGCTTTGATCTCGTCGCCCTGGGCCACGCCGTGGATGCGCAGCGGCTCGGAGACGATCTCCAGCACGGTCATGCGGGGATTCAGCGAGGAGAAAGGATCCTGGAAGATGATCTGCATCTCACGGCGGAAGGGCTTCATGGCCTGGCGAGGCACCTGGGCCAGGTCAATCATATCCCCGTCGTGGCGAAAGAGGATCTCGCCGGCGGTAGGTTCGATACCGCGCAGGATCAATCGCCCGGCGGTGGTCTTACCGCAGCCCGACTCGCCCACCAGCCCCAGGGTCTCCCCCTGCCGGATGAAGAAGTCCAGGCCGTCCACGGCGCGCACGTGCCCCACCACGCGCCGGAAAAGCCCGCGCTGGATAGGGAAGTACTTCTTGAGGTTTTTGACTTCCAATAAGACTGGTTGGTTTGAATTCATGGTCATTGGCTAAAGATGAGCACCGTGTTGCGTGGTGCGTGTTCCGTTTTTGGGTATTACGCGGTACGGAACACGGAACACGCAACACGTCACTGATACAGCACACACCTCACCATATGCCCCGGCTCCACCTCCGTCAACAGCACTTCTTCCCCAGCCTGGCGGCAGGCAGCCGTTTTGCGCGCCGAGCAACGGGGGTAGAAGGCGCAGCCGGGCGGGATGGAGAAAGGATCGGGCACGGTGCCGGGTATAGGCACCAGCCGGTTCTTGATTTTCCGCCCCATGCGGGGCACCGATTGCATCAGCCCCACCGTGTACGGATGCAGCGGACGCTTGTAGATGGTGCTGGCCTTGCCACTCTCCACGATCTTGCCCATGTACATCACCGCCACCCGGTCGGCCATCTCCGCCACCACGCCCAGGTTGTGGGTGATGATCAGGATGGACATCTGGAACTCGGCCTGCAGCCCCTTCATCAACTCCAGGATTTGCGCCTGGATGGTCACGTCCAGGGCCGTGGTCGGCTCATCGGCGATGAGGAGCTGGGGGTTGCAGGAAAGGGCCATGGCGATCATGGCGCGCTGGCGCATGCCGCCCGAGAACTGATGCGGATACTCGTGGAAGCGTTGCTCTGGCATGGCGATGCCGACCTGGCGCAGCATCTCCACGGTGCGCTTCTGGCCCTCGACCTTGCTCACCCGCTGGTGGAGCTCGATAGCCTCCATGATCTGGCTGCCCACCGTATGCACCGGCGATAGCGAGGTCATCGGCTCCTGGAAGATCATGGCGATATCGAAGCCACGGATGCTGCGGATCAGGTCGCCGCGCGGGTCCACCGTCGCCAGGTCAACCGTCTCCTCGGTGCTGCGGTGGAACAGTATCTTGCCCTGGACGATGCGGCAGTACTTGGGCGGCAACAGGCGCAGGATGGAATAGGCCGTGACCGATTTGCCACAGCCGGACTCCCCCACCAGCCCCAGCGTCTCCTGAGGGGCGATGGTCAGGGAGACGCCGTCCACCGCCCGCACCACCCCGTCAGCGGTGTAGAAATAGGTCTTGAGGTCTTGAATATCCAGCAGATTAGCCATGATTCACCGCATAACTTACCAGCCTGTCATTCTGAGCGTAGCGAAGAATCTCCTTGATGTGGGCTGGAGACCCTTCGCTGCCCCTTCACTTCGTTCAGGGCTACGGCTCAGGGCGACAGGGGGGAGAATCAGATCGAATACGGATCGGCGGCATCACGCAGGCCGTCGCCGAAGAAGTTGAAGGCCAGCACGGCGGCGGCGATGAAGATCGCCGGCGTCAGCAACCACGGGAAATGGCGGATGGTTTCCAGATTTTGCGCTTCCTGCAGCAGCACGCCCCAACTGATCAGCGGCGGGCGCAGGCCCAGGTTGAGGAACGATAGCGCCGATTCGGCCAGGATCATGTTGGGCATGGCCAGAGTGGCAATGACGATGATGTGCCCAAGCACCGCCGGGATCAGGTGGCGGAAGACCACCCAGCGGTCGCTGGCGCCGGAAAGCTGAGCGGCCATGACGAATTCTTCCTCGCGCAGGGCCAGCACTTTGCCACGCAACTGCCGCGCCAGCCAGGTCCAGCCGATCAGGGACAGAATGACGGTGATGGCAAAGTAAACCCGTTCGGGCGGCCAGTGCTGGGGCAAGGCCGCCGTCAGGGCCATCCATAGCGGGATCGAGGGGAAAGAGCGGATCACCTCGATGAGGCGCTGCATCAGGTTATCAATCCAGCCGCCGAAGTAGCCCGAGGTCACACCCAGCACCGAGCCAATGATCAGACTGAGGAAAACGCCCACCAGGCCAATCGTCAGGGACATCTGGCTGCCGATGAGGATGCGGGAAAGGATATCGCGGCCCTGGCGATCGGCCCCCAGGAGAAAGAGGCCGGTGTTCTTGTCGGCCAGGCCAAAGAGGTGGCGGTCGGTCTGGATAAGCCCAAATAGCTTGTACGGCTGGTCCTGGACGAAGAAGCGCACGGGGAGCTTGCGGCTGGTGTCTGTCTTGTAGGTGATAGCCAGGGTGTCCAGGTCAAACTTCTTCTCCCGCGCGAAGACGTAGAGGCCGGTTTGGGTGTCGAAGCGAATGCCTTGTGGCGGCGAGTAGAGGTAGTCCACGAAGCGTTGATCGCCCCCGTAGGGGGCCAGGAAATTGGCGAAGAGAGCGACGAGATAAAACAGCAGTACCACGCCGCCGCCGATGATGGCCGCCCGCGAGCGCTGGAACTTGCGCCACATCAACTGCCACTGCGAGAGGGCGTAGCGCGATTCTTCCTCGGCGCGACTGGTCAGCGCTTCGGCTACGGAGGCGTAAGCCTGTGGGGGAGAGACTTCTGCCGTCTTGGAGACTTCGGGGGTCTGGTTGCCAGTGCTCATTCTAAGCGTATCCTCGGGTCAGCCCAGGCCAGGGCAATATCGGCCAATAAATTGCCCAACATCAGCATCAGGCTCAGGAAGAGCAAAAATGTACCCGCCAGGTACATATCCTGGCTTTGCAGGGCGCGGTAGAAGAACGGGCCGTTGGTCGGCAGGGTGAGCACAATGCCCAGGATCGTGGCGCCGGAGATCAACTGCGGCAACTGCATCCCCATCACGCTGATCAGGGGGTTGATGGCCACGCGGACGGCATACTTGTTGATCACCACCTGCTCTTTCAAGCCCTTGGCGCGCGCCGTCGTGATGTACTGTTGCCCCAGAATCTCCAGCAGGCTGCTGCGCATGATGCGGATCAACTGGGCCATGCCGGCGGCTCCCAGGATCAGCGCCGGCCAAAAAAGGTGGTTGGCCAGGTCCAGCACTTTGGCCAGCGACCAGGGAGCACTTTCCATGTTGCCCGAATAGAGGCCCGTGACCGAGACCCCAAAGCCGAAAATCCCCACGGCCAGGTACACCAGGCCCAACAGAAAGTCGGGCACGGAGAGACCGAGAAAACCCAAGAAGCTCAGGATATTATCGCCGAGGGAATACTGATGAGTAGCCGAATAAATGCCAATCGGTACAGCAATGATCCACATGATCGCCAGCGAGATGAGCGAGAGCAGCAAGGTCAGGCCCAAGCGGCCCACGATCAGCTCGCTCACCGGGCGTCGCCAGTCCAGGGAATAGCCAAAGTCGCCGCGCGGAAAGCCGCTGATCCATTTCACGTAGCGCACGTAGATGGGCTGATCCAGCCCGTACTGGCGGCGCAGGTTATTTACTGTCATCTCGTCCATGCTCGAGCCGCTGGTGCCCACGTTGGCCGCCAGCGAGGTCATGAAGTCGCCCGGCGGCAACTCGATGATGATGAAGGTCAAGACAGAAACCAGGAAAAGCGTAGGAATCATCGCCAGCAGGCGACGGACGATGAAGGTGATCATGGGAGTCTCCTGACCCCCACCCCAACCCTCCCCCGTTCTACGGGGGAGGGCAGGGTGGGGGTAGGGGATGGGGGTCTACTTCTTGAAGAAGAAGTGACTGGGATCCAGGTTGCCCGGAGACATGAAGATCCAGTCCTGGGTGTACTTCTCCGGCACGTTGCGGAAGTTGTTCTTGACAATGCACGGCGCCGGCACCATGCCCACGGTCTGGATCGTCCAGACCTCTTCCGTGGCCATCTTGACCAGTTGCTTGCCGATCTCCAGTTGCTTGGCGGAATCAATAGTGGCCTTGAACTGATCGAAGAGGGCCTGGGCCTCGGCGAACTTGCCCGTGGGCTTCACGCCCTGAGCGCCCGCCGTCTTGTAGTAGATGCCGTAGGCCGGGGCCATCCAGGAACGCTCGTCGAAGGGGAAGATGTAGATCGGATCCACGAACGGCTCCAGGCCACGGTCGGTGCTCCAGACGGAGATCTGCACCTCGTTGCCGGTGGCGCGCGGCCAGAAGGCATCGCGGGTCATGGTCTTGAGGGCGGTCTTGACGCCCACGGCGTTCCAGTTCTCGACGATCAACTGCAGGGCATCCAGCTCGGCGCCGGTGCGCTCGGTCTCGATGGTGATCTCCAGGGTCTTGCCGTCCGGGCGCAGGCGCGTCTTGCCATCGGGCCCCATCTTCAGGCCGGCCTTGTCCAGATACTCGGCGGCCTTCTTGGGATCGTAGTCCATGTAGAGGCTCTCCACCTCCGGCACGTAGAAGGCCGAGTCTGGCACCACCATCTCCGAGCGGATGACGCCCTGATCCAGGTAGGTGATCGTGTTGATCTTCTTGCGATCAATGGCGTAGGAGAGGGCGATGCGGAAGTCCTTGTTCTGGAAGATGTCGCGCAGCACCGAGTCGGCGGCGTAGCTCTGGTTGGGCCAGAGAGCCAGGGCTGTGCCCTGCGCCGACGGCCAGCGGAAGACGCGGTAGCCGCACTTCTGCTCGTTCTCCTTGAACAGTGAGTACTTGCGCAGGTCCATGCTGCGGAACTGCATGTCAATCTCGCAGCTCAGGGCCAGGGCGGCGACGGCGTCGTTGTTCTGCACCAGGGTCAGCTCGATCTGGTCAATGTAGGGTAGTTGCTGGCCCTTCTCGTCCACCTTCCAGTAGTACGGGTTGCGGGTGGCGATGAGCTTGGCGTCGCCGGCCTTGTACTGCGCCACCGTCCACGGCGTCATGGCCGGGCGCCCGGGGCTCAGGTCGTCGGCCTTCTCGTTGAACAGCTTGTAGTCTTTGATGTCCTTGTTGTACTTGGGGTGGAACTGCTTGAGGTAGTGCGCCGGGGCAAAGGCGCCGAAACGCTCGAAGTTGAGCGGCCACTGGTTGCCGTGGAAGGCCAACATGCGCACCACCAGGCCGTTGGGGCCGTCGAAGTTGTACTGGATGGTGGTGTCGTCAATCTTCTTCAGGGTCATGTTCTTGCCGTTGACCACCCACTCGGCATGGGGCGCGGAGGTGAGGTCCTTGTTCAGCTCGATGTCTTCCCACCAGAAGATGATGTCGTCCACCGTCCACGGCGTACCATCCGACCACTTGAGACCCTTGCGGAAGTAGAGGGTCAGGGTCTTGCCATCGGGGCTGAACTCCCACTTCTTGGCCAGGCCGGCCTGGACGGGATCCTTGGGATTGCGCGGCCAGCGCAGGATGGGCTCGTAGTTCAGGCGGCCGTAGGCGTGGAAGTCGGCGGGGCCTTTCCAAGCGCGACGCCAGGTGCCACCGTACTGGCCGATTTCCTCAATGGCCTTGAGGACCAGCGGCTCATCGGAGACACGCTGCTCTACGGCCGGGAGCTTGCCGGCCTTGACCAGATCGGCCAGCATGGGAGCCTCGCTGTACTTGGCCGCCGGGGGCTTGGTCGGCTCCGGCGCTTTGGTCGGCTGGGCGGGGACTGCCGTAGGCTTCGGCGGGGTGGTCGGTGTGGGGGCCGGGCCGCAGGCGGCGGCCACGGCTCCCGCGGCCATGACCGCCGATAACCGCAGAAACTCACGTCGCGTGATGTGGCGTTTCATTTGGGCTTCCTCCTTACCAAAACATAAGGTTTACCAATTGTCTGCCAACTGGTGATGTGCAGCCGTATGCCTGCTTGCAAGGCCAAAACAGGGTCAGGTCTTTGTTTGGTTCCGCTCTCACCTCCTTCCGCAGAATGGCCGCCCGTAGCCAGGCAGGAAACGAGATAAGTCGCCGTCTACAAACCTACATGGCTGAGCCAGATGTCGGCTACGCTCATCATTATACACCTCTGAAACCAGAAATGCAACATGCTTTTACTCCACCGGCATCTGTGACCCACTGAGCCGGAGCACATTCCATCAGTCGAGGTGAAAGACCTCTTCTAATTGCACCATGCTCTCGTCGGCGTGTGCGCCACTCAGATTCTCAAAATAGGGCGCCATGAGCTCCTGCCACCGGGCGTTGATTTCTTCTTGCGCCATTCCGGCCAGAGCGGCCTGGAAACCTTCCGGCGTCTCCAAGTAGCCAAACAGCAGGCCGTCGTCACGCAGGAAGAGAGAATAGTTGTGCCAGCCGGTGCGGCGCAGAGCGGCCAGCATCTCTGGCCAAACCCTTTGGTGATGCTCTTTGTACTCGGCGAGCTTGTCCTGGCGCACCTTGAGCACGAACCCGACTCGGCGCATGGGAAATCCTCCTCTAGTGACCGCTGGTTCAGGCCACGTAGCCTAATTGCCGAGAAATAGCCTCCCCTGTAGCCTTGACCTGGGCGGCCAGTTGGTAAGCTCGTTCCAGACCCAGGCGGTAGGCTGGCCCAGAGACGCTCAGGGCGGCAATCACCATCCCCTGGTGATCGAAGATGGGCGCGCCGACGCAGCGGATGCCCTCCTCGTTCTCCATATCGTCCACGGCAAAGCCCTGGGCGCACACCTGCTGGAGATGGGCCTGTAGGGCGGCGCGCTCCGTAATCGTGCGCCGGGTGCGTTGGGCCAGGAGGCCCTCTCCAGGACGGCAGCTTGTGGCCCTGGCGGCAGGTAGGCCAGGATGGCCTTGCCCAGGGCCGTGCAATGCACCGGGTTGCGACTGCCAATGGTGGAGTGCATGCGCACCGGCTGGGTGCTTTCTACTTTTTCGATGTACACCACTTCGCCCCGGTCCAGCACCGCCAGGTGGACGGTTTCGTTCACGGTGCGGCTGAGGTCCTGCAAAAAAGGCAAAGCCTGCTGGCGCAATTCCACGCTATCCAGCAGGCTCTTGGAGAGTTCCAGAATCTTATAGCCCAGACGGTACTTCTCCTCCTGGCTGCGATCCTGGGTGACGTAGCCACGGGTCAGAAGGGTGTGGAGCAGGCGATAGGCCGTGGGGCGAGAGAAGCGGCAGTGGCGAGCCACCTCGCTGGCCGAGAGGCAGGTCTTCTCCCTGCCCAGGCAATCCAGAATATCCAGGGCCTTGCCCACCGTGCGGGCGAGGTTCTCGTTCTCCATGCCCCACCTGTTCAATATCTGGACGGTGTGTTCACAAACCGAGACAAATATAGCACAGAATCGCCTGGTTGTCAATGACGTAAAAGGGAGCGTCACGGGTTTGGGACAGGCCAACACTACCCCATGAGGCATTATGCGCGGACGTAGTAGCGACTTGAGTCGCCGTGCCGTGAGAACGACGATTAAAATCGTCACTACATGTCCCTAAGGTGATGCGCTCTCCGTAAAAGGTTGACAATCTGGCCCCATCATAGTAAACTGTGTGCCATGGAGTCGCTGATAACGCAAAGCGGAGGCGTGACGATGGCATCTATTCCCCCCAGAGACACAGACATCCTGCGCCGTCTGGCCGAGCGGCAGGCGGCCATCGCTGCCCTGCCGGTGCACCAAGAAAAGGCGGAGCTGTGGCGCAGGCTCAACCAGCTCCAGCCCATCCGCCCCCTGGTCTGGATCACCGAGCTTCCCTGGAACGAGATGAACGTCAACGACGAGCTCACCCTCCAGACAACCGATCCCTGGGCGCAGGAGATCGAGCTCGGCTTGCGGCAACTGCTCTACCAGTGGCGGCACCTGCCGGCGGACATGATCGTGGACGACTATCTGTCCTGCCCGCTGGTCGTCTACAGCACGGGGTTTGGCCTCTCGGAAGAGTCGGACATCGTCCGGACGGACGAAACCAGCAGCGTCGTCTCCCGCCACTTCCATCCGCAGATCGTCGAGCCGGCGGACGTGGCGAAAATCAAGCTGCCGCAGGTCACCTGCGATGCGCAGGCCACCGAGGAAAACTATCAGCGCATGAGCGACGTGTTCGGTGACATCCTGCCTGTGCGCAAGGTGGGCAAGAAACACATCTGGTTTGCCCCCTGGGACGAGCTCATCTGCTGGTGGGGTGTGCAAGAGGCCATGCTGGACCTGATCCTGCGGCCGCAGATGGTCAATGAGGCCATGTCCCGCCTGGTGGCGGCGCATCTCGGCGAGCTGGAGCAGTGGGAGGCGCTCGACCTGCTGGCGCGCAACGACGACAACACCCGCATCGGCTCTGGCGGATACGGCTACACCGACGATCTGCCCGGCGAGGGCTTCGCTTCCCAACACGTTCGCCCCCAGGACATGTGGGGCTGCGCCACGGCGCAGATCTTCTCCGAGGTTTCGCCGGAGATGCACTGGGAGTTTGCCCTGCGGCACGAGCTGCGCTGGCTGGAGCGTTGGGGGCTGAGCTACTATGGCTGCTGCGATCCCCTGGACGGCAAGATGGACATTGTGCGCCGCATCCCTAACCTGCGCAAGGTGTCCATGAGCCCGCGGGTGAACCTTGACCGCGCTGTGCAGGCAGTAGGAACGGACTACGTGTTCTCCCGCAAGCCTAACCCGGCCATTTTGGCCTGGGACACCTGGCGGCCGGACATCGCCCGCCAGGAGATACGGGAGTTCCTGGAGAAGGCGCGCGGTTGTCACGTGGAGATCATCATGAAAGACATTTCCACCGTCCGTTACCAGCCGCAGCGCCTGTGGGAGTGGGAGAAGATCGCCATGGAATTGGCCCAGGAGTTTGCGCCGTAGCACCCTCGATGCTTCGTTGGCCCGGATTTAACCACCAAGGCACCAAGAACACCAAGTTTTTATTTTTTGTGCCTTGGTGTCCCTTCGCAGGCTCAGGGCATGCCTGGTGGTTCAATACGGACTTGCCCTACGGCAACTACGAGCCAGGTTTATGGGCATAAGTGAGAGGAAGACAAACTCATGGAATATCGCACTCTGGGCCACTGTGGCCTGAAAGTCTCCGCGCTTGGCCTGGGCGCCATGACCTTTGGGCACGGCACGGACCAGGCCGAGGCCAGGCGCATGGTAGACCTGGCCCTGGATGCCGGCGTTAACTTCTTCGATACGGCGAACACCTACGGCGGCAGCCAGTCGGAGGTGTTTCTGGGCCAGGCGCTGCAAGGCCGGCGGCGCGAAGCTGTAGTGGCCACCAAGTTCTTCAATCCTACAGGCCCCGGG
>Ga0233423_10000831_pt1 | contig 15672 bp, 17 predicted proteins | sample Watercolumn_Mata_FD_180713 | JGI IMG/M metagenome (GOLD analysis project Ga0233423, IMG submission 180713) | Freshwater microbial communities from Lake Matano, South Sulawesi, Indonesia - Watercolumn_Matano_2014_112_MG | ecosystem: Environmental > Aquatic > Freshwater > Lake | place: Indonesia...
TACCCTGCTCCTGCAGAGATACTTGCATTCCTTTTAGTGGCCGATATTGTTCCTTTTGCTATAACTCCCATCCATCTGTTCCCTTCAATGTAAAAATTATTATTGAAAGCAGAACTTAAAGAAGGTGTAACTGCAAAATTCCAACCCATTACTTTAGGCAGAATTTTTTCTAAACTCATTTGTTTTGAAGCTTGCAAGATGACATATCTCCCATCTTCTACTCCCTGATGTGCCCAAAGCTGTCTGCCCATTACATCTAATGTTATTGGTCCAGTCCATGAAAAATTTAAGTCTGTAACAATATCATGTTCTCCGAGATTTCCGCTCCAGTATTTCCAGTATTGCACAGAAGTATTCGCGCTTAAATCTCCCCCAAACACTTTTCCCAATGGCAGGGCATAAGAAATGCCAATATCCTGCTCGTCAAGTGCAGCTTTGCCGTGCCTGCCATAGCCAAAATCATAATCTGCCCACGTAAAAACTGAAGCATTGTCTCCTTTCTTGAAAAGATCGTTTATCCCTGCTTGTATCAATGTTTGATTTACTGGACCGTTTTGACTGCCTACTGTAAAGCCAACTGGCGCTGTATATGAATCTCTAAAACTTGTTGTGAAACTAAGGCCTGCAAAAGAAGGATTTGGCTTTTTGTCATTTCCAGCATCAACTTTATTTTCTAATCCCTGTGTTCTGCCAAGAAATGGAGCAGCGAGCATACAGGTTAGCAATGCTAATTTTTTTAATCTGTTTCTTGTGTTTTTCATTTTCTGTTACTTTTATAGAATAGATACACTATTTAAACTTATGCTGTCGAAAAGGCGACAACTATAAATAGTATTGTCAATTTAACTTTTTTATGGACTGCGAAAGAATCTTGCAACAAATAGGTCTCAAGGGAGGCGAAATTAAAGTTTATATTGCATTGTTAAAATCAGGCCCCGCCTCTGTGCATGAAATCAAAAAAGTAACACAAATGCATAGAACTACTATCTATGACTTTCTCGATAGTCTTTTAAATAAAGGGCTTGTTAGTTCTGTTAAGGAAAATAATGTTACTCTTTACCACGCAAAGCGCCCTGAAAAGCTTCTTAATTTCCTAAAAGAAAAGGAAAGAAATTTAAGAAAAATACTGCCCGAATTGGCTAACATTGAGCAAACAAAAAAAGAAAAAGTTCAAGTATGTGTTTACAAAGGTTTTGAAGGGTTCAAATATCTTCTTACAGATATAATTAATGAGGGTAAAGAACTGATTAGTTTTGGTGTAGATGAATCTATATTTGAGGAAAATTTCCCAGATGCCATGCAATGGTTTTTTCAGCAAGAAAGAGCGCAAAAAATGCGAGAAAGGATTTTAGTTTCTGAGAAAGCAAAATTTTGTTATTCTTACAAACATATTCATTACAAATTTATTCCAAAAGATTATTTTGTTTCAGTTCCGACATTAGTTTATGGAAACAAAGTTGCAAATGTCATTTGGGGAGAACCTATAACTATTATCATTGTAGAGAGTACGGCTTTGGCGAAAAGCCATAAAAAACACTTTGAGCTTCTCTGGAAAATCGCTAAGGAGAAAATTTGAATTTTTATTCCTGCAGATATCCGCCTTTCTGCAGACTCCAAAGGCGCTTATAGACACCTGGCCTGTTGATTAGTTCATTGTGTCTTCCGATTTGTACAATTTTACCTTTATCTAAAACAACAATTCTGTCAGCGTGCATAATTGTTGAGAGCCTGTGGGCAATTATGATTGAAGTTCTGCCCTCTAAAAGCCGATGTAAATCTTGTTGTATCTCACTTTCTGTCTGAGAATCAAGAGAAGAAGTTGCTTCATCTAATACAATTACTTTCTGATTTGCTAAAATCGCCCGCGCTATTGAAACTCTCTGCTTTTCTCCGCCTGAAAGTTTAATACCTCGTTCGCCGACTATGGTGTTTTCTTTGTAAGGGAATGTGCTTACAATTTTGTCTAACTGCGCGAACCTCATTGCGTTCATGACTTCCTTTCTTGTCGCATCCGGCCTTGAAAACAGTATGTTATTATAAATTGTGTCATCAAACAAAATACATTCTTGGGGCACTATACTTAATTCTGATCTTAACGATTCTTGCTTGAACTCCTTTATATTTTTTTTATCTATTAAAATGTCGCCTTTTTGGACATCGTAGAGCCTATAAAGAAGTTTTATGATTGTTGTTTTTCCGCTTCCAGAATGCCCGACTAATGCAATTTTTTCTCCAGGCTTTATTTTTAAATTAAAGTTTTCCAGAAACTTCCTTATGTTGTATTTAAACGAAACATTCCTAAATTCAATTTCACCTTGTTTAATGTCTAAGTCTCTTGCACCTGGCCCGTCTTTTACTTCTTGCTCAATTTTTCCATACTCGAACAGATCTTGAAAATCAGCCATAGAACGGTAGTATCCCCTAACTCCGCTCATAAAATTAAACAGCTGGCCGAAAACAGAGCCGTAGACTGTATAAACAAATGTCAAGGTACCTATTGTTATCTCGCCTGCGAGAAAACTTTTCACTGGGAAGTAAATTAAAAAGAAAACACCAGCTGAAATGATCAATAACTGCCCAAGCTCAAGAACTCTAAAACTATTCCAGAATTCTAATAGGGCTTCCCTTGTATTGGCGCTGATTCTCAAAAAACGGCTCGCGATATTTTTCTCTTTTCCGTAATATTTTATTGATTCTACATTTGTCAGAATATCTGCAATATTTGCTTTTTCAATATCTTCTCGAATATTTAGTTTTGCATTTAATCTTCTTGTTCTATGTTGCATAATAAAACTATAAACTATAAAAACAATCGCGGTTGTTAGAAGGACAATAGCTGTGCTAGGCGCGAGGTAGGCAAAAGAGAAGCAAACGATGATTAATTGGAATATTAATGGAAAAGTGTTAAATACAATTACATCGCTTATTCTTTCTATTGCACTTGCGCCTCTGCTTAATCTTGCGATTAAAGAGCCCGTTCTGTGGGTTGTATGGAAGCTATGAGAGAGGTATAAGATATGTGTAAAATATTTTTTCTTCAAATCAAATATTAAATCTGTTTGCAATTTTTGGTTTAAAGTTGTAAATATCCATCTAGAAACTGCTTTTCCTGCAGCTATGCAAATAAAAACAAATGCAACTATTAAAAGAATTTTTGTGTAAGCATTCAAACTTAGAGCTTTGTTAAGATAAGCTGCCCCGTTATCAGCTATTATCTTAAAAAGAAACTTATCTCCGACATTTAAAGCTTCTACTATGAGAAGTGAAATTGCAACAAAGATAAATGTCCATTTATATTTGAGGAGAAACTCTAAGTAAACCTTTAGATTATGCTTAAAATCAATTTTTTGTTTTTTTCTTCTCTTTTCTGATAAATTTGTCATTGTGGTGTGCTCCTTTATATTTAAATATTAAAGGCCTTCTTCATAAACGATGAAAGCGGCAAATCCTCTCCCGCTCGAAACAGGGAAGCCCTCGAAGAATGAAATTCATGAATACGAAGAAGAAAACCCTTCTTTTAACGAGAGTGATGAACTGCCATATAAAGAGATAGATTGAAGGTTTTTAAATTTTGTGTTTTCGACGAGAAATCTAGTTTTTCTGCCCAAAAAGTTTATAAAGAAGAATAGCTTGTATATGCAAGGAGGTGGATAAAAATGTGTATGAAATGCTGCGGGGGGATTTTGGCTCTGGTTATTTTGTTATTAGCGATTTGGCCGCAAATATTAGGTGATGTTGCATCCAAATGGGTTATTATAATCGCTGCTGCTATTTTGCTGATTGGTGCTATTGCTCATATCTGCAATTGCGGATGTGAAAATTGCTGTGCGCCAGATACAAAGAAAGCTAAGACTAAGAGAAAGTAAACTATTGTTTAATTTTATTTTTTTAATTTCGGCAGGGGTATAATAAAACTGCCGTTACTTTCTGAAATTCGGCGATATCTTTCTTCTGCTTGCTTGGGAGTTGGATTGATTAAAATTGCACCAATCATTCTAGGATTTATTAAAACGTGCACTAAGTAGTTTAACTGCGTTTCTAGAGTATACGGGGAGTGTATTGGAGTTTTTCTATAATGAGTCGCTGTTGTCCGCTTAACAATCTCTTCTTCAAGTCTGTTGTCTCTTTCTGTTAAAAAGAGCCCTATTTCTTCTAGCTCGGGCATAAAACGCCCCGCTCTAACAGGGCTGCCTGTTAATCTGTCAGGTTCCTGCAGTAAGGCAAGTAATTGTCCTTCTTCTGATAAGCCGCGATTATCTAAATCATAACATACCTTTTGTTGGTCAGGTTGCTGGTGATATAACATTAGAGCATTTGGAATGTTATCTTCACGCATGTTGAACGGGTCTTCAGCCATGTCTCTTTGGAATCTTTCTTTTGTTTGAGCTAACTCGCCAGCAAGCCCTAATTCTGGACCAAAAAAAAGAAGAGCACAATAAACTTTGCTGAACAATCTTCTGACTCTTTCTTCATTTAAGATTAGGGCGCGGTTTGTCTTAAATAAACTAACCCATTTATTTACCGTGCCAATAAACCCCTCTTTGGTTCTCGCTTTTAAAGGCAAAGCATTATCTTCGAGGTATCTTATCAGCTGAAAATCTGGCACGTATTCTAATTCAAAGTTAAGTCCAAGATTTAATGCAGGCCTTACTTCTAATTCAAGACGCATGCTTTGGCTCATAAAAAATAAATGCTAGTTTAATATATTAAGATTTGTGTGCGGGATTATAACTCTACAAACTCTGTCTTCAATTGCTTTAATGAAACCATACTAAATGCTTTTACTATTCCCTTTATAGCAGATATCTTTTTAATGAAGGGGAATTCAGAAGAATGAGAGAAGGACTGAAAAAATCATCCTTTCATAACTGCTAGGGGCTTTAATCTTGCAACCAAATTACCAATCCCCAATTCATGGCTAACTTCGGCGAGACTCCTTCCCTTAAAATCGATCCTCTCGCAGTATACTTTAGATTATACTAACCAACAGGAACATTCGAATAGTATACTTTAGATTATACTAATATCGCAAAAAAATATGGCAGAAAAAATTTCATCCTTTCATAACCGCAAGAGGTTTAAGCCTTGCAACTAAATTGCCAATTCCCAGCTCATGCGAAACTTTGGCAACTTCGTCAATGTTTTTGTAAGCTTCTGGAGCTTCCTCAAGAAGGCCGCGGATGCTTCCTGCCCGGAAGATAACATCATGTGCTTCCATTTCTTTTTTTAATGCTTCTGGAGAAATGTTTTTTGTTGCATAGGTTCTTGAGTGAATGCGACCTGCTCCATGAGCTGTACTAGCGAATGAAACTTCTTCTGCTTTTTTAGTTCCAACAAGAACATAGGAAGCTGTGCCCATGCTTCCTGGAAGAAGAATTGGCTGTCCGGTCTCTTTGTAAATTTCGGGAAGTTCTTTTCTGCCAGGACCGAATGAACGAGTCGCGCCCTTCCTATGCACACAAAGAATTTCTTTTTTTCCATTGATCGTATGTTCTTCAAACTTCGCTATATTGTGCGCAACATCATAAACTAAATTCAGTTTTGTCCTTACAAAAAATTTTTTGAAACTTTCTCTTGCCCTAAATGTCATTAACTGCCTATTAGCAAACGCAAAATTAGCTGCGGCAGCCATTGCAGCAAGATAATCCTTGCCTAACTGCGAATTTATTGGGGCGCAGGCAAGCTCTCTGTCAGGCAGATGAGCAAATCCATATTGCTTTTCCATTTTCTGAATGTAATCTGAAGCTGTTTGGTGGCCTAATCCACGACTGCCCGAATGAATCATCACAACAATCTGCTCTTTTTCAGTTATCCCAAATAGTTTTGCAATTTCCTTGTCATAAATTTCATCAACCTCCTGGATTTCTAAAAAATGATTGCCTGAGCCAAGTGTTCCAAGCTGGTTTCTTCCCCTGGCTTTTGCCCTTTGTGAAACTTTAGAAGCATCTGCTCCTTCTATGCAGCCATTGTCTTCTGTCTTTTCAATGTCTTCTTGTGAGGCATATTTTTTTTCTAATGCCCATTTTGAGCCTTTATTTAAAACATCATTTAGTTCTTCATCGCTGAGCTTCAGCTCGCCGCCTTCTCCGACTCCAGATGGAACATCTCTATAAAGCTGGTCTAAAAGAGCTTTTCTTTTGAACATAAAATCCTTTTTTATGATGTTTGTTGTTAAAAGGCGGACTCCGCAATTTATGTCGTAACCAACACCTCCAGGAGAGACAATTCCTTCTTGCAAATTGAAGGCAGCAACTCCGCCAATACTAAATCCGTAGCCTTGGTGAGCATCAGGCATTGAAATGCTTTTTTCAACAATTCCAGGCAGGCAAGCAACATTTTTTACTTGCTCGATTGTTTTGTCTTCTTTTATCTTTTCCATCAATTTATCTGAAGCATAAATAATAGCTGGGACTAACATTTTGCCTTCTCTTTCAATTTCCCATGTGTTTTCTGCGATTTTCTTTATTGCCATCATGAATACAAGAAAAGGGGCTTTATTAATCTGACTCATTTATTTGCATGCATCTAAAGAGAAAAGTTTAAGAACTCCTGTTAAAAGGCAAATAAATGAAAGGATTAGAACGGGAAGCTGATAAGCATACTAAAACTAATTTGAAAGATGAAGACGGGCAGGGAGTTGAAAGATATAAACTCAAACATCCTAGAAGAGAGTATGCTGAATTTGGCGGTTCTGCGGCCAGCGCGCATACTTGGGATGGAACTGGAGGGTATGACCGTTGTCATCCTCTATGCGAGTGATTAATTTTAAAACCCTGCTGGCGAGTTCTTGAGGTGATGCTACATCTGTTCTTAAAAATAACTTCTCTCCATTTAAATTTAAAAATATTTTCATATATTCTGAGTCTCTTGCTTGGATGAGCTTTGGGTTTCTTATTAGAATTTGATGATATTTATTATTGTCTTTTTTTAATCTTTCAATTCTTTCCTCTTGAGGAATATGCAAATAAACGAACAAATGAGGTTTTAGCAGAAAAGGCCTGAAAATTCTGATTATTAACTTGTTATACCATCTCCGCGCTTTTGGGATATATGTGATAATTGAAGGAGAATATCTATCTTGCAGGACTATTTTGCCTTTTTTCAAAAGAGGTCTTATTTTTGAGAAAGTTAAATAAAACAATTCTAGAGTAAACATAAATGTGGAAGGCAGTTTTTTTGCAATTTTTCCAATTAAGGTCGGGGAAGCTATTCCTCTGCTGTAAACAAAACTTTCTGGGTTTAAATTCAAAATCTCTTTGATAAGAGTGGTTTTTCCAGAGCCATCGAGACCTTCAAAAACAATAAAAAGCCCCCTCAAGGTATTTCTTGCAGGGAAAATTTCCTTAATGGGCAGACAAACCCATATTTTTTTGAGGGATAATTCTTTATATTAAACGCATCCTTAAAATTAACACAATATCCTTTTTGGTCTTTGAAAATTCTTTTTATTTTCTTCCAATATGCGGCCCATAATTTTTTATTTTTCCATATTCTCTTTATTGATGTGTTTTTTAAATTTGAAATTGGCCGGTAGTATGAAGCTAAAATCGCACAAGGATAAACGTTCCCATCAGGTAGAATCTGTAGATGGCTTCTCGAAGTATTTGCGATGCATCCAAGACTTTTATCCCAAAACTTTTTTTCTATTAATGGAAGTTCTAAAGAAATCTTTATTTTTTCTTTTCTAAATGGTTTCATTTTTTTTCTGATAAACTTAAGCCATTTCAAGGGCTCAACAGCTTTTTCAGAACTTCTGTTTCCTCTTCCGACAGGCGTAAAATAATACAACCCGTGTTCATTAATTCCGCTTTTTATGCACCATTTAGTTATCTTGGGGATATCTTTATAATTTGATTCAAAAACAGTTGTGTTAATTTTTGTTTTTAAGCCTATTTCAAGGGCATTGTTAATTGTTTGCAAAACTTTTTTATATGTCCTGTAATTTGTTTTTCTTATCTTTTTATATTTTTCATAATCTGAGCCATCGAGGCTTATTGCTATTGAATCTAGCCCAATTTTTTTTAATTTTTCTAAGATTTCTTTTGTTATCAGAGAGCCATTGGTAACTAGTTCAGCTTGATAATTTAATCTTTTTGTTATCTTTAATATTTTAAAAATATCTTTTCTTAGAGTCGCCTCTCCGCCTGTTATGTCTATTCTTTGTCCGCCGAGTTTTTCTGTTTCTTTCAAGATTTTTTTTATTTCTTTGAGAGAAAGCTCCGGTATCTTTATTAAACCAGAATCAAATGCGCAATGAGTGCATCTGAAGTTGCATCTATTTGTTACATTCAAATCCAGTTTTGGGAGGATTTCATTTATACTTTTAATTGCCATTTTTTATCCTCCAGATAGGAATATATAATGTGCAAAGGTAGAGCTCGTGAACATTCCAGCTTTTTCCGATTATTCTCTTTGATTTAATATTTATTTCTTCAGGCTTTAGCCAACACATTGGGTCTGGGCCGTTAAAATGTTTGTATTGCAAATAAGAAGCCCCGGCATCTCCGCCTTGGCAATTAAAGTACGCTGGGCAGTTTTTGCATTTTCCATTTTGGGAACGAGTTCTTATTTCTTGAAAAATTTTTGAATTCATTATTTCACCGATTGATTTCTCTTTTATGTTTCCCCCAGATTCTTTTAGAAATACTGACGGGGAGACCTCGCCATTTGCTTGAATTCTGAAAGAGGTTTGCCCAGATGGATCTCCAACTAGACAATAATCTCCCCCAAATGCTGCCCTGAAAATCGGTTCTGGCACACTTGAGTCTTTAGGAATATATCTGCTAAGAAATTCATAGGCTTTTTTCAAGTCTTCCTGTGAGAGAGCTAGAATATCTTCATTACAGATTCCTCTTCCATTTGGCCTAAATCTATTAATTCTCCAATAATTAACACCTAATTTTTTTGCTAAGTTATAGATTTTTAGAAGTTCTCCTTCAGAGCAATTCAACTTTGTAAGGCAAGTAACAATTTCAGTATCTACATTATTTGCAACTAGCTTTTTTAGTGTTAAAATTGCTTTATCGAATGTTCCTGCTCGCCCCCTGAAAGCATCGTGTTTCTCTTTATCTGCAAAATCGATGCTAACACCAATGTCATGAAAAAGATTAAGATGCTTTTCAATGACATTATATGTTGTTCCATTTGTTGTATAAGAAATTCCGATGCCTATTTTTTTTAGATATTTGCAAAGTTCTATAAAGTCAGGTCTAAGAGCGCATTCTCCTCCCCCGAAATTTACAGCTGTGACCCACGCTTCTTTCAATTTATCTGCAACTTTTATGCTTTCTTCTAGTGTTAATTCATCAGCTTTCTGCTTTCCAGAAGCATTATAACAATGTTTGCATCGGAGGTTGCAGAGATTGGTGAACGACCATCCTGCGATTAACATGTTACACCTCCACTTCCATCTCTTCTCTTGCAAATATCACTGGAATGTTTGATTTGACAACTTCTTGCATATACTTTTTGGCTCTTGATTCCATTTGTGTTAACTGCGCGTCATTATGAAGCGGGTCATGATGTGTTACATACACTCTTTTAACCTTCGCTTTTGCAGCCAACTCACAAATCTTTTCTATGTGCGAGTGCCCCCATCCTTTTTTCTTCGTATATTCTTCAGGTGTATATTGGCCGTCTATAATCAATACATCTGCTTCATTTGCCCATGTAATCATTTTTTCATCATTTTCTCCGCCGTCATGTTCATAATCTCCAGTATAAACTACTCTTCTGCCATATTCTTTTATTTGATACGAAAACATCCCCTGAGGATGTGCATTATGAAACATCGCACTCACTGTTAATCCATTTGTTACTATTTCATATTGCTTAAGGTCTCTGAAAGTCAACTCAGAGCCCATTTGTTCAATGCTAACTGGAAAATAACCTCTTGATGTATCTTGCTGGCCTTGAAATATCTCTTTGGTGTGGTTCATTCGGGGTTCTTTGCTTTGAACAACTGTATCTCCAGTAGCAGCCATTTCCTCAAGTGTTTTCCCAGAAAGATGACCGTTAGCTCTGACCTGTGCTTCTGCTAATTTTTTAGCAAGATCTTTATCTCCGCTATAGACTTCAACCTTGCAGCCAGGTACGTAAGCTGGAACAAAGAAAGGAAATCCTTGTATGTGGTCCCAGTGATCGTGGGTGATAAAAACTCTCGTCTTCACCCTTCCTTGATAACGAACCATTAACTCATTGCCAAGGTCTCTTATGCCGCTGCCCGCATCAAATATATAACTCTCGCCTTCTTTTGACACTATCTCAAAACAACTTGTATTTCCCCCATATTCTACTGTATTTCTGCCAGGAGCAGGCAGAGAGCCTCGGACTCCATAAAATTTTATTTTCATTGCATCCCTCCTTGCTTTCTAGCTTCTGCATAACGGCCATATAACTCTCTTGCCCTCTGAGGGTCTAGAGTGTAAAGCTCATATTGCATATCTCCTTTACCGCTTGGAAGAAATCTCGGTGTTCTCGAAAGAGCAAGCGCTCTTACCTTTCTGCCGCACCTTGCAACTAGTATTGGCTCTTCCGGATTTGGTATTAAAACAAGCTCTCCTTCAAGTCTAACAGGTTGCACATCCCCGTCTCCATGAACTTTTGGAGGCACTCTCCCTGCCCTCGCGATATTCTCGAGTGCCTCTCCTTTTCCGAGTTCTGGGAAGAGGAATCGCATAACCTCTAGGCTTTCTTCTTGCCTTATTGTTCCTTTATATTCCATTTTGTTTTTCTCCTCGTTGCTTTCAATATAATAAATGCATCAATATATATAAAATTAAAGGAACGATTTTTAGTAAAAAAGCAAAAATATTTAAATATAATTAGCTTATTTCCCATATGAGAGTCCTACAAGAAGAAGAAACGATAAGAAACAAGGTAATTTTGCATAAAAATGATGAGAAGATTCTTGCATTATTGTGCAGTAATGTGCGCCTTCCCCTGTCTAAAATTGCTAATGTCTTAAGACTTTCAAGGCAATCAACAGAGTACAGAATTAAAGTAATGGAGAAACACCACTTGCTTGCCGGATCTAGAGCAGTAATAAATATCAAAGAACTTGGATATCACTCTTATCACTTCTTCCTTATGCTTCAAGATAGCAAGTCTGAAAAAGAATTAGTTTTTAGATGCAAACAAAGCTCAATGGTAAATACTTTAATTAATTATAGCGGTAAATGGAACTATGAACTTTCAATTATGGCTAAGGAAACAGAAGACGCCTTGAAGCATTTTTTGAATACAATAGATGGCTTGAAAGTTATAGATTACGTACCTACAATATTATTAAGAACAATTAAAAGCACTGTTTTGCCAGGCTTGGAGTCTAAGAAACTGCCTTCTTTGAAATATATCAGAAATGACCCTTCCTTCGCGAAACAATTCTTGCTTAGCAGGCAGGAGTACAGAGTAGATAATAAAGACAAAGAAATTCTATACTTATTATCTCAAAATTGCCAGCTTACACTCTCTGAAATAGGAAAAAAGATTAAGCTTACAAATGATGCTGTGGCTTACAGAATCAAAAAATTAGTCCGAGGCAATTACATAATAGGCTTTAGGCCAGTGGTAGATTACGCTGCTTTGGGTAAATCTATAGAGAGTATTCTTATTAAAATTCACAATAGAACTCCTGAAGTAGATGAAAAGATGAGCCAATACGCACAAAGCAATAAACGCATTGTTTGGGCTACTGCTTTATTTAGTACTTGGGACTATCTTGTTTATTTTCTTCATGAAAATCAAGAAGAAATTCATGAATTTGTTAAAGAACTTAAAGATGGATTTTCTGAATACCTTATCTCATATGAGATTTTATTTGCTTACAGAGAATACAAGTATTCGTATATGACTGAAGAAATAAGAAACAGCAAGCAAGAGGTGATTAATCGCCCATGAGTTATCTTTATATATTGTTAAGAGGTAGTTTTGAATATGGTTGAGGATGGTTCTAGGGCAGGATTTTATTTGGGGGCTATTGGCGGATATCTTAATCTTTTAGTTATGGCTGGTTTTATTATTAGAATTATTCTTCTCGCTTTAAAATCTTTAAATATAGAGAAACCAAACTATACTAACTATTTTGTTCACATCGGGATTATGCTTTACATCGGAATCTTGGGGGTTTGGATAATTTCTTCAGCTTACAAAATGAAATATTCTTATTCATTGCATTCCGGTGCCAAGACTTCATTAATATTGGGGGTTTTGTCTTTGAACCTTTTTGCTATTTTTGGGGGGATATTTGGATTAAACGCTTTTAAGAGCTTGGCGGTAGATTTGGCTAGAGAAAAAATCGCCCAAGATGACTTAAGATTAAACCCAGACTTTTAACTTTAAATATTCTGGAATTAGATAATTTTTAAATTCTGGGAGGAGATTTTTGCCGTATATCAGGCGGGAGAAACATTCTGCTTCTATTTTTGCATCTTCCAGACCATTATGAGGCTTACCTTCTTTAACAACTTTTCCTTCTTTCAATCTAATTCTCTCGTCTTGTATCCCGCAGAATTCAAATATCGCTGAAGAACTCATACCACTTTCGTTATCTTCGTTAATAAAAAATCTGCCATTTATTTCATTGTATTTTACTGCAGCTATTGAATGCAGGTCAAAGCATTTATACGGAAATGGAAAATCCAGATTGTATTTTTTTGCTTTGAGGCGAAGAAAAGAATAGTCGAATTGAGGATTATGGCAAACCATCTCTTTAATTTTTATCTTTTCTGCCCATAAAAAGAATTTTATAAGAAGGTCTTTTTGAGATTGTTTTGAGCGATCTCTTAAATATTCGGGAGTTTTTCCTATAACTTTTAATGCATCATTTTCTATTATATCTGAATCATCTATTCTAGCTTCATCGAGAAATACATTTTCAGGATTATCTAAGTCCAGAGCGCCTATCTGCCAGATCCCTATTCTTTCAGGATCTAAACCGCCGGATGTTTCTATGTCTACAACTATCATACTTATTATTAAGAAGAATCAGTATTTAAAGGTTAGAGTTCTCGTAACAAGATGAAGTTTAGATATTATGCTTTAAAAATTGTGCTGTTTTGTGTAGTTGTATTTATCCTTCAATCTTTTATTCTTTCTTTTACTGATTTATTTGTTTTAAACAAACTTAGCTGGCAAGAGCCCTGGAGATTTGTTAGCTCGATATTTTTGCATGGGAGCTTCGGCCATCTTCTTTACAATATGTTTGCTCTTGCTTTGTTTGGCAGTTTATTAGAAAAATTTGTTGGTTCTAAGAATTTTTTACTTGTATTCTTAATTTCTGGAATTGTTGCAAATCTGGCAAGTGTTAATTTTTATGATTCTTCTTTGGGGGCTTCTGGTGCGATTTATGGGATTTTTGGTGTTCTTATGATAATCAGGCCTAAAATGATAGTTTGGGCAGCTGGTTTTCCCATGCCTATGCTTATCGCAGGATTTGTTTGGGCAGGAGGAGATTTAATCGGCTTATTTGTTCCTAGCAATGTCGGGCATATTGCTCATTTGTCAGGAATGATTATTGGCTTTCTTTTCAGTATTTTTATGAAAGACCAGTATAAAGAAAAAAATCTTGAAGAAAATAGGATTGTTCTTGATGAAAAAGAAATGCAAAGATGGGAAGATATTCATTTGAAATGAATTATTCGCGCCGTTCTTCCTCTTTCTTTAAAACACTCACCTATTCTCATCATTCGTTTGTTAGCTCTTTGTCAATGAGTTTTTTGAATTCGGAGAATGATTCAGCTCCTTCTATTTTTTTCCCATTGATTATGAATGTAGGCGTTCCCTTTACTCCTGCACTTTTGGCCATTGCCATGTCATTTTTTAATTGATCCTCATATTTGCTGATATTATTTTTTAATGAAGATTCTAGTCGAGTCATATTTGCTCCTAGCTGTTTTGCCAGCTCTTTCATCTTTGCTAAATCGCCAGTGTCTTTTTGATTGGCAAAAGCTGCTTCATGAAATTTCCAGAATAGTCCTTGTTCTTGCATAGCTAAAGCAACTAGATGAGCCGGTTTTCCAGAACCGTGGCCTTTAGAATATTTGAAGACTATTTTGACTTTGCCTTCTTTTATGTAATTCTCTTTTATTTTTTGAATAGGCGCTTCCCAATTTTGATTTATTCTTTTTAGTGCATTAATTGCTTCTGTGTTGAATCCATTTGCAGCAGCACAAAATGGGCAGGAGAAATCTGAAAATTCGTATATTGTAATCGATGCGTTGGGATTCCCTAAAACTGGTGAATTTCCCATTTCTAATGGAATATTTCCAGATGGACCAAAAATTAAGTTGAGGATACCAAATCCATTAGTAAACAATCCTATTACTAAGATTATTGCAAGTATTCCTATAATCAATACCGCTCTATTTGACTTCTGACTGGCTGGTTGTTCTTCCATAATTAAAATTCGGATTAGAGCTTTTTAAATCTTAGTAAACTTACAGTATCTCCGCACGGGAAAATTAACTAATGTTTCTACTATAAAATTCAGAGAAAAATAGAAGAGCTATGGATTGCTCCATAGCTCTATGTCACTAATCAAAAGATTTGTGAAAGCCAGTATAAATGCTTTTGGGAAGCTAAAAGCGAGTTTGGATGAGATAGTTCAAGACCTTATCGAAGCGGGAAGAACAGAGAGCTACGCAGAAACAGTTGGAAACAAAGCTGACACAATTCATAGGAGGTTGAAAGAATGTTCTGAAAACGACTTGAAAAAAGCTTTTGAGTTTAATACTCGAAAGGCAATAAAAAGAATGGGCTTGAAAAAAGTTGTTCTTGGAATGGATGCAACAAAAGAACTTTACTTTGGAAGGAATGGAAAGCTCAATGTAAGGCAGGTAAAGAATGAGAAAGGAACAACAGAAGCGTTTGCCTATCTTGTTTTATCCGTGGTTGAACCAAAACCTTTGCCGCTAATGGCAATTCCTTACAGGCAGGGAGATGACTTAACAACTCTCGCAAAAGAATTGTTGAATTATGCAAGAAGTTTAAGTCTTGAAATTGAGGTTGTTTTATTTGACAGGGGATTTTACATCTGGGATTTAATAAACTATCTATCGTCGGCAAAGATGAGCTATCTCATCTTTGTTCCGCAGAACAAAGCAATGAAAAAGTATATCAAACAAACAAATCTAATAGGCTCGTATGAGCATATTCGAAAATACAATAAATGCAAAAGCTGTTTCGTTGGAAGAACAAAAATTGTTGTAATTAAGGATTTGTTTAGAGATAAGAAAGACTATTTCTGGTGCTTTGCTACAAACCTGAAGCAAAGCATTGGGCTGATAGGAAAATACAAGCAAAGATGGCAGATAGAAACAGACTTCAGGGTTCAAGATGAAGCAAGAATAAAAACGAAGAGCAATATTGCTTTGATAAGATACTTCTACTTTTTGGCTTCACTTATTTTGCTTGCAAACTGGGAAGTCAACAGAGCTATTTATCCTACAGTTTCTTTTAAGAGATATTTGAAAATTGTGGAAGAGCAGTTTTCAAATGAAATAAGCTAATTTCTGTCTGTTTTTCCACGAATAAGGCTAGCTTGAGCTTTTGATGAGATAACAGAAATTGATTTGATTTTATAATTTAGTTATATTTTCTTAGAAAATCATGCAAATATTTCTTGGGTTTTTCTATTTGATAGAGCCGATTAATCGGCTCTATGCGGAGATACTG
>Ga0233423_10000832_pt1 | contig 15672 bp, 12 predicted proteins | sample Watercolumn_Mata_FD_180713 | JGI IMG/M metagenome (GOLD analysis project Ga0233423, IMG submission 180713) | Freshwater microbial communities from Lake Matano, South Sulawesi, Indonesia - Watercolumn_Matano_2014_112_MG | ecosystem: Environmental > Aquatic > Freshwater > Lake | place: Indonesia...
ATTATCTCTCTGAAAATTTTCTTCAGATATCTGTCCGGCAGTGCACCGCCATTTACCTTTTTCAGGTAGTCAAATATTTTAGCTTCCTGAGACGCGTCATACACATCCAGCCCCTGCTCTGCTTTAATCTTTCCGATTATAACGGATATCCGGGCTCTCTCATCAAGGAGTCTTACAATCTCTCTGTCAGTTTTTTTGAGTTTATCCCGGAGGTTTTCAAGCGATGGTAACGTCATTTTCTCAATCCCTCTATAGTCTCACGGAGAACCCCTTCCGGTACCCCGCCATTGATGAACGGCATTCCCATTTTCTTCAGCAAAACGAAATGAATGGTACTGCCCTCTTTTTTTTTGTCCATTTTCAACCGGGAGAGAATCCCCTCTGTCGTAACCGGCTTTGGTATATGGAGAGGGAGACCCGCACGTTTCATCAGTCGCTCAAGCCTCATGCGATCCTCTCCGGGGAAATTGTACAACTTTTCCGATATCGTCACTGCCGCAACCATTCCGACTGATACGGCATTCCCATGGGAAATCCCGTATGCCGATTCTGCCTCGATGGCATGCCCTATGGTATGCCCGAAGTTGAGAACGCGACGGAGTCCCTGTTCCTTCTCATCAATTTCAACGATCCCTTTTTTTATCCGGCATGCACTTTCAACAATCCTCTCCAGAGCATTCCGATCCCGTCGCCTGACCGTCTCCAAGTTGTCTTCCAGAAAGGAAAAAAGTCCCGTGTCATCAATAACGCCATATTTTATAACCTCCACCAACCCGTTATTGAATTCCGTCTCCGGCAGAGTATCCAGGAGTTTCAGATCAATGTACACACCTCTTGGCTGGTAAAAAGCACCAAGGAGATTTTTCCCTTCCGGGAGATCAACGGCGGTTTTTCCCCCTATACTGCTGTCAACCTGCGCCATGAGGGTAGTGGGAATCTGGACGTAGGGAAGCGACCTCATGAACACAGAAGCAACAAATCCTGCCATATCGCCGACCACACCACCTCCCAGGGCAAGAATGACAGAACTTCTGTCCGTACCCATACGCAACAATTCTCTCACGAGAGCAAGCATTACCTCTATATTCTTGGATTCTTCTCCCGCCGGGAATGTTACTGCATCTACCTTCACACCCGCTTTTCTCATCTTTTCCGCAAGCACCTCTCCATAGAGAAGAGACACATTGGAATCCGAGATGATGACGTAATGGGAAGCCGGTTGATTCTTCGCAATCATCATTACGAATCGATCAAGGACATCGTAGCCGATGCATATTTCGTATGAACTGGACACTTTCCTATCAAGATTAACCTTCATCTTCTTCATTGCCGCACCTTCGAACTCTTCTTCATGACCCCCTCTATGCTTCTCATCTCCTCCATGAGCTGGTAAAATTTTTCCGGTTTGAGGGATTGATTGCCGTCGGATACGGCCTTCTCGGGTTCGGGATGTACCTCCACAAGGAGACCATCCGCTCCCACTGCCGCAGCCGCCCTGCTCAGAGGGATCACATACTTCCAGTTTCCCGCAGCATGACTGGGATCGACAATCACGGGTAAGTGTGTCAGTTCTTTCAGAACCGGAACCGCGCTGATATCAAGAGTATTACGTGTTGCCGTCTCAAAGGTCCTGATGCCCCTCTCGCAGAGGATAACCTGATCATTGCCCGAAGACAGGACATATTCCGCAGACATGAGCAGTTCCTCAATGGTAGTCATCATACCCCGCTTCAATAAAACAGGCTTTTTCGACTGGCCTACCTGCTTCAAAAGCGGGAAGTTCTGAACGTTTCTCGCCCCGATCTGGAGAATATCCGCATATGTCTCGACCAGATCAACATCAACGGGATTCATCACCTCAGTTACGACAGGAAGCCCTGTCCGCTCCCGTGCTTTTGCCAGCAATTTAAGTCCCTCTTCTTCCATACCCTGAAAGCTGTACGGGGATGTTCTCGGCTTGAATGCACCGCCCCTGAGAATATGTGCGCCGCCCTTCTTCACCGTGTACGCAATTTCCATCATCTGCTCCTCGCTCTCTACGGAACAGGGACCCGCCATAACCACAAATCGGGGGCCGCCGATTATAACATCTCCCACCTCGATCATTGTATTTCCTTCCTTGGACTCTCGGCTCGCCAGTTTATACGGTTTCAAAATCGGGACGATTTTTTCCACACCGGAAAGCGATTCCGCAAACTTCAGATACGCCCTCCCGCGCTCATCACCCACGGCGCCTATGATTGTCCTTTCAACTCCCCGGGACGGATGAGCTTTGTATCCCACTGACTCGATCCACTGAATAACGTTCTCGATCTGGGACTCCGTTGCACTTTTTTTCATTACGATAATCACGATGTTTCCCTCCTCACACATGAAAAAAGGCCATGGAGAACTTGAGCCGCCATGGCCTTAAAACAATAAAAAAGCCATGGGCAACCACCTTTGATCTACCCATGGCTTCAATATTTTATTTAACGAATGTTAATTCCTCCTGTGCAATGGGCAGACCGGTGGCATATAATAGCTCCAAAAGTAATAAAAGCTGGTAATCACTCCCCGATACGATCTGTCCATCATGGTAAACAAAACCCCTTCTCTTTGTGGGAATGTAATTAAACAGAAGTCCTGTTCATTGTCAAGAAAAAAAATAATACAAAAAAAAGAGGGCTTTATCGACATTGCCTATTGCAAAAATTACATGGCCGTGTTCTAAGTTACATAACCCTTTCACTACCATTAAGGAGTTACCTATGAAGCCTTTAAATATTTCTATTTTTATGTGCTTTGCGCTTATCATTTCTGGTTGCGCTTCTCTTGGTCCGGTGGAGAAACGCGAATCCGCAAGCCTTCTCCATATAGAGGGCACCGTCCAGACCATTGCCGGAAACGAGGTCACCGCAGACCTGAAGATCCCCGAATTAAAAAAGACTCCCGGATCACCGGCAAGCGACATTGCCCAGCAGGTTGTGCAAAAAACCATTCTCATAGAAGGCATCAAAACCGAAGCGGATGGAAGAACGGCATCAGTCAAGACTATTCGGGGTAACACGGCGGTCATCGAGTTCGAAAAGCCCGTACCCTATCAGGTTGGAACCGTCATTAAATTGATGGTTCCGAAAAAAACCATCGCCGTTGTGGACTTCGAGGTTATCAAGGGCCATGAAAAAGAAGCGGGAAGAGTAAGCCTTGAAGAACTTACGTCGGCGCTCATAGATTCAGGACAGTTTATAGTGCTCGAGCGTTCCAAGCTGAAAGCCATCATGAATGAGATTGAGCTCAGCTTAAGCGGCATGGCGAAAGAAACACGCGATAAAGTTGCGGGACAACTCATTATTGCCGACCTTATCCTCGCGGGAACGCTTGCAGAAATAGGGGATGAGTGGAACATCAACCTGAGATTGATCAATGTGAGAACCAGCCAGGCCGTCGCGGCAATTACCATGAAAACACGGTTATTCAAACCAACCGAAATAAGGGATTCCGGCCCCCTGAGAGAGGATTTTGAGGAAACAACGGCTGATCCTTCATGGATACTTATGAAGGCGGGGAGAAGGGTCTTTTTCCAGTCCAGCATAGACCGTTCCGCCGGAGTGGAAAACTCAAAAAAATCCCTGAGACTTGATTTCAATCTTATGGCGGGGCAAAGACCCAGGTGGGCCCACATCGAGAATAGAAAGAAAAGGGATCTGAGCCTTTATGACGGCATTGAATTTTATGTAAAATCTACTGAGAGACTTTATGCGTCTGTAGGCATAAAAACGTCCCATCACGAGAATCCCAATAAGATCGACATGTGGATCGGGAGTTTTGATTCAGATAAGGACTGGGAAAAAATCAAGGTTCCATTCAATAAAATGGTGATAGCCAGGGGCTGGATATCAGAAGGCGCAAAGACCCAAGGGGCCGAACCAGGCGACCAAGTCATGCGACTCCATCGTGTGGAGGCATTCGAGATTGGCGTGGATGTGCGAAGAAACTCGGATATTAAGGGGACGCTCTGGATTGACCGTATTCGCTTCTATCGTGATTAAATAAGATATTCTCACCTCATATGACGGGAAAAAGAAAATACCATGATCGACAGCATCTGGACACTACTGCAAAGCATACGAATACAGGACATCCTTGACATAGCGATCATCTCCGTGCTGATCTCGGCGCTCCTTATCTGGATCAAAGGCAGGGCTTCCCGGTTTGTGTTCATCGGCATCAGTCTCCTGGGATTCATTTATGTCATAGCCAGATTTTTTCAACTTTACCTGACGACAGTCGTCCTCCAGGGATTTTTCGCCATTTTTGTCTTCGTTCTTGTCGTCATCTTTCAGGAAGATCTCCGCAGATTTTTCGAACGTCTCGCGATCCTGGGAATGGTTCGGAAAAAACCGCAGCTCATCACTCTGCACGGACACAACGCCGAAATCATAGCTCAGGCTGTGGCAAACTTAGCCCGTAATCGTGTCGGCGCCCTGATCGTCATTCAGGGGGATGATCCGTTGGATAGACATCTCAGCGGAGGCACTCAATTGAATGGACTTCTCAGCCAGCCTCTTCTGGAAAGTATCTTCGATCCCCATTCCATCGGTCATGACGGCGCCGTCATTATCGACGGGAATACGGTAACCCATTTCGGATGTCACTTACCCCTGTCCCAGAACACGCGCCAGTACGGCAATCTCGGTCTTCGTCATACCGCAGCTCTCGGTCTCTCCGAAAGGTCGGATGCGATCTGTATCGTCGTTTCGGAAGAGAGAGGAACGATCTCTCTTGCCGAAGGGGAAGAGATCAGAGAAGTGGCAAGCACATCGGCGCTGAAAGTTGCCATTGAGTCGTTCCTGTCCGGCAAAGCGCCGGCTAAAAAACCCGGACCTGTCGCACTATGGCTGAAAGAAAACACGAAAGAAAAGGTAATTGCGATTGCGTTAGCCTGCATCCTGTGGTTGGTCTTCGGATACCAGAGAGAGTCAATATACAGAGATTTCACCATACCCATAGAATACCTGAATGTGCCGCCGGAATGGATTATTGAAGAACCGAAGATCACAGACGCAAAAATAATGTTAGCAGGCCCCTCGCAGGCCTTTCAGCTCCTTAACACGGACTCGCTCAAGATATCGCTGAACCTGTCCCAGTTGCAGGAAGGAAAGCAGGACATAGTGCTCACGAAAGAAATGATCAGGATTCCTTCGAATATGAACGTCGTGGGCATTAAGCCCGGCAGGATCACCCTCACGGCATCACGCCTTGTCCGTGTTTCCATTCCGCTCGAGATTGTCACCGAAAATTCTCCTCCTCCCGGAGTTACCATACAGAAAATCACCGCAACTCCCTCATCACTCAAGGTTTTGTTACCCAGCACAGTGAACCGAAATAAAATAAAGATACAGACGGTACCCATAGATCTCAGAGCGGTGACATCGCCGACGACACTTACTCCCAAGCTTATCGTTCCTCCCGATATTCAATTCGAAGGCGGGAAGCAACCGGCCGTCAAGGTGGTTATAAGAGTGAGGAGGTAGATAAATGGCCAGGCGTCCCAAAAAACGATCGAGCAAGGCAGGGCTTCCACCGGGTGCTCTCATTCACATCGGAGAGAGGCTCGCAGAGGAAATAAAGATTTCCGTTTATCACTACGACGAATTTTCCTTGCAGGAGATTGATATCAAGACTCTCCCGGAATGCCAGCAGTGCGTGGGCAGGCCGGCCGTGACGTGGGTGCAAATGAGCGGCATTCATGAAGTACACATACTGGAAGAGCTGGGAACTATTTTCGGTCTGCACCCCCTCACCGTCGAAGATATCCTCAATACGGACCAGCGTCCCAAACTGGAGGATTTCGGTGAATACATATATACAGTTTTCAAAGCATTCCACAACCATGCTGACCAAGACGGCGAGATCACATCGGAACAGATCAGTATCGTCCTCGGCCCTACGTTTGTGCTTTCCTTCCAGGAAAAAGAGTCAGACCTATTCAAACCCGTCATCGAGAGAGTAAGAACCGGGAAAGGACGGCTGCGCAAATCGGGGGCGGATTACCTTGCATACTCGCTCATCGATACGGTGGTCGACAATTATTTTGCCCTTCTTGAAAGGCTCGGTGAAAAGATCGAACTCGTGGAAGAGTCTCTCACAGCAAACCCGTCAACCGCGAGCCTGCACGCCATCCAGCAACTCAAGCGGGAAATGATCTTTCTCAGAAAATCAATATGGCCGCTCCGTGAGACCATAAGCAGCCTTGAACGCTCGGAATCCCCGCTCATTCATAAATCCACAGGGGTGTTCCTCAAAGACGTGTACGACCATACCATTCAGGTGATAGACACCATTGAAACCTTCCGTGACATGCTGTCCGGGATGCTTGACATCTACCTCTCAAGTATCAGTAACAGGATGAACGAAATCATCAAGGTGCTTACCATAATCGCGACGATATTCATGCCGCTCACTTTTATGGCCGGTGTGTACGGCATGAATTTCAAGTACATGCCCGAACTTGAGTGGCCCTGGGGATACTTCGCCGTGCTGGCTCTCATGGCCGCCGTTGCCCTTGTAATGCTGGCCTATTTCAAGAAAAAAAAGTGGTTCTAATACGGCCCACCGGGAGAAAATGTATGGCCACCATGGAATTAGTGAAGAAAGATGCGGTGTATGTCCTGACACTGACCAACGGCGCCAATGCGAACACAATGAACGCGGATGTAATAGGAGAATACGTTAAAATCTTCGATGAACTTGAAGCCACGACGGAGAACGCCGCTCTTGTGGTAACAAGCAACGATCCAAAATTCTGGTGTAACGGCATCGATTTGAAATGGCTTCTGACCAAATCTCCTGATTACTTCACGGAGTTTGCCGCACTCGTGGAGAGGCTGTTTTTGCGTTGCGCACTGCTGAATATACCCACGGTGGGCTGCCTCACCGGACACACATACGCAGGCGGTGCTCTATTGGCCGTGACGTTCGACTTTCGTCTCATGAGGGAAGACCGGGGATTCTTCTGCTTCCCTGAAGTTGACATCAATATCCCGTTCACACCAGTTATGTATGAAATCCTCAAATTACTCCCTGACCACTATTCACTCAACGAACTCCTGTTGACGGGAAGGCGGGTAGGAGGTGGGGAAGCGCAGGCCATGAAGATCGTATCGGCGGCCTATCCCCAGGAGATTCTCTTCGAAAAAGCGATGGAACTGGCCACTATACTCGCGAAAAAAGACCGAAAGACGTATGTGAGTATCAAACACGGGCTACGGAAACATTTACTGAAATTTATTCCTTCAGGCCATACTTCTTGATTTTATACCGCAACATCCGCTCACTGATACCAAGCATTTCAGCAGCTCTGGTTTGGTGATCCCCCGCCTTTTCCATGGCCTCAAGGATCATTTTACGTTCCAGATCTTCAATCGACTGTCGCAGTATTCCCGGCTCATCTTTTTTCCCTGATCGATAGGTGAGTAAAGGTAGATCATCCGTAGATATCACCGAATCTCTGGTAATGACCACCGCCCGCTCGATGATATTCTCCAGTTCTCTCACATTGCCAGGATACTCATACTTCAAAAGCATGTCCCTCGCTTCACTGGTAATGCCGGTTATGTTTTTGTTATTTTCAGAGGCAAAACGTGTCAAGAAATGATCTACCAGCACAGGGATATCGTCTTTCCTTTCTCTCAGTGGTGGGATATCCATGACGATCACATTTAACCGGTAAAATAAATCCTCCCTGAAAGTTCCCTCCCTGACTTTAGAGTCCAGATCACGGTTAGTGGCGCTGATGACGCGAACATCAGAGTGAATGGTCTGGTTACCTCCGACCCTTTGAAATTCTCTTTCCTGAAGAAAGCGAAGCAGTTTCACCTGAACGGAAGCGGATATTTCACCGATTTCATCCAGAAAGAGAGTGCCACCATCGGCCTCTTCAAATCTGCCGATTCGCCTCGACACAGCCCCGGTAAAGGCGCCTTTTTCATGACCGAACAGTTCACTCTCAAGGAGATTTTCGGATAGGGCACTACAGTTCACCGCGATAATGGGCTTTGACGACCGGGGACTGAGATTATGAATCAATCTGGCCATCAGTTCCTTGCCGGTTCCGCTTTCTCCCCGGATGAGAACAGTGGTCCGACTGGCTGCAACTCTGCCCGCCATGTTCATCAGCGCATTGATTTTCTCACTGCGGTAAATGATTCTGTCGGCAGTTACGCCTTTTTCCCTGAGCTCCTGACGGAGTATCTCATTTTCCCTGATGAGGGTTCTCCTCTCAGATACCCTCTCGACAAGGAGAAGAAGTTCATCGAATTCTATCGGTTTCGTAATATAATCAATGGCGCCTGCCTTCATGGCCTCCACTGCTGTTTCTATCGCACCGTACGCGGTAATGATTACGACATCGATCTCCGGATTGATGCTTTTTACCTCCTTGAGCACCTGCATCCCGTCCATGCCGGGCATCTTGTAGTCCAGGAGAATCATATCAAAAACGTTGTTGACAACGCTTTCAATGGCCTTCTCCCCGTTATCTGCTTCGGCCACCGCATGCCCCTCCTGAATCAGGAAATCACGAAGCATCTCCCGCTGCGACTGACCGTCTTCAACAATTAGAATATTCAGTTTCTTCATGGCCACATTCCTCTGGGCCTTTACCCTTTCTCACCCGCCCTCTCTGCGGGCAGTAATATTTCAAAAGTCGTTCCCAGTCCCTGCTCGCTCAGGACACGGATTTCACCTCCATGACCCCTGATAATTTCATGAGCTAAAGGGAGCCCCAGTCCAAGCCCCTTCTCCTTTGTGGTATATTCTGGATTAAATATTCTCTCCACCTCCTCGGTGGTCATACCACACCCACTATCTGCAATCTTCACACTGACGCGGTTTCTCCCGAACGGTCCAATAGAAATGGTGATGGAACCGCCCCCGGAAATCGATTCCATTGCATTTTTGACAAAATTGAGAAGGGCCTGCTGTAGCTTATCCACGTCCATAGGAATGACCGCCGAATTTTTACTATATGCAGTATTCAACACAATCCCTCTCGATGTCGCTTCCTCACGCACAAGGTTCACAATTTTATCCAGAACTTCCGTAACCGGATACTCGTGTAATTCCAACCGGCGGCTCCGTGAGAACGTTAAAAACTCTTCGATGATTCCATCCAATCTCCTGATCTCATCGCGGATGACACTCGCGAGCGTCTGAAACTCTGCATCTTTACTTCCATCAGCAGGAACAAAATCCCGTTTCAACCTTTGACTGGCCATGCTGATCGCATTCAGAGGATTGCGAATTTCATGAGCGACCCCTGCCGCAAGCTGTCCCAGAGCAGATAATCTCTCCGCCTTCTCAAGCTGCCTCTCCATTTCGATAATCCCTGCCATGTGCCTGTTTTGATTTCGATAGAGTATCCACATGGACAGGAGAGTAATCAGGACAACAGAAGTCATGAAGATAATGATATTTCGTTTATGCTCCGCCAGAATTTTGTCGGTACCCTCGCGATCCAGACCGAGCCTGACAACCCCCGAGACCTGATCATCGAGATAGAGAGGCGCCGCAATATCCAGAAGTGGTTTCCCATTATAGCTGATTTTACGGCTTATCACATTTTTCGCACCGGAAAAAACCTCGGACATACGGGCATCTCTCCTGTCCCATGGCTCAGGAATTTCTCCTGCACTACTGAGGGTTGCCTCGTCCTGATCCATTACCGTAATATAGATGAGATGCTGCCCCCGGACCTCCCCCAATTCTTCAATCACCTTTTCAATAGAAACCTTTGTTGCCCAGTAACGACGTCCCCCTCGATCCAGAGCGATAATCACGGTTCCGCTCCCGTCCCGACGCTGGAGTGCAATAAAGGGAATTTTCCCGACACTCAGTTGCCTGAGTAAACCCTGACTCACGCGACGTGATCCATTCGATTCGGCATCTCTCCCTCTTTCCGTACCCGTGAAATATGACCGATTCTGAAAAATAACTTCCCCACGTTCATTGAGAACGGCAATTAACCATAACCTCTTGTCCGATGCGAACTTTCTCAAATACGCTTCACTGAGCAGGTCTGCCTTCCACTGTTTATCTACTTCGATTGCCAGGTTCTTCAATTCCATGAGGAGATGCTGCTTGGGAGAGAAGGCGGTAATCGGAACGGAGCCGCGCTCCACTCCCTTCTGGGGTGTCTCGCGTAGGCTGTTCAGATTTTCCTGCGTCAATTTCTGCACCACACCAACAATACCGAGTCCCTGGTTTTCCATAAAACTCAATAAAGTCCGGTCGATCCTCTGCAGATCCATGATCCCGGTAATCAGGATCAGCCCGATGAAGATGGCGCACACAAGAGCAACGGCAAATGGCTGTAAGAAACGGCCATCGTACCTGGAGGACCGGTTTTTCCAGACATTTCTTACCCTTGATTCCATAGTGAGATTCTCTATCCCCGCACAAAAAGTCTTGAGACTAAAGAAAAGTTCATAAATTCAAACAGCCATCTCGTCGATGGGGTATCATATTTTATTAAGACCAAAAGTCAACGCTTTCTTCCCTCTTTATACACGACAGCGTACAACATCAGAAGAGGAAATTCGACATAATTGTCGACTCCGGCTAATGGTGACGCAAAAAGCTTAAGGTATTGTTATTATTAAGATAGTACCTTTCACCACCATGAATGCATCGACATTTGTTGCGCTTCGCTGTGTTTTCACAGAACATCCATACCGGTTCCCGATCGACCATTAATGAAGTTAAATCAATAACTTATTTATAAATACCGGACATGGCACAGGTCTTGCTGATCTTAACCGCAACGAATATAAATTATCGGTATGAAATTGGGCATGATCAGCCGATAGCAAACACATGAAGGGATTTTCCCTCACTCCTCCTGGACAAGGGGAGACGTTATGTCTCCCCTTTCTTTTTGTTGTTACTCTTCTCTATTGATTCTCGAAGCTCACGCCATTGTCGTATCCGTTCCGCGATCGTTTTCTCGTACCCTCTGTTCGTCGGAGTATAGTAGGTTTGTCCCCTCAGCTGATCCGGCAGATACTCCTGGGGGACGATGGCATCATCGAAATCATGAGCATAGCGATAACCTTCGCCGTAACCGAGATCTTTCATCAAACGCGTGGGGGCGTTTCTGATATGCATCGGCACTGACAGACTGCCGGTTTCATGTATGGTTTTTCTCACCTTCCCATACGCTAAGTAGAGGGCATTGCTCTTGGGAGCAGTGGCAAGATACACCGCCGCCTGAGCCAAAGCCAGTTCCCCTTCGGGGAGACCAATAAACTGAAAGGCCTGCATTGCGGAGACAGCAATGCTGAGGGCAGCAGGATCGGCATTCCCCACATCTTCGGAGGCAAATCTCACCATGCGCCGTGCGACATAGAGAGGATCCTCACCGGCGACAAGCATGCGACCGAGCCAGTACAGCGCAGCATCAGGGTCACTTCCCCGGAGGCTTTTATGAAAAGAGGAGATCAGGTTGTAATGCTCCTCTCCCCCCTTATCGTATTGAAGCAGCTTTTTCTGGAGGGCTTGCTCCACCACACCACGGGTAATCTTTCTTGCACCCTCATTTTCCACTTGCAACAGGGACACCGCCGCTTCGAGACTGTTCAGAGCCATTCTGGCGTCTCCATCCGCTGACCAGATGATGTGCTTCAGAGCCTCCGGTTCCATCTCCAGAGAAAGTTTCCCGAATCCCCGCTCTCCATCATGGAGGGCTCGATGAACAATGACCGAAAGCTCTTCTTCAGAAAAAGATTTGAGGACAAAGACCCGCAGCCGGGAGAGAAGCGGGGAAATAACCTCAAATGACGGATTTTCCGTTGTCGCGCCGATGAGTGTAATGAGGCCTGTTTCCACGTGGGGGAGAAAGGCATCCTGCTGGGCTTTGTTGAACCTGTGGATTTCATCAACGAACAGAATCGTCCTGCGGCGGTGATGTCGCCATTGAGATTGGGCATCATCAACAACGGCCCGAATCTCTTTCACCCCCGAAAGAACGGCGGAGAAGCTCACGAAATGGGATTTCGTTTCCCGGGCAATTATCCGTGCCAGGGTGGTTTTGCCTGAACCCGCCGGTCCCCACAGGATCATGGAAAACAATTTGTCTTCGGCAATGGCACGTCGGAGCAAGGATTCGGCACCCAAGAGATGGGACTGACCCACGAATTCATCCACTGTGCGGGGCCGCATCCTGTCAGCCAGAGGACGGTAATCCGCCCCGTTCTCATTCTGATCAAACAGATCCATGGGCTCAATCCTTCTTTTGCCCTACCCGTTTCTTTGCTTCTTCGATAAGCTCGACAAGTGTTATAATTTTATCCTTCGGCGTATGGCTGAGAAAACGATCCCACGCCTCTTCCGACATGGTATCCCTCAAATATCTCTCCACGGGAAAATACGGATACCAGCAGGTAATGATCCGTGTACACGGGAGGCTGCCTCCCTCTTCCCGGCAATATGAAAAGGTCACTTCACCACCGAGCTTTGGGCACCTGATCTCCAAGAGGTTGTACCCTTCCATTTCCGTATCTTCCTCTGAATATGGCGTGATTCCCATTGCCGTAATTGCGCTAAGAAGGGTATACAATGCCCTGCGTATTGTCAACCGATTATCAGAACGACTCCGTCTTAACGTCAAGATAAAAAGCCAATCTTTCTTGACTGAATAATATGTTTTCGTTAAAAAGCCAGATAGATAAGATAAGAATACAAAATAACATCTGTGAAATGAAAAAGAAGACCTTACTGAGTTGGAGCAGCGGCAAGGACAGCGCATGGGCACTTCAACTTCTCCGACAGGATCCGGAGATTAACCTTGTTGGTCTATTCACCGTCATGAATAATAAATACAACCGTGTGTCCATGCACGCCACACGACTGGAGATGCTGCGGTGTCAGACCGACAGCATCGGTCTCCCACTCGAACTCGTTCATCTGCCCGATCCCTGCACAAACGAGCAATGCGATTCCATCATGAGGCACTTTGTAACGGCTTCCTCCGCCAAGGGAATTGAACTCATGGTGTTTGGCGACCTATTCCTTGAGGATGTCCGACAGTATCGGGAAAAACAATTGGAAGGAACCGGAGTTGAAGCTGTTTTTCCACTATGGGGAATCCCTACTGAAGAATTGGCAGAACGAATGCTCTCAGCAGGTGTCGAAGCCTATGTCAGCAGTGTTGACCTCAAGAAGCTGCCATCACATCTTGCCGGACGCAAATGGTCAAGGGATTTATTGAAGGAATTTCCCAGGGAAATTGATCCATGCGGAGAGAACGGAGAAATTCATACGATCGTTGTGGATGGTCCAATGTTTCAGAAGAGAATCCCCGTCAGGGTTGGCGAGATTATCGAACGAGATGGATTTGCGTACGCCGACATCATCCCACTGCAGTGAAACGCTTGTTACAACAATGTGTACAGGCAACACGTTCCCTCCGTACCTGACTTCTGACTTTAAGCCAGGCACACGTTATCACTCACCGTGATACGGGAAGGTTGCACTTTAGTCCCCCACCCCACTATCGATGGGGCGGGGGATTTTCTACGCTGTCCTCATTAATCCTACGGTTTGGGCAATCCATCAATAGCTTTCAATGCCCTCTGAATCTCCGCTTCCGGAAGCTCGTACTGTTCGAGCCTTCCTGACAGGTATGCATCATAGGCCGTCAGATCAATCAATCCGTGACCGCTCCAGTCGAAGAGGATTACCTTTTCCTTCCCCTCTTCCTTCGCACGCATGGCCTCATCTACGACTGCGGCGATGGCGTGATTCGTTTCCGGCGCCGAAATAAAACATTCGCTCCGGGCCCACTTCACCCCCGCATCAAAGGTTTCAAGCTGATTATAGGCTCTTGCCTCCACCAGCTTTTCCTTCACCAAGTGGCTCACAATAGGAGCCATGCCGTGGTAACGCAATCCCCCGGCATGAATCGGCGCCGGCACAAAATCGTGCCCTAAGGTGTACATAGGCAGGAGAGGCGTCGTCTTCGCAAGATCACCGAAATCATAGGCAAACGGCCCTCTCGTCATGGTCGGACATGAGGAAGGCTCAGCGGCAATAACGGTAATTTTCTTGCCGGATATCTTATCCCTCACAAAGGGAAGAGATATACCGGCAAAGTTACTTCCTCCGCCGGCACAGCCGATTACGACGTCGGGATAGACACCTATTTTCTCCATCTGCCTCTGTGCCTCCAGGCCGATGATGGTCTGATGCAGGAGGACGTGGTTCAAAACACTCCCCAGAGAATACCTTGCACCTTCATGGGTAACAGCATCCTCAACAGCCTCACTGATAGCTATTCCGAGGCTCCCCGGCGAATCGGGGTGAGAAGCCAGTACCTGCCGACCCGCATTCGTCAGCGTGCTCGGACTGGGGATACATTCAGCGCCCCAGGTATTCATCATCAGGCGCCGGTATGGCTTCTGTTCGTAGCTGACCCGTACCATGAACACCCTGCACTCCAGGTGGAATATCTTGCACGCCATGGCGAGAGCGCTTCCCCATTGACCCGCACCCGTTTCGGTAGAGAGACGCTTTATACCGAAGACCTTGTTGTAATACGCTTGAGGCACTGCCGTATTGGGCTTGTGAGAACCGGCGGGACTCACTCCTTCATTCTTGTAATAAATCTTCACAGGAGCGCCTAACAGCTTTTCAAAATTTTTCGCCCGGCACAGCGGTGTCGGCCGCCACAGTAAGTATTTCTCCAGAACTTCTTCCGGAATGCCAATCCAGCGATCCTGACACACTTCCTGTTCGATAATGTTCATCGGAAAGACCGGCGCCAGATCATCCGGACCGACAGGTTTCCCCGTCCCAGGGTGAAGTGGGGGGAGCATCGGTGTCGGCATGTCCGCCTGAATGTTGTACCACTGCCTAGGGATTTCATTGTCGTTCAATACTACCTTGACCTGTTCCATAACCATTCTCCTTTTCTTTTAAATCAAGCCTGAACCTGCATCAGCAAAGGCGACATCTTTTCAACTTTTGTGAAGATGATCCCCTGATGCCTCACAACATACTCAAACTTTCTTTCATAAAAAAAGCCATGGGGTTTTTCCCATGGCTATTACCGCTATCTTCTGAGACATGGGAAGGTTTCTCCTTGCCCACGGCTCAACTTTCCTATTTATGTGAAGAGCTCATGTGGGCAGACTATGTAGCCTGCCACCACCAAAACAGATTCCTATCTCCCCTGTACATTCTCCGGATAACCTCTATCCTCATTGTGGCCATCTCCTAACACAGCGATAAAACGGATGTCAAGTTAAATTTCTGATTTGTCTCAATTTCTGATTCGGGCCGATTATATATCCAGATTCGACATCAGCCCCTTATGTCTTCGATACCACAAGTTCGGCACAAGCCTGTAGAGAACTCTCGACAGGGGTCCGATGTACTCTTTCATTCTCTTATCAAATTGACATGCCTGAATGATGTGCTCCTTGATGTCTTTTTTATGACCGACTTCGTTGAATATTTTGTAGGCACAGTGGAACAACGGGCTGTACATGTTCTTCTTTTCCAGATATTTATGAACATTACGAATGGTGTTTGGCCCTTCCGGAGTTCCGTCTATCCTTTCCAGTACTTTGAGGTGAGTCTCTATGGGATTGCCGCTGTAAAGTTCGTAGAACAATTTGCCATACCGATAGT
>Ga0233423_10000833_pt1 | contig 15670 bp, 14 predicted proteins | sample Watercolumn_Mata_FD_180713 | JGI IMG/M metagenome (GOLD analysis project Ga0233423, IMG submission 180713) | Freshwater microbial communities from Lake Matano, South Sulawesi, Indonesia - Watercolumn_Matano_2014_112_MG | ecosystem: Environmental > Aquatic > Freshwater > Lake | place: Indonesia...
TACCGCCCCATTTTCGAGTCCAAAGAGTGTCGCCAGACGAGTTGATTTTGAGCAATAGAATGTTATCATCGCCGAGAGGGCCACAGCGTCCGGCAATAATATATCCCCCATCACCTGCTGGGACCACTGCATTAGCGCAATCATACGCTGCGATATCATATCGTCTAGTCCAAACAGTGTCGCCGTTGGTATTAAATTTTGCTATGAGAACATCTTCTTTCCCTACGTCATTTGCTGTTTGAATGACACCCACTGCCAAATATCCACCATCAGACGCCGGTGCAACTCCTTTAAAAAGATCTGCACTTGTATATCGAGCGACGGTGGGGATCATCGTTCGCCACACAATCGATCCGGTTTCGTCAATTTTAATAATTGCAGCATCAGTTTCTGTATCCCACGATTGTCCATAATCGACAGTCCACGCTCCGACGATAATAAATCCTCCATCAGATGCTGGAATGATTTTGGATGCCACATCACCTGAGTAAGGCCCACCAATCCATTTTTCGTAAGATGTTTGCGCTTGTATATCTATATTGATAAGTAAATATCCAATTAATATTACACTGTAAATCTTTTTCATAGTGGATTCCCCTGTATTTATTTGAGGTGCGGCTTGACATTTGCCAAGCCGCACTTTAGTTTTAATAAGATTATTTTTGTTTTGCTAATTCGTATCCGTGAATTTCTTCTTCATCAATGACGTACAAATATTTCTCATTTGGTGCATTGAAGAACAAAGGCCGCTTTGCTTCCTTTTGCTGCCATAAGATTTCGCCCTTCGCAAAATCAACACAGGTAAGTTGGCGATCGAGACAGTATACAAGTTTGTCTTCCAGGATTCTGGGAACATACTGGATATTCTTCGCATCGTAATCCCATGCCTGTTTCCATATGATTTTACCGTCCGCAGCATTAATAAGAGCATATGCTTCGCTCCCTATTGCAAAGATATTTGCCCCTGCATATACTGCACGCAATGTCTTTTTTGCCGTCGCACCCCAGATCGTTGAGCCCCAGCCCTGGTACTGGCAGGCTGCATCAGCTTCTTCTTTATCAGAGATGAACTTGTCGTAGTCAGCACCACCTATTTCTGTGGATGTTGTAGTCGTAGTATATGTAGTTGATCCAATCGAGTATGAACTTGACGTTGTTGATTTGCGACCGATTGGCCACTCCTGAATGGCATATGTTTTCTTAAAGGGCATTTCGCCAAGGCCGTTCTTATCCAGATTGATCGTATAATCGTACTTGCCGCCATCGGCACGCATCTGGAGTGCATAGATATTCTCTTCATCAGCGAAGTACAATCGTTTCGCTGCTGCATCGTAGTTATTCGTCAATGAGAAATTCGGTGTTAAGAAGCTTGGATCGACTTTTGTTTCAATCCGCCACAATTGTTTACCAGATGCAACATCGTATGCTGCAAAGCCATAAGGATCGACATCGTACTTATCGTTGACAGTCATGCCAAGAGTTCCAAATAAACCTTTTGGCGGTTCGAGACCAATGTTGAACTTTCTTTCTCCAAATTTAATATACAGTACGTTATCGACAAGCACGGCTTCACGGGGAATGCCCTTAAGAAGTTTTTCACTGTACCACAATCGTTTCTTGGCACTTAGATCGTATGCGGCAATATTCTCATCACCAAGCAAGAACATCTTGTTCTCGACAATCAATGGTTTCATCTCCGGTGCTTTGGGCGGAGTAGAGGAGTAATCCGATACACGTACATAATCCTTGAAAAGAATTTGACCCGTCTTTGGATCGACGATAACGACACCATCACCCGGCTCTTCTTTTGTGTCGGGATTTCGCAGCAGATTTGCTGATATCAATCCGAAGACCAGATTCCCTTCGAATTCGGCCATCGTATAGTTGAAACCGATATTCTCATAACCGAACATGTTCTTTTGCCCCGCAAGGGTCGACATCACAAATTTACTCAGGGATCGTGTCCAATTGGGTATATATAGCTGACAATTGAAAATGGCTGGTGTTCGATAAATCACCTTTCCTGAAAGTGCATCGATACACATTATATGCACATTTGTGCCGTCATCAGAATATCCGCTTCCTCGGGTATATGCAAGAATTACGTTTGTACCGTCCACTTTTAAATACCGGTGCGCGTATCCTTCGAAATTCTTATCTTTCTCTGCTGTCTGCCAAAGTACTTTTCCTTCTATGAGGTCGATAGCAAACATTGCATCCGAAAGACCGGCAAAGAAGATATCCTTATCACCTATCTTCAAGATATCAAATGTCCGGAAGTCACCCGATTCGGCTTTAACTTCTGTCAATGTTCCTGTTTTCTCACTGAAGAACATTACTTTATCCTTACCAAGCACAGCACATCCGTGTTCAGTGTTGATGAGTGACGGAAGGTCATTCTGTGGTTTAATTTCCTTTCGTTCGACTTCTTTATTCTGAGCTGCATCGACAACAGCAACATGAGAGTCGAGCATTAAAACGACATAGTGTTCATCTGGAGAAACGTAGCACCAGTCAAATCCCTTCTCGGCAACCTTCATGCTGATTTCGTAGTCCTTCCCATCAAACAGTTGTTTTCCATCGTCGTAGCTAAAAAATCCGAGTTTGTCATCATCTAGCAAGACCATGAGCTTATTTTGTTTTTCCAGCGATGTCCAGTTCCAGGTTCCCTTTTCGACAAGTGTACTGTTGTACTTGATCTCCATGCGGAATAATTCTTTTCCTGTGGCAAGATCGATACCAATGTGTATCTTACCATATCGGAGAATCACGTTGTTATTCCTGAAACTCAGGTTAGTAAATTCATCCTGATCGACCTTAGCGTATTCTTGTTGCCAGAGTTGTTTACCGGTTAGTGCATCGTAGCACTGAAGACCATCACCAGTGCCGATGATGTACTTTTCCCCAATTAGTTGGTGGACGCCTTTCTTCTCCCAACTTTTCACGCGAAGTTCATAAATTTTCGCTCCTGTGGCGGCATCGAAAAGCCAGGAGTACTCATAATTGGTCAGAAAGAGGAATTTTCCCTCTTGCAGGAAATTGTAATCCTTGATTTGTTCACCAACATCGAGTTTCCATTTCGGTACTTGTGCTGATAAAAGGAAACAGAAACAAAATACCAACAGTAGCACATACATTAAACGCATTTTCATAACACACCTCCAAAAAAGTTTTATAAGGAGAACATAATTACCTGTATTTGGGAATACAGGGTGAAATCCACTACTGGATTACTCAATTGCTATGCCGATAATTAAGACGAATTTTCTCTAAAAAACAAATGAAAAAATATAAGGGGGTAGGATCTGTTCGAAGAGTACGACAAATACGATTAAACAGTGTCGCAAGTAAGCGACATTAATGAAAGATTTTTTTCCCAGTATAGACAAAACAAGGATCATTTAAGACCGAAGTGACTTATTCGAGATATTTTGCTGTTGGCTCAATTCGATAGGAATGCGTAATCTTAGCCGTAGCGGAAAGCATTGCTGAGACAGAACAATATTTTGTAGTTGAAAGCTCAATCGCACGTTCGACGTCCTCCGCTTTGATACCATCACCATAAAAGATATATTCGATATGAATTTCTGTAAAAATCTTTGGATGTTCTTCACGTTCCACTGCCTTTATGTTACATTCGTAGCTAACTATGGGCGAACGCTTCTTTTTCAAAATGGGTATAACATCCATAGAAGTGCAACCCGCAAGACCTATAAGGACTAATTCTTTTGGTGTTGTTCCACCATTATGACCACCAACTTCTGTTTTCGTGTCCAAAATAACCCAATGATTAGAATTGGCTTTACCAACAAATGTATTGCCCCTTACTTGTTTTACTTGAACTTCCTTTGTCATGTTATCAGTCCTTGATTAATTTAATTTTCTACTTAATAAATATGATGCAAGATTCTAAAATTGGATTCTAAAAAATTTATCTAAGATTATGTCTCAAAAGTTATTAAGTTTTTCCTTTAATAATTGCATTCCGGGCGGTGTTGTCAACCAATTTAGGAGCTATCAATTTCATCCACAATCCAAGTTTACCTCGAAGGGTCATAACTAACTCCCGTTTGCGTTTTGCGGCAGCTTCGATAATCAGACGAACGCAGGTCTCGACTGGCATGACACCTGTTTCATCCAGGTGACTTTTTCCGATGGGTTTTCCGTCCAGCCCCAGTGCTCGTTCACGCATCTCAGTTGCAACAAAACCAGGATAAATCATTGTAACTGATACTCCTGATCCATCTAATTCGATTCTAAGTGAATCAAAAAATCCTGCCATGGCATGTTTACTTGCTGCATAACCTGTTCGCGTTGGAACTCCATTTTTTCCTGTGAGACTGGATATGCCAACAATTCTTCCCTTTGATTGCTTGAGGTAGGGTAGAGCATAATACGTACAATAGACACTTCCCAAATAATTCACTTTCATAATGTGTTCGAATAAATGAATGTCCTTTACATCTTCAAAGTTACAGAACATTGACAAACCTGCATTACAGACAAGCATGTCAATTCTACTAAATTTGTCGATTGTCTTCTGGATTAATTCAACACATTGTTCCGGAATACCTATATCTGTAGGAATACTTATTGTAGTGCTTCCCCGCTTTTGACACTCTTCTTGAACTGAAGCGAGGCGTTCGGCATCACGTGCTGCAAGTGAAAGTGAAGCACCATAACTTGCAAGTTGGATTGCAAGTTCGCGTCCTACGCCCGTTGATGCACCGGTTATTAGGACTACTTGGTTTTTGAATATGTTGTTTTCCATTTAAGTACTTTTCTGATGTGGATAATTTGACGATTCAAATCTATCAATTCTCAATTGTACTGTCAATATAGGTGGTAGAAATGAAAAGGCATCCTGATTTCAGGATGCCTTAAAATATTTACCCATTTTTAGGGTGTCACGAACCATTTCGTGATGCTGACCCATTAAAATAAAGATATTTGTTCGTGTCACGGTATGGACCGTGACACCAAAGTTAGACTTATGAAATAGCTCCTTAAAATATTTTGAGTGAAATCTTGGATTAAGTTCCAGCCGAATAATCGTCAATATATTTAATTTGTTCGCCTGTAAGTTTGTCAATCGAGTATCCCATGGTAGTCAATTTAACACCAGCGATTTGTTGATCTTGCTCTGCCGGTATATCATATACCTTGTTTTCTAACCGATTTCCTTTCTTATGATGTTCTACAAGTCGAAGCTGAGACATAAATTGATTCGCAAAAGACATATCCATCACTTCAGAAGGGTGACCTTCTGCTGCTGCGAGGTTTACAAGTCGACCTTGAGCAAGAAGGTAAATTCGGTTTCCGTTTTTCAGTGTATACTCTTCGTTATCTTTTCGAATTTCTCGTTTACTTTTAGTGATTTTTTCCAGTTGTGGTATGTTGATCTCACAGTCATAATGGCCGGTGTTACACACAACAGCGCCATCTTTCATCGATTTGAAATGACGATCAACAATAACATCTTTCACACCGGTTGCTGTGATAAATATATCACCAATTTTTGCTGCGTCATCCATTTTCATTACTCGGAAACCTTCTAGAGTTGCTTTGAGAGCTGCAGTAGCTTTTACTTCCGTAATGATGACGTTTGCGCCAAGTCCTTTTGCCCTAAGTGCGACACCTTTTCCGCAATGTCCAAATCCAGCGACAACTACATTCTTTCCAGCCAATAACACGCTTGTTGCACGAAGCACTCCATCGAGTGTTGATTGTCCAGTACCATAAACATTGTCGAAGTCCCATTTGGTTTCCGCATCATTCACAGCGATTACCGGATATTTAAGTGCACCATCTTTTGCCATTGCACGCAGTCGATGTACACCGGTTGTTGTTTCTTCGGTTCCACCAATTATTGAAGGGATGAGTTCTTTATGTTTATTGTGTACTGTAAAAATGAGATCGGCGCCATCATCTAATGTGAGGTTTGGTTTGAACTTCAGTGTTTCTTCGATGCACCAATAGAATTCTTTTACATTCATACCATGCCAAGCGAAGATACTCACACCTTCAGAGGCAAGTGCAGCGGCAACATCATCTTGCGTTGAAAGAGGATTGCATCCGCTCCAACTGACTTCTGCACCAGCTTCCACAAATGTTTTCACAAGCACAGCAGTTTCTTTTGTGACATGTAAACAACCGGCAATTCTATAACCTTTGAAAGGTTTTGTTTTTCTATATTTTTCACGTAGTGCCATGAGAACTGGCATGCGCGACTCTGCCCATTCAATTCGTAATTTTCCGGCCTTTGTCAATTCTAAATCTTTTACTTTGTATTTTCCTGATGAATGATTCATGGTTGTCCAACTCTTAGTTAATAATCTTAAATGTATTTATTTACTTTACTGCTTTCTGGAGGGTTTTTATTAAATCGAGTTTCTCCCAGGAGAACTCCTTTTCGCTGCGGCCAAAATGACCATATGACGCAGTTTTTCTATAAATAGGTCGCCGCAGATCGAGTCGTTTAATAATTCCCCGCGGGGTAAGGTCGATTTCCTTCATCACGTAGTCAGCTAATTGCATATCCGGAATTACACCTGTGCCGAAAGTATTTATGTGAATAGAGACCGGATCAACGACGCCAATTGCATAAGCAACCTGGATCTGACATTCCTTAGCAAGTTGAGCAGCAACAATATTTTTAGCGAGATGTCTTGCTGCATACGCTGCACTGCGGTCAACTTTCGTCGGATCTTTTCCAGAAAACGCACCTCCACCATGTGGTGCACGTCCGCCATAAGTGTCTACAACAATTTTGCGTCCTGTGAGGCCGCTATCACCATGTGGGCCACCAACTTCGAATTTACCGGTTGGATTCACGAAAAACCTGGTCTTAGCGTCAAGCATTCCAGAGGGAATGACATTCCGAACTATCATTTCGATAACGTCTTCTTTAATCTTTTTTTGTGTTACGGTAGAATCGTGTTGTGTAGATACGACAATCGTATCGACACGAATAGGTTTTCCATTATTATCATATTCAACCGTTACCTGAGATTTTGCATCTGGACGAAGATAGGGCATGAGATTAGGTTGAGTTTTTCGAACTTCTGCGAGCCGATGAACAAGTTTATGAGCATACATAATTGGTGCTGGCATAAACTCCGGAGTTTCGGTGCATGCATAACCAAACATCATCCCTTGATCACCTGCTCCTCCTGTATCAACACCCTGAGCAATGTCGGGAGACTGAGAATGGATGGAAGAAAGAACGGAACATGAATCGGCATCAAATCCCACACCTGCTTTAGTATATCCAATTTCACGGATTACTGTTCGCACAATGTCCTGAACCTCTATGTAACCTTTCGTGGTTATTTCACCACCAACCAATACCAAGCCTGTTGTGACGAATGTTTCGCAAGCAACTCGCGAACTTTTATCTTGTTCGATTAGTGCGTCGAGCACTGCATCCGAAATTTGGTCACATACTTTATCGGGATGTCCTTCAGATACTGATTCAGAAGTAAATAGATTTCTCATTCATGCTCCTTGCAGAAGTGTTAGTATAATTTTTTAACTTTCAAGATGAGGAGGGTGTCAAACTAAAGGGAGTCTCTTTGAACGCATAATTCTAAATTGATCAAATCTCCAATTTCAACCATTTTCATCTTTTTCAGGATCAACTTTCGCCTGTCTGTCAATATTCAGGATCTTTACTAAAAATAGGGAAGAATTCCTTCACATACAAACGTCTGGCTTAGAATTTTACTAACTATCGATCAAAATGAGGAAATGATTAAGAGTTTGACGTGTGATAATGCAAAAAAGAAGCGGTAAACAATTTTCGTAACCGCTTCTATTATGCTTGAAAATAGTATGAACGAATTAACCTACTTTTCTTGATCCCAATTGTCGATCGGCCATTATGAGACTTACTGGTGAATCGCCTATCATCTCTAGCATGTTGATGATTTCGCTAGCATTTTTTTCTTCTTCTACCTGCTCTTTGATAAACCATTGGAGAAAGTTTTGAGTCGCATAGTCTTTGTCTTTTAAGGCTAACTCATATAATTTGTAAATTAGCGAGGTTACTTTTTGTTCATGTTCAAAGACTTGTTTGAAAACTTCTAATGGTGACTTGAATTTTGTTGTGGGTTGAGGAATAGCTTTCAATGTAACTTTTCCACCGCGTTCGTAAACATAATGGAAAAATTTCATTGCATGATCAGTTTCTTCTTTGAATTGTATTTGCATCCAATGTGCAAATCCACTAAGATTTTCTGACTCAAAATGTGCTGCCATCGATAAATATAAATATGCAGATGAAAGTTCGAAGTTAATCTGATCGTTTATTGCGTCTAACAAAGGTTTATTAATCATGGATAGCTCCTTTCTGTTTGATCTATGATTTTGTCTCCATCTCAACAGCAAAATGCTGACAAGGGTTCCTTAATCCTATGAAAATCTAATTGAAAACTTGCTAAATCGAAAGTATATTTCATATAATTGCGAAGTTTAAGGAAATATAAGTTATATGCCCACATATGAATATCGGTGTAAATCCTGTAATTATGAATTTGAAGAATTCCAATCAATGTCGGCGGATACATTAGTTATTTGTCCAAAATGTGCAGAACCATCGTTAAAACGTCTCATGTCCAGCGGTGGAGGATTAGTATTTAAAGGAAGTGGATTCTATTTAACCGATTATAAGAAATCTGGAACATCGGCTGTAAGCAACACTTCAACTACGAACCCAACAGCAAAACCCGATTCAAAACCTGAAAAGCAACCTGTGAAAGAGTCCACCTCAAGTCCTGAAAAAAAGCAGGACTAACTACCAGTTAGTACTTATGTTGAATCCTTCTTTTTGAAGTACATCAGCTGCAGTTAGTGCAATAGTGCGGTTTTCGAAAGAGAGGCGGAAGGTGCCCCCGCGTCCTTCGCGTACTTTCAACAATTCCAGATCCTTGATGTTAATAGCCTCATTTGCAAGAGCAGTCGTAAGACGGGCTAATTCACCGGGTTTATCTTCGATAAACACCGAAAATTCTACAAGTGGAATTAGGAATCCTTTCATTGTGCGTGGGATACGAGAGCGAAGTTTGCGTGATAGTCGGAATTGATTTTCGAGTGCAGAATTATTCACACCCGCGAAAGCAGCTATCTTGTTCAATTGCTTAATATATAAGTATAATGCATCGCGCACTTCCTTTCGGTTTGAAGAGAGAATATCCTTCCAGACATCGAAAGGGCTCGAAGCGATGCGAGTCATATCGCGAAATCCGCCAGCTGAAAGTGCCAAATGTCTTGGAGCGTTAGGATGGTGTTTTCCAACAGTATTCATTAAAGCTACAGCTGCTAGTTGGGGAAGATGACTCACAGCTGCTACAACACTATCATGTGTGATCGCGTCCATTGTATATACTCGCGCATCGAGGGCGTTTAGAAAATTTGCAAGTAACTGAATAGATTTCTTCTTTACTCCCTTTATCGGTGTGAGAATGTAATATGCGTTTTGAAATAATAACGGATGTGCAGCATCGATGCCAGAGAGTTCTGAGCCCGCCATTGGATGCCCACCAATGAAATTTCCCTGTGGAAAATATTTTCCTGCTTCTGCCATGATCGATCGTTTCACGCTCCCAGTGTCTGTGATAATTGCATGAGATGGTGCATGAGCTGCGACAACTGGAATAACGCGGGTAATAACTGAAATTGGTGTGGCAATAAATATAAGATCGGCATTAAGAACTGATCGTTTAATTGAACTCTCAGCATTATCGATCGCATTCCTTTCTAATGCACGTTTTAATACACGACGCTTATCGACGCCGGTAATGTGAATAGAAGGGAAGTGTTGTTTTATCGCTAGTGCTAAAGATCCACCAATTAGCCCCAAACCAATAATGGTAATTTGTTTCAGTGATGTTTTTTGTTGTGACACGATATTGTTCACTTATGCGATTGATCGGTCGATCGCTTGAGCAATAATGCGAATCTCTTTCATCAACTGTGAAAATTGATCTGGATAGAGCGACTGTGCACCATCGGATAGTGCATGATCTGGATCATGATGAACTTCGACAATTATTCCATCCGCTCCAGCAGCGACTGCTGCACGAGCCATTGGGATGACTTTATCGCGAATACCAATACCATGTGAAGGATCGGCAATGATTGGAAGGTGACTCTTCTTTTTTATTACCGGTATAGCACTAATATCCATTGTGTTACGAGTCGAAGTCTCGAATGTGCGGATACCACGCTCGCATAGAATTACCTGGTGATTTCCTCCTGCCAAAATGTATTCAGCTGACATGAGCCATTCTTCAATTGTAGCCGATAGTCCACGCTTGAGCATGATTGGTTTAGTAGCTTTTCCAAGATCTTTTAGAAAAGCATAATTTTGCATGTTCCTTGCACCAATTTGCATGATGTCCGTGTACTTTTCAACCAAATCAATCTGACTTTTATCCATCACCTCAGTGATGACCTTTAGTTTGTATTTATCAGCTGCGGCACGTAGGAATTTCAAACCATCTTCGCCCAATCCCTGGAATGAATATGGCGATGTGCGTGGTTTATAAGCACCTCCACGTAAAAAGGTCGCACCACACTTTTTTACGTATTCTGCTATAGTATTAATTTGTTCTTCTGTTTCTACGGCACACGGGCCCGCCATAATAACAATTTCTTTACCACCGATTTTTACACCACCGATATCGAACACCGAACCTTCTCGTTTAAATGCACGACTGGCAAGCTTAAACGGTTCGGTTACTCGCACAACTTCTGCTACACCGGGCATGAGTTGAATTTGACGATGATCAAATTCCGGATGCACACCAATTGCACCGAGTACAGTTCGCTGTATTCCTGTTGACCGATGAACATCAAATCCGTGGTCATGGAGAATGCGAATAATTTCTTCTATTTGTTTTTCTGAGGTGCCAGATTCAAGTACGACGACCATAAGTATGTTTCTAATTAGTGGTTAATACGATGTAACTTTAAATTTAAGTAAACTATTTATTCATATCTATCTAATTTAAATTTTTCACCGAGGTATAGCTTTCGTGCTTCGGGATCATTTGCGAGGAAATCGGCTGTGCCCGACTTGAGTATTTTTCCTTCAAAGAGTAAGTACGACCGATCTGTGATAGAGAGAGTCTCATGTACATTGTGGTCAGTGATGAGAACACCAATGTTCTTTTGCTTTAATTTAATTACAATCTGCATTATGTCTTCTACTGCAATTGGATCGATTCCTGCAAATGGTTCATCAAGTAAAATGAATTTGGGATCAAGTGCAAGAGCCCGTGCAATCTCTGTCCTGCGTCGTTCGCCACCTGAAAGTACATATCCCTTACTCTTTGCAACGTGTGTTAGTCCGAATTCTTCCATTAGTTGTACACTTTTTTCATCCTGAGCTTTCCGTGGTAAAGATGTAGTCTGTAATATTGCCAAGAGATTATCCTGTACAGATAACCGGCGAAATATGGATGCTTCCTGCGGTAAATACCCTATTCCCATCCGCGCGCGACGATACATCGGTAATTTAGTAATCTCCATTTCCTCTATAAAAACTTTCCCAGCGTTTGGCCGAATCATTCCTACAATCATATAGAATGTTGTTGTCTTTCCGGCACCATTTGGACCCAATAATCCAACAATTTCTCCTTGTCGAACTTGAATACCGACATCATTAACAACTGTACGTTTTTTATATCGCTTAACCAAACCATCCGATCGTAATATCAATTTAGATTCAGGAACGTCGCGTATCTGTGGTGTCGCTGAAATTGGTGATGAAATACTAATGAGGCGTTTTTTTCGTACTGCTGGTTTTCGGGTGAAGGATTTTTTCCTAATCGCCGATTTACTGATTCGCTTTTTCTGGAATGTGTTTCTAATTTGTTTTGCCATATTACTCATTAATAATGTTCGAGCCAAATCGCTTGGGCCGATTAGTATATAATTTAAAACCGTCCAGATTATATTCAGGTTCCCGGTTGAGAATCATCTTCTCTGGGAAATATTGACCTTGAATCCCACCAATAACCTTGATTTGATCCACCTGACCATCAATAAAGTCTATAATGATACGATCGCCGCTTGATTTATTCATGCCATTAGGTGCATTATTATCGTATAAGTAATACAAACTTGAGGCATTTTTTTGAACATCCACTTGCTTCAATTTATTGACGTGAAAGTACATTGTCAATTCTCGACCTGTTAATTGATTATATCTATTTGGAAAAGCCGTGTCTGCCTGTGATACAACCATGGAACGGTGCTTGGCCCATAAACTCTGCAATTTCTGATCTTTCATTTGTATTCGGATAGAATCAGCTGTGACTTGATTTTCTTCACTCCAAATAACAGGTTTATCTTGCATATCAATTACATCTTTCTTTGCGTAGAAAGTCGCTTCTCCACATCGGGCAGCCATGTCGCCTTTTACCATCTGTACTTTATCCACGGCAACAAATCGATCAATAGTATCTCGAATTGACTGCATCAGCTGACTGATGACAACCATTGTGTCTATAATACCAGATGAGGAAGTGTCGATTTTAACAAGTCTTGGTTTTTTATAGACATATGTAGTTTTTTGTTGTTCCAAATAGACTAATGAATCGCCGTAAATGTGTACTGCGTTTGCCGTTTCGAATACATGCACATTACCTATGGCGATCGATTGTCGCTCCTGTTCGAAATAAAACATTTCGTTGCTTGTTATAATGGATGATGTATCGATGAGAATGACGTTTTCCAAAAAATGCGCTCGATTTTCTTCAACGTAGTATACACCGTTGACTGCTGTTAGTACAGATTTTCCACGCAGAAGTTGAACACCTTTTTTCCCCTCCATGCGTTTTTGGTCGCCGTGATAAACACCTTCTTTTGCGCGAATAGTAATGCTATCGCGAATAACTTTCACATTTCCGTATAATTCAATTTTATTTTGTTTCATGAATCGTAATGCGCGATCGCACCATACCTTAACTAAACTACCCTCTGAAGTAGTTTGAACAAAGTGTACTTTTCCAATGAGATCTCGTACCTCTTCGTTGTCAATCATTTTTCCTTCAAGTCGATCTGCAGATCTAAGCTCGATAATTTTACTCTGCTGTGAATAAAGAGGGGGTAAAACAAATAAAAAAATTGCTAACGCGTGGAAGGAGAGCTGCATAGACACTATTCGGGTTTCGTTTGCCCTGTGACACGGAAAATCCGATAATTCTTAAGACTCTGGTCAGATTCAAATCCATATCCTTGGAGATTTTCTCTCTCAGTAGTAATTTCTACGTACTCGTCTTTCGGCGTATAGATTAATCTCCGTTCATTATCCCACTTTAGTCGCTGTGTTGTCATACGTGATGAATCGTTCGAAACAACAACGACATTTGTATTGGCTTCCAAATTATTTGTTATCTCATCAACACTTCCTTTTTCGCTCGTAAGAATTGAAGTCTGAGCTCCCTTAGCATCAAAGAAACGTACACGGACACCCTGGCTCATTTGTGTCAAGTGACTGGTCTCGTAAACGCGAACATTTCCTGCAATAATAATTGCACTAACACGCCCTGAATCGGATACTACGATTGTACTATTCCAGCTTTCTTGCTGTGGAAGTGTGCGGCTATCCGAAGTTGTGAGCACGGATGGCTGAATTTTTTCTTCGCAACCAACGCAGAGTATTGAAAACAGAATAATCCCGGCAAATATTGAAACCTTCATTGATTTGAATCTCCACCTAAGCCGGCCTCGACCAAATCGTGGAGATGAAGCATTCCTATCGGGTGGTGTTCTTGATCGACCACAACAAGTTGCGTGATTTTATATGATTCCATTATTTTCAATGCCTGGGCTGCCAGAATATGAGAGTGTATGGTTTTTGGATTTCGTGTCATTACCTGACTAGCAGTGAGATCCGTTATATTTGTTGTCCGCTGAAGTAGCCTGCGTAGGTCACCATCAGTTAATATACCCCGGAGAGCTCCAGTGGAATCGACAATACAAGTTGCGCCAAGTCTCTTGGAACTGATTTCTACAATAGCATCGGAGAGTGTTACATCCTCTTTTACTACTGGAATATCTTCACCGGTGATCATTAAAGCATCTACCTTAAGTAATAATTGCTTGCCCAGATTGCCACCAGGGTGGAACATTGCAAAATCTTCTTTTGTAAAATTTCTTTTTTGAAGAAGAGTAATTGCCAATGCATCGCCCATTACTAGGGCAGCTGTGGTCGAAGAAGTCGGGGCAAGATCGTAAGGACACGCTTCTTCTTTGACGCTGATATCGAGTGCGATATCACTTTGCTTGCTCAGTGGAGAATTTAAATTTCCAACCATTGCAATTATTTTTACTCCAAGGTCTCGGACTAGGGGAAGAAGCTGGCGTAATTCGGCTGTATCACCACTTTTCGAAATACAGATGACAACATCGTCCGGTGTAACCATACCCAAATCTCCATGCACTGCATCTGAAGGGTGCATAAATGCCGATGGAGTTCCAGTAGAGTTCATGGTCGCGGCAATTTTTCGGGCGATGATTCCAGATTTCCCTATTCCGGTAAGTATAACGCGTCCCTTAGCATTAAGTATAAGATCGATGGCAGAAGCAAAGTTCTGATCTATGTGCGATTCAAGCGCAGCTATCGCTTCCTCTTCAATGCGAACGATCTCAATGCCTTTTTTAATTGTGGAAGTATTATCCATGATGCTATCTCGTTTGCTTCCTTTTTGATAAAATGAAATTGATCACTTCGCGTACAGCGCCGTTACCCCCGGTGCTATCACAAACGTAGTGAACAATTTTTTTTACTTCTGGCATTGCGTCGGCTGGAGCTGCAGAAAATCCAACCCGTTTAAGTACTTCCAGATCAAATTCATCATCCCCAATGTAGGCAACTTCACTATCCAGCAATTGTAACCTTGAAATTATTGATTGGTAAGTGCCGAGTTTATTTTCAAGATTCTGATGGACTTCTGTAATCCCTAAATCCGCTGCTCGACGAGCTACAATGTTAGACATTCGCCCTGTAAGAATGCCAATTCGTATCCCAGCTTGTTGGAGTTTGACAATTCCATATCCATCCTTAATGTTAAATTTTTTCAACTCCTCGCCTGAAGTGGAATAGTAAATACCACCATCTGTCATAACTCCATCAACATCGAGAAGTAGAAATTTGATTTTTCGAAGAATCGATGTTGGCGATTTTGTTTTTTTCTTTAGCATGGTGCTTAGCTATTTTTTACAAGCTCATCTATTGCTTTAACTTGAACAATAAGTTTTTCCAGTAGCTCTAATGGCAATTGACTGGCTGCATCGCTCAATGCTTGTTGTGGATTGGGATGAGTCTCGATAAAGAGCGCATCACAACCAGCTGCAACTCCTGCACGAGCAATTGGGAAAATAAATTCAGGTTGACCACCACTTTGAATTTTCTCTCCGCCCGGTAATTGGACCGAATGTGTCGCATCTAGCACAACAGGATATCCCGATTTTCTCATTATCGGTAATGATCGCATATCTACGACTAGATTATGATAACCGAAAGTTGTTCCCCGTTCAGTTAATAAAATTTTTTTATTACCAACGGCCTCGACTTTTTCAACGGCGAGTAGCATATCCTCAGGTGCCACAAATTGCCCTTTTTTAATATTTACCACCTTACCGGTTTTCCCCGCAGCTTCCA
>Ga0233423_10000834_pt1 | contig 15665 bp, 12 predicted proteins | sample Watercolumn_Mata_FD_180713 | JGI IMG/M metagenome (GOLD analysis project Ga0233423, IMG submission 180713) | Freshwater microbial communities from Lake Matano, South Sulawesi, Indonesia - Watercolumn_Matano_2014_112_MG | ecosystem: Environmental > Aquatic > Freshwater > Lake | place: Indonesia...
GGATTCAATGGCTGTGATCAGAAAAGAAAATCAACTGGTGGTGGCCAAGGACTCCTACGAACTGACGCGCCTAAATGCTGTGCGTCACGGGATTTTGAGCCGCTATACGGTTCTCCCCTGGGAGTCTCCAGAAGAGTATGAGGCGCTGCACCTCGCCTTGGTGGCAGAGTATACCCCCCAGGGGCCGACCGAGGAGCACCTGGTGGAGGAGATTGCCGGAATTTTCTGGCGAAAGCGGCGGCTGCGCCTGGCAGAAAATGCAGCTTTCCGTGACGAATATCGCGCCAAGATTACCTGCGATGGCAGCGACATCATGGCTTCGGGACTTGCAGGACTATGGAGAGGATCAACCAATAAATTGCTATGGTTGGGGGAAATCTTCAGCATGAAGCCCGGAGAGGTGACCCAAGAGCTGCAGGAAGCCACTGAGGCCTTGCAGAGTGCAGAAAAAGCCCAGAAAATCATCAACCCTGAACGCCTCGAAACGTATGCACAGGCTTTGAAGAAGTTATCAGATGGCACCCGAGAATGGTGGGAAGAGGCACTGGGAGAGGAAGATTCAGCATACTCCCCCACACCAGATAGCCTTCTGGAATTCTTGGAAGAAGAGGTCATCCCGTATTTTTCCCAGAGGCTGGCCGTGCTCTCTAACCATGGCTCCATAATGGCCCAGGTACAAGGTGAGTCTCTGGATATCGCAAGGCTGGGAAACCTGTCAAGGTACGAAATTTTTTTGGACCGCAAGCTGGAGCGCACCTTAGCAATGCTTCTTAAACTGCAAGACCTAAGACAAGAGCAGGATCCCGATTCTGAGTAAAATCCGTTTCGCAATATTGCTGGGAGAAATTCGGAGATGAAAAAATCCCTTAATGATTTAGGAAAAAAGGGGGGAGGGGTATGGGAGGCCAGGGGAGCGGCTCATGGTACAGATGGAATAAAAAGGGCACGGTAAATGATGGTCTGTCACTTGACATTAACAAGTTGGTCAGGGATGGGCTGATTATGCGGGACTATGCCGTAGGCTCCTTAAGGTGGCAAAATACATATACTGGTGAGGAAACGGCTTCCATAGGCTTCATCCTTGAACCTCTGGGAGAGGACGGCCTGACCATGCGCTTGCACTATACCAGGACAGGACGGAACGGCGAAAAAGAAAATCTCGATTACCCCATTACGCTTCAGACCACCCGGCCCAATTATGGCGGGCGGCGGCATTGGTTCACCTGCCCCTTAACGGTGAACGGCTGGCCCTGTCGCCGGCGGGTAGGGAAGCTCTACCTGCCCCCGGGTGGAAGATATTTCGGTTGCCGACATTGCTACAACTTGACTTACAAGAGTTGCCAGGAATCGGACAAGCGGATCAACTTTTATTGGAAGAATCCCGCGGCCATGAAAGCGGCAATGGAGGCTGACCGCCTAAGCACGGAGTCATTCCTGGCCATGAGGGCTTATCTCAGGATTATGAATCGCCTAAAAGAGGAAAATGAAAGAAGACAGGCAAAGAAGCGTGCGCGGCCACCAAAGAACTCATATCGGTAAGATATCAAAGCCCTTCAGAAGTCTTATAGGGTGCGGATAAAGGGCAGCAATCTTGCATTTTAACAACGCAGAGGTGCAGCGGCGGGGCCACCGATGGAATCAAAGGCGGCCACCAGGGGGACCTCGGTGGTACCGAAATTCACGAAGCTGACCTCAATGTTGGAGGCGACGACGGTTTGCAGCAGCGATTCCGCTCCGTTCGTGTAATCTCTTTGTCGGACAAGATGACGGAGTCCCCGAGGTTGACGACTTCGATGCAGCCCTTGTTGTCCGCCTTGAATTACCGCTTTGTCATCAAGGCCGCGGCTACCATCTGCGCCGCTTCGCAGGGGCAGCCGATGTGCGACTGGCCCGGGTCCCCGTGGCCTGCGAGCTGCGGGGCCTGGCCGGGCAACGCAGCACTGCCGCCGGCGGACTTGGGGACGGCGACCTGGAAAATCCTCCCCTCGAACACCGTGCCCCAGATGGGGATGTCTTTCAGCTTCATCGACTCGACGGCGAGGGGGTCCTGCTCCAGCACCGTGAAGTTGGCGATCTTGCCGGGGGCGATGCTACCCAGCTCGTTCTCTTTCCGCCACGAATAAGCCGATTCGATGGTGACGGCCCGCAGGGCGTCCTCCACGCCGATACACTGCTCGGGTCCAGCAACGCGGCCGGAAGGCGTGACCCGATTGACCGCGCACCAGACAAAATTGAGGGGGGCGCTGGGACCCATGGGCAGGTCGGAGTGGAAGGAGAGCGGGATGCGTTGTTTCAGCACCGAGGCGGAACGTACCATCGCATCGGCGCGCTGCGGCCCGAGGCCGACCTTAGCATACTTGTCGGCGAAACCGACGGTGTAGTATGGGTTGGCGCTGACAATGGCGCCGAGCCGGGCGATGCGCGCCACTTGCTCCTCGGTCGAGCAGGCGAAGTGGACGATGACAGAGCGGTGGTCGGCGCGAGGATTTTCGCACATCCGGCGTTCCAGCACATTGAGCACGGTTTCGAGGCCCAGGTCCCCATTCACATGGGTGTGGAGCTGGTAGCCCGCGTTCCAGTAAAGCTGGGACCGCAGATCAAGGTTTTTCGGGGTCATCATCCACTCGCCATGGTGGCCGTCGGTATAGCCGTCCTTCATCTGCATGAGCTGCGAGATGATCGCACCGTCGGCGAAGAGCTTGATTTGCCTTGGGAAGAAGGAAACCTTGCCCTGGGGGGCCAGGGCGATCTGCTTTTCGGTGTCGACCAACGACTCCGCCAGACCGAGCCCCGAGTCCACCTGGGTACGGGCGTCCACGACGAAGTAGCTGTAGAAAGGCGTGTTCTCTGATCCCAGGATTTGCTGGTAGATCTTCCAGATATCCGGCGTCAGGAGGGCGCCGGGCTCCATGTAGGCCGTCACGCCGTTCTGGTGGAGGTAGGCGACCATCTGCTTGAGCCCGAAGACCATGCGCTCCGGGGTGGCGAACACCTTGAGGATGGGCTGGATGACCAGGTTCAGCCCCGTTTCCCACCAGTGGCCTTCCTCCCAGTTGAACATCTTGCTGGCGTCGCCCTTGCCCTTCATCGCCGCTTCGCTCAGGCCCAGCGCCTTGATGGCCGCAGTATTGAGGTAGAACTCGTGACATGAACGCTGCCAAATCATGATGGGCCGGGTAGCGCTGACGGCGTCGAGCGTCTTGCGGTCGAGCTTGCCGTGCCATAGTTTATGGTAGCCCCAGGAGAACAGCCACTCGTTCTTGTCCGCCAGGGCGGCGTCGGCGGCCTTCAGGCGGGCGAGATACTCCTCGGAGCTGTTGGCCGACTTGAAGGTGCGCCCCGGGAGCACCCAGTCCTCCGTGGCGATCACCTCCGTGGCCAGGGTCAGCGCCCCGAGGAAGGGATGGAGGTGCTGATCAATCAGACCCGGAAGCACGACCTTGGATTGGAAGGTATCGTTCACGGTGAACTTGAGGTCGCCGAGGGCGGCCTTCACTTCGTCGAGGGAGCCCACGGCCAGGATGCGCTTACCGGCAACGGCCACGGCGGTGGCTTCCGGGTTGCTACGCTCCATGGTAAGGATCTTATTAGCCGGGTAAATCGTCACCGCTTCGGGCGGCGCCGGGGCAACAAATTTCCCTCCGGCCTCACATTGGGCCGACGCCGAACCGGCGCTCACCAGCAGCCAGGTCGCGACCAGGCTGGAGGCCATTAAAAGGTATAGAGGGCGATGGCGCTTCCTAGGGGCGGGACTCTTTTGGCCTCGGTTCATATCTCTGCCTCCGGCTCGATGTGACTTAATTTCCTTAATGCTACTTCGCCTCATACACGACCTTGCCGCCCACGATGGTCTTGAGGACCTTGACATCCTTGAGGCTCTCCTTCGGCATCGTGAAGATATCGTCCGAGAGTATGGTCAGGTCGGCATACTTGCCGGGCTCGATGGAGCCCTTGACGTCGGCCTGGCCGATGGATTTGGCGGCCCAGATGGTCCACATTTTGAGGGCTTCAATAACCGAAATGGCCTGGCTCGGCTCAAATAGCCCCGCGTCCGACTGCCGCGTGACGGCGGCGTAGATCCCCAGGAACGGATTGACATTATCCAGGTAGATACCGGTCACATCGGTGCCTGCGGCCGGCTCCAGCCCGGCGTCGATCATCGAACGGAATTGAAAACCGGTACGTGTTCGCAGTTCGCCCATATTCTCAAAGTCCGCCTTGACCAGATCCAGGAGCCATGTCGGCTGGACTGATATGTATAGGCCTTGCTTTTTCATCGCTTTGGCGCGCTTTAACTGCTGGTCGGTTAGCTGAAACATCCCGAAATGCTCGATGCGCATGATGGTCTTGGGACCCCCCAACTTTATCACCTTATCGTAGGCATTCAGGCCGATGTCGGTGGCATGGTCACCGGAGCAATGAAGCATGCAGATTACACCGGCTTTATGGGCAATGGCGGCAAAACGGTTGGCGCCCGCCTGATCGGTAACCAGGGTTCCTTTACCACCGGGGGGGTCGGTATCGAAATGCCCGACGTACGGTTGGTACATGTAGCCGGTGCGACAGTCATTTTCGCCGTCGATCCAGTCTTTGATCCCTCCGAAGCGATACCAGGCCGGATCCGCACCTGAGGGCATCTGGAACTTGCTCAGATCAGCGGGCATGTCCTTGCCATTGGCTGAGGTCCATATCGAGGTGGTGTAACGAATGGTCGGCGGCGTTTTTAATTGGGCCACCTTTTGCAAGACCGGTAGCGCCCCGGCCGGGGTAATCGCCAGCAGTGAGGTAAACCCATGCTGATTCCAAAACTCTTGAATGTCCCTGGCATAGTAGCGTTCCAGTTCGGCCACCGTAGGGGTGGTGGGCACATCGGCCTGGGCATCCGTCAAGACGCCGGTGGGCTCGCCGTTCTTATCGAGGATGACGGAGCCGCCATGCGGGAGCTTGCTCAAACCCTTCTTGATGCCCAGCTGTTTTAATGCCGCCGAGTTTGCTACACCCATGTGAGTCCCATTTGAGAGCATCACCGGGTTATCCGGGGCCGCAGCATCCAACTCGGCCTTGGTGGGCAGGCGCTTCTCGGCAAACTTATTCTCACTGGCGGAAACGCAGGCGACAAATATCCATTTCCCCTTGGGGGTCTTCTTGGCCCAGTCCGCGATGTTGATGAGGGCCTGTTTGACCGAGGGGGTCTGGGGATAACGGCAATCTACCCAGGTCTCTTTCATCATCATGGCTTCCATGGGATGGCAGTGGGCATCGATTAAACCGGGCACCACGGTCTTGCCGCCCAGGTCCACCAACCGGGTCGAAGGCCCCGCCAACTTCTTGATCTCGTCGGCGCTGCCCACCTTCAGGACCTTGCCGTCCTTTACAGCTACCGCACCGGCCGTGGAGCCCGCGGCATCCAGCGTGACGATCTTACCGTTAAAGTAGACCGCCTCCGCCTCAACCGCTGTGGCGCGACCGGCGAATCCGGCCACCATAAGTCCAAGCACGGTGGCGATAACCAAGAGCCGCTTTACAAGGGGTGTATCAATCATGCGCATCTTATGCCTCCAGTCGACCTCGATTGGGCCAGGGGAATTTTTTCCCCTTTGGCGCAGACCACCTTAAACTTCCCCTACTTCCAGAATAATTCTCTGCTATACTATGCGAACATTTTCCCTGAATCAAATGAATTCACCGGTGTGCGTAAGCCAAGCAGCAACATGTGGACGTATCTCAGCGTTGCCCAGGTTCTGACGTTCATCGCATTAATTTGCCGGAAGTGACGGGAACTGGTTCGGAAAAAAAGACGCCCCTCAGCATCATTCCAGCCAAGGAGGTCTTGCCATGTTTTCAAGCGTGTCGCGATCTTTGACACCAGAACTGAGGGGTTTGTCCGGAGTGGCACAACCCTCATGCAGTGACGCAAGGACGCATCCAGTCCACCGGCCCAGTAACCACGCCCGCCTGAATCATGGCAAGGGTGGGGTCATGAGGCGGTGGGTTATCGGGTTGTTGCTCATGGGAGGGCTGGGAGGACTATTCCCCGAAACAGCCCCCGCAGTTGAGCGGGGCTTGCCGGAGTATGGCAACGGGGCCCAAAATTTCTTTGCGGGAGTGGTGCCGCCGCCCGGATTTTATACCTCGTATAACCTGGTCAATTATCAGGCCAACAAGTTTGCGGGCCTGCCCGGGATACTTGCCTTTCATTTTGAGGCGGTGAGTAACGTCTTCAGCTTCGCCTATGTCGGTGATTTCAAAATCCTGGGAGCCAATTATTCGGCCGGTGTGGCCGTGCCGGTGACCTATTTCGGCTCCAAGTTGAAACCGGATACGGTAATCCACGATACCAAGTTAACTAACTTAATGAGATTTATCAGAAATCCTCCCACATTGGGCCCAGGGGGGCGGCAATTAACCCCGGTGGAGATTGCCCTGTTACGGGAGGCCTTCCAATCGCCCCAGGTGCAGAATCGGATTGCCGCCTTGAAACGCATCTATGGCGACGCCATCCGCCTGGGAGATTTGGTGCGGGCCTTTGGCAGGCAGATGCAGCGTTATGCGAACGATTATCAAACCGGGCTGGGGAATTCCACCCTCACCCCCATCGCCCTGGGCTGGCACTTCGGTGAGTTCCATGTGGCCCCCTCCTTTAACGTCATTATTCCCGGGACTTATCATCGGGATTCCAGCGCCAGCCCCTCCCAGAACTTTTTCACTTTTATGCCCTCCCTGGGTGTCAGTTGGCTGCCCAAGTGGGGCCTGGAGGCCAACCTGGTGCTGATGTACGACATTCCTACCATCAACTCCAGCCCTTTGTTTCCCGTGCAAAATACCTACCAATCGGGGCAGGGTATCCATTTCGACTACTGCCTGGACTACGCCTTCAGGCCCGACCTGAGGCTGGGCGCGGCTGGGTACTACTATCAGCAAATGACGCCGGATATCGCTGATGGGCACAATATCGGCAATCATGCCCGGGTCTTCGCCATCGGACCGGCCATCCAATATAATCCTACTAAGACTTTAACCTTGCAAGTGATCAATCAGTGGGAAATGGCCGCCATGAATACTACCGAAGGCTACCGCGTCTGGTTCAATGTCCGGTACGGCTTTTAGGGGTAATGATGTTCCCTTAGTGGCATTATTTGGCCGTTGCGGTCACGTCGGGGTAATCCGGCGGGATGTCTATCGGAATGGTCTGAATCCCCTTTGCAGCCTTGAGCACCTTGGCTACATCCACATAGCGCCAATTCTTGTTATCATGGCTGTGAAAATAATATCTCTTCCCGGCTAAATCCGCGACCACCTCCCATTGCGTGATATCATAGATCATACCCTTCTCAGTCTTGTCCCTCACAGCGCCTTGGGGGATGTCCACGTTGTTGATGATGGTCATAGCCAGGTTCAAACCCGCCTGCGGGCCCTTGACGGGCAAGGCCAACTGAGTAAAAGCCACCATGCGCACCAGGCGGGAAGGCGGGGAAAAGTCTCCCGGCAGGCCGACCAGCCCCGATCCCTGGCCAAATTGTTTAATGACCACACCGCCTAAATCTATCTGGGGCACGTTCGTCGCCGAGAGGTTCACAAAATTGCTCAGATAGGTGATCATCCAATCAAAGCCAGGAGAATTGGTCATGACCCCCAGGGGGTTGTCATAAATGTGCAACTTACCCTTGACGTATTCGATGACCAGGGAATTCCCCTGGGCGTCGTGCACGCAAAAATGGACGGGCGCGATGACCTCCTTGGGACCCTGGACCACCCGTACCTGGCCCATCGCCTGCCGGACTTCCGCCACCGTGGCATAGCTGGACAACAACCAGGTGGCCACTTCAAATTGAGACAACGTGATGTTGGCCTTCTCGGGGTCGAAGGGTTGGTATTCGGCATAGTCGGGGAAGAACAGGTTGCCCACCGCCAACCCTTTCTCATTCATCCCATCCGTCATGAGCGGTGAGCCATAGGCATTCATGCCGACCAAGCCATATTTTACGGTCCAGGTGAGCCCCTTGGAGGAATTGTCCGGTAGGGTACCATGATAAATCGTGCCTTTGGGAACCACGGTTACCTTGCTTTGATAGTCGACGGCGCCTTCCATGCTACGCGCGTAAAAGACCAGGCCGTCCTCGGTTTTGATCCGGATACTGGTGCAGGCATCGGCCGCCTGGGCCATAAACAGGATCAGCGCCAGGCTGACCAGGAACGACGCAGACTTCGACATGACGGAAACCTCCTCAGGGCTAAGGATTATGGGTTTTCCGCCCGCAGGGCATAATGCTCGACTCTCCCGCGGCGGACGCCTTACCGGGGCGATTATCCTGCGTATCGGCTGGGCACGCAAGGAGAATTAATCGCTATCAACCGGGGAGGTTATTTTTCTCATTTTCGCTACCCTGAATCTCCCATCTGTGCCAAGATGGGAACGATTTTTCCTCCAGGTGCCTTTGTGGTGACATGGCCGGGGAGCAGGCCGGACCAGCCCCGGGTAACCAACGCCGGGCGGTAAGGCAGCGAAGGAGAGGCAGACGGTGCGGCAGTGGCGGCTGATCTTACTTGCGGTGGGGCTGTGCCTCCAGGTTATGTCCTGGCAGGCTGTGGGCCTGGCGGGCGAGGTCCAGGAGACTGCTTCAGCCATAAAATACCCGCACACCTTCGGCCCCATTGTGGCTTCCACCGCCATTCCCCTGGCCAAAGGGAAATTTTCCCTTCAGCCTTACTGGTATCTGTATTGTCCCAACTCTAAGTTCAGCCCTGATTGGCGACGGATCAATGCCGGCGGCGATTATGCCGCGTTTGAAACGGTTCTGCAACTGAACTATGGTTTATGGGATGACCTGCAAGTCTACGCGCTGGTACCGTTCATTCAGAACCGGGCGAATGACGTGAATAATCCCGGGCCGAATGGCGAGCGGTCGGCGGTTTTCGGGGGTTTGGGAGACGTTTCCGTATCCTTGAAATATCGCCTTATTGCCGAGACCCGCATGGTCCCTACGGTCAGCTACCTGCTGACCGCGGGTTTCCCCAACGGGCACTTCACCCACTTGAATCCTGGCCGGTTGGGAACCGATCGCCTCGGGAACGGCTCATACGCCTTCACCACCGGCGTCAATCTCTCCAAGCTGATACCGCCGCTGATTACTTATGCCAACCTTTGGTATACTCTGCGCACCGATTTCACCACGGATTCGGCGACCGCGGGCCGGAGCGGGGCGGGCGTGTCCGTTACGGGGGCTAACCATCCACCTGACCGGGTGACGATTAATCTGGCGGTAGAATGGCCCTTCTATGGGAAATGGGTGGCCTTGGTGGAACTTTTTGGTTATGGCGACGCCGGCCGCCTGATTGGCCCCCAGGCCAATCAGCCCCCCAGTACCAGGATTACCATCCTGCCGGCCATGGAATACATGGCCACGCCGCAGTTGTCCATGGCCCTGGGTCTTGAAATCGACCTGGCCGGGAAAAATGCCAACGCCAATTATACTCCGGTATTCTCATTGACTTACGGTTTTTAACCCCAGGCTTGGCCAGGGGCCGCTTGCCGGATCAGCGACCGGTTTTATTCAAAAATCGGCTTGGTCACCAGGGCCGGCATCACTGGCTTGAAAACAAAGCGGAGGTTGAAGCGCTGACCGAATTCATCGGGATGCCAGGCCATCCACTGAAACTCCAGGCTCGTCTGGATGGGGGGAAGGGCCCCGAGTTTAAAGGTCTTGCCGACGCCCAAGCCGATGGGAAAGGTGACCTGGTTTTTGCCGTCGGCCCGCCAGTTCACCAGCACATTGGGGGCAAAACCCACCTGCCAGGCGTCCGGCAGCATCCGGTAGAGGAAATATTGCAGGTTCATCTGGTTCACTGCCGGTTTGGAGTTGTTGCCGGCCAGGGACCACCAGTTTTGTACGAAGACGCCGCCGATCCACTGTTTGGTGAGAAAGCCCAGCACCACCGCGGGTCCCAGCTGCACCTTGCCCTGGCCCAGATGCGTATCGGTGGCCGTGGGCATAATCAGAGACGGCGCCACGCCAAAAATCAGCCAGGGTTTCCAGTTGGGGACCAGAAAGGGCTCCAGGGTGATGTCCCCCAGGCCGGCGGCCCGGTTCCATTCCACCCCCAGGGGATGCAGACTCACGCCGCTGGCGTAAGGATTAGATTCCAGGGGCACCACCGGCCGCATGACCAGGTTCAACTCCCGGGTCAGGGGTATGGGCAGCACCGGCTGGAAATTTAGGACATAATGGACGCGAGCGGCGGTGGAAGGGAAGCCCTTTTGAAAGTACCAGTTGTTCTGGGTGACAATGTTCCACACCGGCCCCACGGGGTTGTTCAGGTGCCTGGCAAGCTCACCCAGGTCGTGCTGCCCGCCGCCTTCAGGAGAACCGGGTCTATCAACCTCTGCCGCGGCGAACCCGAGAGTCGGGACGCCGGCGACCAGGAAGCACAAAGTCAACCCTAAAACCAGGTAAGGAACCCTCATGATTTCTCCAAACTTTTTCCAGTCATGCCCAAGAGTAACACCCCCCAAGGAGATAAAGATCGCTCCTGCCGGACCTTAATACCGCCGAGGCCCTGTTAACGGGGTCACTTTAGATCGCCGGTGACGTCCGCGGCTTCACTCCCTCCCTGGATGCCCAAGGTTTTCTTGGGGGCTCCGGGCTTCATATCGAGCTTTTTTAAGTCAATGGCGCGGAGCGCCAGGTTTTCATAAGTCCGGAAATAAACGACTTGGTTTTTCAGGTCCTTGATCGCAATCCACATGGTGAAATCACTGTCTTTAAAGGTGTTGTCCCCGGGACGGATGTCGCCCAAGGGAATATCCACCGCGTTGAGGATATGCGCCGCCAGGTTGACTCCCGCCGCGGCAGTTTCCACCGGCTTGGCGTAGCGCTGCATGAACCAGGTGCGCACCAGGCGGGACGGTGAGGTCCAATCACCCGGCAGACCCCGGCCGCCGCTCCCCTGGCTAGGCGGGGCCAACACGGCATCGCCCATTTTTACCGGCTCCACTTCCGCAGCCCGGATATTGAGATAATTCCGGATATTGATAAGGTGCCAGTCAAAGGGCGGGGAGTTGGTGAGTACGCCGAGGTTGGCGTGATCGTAGATGCGCAGACCTTCCTTAACCCATTCGATGACAATGCCGTTGCCTTGGGCGTCGTACACCGAGATGTGTAGAGGGAACACCTGGTTTTCGGCTTCTTTAAGAGGCTTGCCCCATACATAGATTTTTTGGACCGCCTCCTTTACTTGGGCGGCAGTTTCAAAATTACCGAGTATCCAGCTGCAGACGTCCAGAATGGCCAGGGCCTTGGCGGGATGTTTCGCCGCCGCCTCATCCTGATACTTTGTGTAGCCCGGGAGGTAAAGGGCGCCCATGGACAAGCCGGACTCATTCAGGCCGTCCACCCCGCTACCGAAGGCCTCAAAAGCCAGAAAGCCGTATTTGGAGGTCCACTTAAGCCCGGGTTTGCCGCCGGGGGCGTCAGTACTGCCATGCTCGCCTCGGGGATGGACCACGGCTTGATAACCAGGATTCCAGCCGAATTCCAGGGACCGACCGATAACGAAGCCGCCGTCCTGGGCTTTGAGGATGAATTCGGTACAGGCCGACGCCGGATGCACATGGCCCATGACGAGGGCCAATGTCATAAAGGCCACTGCAAGACTTTGAGCTTTCCGCTTCACGGTCTTCTCCTATGCTTCAATATTTTCAATAAGTCACTATCTTTAAATCAATTTTCTCCCGGTCTCAAGAATTATTCAGCAATTGGGCCTAGTCCTCCGGCACACCAAAAATCTTAATCTCCCTTTAATTTTCGTAGAATTTGTCCTCAAGAGGGGTAGAGCAAAAACGATTATCTTGCCAGGGTAGGCAGTTATCGATTGGGTGGGAGAACTGCAGGTATGATTTGGATAGTGGAAGTCTTCAGAGCGTAATAAGTTCCTGAGCAGAGCAGTAATAACCGATAAGGGACAGGCATGGCGAGGATCAAGTGTTTCACTATCTTGCCCTCCTTTCTTTTCTGCGGTCAATTTAGTTAATCGAAATCATCCTGGCTGATCCGGGTTAACGCCCAGATTTGCCCGACTGCGCACATATTGAGGATACCAATGGGTTAGCCATAGGCCTAACCCGATCAAGCCCAAGGACACCGCCTGATAGCCCATCCCTCCGGCCCACCAGCCATAGGTTTTCGCCACACTCATCCCGGTAGCTATGAGAAATACCACCCCCCAGATCACCGCGAGGGTCCGGCAGGTCCGGTAAAAGGCCGTGGCTGCCTGCCGCTCCGGGGGCACTGTCTCCCGGGCATATTGCAGGACAAAAGGTTTGCCTATGAAGATGGACAACCAGGCAATGGCCGCCAGGGTCCCTTTGGCTATAATATCCAAGTTGTTGATCACCCACAGGTTTCTACAAAGCACCACCATGACCAGATTGACGCCGAAAAAGAGCAGCGAGCCCCAGGTCAGAATGAACCCTTTGGCCAGCTGTTTGTAGCCCATGACCAGCACCAGGGCCAGGGCGACGATGATGGCTGCGTTCAACCGCCACAGGGACGGCCCGGAAACAACGCCAAAAAAGATCCAGGGCAAGAAGCCCAGCAGAATGCTGAATATCTCTTTCATTTTAAATGACTATAAAATGACCTTATGGTTTATGTCATTTGAGGGAAGGGGCGGGAGTATATCGACTCCCCACCCAGAGCCGCCGGTCACCCGGCCTGTCCTGGCGGCTTGCCGGTCAGACCGAACTTGAGCATGGTTTCGCTCCAGTAGTGGTTGGCTGCGTTCCTGAAGGCCTCCAGCCCGCCTGGAAAAAGGTCTCGTTGTAATCCCGCCTGCACCTCCGGCGTAATCCGTCCCTGGCGGATGAGCTGCTCCCCAGCCTGGCGCACCAAGTTATAATACCAGATGAACGTCTCTTGATATTGTTCTTCGCTCAAGCTCTCACCCGCGGGCCGCAGGATTTCCCCCAGGTAACACCAGCCCAGCTTTTGGGCGAAAAACTGGAAATATTGCACCAGCGGCGCAAAATGGTCGAATTCCGGAAAGCCACAATGGGAGACCAGCAGCATGGTCCGGTCCCGGGGGTAGCGGTCCGGGTGGCCGCTCTTACCCGGATGGCCGGGATCTTCCACCAGCCATGGTTCGAAGGAGGGCAGGGTGCGGTCAATGAAGTTCTTCATCAGACCGGACATGTTATAGTGGTAAAGCGGAGTTCCGAAGACCAGCATGTCGGCCTGCACAAACCTTTCCAAGACCGCGGCCATTTCATCTTTCTGCACGCATTTCCCGTGGGTCTTAACCCAGCACATGAAGCAGCCCAGACAAGGTTTGATCTGCAAATGGCCCAGATGCACCAATTCAGTGGTGGCGCCTGCGGCGCGCATGCCCTCCAACAACGGGCCCAGGATATGATGGGTGCTGCTCTTTTCCTTGCGGGGTGAGCCATTGATGGCCATTACGTGCATGAACATCTCCTGGGGTCAGGTTAGAGTGGATGTCAGAATGCTCTTGTGGCCGATATGATAGCATAATAAATTTCCCTGAGAAAAAAATTAAGGCCCCCTGCAAGCACCTCCCTCTAATGGTGCGCCAGGAGAAGATGCAAAGCCACATGCAAATGCCACCTCTGGGGAGAGGTAACTCGATAGCTGTCGAAATATAGCAGTGCGAAAGGTATTCAAGATAAGAGGATCTCTTGCCAGTCTCGACAGTTATCACCGGGTGCGCGGAAATTGTCGATCTGCTTTACATAGCGAAACTGGCCACTGGCGTGATCAACAAGTGACCCGATCCCTCTTTGCGTTGTTTAAAGCTGAACCCTGCTTACATGAGATTTTTTAGGTTTTCCTTAAATCCGCGCACTTCCTCCTGCACCCCCGCTAGGATTTCCTTATACCGGTAAAAGTCTAAAACCCGGATATTAGTCAGGGCCGGCTTCACATAGATATCAGGGTGGGAGAGCCTCTTCTTAGCCTCCACAATGGAAGCTTGCATGATTTGGAAGGTGGATAGCAGGCTTTCCAACATATTGGGGACCGGGTCCTCGGGGGTATAGGTCTTTTCACCGGAGACGTCGATGGCGATGGTGAGATCGCACTCTTCCCGGATGAGATCATACGGCAAAGGATTGACGGCGCCGCCGTCTATGAGAACTTTGTCATTGAGGAGTACTGGTTCAAAAACTGCCGGCATGGCCATGGAGGCCCGGATGGCAGTGATGAGGTGGCCGCTTTCGAATATTACTTCTCGACGGTTCCAAAAATCTGTGGCGACGACCTTCAGGGGAATCTCAATTTCTTCGAAGGTTTGGGAAGGGATCTGGCGGGCGAGAAACTCCTCCACCCTCTTGCCGGTGAAGATGGCGGACTTGCTCAAGATGGAGAAGTCCAAGACAAGCTTGGAGAGTTCCATGAAGCCCATGGTCTCAAGCATTTGCTCAAGTCCGGCTCCGGAAACTCCGGCGGCGTAAAAGCCGCCAATAACAGCCCCGATGCTGGTACCGGCGATAATTGCCGGCCGCACCTTCAGTTCATCCAGAGCCTTGAGAAAGGCGATGTGGCTGAGTCCCTTAGCCCCGCCTCCGCCCAACGCAATACCGACTCGCTTCATGTGCGTTTTGCCAAAAAAGTTACAACAGGCCCTCCCGGCGCAAGCGGGAGACTACCGCGGCAGTGGACTTACTGCGGTCCATGGTATAAAAATGCAGGCCCGGCACCCCGACCTGGAGTAATTCCCGGCATTGTTCGAAGGCGTAGTCAATCCCGAAATTCAGGAGAGCCTGCTGGTCGCCCCCGGGCAAACCGGCCAGCCCTTCTTGTAATTTCTTCACAATGGTGGCGCCGCACAGTTTGGAGAGGTTTTCCATCATCTTGACGCTGAACACCGGCATTATCCCCGGCAGGATGGGGATGTTGATGCCCAAGCCCCGGCATCGATCCACAAAGTCAAAAAAGAAGCGGTTATCATAAAAATAATTCGTGATGGCGAATTCCGCCCCCTTGTCAACTTTAAGTTTCAGGAATTCCACGTCCTTTTCCCCGCTGACCGCCTCGATATGGCCTTCGGGGTAGCCCGCCGCCCCCAGGCAGAAGGGATAGCGGGGCCGGATAAATTCCAGCAGATCGGAAGCGTAGGGTAGGCTCTGGGGATGCGGCTGGAAATCCTTGGCCAGATGGGGGGCATCACCTCGAACCACCAGGAGGTTGTCTACCCCGATCTTGAGATAGTCATCCAGAGCCCCGGTGATATCCTCCGGTCCCAAGCCATAACCCGCAAAATAGGCAATGACCTCAAGACCAAGATCTTTTTTAAACCGTTCCACCAGCTGGCGGGATCCTTCCCGGGTGGAACCGCCGGCGCCGAAGGTCACGCCTACAAAATCCGGTTCCATAAGGATCAGTTGATCGATCACCCGATCCAAATTTTCGGCGGCCTCCGGGGTCCGGGCCGGAAAGAACTCGTAGGAAATGGTGGCCTTGCCTTTGGTTTTCCAAATCTCGGTGATTTTCATAATGAAGCGGTCCTTCCAGGGAGACCCCCCCAATATTCTCATTAAAAAACAAACCTGCTCAACTTGGACAGGATAGCACAAATCACCATCTTGAAGGAATTATCATCTATGAAATGGGAAATATATTTCCGGTTTCAGCTAAGTGCCATATCACTTGCCA
>Ga0233423_10000835_pt1 | contig 15647 bp, 15 predicted proteins | sample Watercolumn_Mata_FD_180713 | JGI IMG/M metagenome (GOLD analysis project Ga0233423, IMG submission 180713) | Freshwater microbial communities from Lake Matano, South Sulawesi, Indonesia - Watercolumn_Matano_2014_112_MG | ecosystem: Environmental > Aquatic > Freshwater > Lake | place: Indonesia...
TGTGGGTCAACGGCGATTATTGCCCGGACGCGATCGGGAGCTGCGCTGGGATTGGCGATGATTGGGCTTTTTGTTGTGCCGGCGAAGCTTTTGAGCCAGGGGGTCGCTGAAAGAGATTCCCAGTCCCAACAATACAACACCAACACTGACCTTAATGGCCGGGTCGCAGACAACCAACAGACAAAACCCAGCCACCACGGCCAGATCTAACAACACTAAAACGGCCGTGAGCCAATAATGCCTGACCAGCTTCTGGCACTGCTGCGTGAGTTCTCGGCTCATAATCGACACCTCCTAAATTAAAGGTCCAAACGCAAATCGGTTAATTGCTGCTTTAATTTTACCATTTTTTCCCGAGCACTGGCTAATTTTTTTTGTTCTCGCTCAACAATCAACCTCGGGGCCTGGCTGATGAACTCTTGATTATTCAATTGGGAATTTAAAGCGCTCAAATATCTTTCCAGCTCTTGAATTTCTTTGGTTAGTCTTTTCTGCTCCAACGCTACATTAATAAGCCCGGCTTGATCTAGGCAAATTTCCGCTGATGACGTCAAAGACACCAAACTACCGGCCGGTCTGGCGCCAACATCGCCAGTAATCACCAAATCCTGACAACGAGCTAAACGCTTGATGACATTTGATTGCGCTAGCAATAAACTCTTTATCTTTTGGCTGACAGTAATAATGGTAATTTTGACTAATTTGGCTGGTTCGATTTTATTTTCACCACGCAAATTCCTGATAGCGGCGATAACCTCAACAATCAAATCAAAACTATTTGATTCCGGCTGGTTTTTCCAGACTAAAAGACTGTTTAACTTCTTCCAGATGCCACCCGCTAGTGAAACGGCTGGGGTCTGGGGCCACTTGGCTATTAAAAGTAGCGTCCGACTGTTAAAATTTTTCCAAATTTCTTCAGTGACAAAAGGGCAAACAGGGTGCCAAAGCTTAAGGATGGATTGCAAAACATACAAAAGAATTTCGTCTTTGTCTCGTTCTATTTTGGCTACTTCCAAATACCAATCGGCGAAGTCGCTCCAGGTAAATTCATATAAAACGTCGACAGCGGCGGCAAAATTATATCTGTCCATTTCTTGGGTGACGGTCTTAATTAATTGGTCAAGTTTCAGCAAAATCCACCTGTCAGCCAAGCTTTTAGCCAGCGGCTTATGTTCTACCAATCTGACCGCCTTGACTGATTGCAAGATAAATCTGGAAATATTCCAGAGTTTATTGACAAAATTTCTGGCACCCTCAACTTTCTCCAAATAAAATCGGGAATCATGGCCAGCAGAAACGCCTTTAATTAAACTTAACCGCAGAGCATCCGTGCCATAACTACTAATAATTTCTAAGGGATCCAAGCCGTTGCCGGCTGACTTGGAAAATTTCTGGCCGTTTTTGTCGCGCAAAATTCCGTGAATATACGCCTCCTTAAAAGGAATATCATCCAAGGCATAAGTAGTCATCAGGATCATCCGAGCCATCCAAAAAAACAAGATTTCATAGCCCATCTGCATCCAGGAAGTGGGGTGATATTTTTTTAAATCAACTGTCTGCTCGGGCCAGCCCAGAGTGGAAAAAGTCCAGGCGCCGGAAGAAAACCAAGTGTCTAGCGTATCCTCATCCTGAATCCAGCCATCACCAGCTGGCGCTGCTAGTCCCACAAAAATTTCTGAACCGCGATACCAAACGGGAATGCGGTGTCCCCACCAAATTTGGCGGGAAATACACCAATCGCGCAAGTTATCTATCCATTGCAAATAAATGTCGCAAAAATTGCTGGGAGTGATGGTGATAATTTTGTCCCGACGACCACGATGGCCAATAGTGACTGCTTCGCGCATCAACTGCTTTAAGCTCTTGCCGCGACCCGGAACCGTCTTATTGACATCAATAAACCACTGCTCCATCGGCAGCGCCTCCACCACGTCGCCAAAACGGTCGGAAGTGCCGACGCTATGCATAATTTCTTCTTCCTTGATGAACAAACGGTTATCTTTCAACCACTCAACAAATTTGTCTCTGGCCGCCAGCGCCGTCAGACCATCATAGCCGACGCCAGCCGCTGGTGTCATCCGGCCATCGCTGCCAATGACCTGAATCAAGCCAATGTCTTTGTTATTTTGATACATCTCAAAATCAATCTGGCTGTGAGCCGGCGTGACGCCCAGCGCGCCCGTGCCATAATTGGGGTCAACGTTTTTGTCGGCGATAACCATTATAACCAACGGCTGACTGGCGCCGACATCAACGGTAAATTTCTGACCAATAAATTTTTGATACCTCGGGTCGTCAGGATGAACGGCCACGGCCGTATCGCCCAGTTTGGTCTCGGGACGGGTGGTGGCGATGGGAATGGGAAAATCCAACGAATATTTAAAAGTATAAATTTTTGTTTTTTGCTCCACATAAACCAACTCATCATCCGAACAGGTGGACTGGCCCTTTACCGACCAGTTAACCACCCGATAGCCCTTGTAAATCAAACAGTCATCGTACATTATTTTAAATAACTGATTAACCGCCCGAGACCGCTCGTCGTCAAAAGTGTAGGCCAGACGCGACCAATCGCAACTGGTTCCTAATTTTTTAATCTGACTAAGAATGACTGCTTGGGAGTTTTTGGCATAGGCGCGAATCCGATTAAGCAACTCTTCGCGGCCTAATTCCTGACGAGGATTTTTAAAGCCTTGTTTTTTTAGCTCGTCTTCCACCCTTGCTTGCGTGGCCACGGCCGCATGATCGGTGCCCGGCACAATCAACGCCCGCCGGCCTCTCATTCTTTGATATCTGACTTCCATATCCATTAAGGAATTTTCAAAAGCGTGACCCAAGTGAAGGATGCCAGTCACGTTGGGCGGCGGCATGGAAATAACAAACGGCTCATGCGCTTCAGTCAGATTATCAGGATTAAAAAATCCCGACTCTTCCCAGAGTTGATAAATTTTTTCTTCCACCCGATTGGCTTCGTAGGCCTTGGGAAGCTCTAAGCGAGACATAGGCGACAGCTTTAATTTATAACAGTTTAATTTAGAATTGATTGATTAAATTTTACCAAAGAACACCAGCCAAATCAAGGGTTGACAACCGCCCGTTTCTTTTATAAAATAACCAATTAAACTAAGAGTAACATAAGTAAACCATGGCTTTAACTGCGACACAACAAACTCTGGAACTAGTCAAGCAAAGCAAATCAATTTTAATAGCTTTCAAACGCGACTGGACTGGCGACGACCTGGCCAGTGGTTTGGCTTTGGCTGAAGTGCTAAAAAAAATCGGTAAAAAAACAGAGGTCCTTTGCCAAGATTTTAAGCCCGGAGCTAATTTATCATTTTTGTCCACATCTCTAGTGCAAAATAACTTAAAAAACATCCAAAAATTTATCATCAGTATTGACACCTCCCGAACCCAGTTAGGTGAATTTTATTATGACAAAAGCGAAAGCCGCCTGAACATTTATATCACACCGCAAGCCGGGCAATTGGAAGACAAGGATGTCAGCACGGCCGTGTCCAATTACCAATACGATCTGATTTTTATTGTCAGCTCGCCCGATCTGGAATCACTGGGTCGGGTTTACGAACAGCACGCCGACTTTTTTTATACTACACCCAAAATCAACATTGACCATTCCAGTCGTAACGAACATTTCGGCGACATTAATCTAGTCAACATCGCCGCCAGTTCCACGGCCGAAATTGTTTATAGCTTAATCAGGGAATTTGATGAAAAAATGATTGACGAACATATAGCTACGGCGTTGCTAGCGGGTATTATTATGGCCACTAAAAATTTCAAGTTGCCCAATATCACGCCGCGCACTTTGCACTTGGCGAGTTTACTAGTGGCCGGCGGCGCCAGGCGCGAACAAATTATTCAAAATTTGTATCAAAACAAATATCTGTCCACTCTGAAACTATGGGGCCGCGTGCTGACGCGCCTCAATAATGACTTGGGCGACCGTTTGGTCTGGTCGAGCCTGTCGGCGCTGGATTTTCTGGAAACCGCCACCACGCCGGAAGAAATCAACGAGGTGGTTGATGAGCTGATTGTTTCCATGCCTAAAACCGAGGCGATCGTTCTGCTTTATGAGACCAAAAAAGAACGCCAGCAAACGGAAATCAATGTTTTAGTGTTTACCATAAAAAATCGTGACGCTTTACTGCTCACTAAAAAATTCAACCCGTCGGGCACCGGAGAATTGGCAAAATTTTTAATGGCTGACGTGTCTTTGGCTGAAGCCGAACGACTAGTGATATCGGAGATAAAGCAAAAATTCTCGCTTTAGCTTGAAAAAAAACAAAAAATCGGCTATAGTTGGTTATAGTTTAAACCAGCCGGGGGCCAGTAGCTCAGGGGTTAGAGCACTGCTCTTATAAAGCAGGGGTCGGTGGTTCGATTCCACCCTGGCCCACCAGTATTAAACTTTCAGGAATTTTGCCCACGAGTTCAGCCGCGCGAAGCGCGGCAGAGAACGGAAACACTGGCGAGATTGGCCGATGTCGCCAACAATACAATTATCAAAATTGAGGCGGGTAAAAATCAAAACCCAACACTCGATACATTAAAGAAGATAGCGAAAGCCCTTGGCGTCAGCATTGACGACTTGACGGCTTAAATATGCTATACTTTCATTAACAACTATAACCAACAAAATTATGAACAAATTTTTTGCAAAAATCGTTTCGTTATTATCAGTTTCTGTCTTCATTTTGGTCGGTTTCGCGGGCGTAGCTTCTGCTCAAAACGAGTTATTGTTCGGACAGAACCATTTTTATACTGTTATCTTTCGCGGCAATGGCGAAGCCATTACATACGCAAAAATAGCTATTACTAATCCCGATGAAAAGCCGCTCACGGAGTTTTCTTTTGAAATGCCAAAAGTTTCTCCGTCCGAAATTGTAATGTATCAAATGAAGCTCCCGCAGGAATGTGTCCGCTATAATTACAACGATCCGGCGCGTCCTTGTTTGGAATACCGCGACCCCGATTATGCGCAGAGATATTACTACTATGGGTATAGCAACGGACAAGCGGAATACCAAAAAATTCAATATACAAAGTCGGGAAATCTTTACCGCTTCACTTTGCCAACGCAAGTTGAGCCGTATAAATCAACCGCTATTGTTGTGGCTTATGCCGCGAAAGGTTATGTAAACGAAAGTTTGGGTTTGTACAAATTCAATTTTGAAACACTGAAAGTTCCGTCAAGGATTCAAGAAATCAGAGTTGCCGTTGATGTTGACAGCGACCTTTTACTAAAAGGCAAAAAATCGTCTGTCAATTACAACACGAGTGGATTGGGCGTGAGCGAGCTCGCCGCGTCGCAAAGCGTCTCCAGCCGCGACTTGGATAAAGTTGTAGGAAGTATTGGCTCGTATGGCCCATTAGTTAAGGAAGCTAAAAATCTTGCGCCGAATGAGAGTTTTAATGTCAAAGGCGAATATGCGACAAATTGGTTTAGATTGTATTTGAGTTCAATACTTTTCACAATCTTAATCATTGCTGTAATTTTTACCGGAGTTTATTTCTTGGCAAGATTTTTAAAGCGGCGCGGCGGACAAAGCGAACAATTTGGGAGCGGAACAAATCAGCAAATGTCGTCTCAAGCGCCGCAGAGTTCAATAAGTATATTTAATTTAACCAACGCCTCGGTGAGCTTGCTTTCGGTTGTACTGGTTATCGGCTTAACATATCTGATTAGATTTTTACTAACATCTGATTTGTTCCGCTCCATGAAGGTTGATGAGGTGTTTGTAATTATTGGCTTCATCACAATAATCTTGCTGTATGTGCTTGTCATTTTTGGCCCGGCGATTATTGTGGCAATCAAACATGGTTGGAAATCGCTCGTTTCAATTTTGATTGCGGAGTTCCTGTGGTTCGTGATTTTCCTTGTCATCTATCTTGTACTCTTTCAATCCGGCGTAACTTCTGGTATCTTCAGGCCTGGACCAATGGTTTATTAGCTTGCGGCGCGCTAGTTTTACTGGCACGAAATTCGGCGGCGGCGGAAAGCGAGGGCGGGCAAAAATTCCTTCCCCCCAACCCCCTTCCTTTTTACCCGCCCGAGCGTTCAGTTTGGCGCGCGAAGCGCGCCGTCAGTTCCGTTCAAAAAAGGTTCGGATTTCGTCAAACAAACGTACCAAAATGAGGGCAATTAGCTCAGTTGGTTAGAGCGTCTCGTTGACGTCGAGAAGGTCAGTGGTTCGAATCCACTATTGCCCAAACGCAAAAAATTCCGGGGTTTCCGAAATTTTTTTATTTTCTCTTTTTATTATAATGACCGAATTTGTATTTGAAAATATCGGTCTCAATCTCCCCCATCAGCAATCGATAGAATTCGCACAACAGATATTTGCCGGAGACATTGATGCGGCCATCGGCTTCCAGCCGCCTGACCGAGACAAATAATTTAATTTCTTTAAGAACTCGATAGTCGCCCAATTTTTGCGCCCGCTTGATGTATTCATGGTCTTCGGCTAATTTTAATTTTTCATTGAAGCCGCCGATCTTCTGGTGCAACGATTTTTTTATCAGAATACAGCTGCCGGGAGCGTGCGGATAAATTTTTTCCATGGCCTTAATGTAAGCATTAACCACGCCGTGCAAAATAACGTCAATTACCTTGTCACTTAAAGGAATCAGCGCGCAAGTGGCGGCATCAAGCTGTTTGTTTTCAAAGGCGGCGATAAATTTTTTCAAAAAACCGCTGGGTAAAACAACATCTGAATCTAAAAACAATAAATAATCACCCCGGGCCGCCAAAGCGCCGCTGTTTCTGCCCACTGACGGCATACCGCCGCCGGCCACCCGGCAGCCATATTGCCGGGCGATTTCCGTGGTGCCGTCGGTGGAGCCGGCATCGGCGACAATCACCTCCAAATCAGCAAAATCCTGATTTCTAATAGAAGCCAGCAAAACCGGCAAGAGTTCGGCTTCGTTAAGAGTAGGAATGATGATGCTTAATTTCATAGATAAACTTTGACATTCAGTTATAAATCAGCTAAAATAATCAGCTAAATGTGTTTGCATTATACAAAAAAATCGCTAAAAATAAAAGGGCGTAAAGATATTAAAAATCCAGTAAATATCCTATAATTAAACTAATGAAAGAAACCGGACAAAAACTAAAAGCTTGGCAAAAAGCGGCTGGAAAATCCGCTGATTTTGCTTTTGTCGAAAAATTGACCAGAAAATTTCCCAATGCCAAAATTTATCTGGTGGGCGGCGCGGTGCGCGATATAATTTTAGACCGCGAGACCAAAGATTTTGATTTTGTAATTGGTGGCGTTGAAGCCAAAAATTTGGAAAATTTTTTAGACACTTTGGGCCAGGTCAACTTGGTGGGCAAAAGCTTCGGCGTGTTTAAATTTGTGCCTGCTAAAGCCACCAACATTGAGCCAATTGACATCGCCCTGCCGCGCACCGAACACGCGGGCATGAGCGGTGGCTACAAAGACTTTAATGTGCAAAGCGACAAAGATTTGCCCATCGCCGAAGACCTGGGCCGGCGCGATTTTACCATCAATGCCCTGGCTTGGGATTTAACAGAACAACAACTCCTAGACAAATTCGGCGGGCTTAATGACTTAAAAGATAAAACCATCAAAGCCATCGGCCAACCGGAACAAAGATTCCAAGAGGATTACACCAGAATGCTGCGCGCCATCAGATTAGCCTGCCAGCTTAATTTTCTAATTGAAGCGCACACCCTAAAAACCATCCACGATAAAGCCGAAAAAATTTTCACCATCGCCAAAGAAAGAATCAATGAAGAGCTGACTAAAATAATCATGTCGGCCAAAGCCGAAGACGGCTTCCGCCTGTTGCAACAAATCGGACTGTTAAAAATCTTGATTCCCGAACTGGAATCAGCGGTCAATATCAGCCAGAATAAGCACCACATCTACGATATTTTTGAACATAGTGTGCGGGCGCTGGGGGCCGGCGCGGAAAAAGGTTTTTCCTTGGCGGTGCGGCTGGCCGCCCTGCTGCATGATATTGGCAAGCCGCAAACCAAAGAAGGCGACGGGCCAGATTCTACTTTTTACAATCACGACTTGGTAGGCGCCAACATCGCCAAAACAATCTTAAAACGTTTGGATTTTTCTAATGAAATAATACAAAAAACGACGCATCTGGTGCGCTATCATATGTTTTATTATGCTCTGGATACGGTTTCTGATGCTGGGGTGCGACGATTGCTTTCGCGTCTAGGCAAAGAAAATATCCAGGACTTTATTGATGTGCGCATCTGCGACCGTCTGGGCATGGGTCGACCCAAAGCCAAACCCTGGAAACTAATTGAACTGGAACGCCGCTTTAGAGAAGTCCAGCTCGACCCCATCACGCCCAAAATGCTAAAAATTAACGGCGACGAGCTGATGGCGGCTTCAAAAATAAAGCCCGGGCCGCGGGTGGGGCTGATTTTAAACGCCCTACTGGGCGAAGTGCTGGAAGACCCGCAAAAAAATGAAAAAAAATATTTAGAGAAAAAAATGTTGGAGTTGAATAAGCTAAGGGACGAGGAACTAAAAAAACTGAATCCGGATGTAAAATTTTATGAAGAAGAAAGGAAACGGTTGCTGCATAAGAATATATGAAAAATAGAAATTTCAAAATAAAAATACAGTTGATAAATCCTCCCATTACTGTCATTTCTGGAATGGACCTGAAAGATATTGGCTGCTTTCCTCCCTTGGGGCTGTTTTCTATCTTTTCCTTTCTTAAAAAAAATAATTTCCAAGTGGAATTTATTGATTTTAATGTCGGGTCAATCCCTAAAAATAAAATTAATGGGGATATTGTGGGAATCGGCGCTGATTGGCGAACTTATAAAAATGCCTTAAAGATTGCCGAGCAAGCCAAATCCCAAGGAAGCTTTGTTGTTTTGGGTGGGTCGCTGGTTTCTTCTTTAGGGAGAACGATTATTAATCGTCGAGGAAAAATCATTGATGCGGTGATAATAGGCGATGGAGAAATTCCTTTATTAAAAATAGCACGGGGAGATAATTTAGAAAAAATTCCAAATTTAATCTTTAAGAAACAAGGCAAGATTATTGAAACAAAAAAATACGAGCCCGATCTGAATCAATACGGCCCCATAGATTATTCTTATAAATTTAAGTCCTTATTTTAAAAATTTTAAGAAGTCCTTTCCTGAAAACAAAAATTTAGTTGTGGCTAATGTTTATTCCCATAAGGGCTGTGCTTGGCGCAACGCCAATCATAAAGAATGCGTATTTTGTTCAATTTTTGATAAAACCCTAAGATATAAAAATGTAAAAACATATTGGCGTGAAATTGAACAACTTCAAGAACTATATAAAATCAACACCGTCTACGACGTTTCCGATAGCTTTTTGGATAATTTGAATTGGTTACAAGAACTAATAAAAATAAAAACGCCAAATTCTCCCGCTTTCTATATTTATTCTCGCACCAATCAAATCAATCAAACTTCCATCAACCTGCTGACGAAACTTGGCATAAAAAATATCTACCTTGGCATAGAATCCGGTTCGCAAAAAATCCTGAACAAAATTAATAAAGGAACGACCACCAAAAATAATCTATCGGCCGTAAAACTATTGGCCGAAAATAATATCGAGGTCGACCTTAGTTTTATCTTTGGCAATCCGGAAGAGGATAAAAAGTCAATCCAGGAAACTTTTAATCATTTTTTTGAACTTTCCGCTTTTGGCAATGTCAATGCCGTGGAGGCGGCTTTTTTTAGACCGCTTCCGGGATCAAAATCGTTTGCCCTGCTTAATAATAAATTAAGGGGAAAGTATGATCGTGTTGATAATCTGCCATTCTTTAAAATGCGACGGGAATGGGTGGAAAATTTCTGTAATATTTCATGGCATGACTTAAAAGAAAAAATAAAAGAATTCAAAGAGATAATTCCTCAATCTCTTTAATCTTAAAATTCTTATGCAAAAACATACCATAAACACTAATCGGGAGAAAAGAAGCCAACGCCTGGATAAATTTTTAGTTGAGAAGTTAACAGAATTATCCCGCTCGCAAATCCAAAAAGCCATTAAAGATGGCTCGATTTTAGTTAATGGCAAAAAGGCAACGGTACATTATTTCCTAAAAACAAATGATGAGATAAAAATTTTAAGTCCCAAATCTCAAATCCCAAACAAACCCCAAATCCAAAATCTAAAAAACAATAAGGGTCTGCCAGCTACTGATTGCCAATTACAAATTACTAGCGAACCTAAAATTATTGAAGACGGCGATGACTTTTTAATCATTGAAAAACCGACCGGCTTACTGGTTCACCCGACTGAAAAAAATGAAAATAATACTCTGGTAGATTGGCTGCTGGAAAAATATCCCGAACTTAAAAAAATCGGCGAAGACCCGAGCCGACCAGCTATCGTTCATCGGCTGGATAAGGATGTCTCCGGACTAATACTGATTCCCAAAACCCAGGAGGCCTTTGATTATTTTAAAAAACAATTCCAACGGCATTTGATTGTTAAAAAATATTTGGCGCTGGCGGAAGGGCCAATCGCCAAAGATGAGGCAGAAATAAACTTCCCCATTAGCCGTTCCAAAAATAAGCCCGGACTGTTTGCCGCCCAGCCGGCCAGCCAAAAAACCAACAAAGAAAAAAAAGCACTAACTAGACTTAAAGTGCTAAAACGGTTTAAAAATTATACTCTACTGGAAGTGGAAATTTTAACCGGCCGCACGCACCAAATCCGCGTCCACCTCCTGGCTTATGGTCACCCCATAGCCGGCGACGCCCTGTATAACCCGCAAAAAGGCAACAAAAATAAACTGGCCAGGATATTTTTGCATGCCACGGAATTGGCTTTTACCGGTCTGGATGGAGTAAATCATAAATTTGTGAGTCCGCTGCCAGAAACGTTGGCCGACTATCTAAAAAATCTAAAGTAAAAGCCCTGATATTTAATATTGAACATTTATTTTTGCTTGATTAAAAACAAAAAATCTGCTAAGATAGTCATATAGATTAATAAATTACAACCATGGGTTTACCTAGCCAAAAACGCACCAAGTCCTCCAAAAAAAGACGGGCCTCTCATTTTGCCTTAAAACCAACCAAGCTGGCCAGCTGTCCCAAATGCGGCCAACCAGTCCGACCCCACTACGCCTGCAATTTTTGCGGAACCTATAAAGGCAAACAAATCGTCACTATTAAGCAAAAAAAGAAAACCGTCAAGCAAAAGGCCCAGGCCAGGCGCGAAAAAGCCAAAGAAAAAGAAGCCAAAAAATAATCCTCAACAATTAAATTTTAATTGTTAAATTGATCTTTTATGTCTAACCGACACTTAGCCAGAACCATTGCGGTGCAGGCCCTGTACCAGTGGGATTTTAACGGACGAAAAGACGAGTTGGAAGTGGTGGTCGCCCAAGACCGGGAAATTTTCGCCCCGGAATTTGACGATGACGGCTTTATCCAGCATCTAATCAAGGGTGTGCGAGACCATCAAGAAACAATTGATAAGTTAATCACTAAATTCGCTCCAGAATGGCCGCTGGAACAAATCACCATTGTTGACCGCAATATCTTGCGCCTGGGCACTTATGAACTAAAATTTGACGAAACCATTCCGGCCAAGGTGGCCATCAACGAGGCGATTGAATTGGCCAAAACATTCGGCGGCGAATCGTCGGGAAAATTTGTCAACGGCGTGCTGGGCGCAGTATATAAAGAAATGGGGGAAAAAGAAATAGACAAAAAACCGCCAACCAAGCCGGCGGCCGAAAAATAATTTGGCAGAACAATGATTGACTCCACAAAGATAGAAAAAAAACTGGGCCTCAAATTTAAAAATCAAACCCTGTTGCTTCAGGCCCTGGTTCATCGCTCCTATCTCAATGAGCACCGAGAATTTAAATTAGACCACAATGAACGTCTGGAATTTTTGGGCGATGCGGTTTTGGAGCTGGTCGTCACCGAATACTTATACAACAATTTTCCCAACCCCGAGGGCGAACTGACTAATTGGCGGGCCAGTCTGGTCAACCGCTCCAGCTTGGCCGAGACGGCCCAGCAGCTGGATATCGAGTCGTTTTTACTGATGAGCCGCGGCGAAAAAAAAGACACCAATCCCAAATCGCGACAATATATTCTGGCCAACGCGCTGGAAGCGATCATCGGAGCGATTTATCTGGACCAAGGCATTTTGCCAGCCAAAAAATTCATTAAAAAGTTAATCATCAATAAACTGGAAAACATTTTGAGCAATAAACTTTATATTGACGCTAAAAGCGCTTTTCAGGAAAAGTCCCAAGAAAAACTGGGGGTAACTCCGGCTTACCGAGTATTGGAATCGTCCGGCCCAGACCACGCCAAAACCTTCAGAGTAGGAGTTTATCTGGACAAAAAATTAATCGCCGAAGGCCTGGGCTCCAGCAAACAAGAAGCGCAAACCGAGGCGGCCAAAAACGCTTTAGATAAAAAAAATTGGAATTTTTAAACTTATGGAATTAGAAAATCTTTTTCAAAAAACCGCTGCGGCCAACGCTTCCGATTTCCATTTGATCAGCGGCCTGCCGGCTTTCATCCGCATTGACGGCGAATTAAAACAGCTGGACAAAACGATTTTTGACGGCCAGGCCATCGAGGCGATGGTCAAAAAAATTATTGATGAGAACCAATTCAAAAAATTCACCATTGAGAAAGAATTGGATTTTGCCTATGAAACCAATGACGGTTTCCGCTTCCGCGTCAACCTGCATTTTGAAAAAGACAATATCGGCCTGTCAGCCCGCACCATTCCCAAAGAAATTCCTACCATGCAAGACCTGTCTATGCCGGAAATTATTTACGATTTGTGCAATTTGGACCGTGGCCTAATTCTTTTAACCGGGCCAACCGGCTGCGGCAAGTCCACTTCTTTGGCCTCGATGATTGAATATATTAATCAAAGCCGCAACCTCAACATTATCACCTTGGAAGATCCAATAGAATTTGTCTTTAAGTCCAAAAAAAGCATTATCCGCCAAAGACAATTGGGCAGCGACATGCTGTCTTTCCAAAACGGCCTCACCCATGTCCTGCGTCAAGACCCGAATGTGATTATGGTGGGCGAAATGAGAAACTTGGAAACCATCGCCGCCACCATCACTTTGGCCGAGACCGGACACCTGGTGTTTGCCACACTACATACTTACAGCGCCTCGCAGACCATTGACCGCATTATAGACATTTTCCCGCCGCACCAACAAAACCAAATCCGCATGCAAATTTCCATCACGCTGCAGGGGGTGATTTCCCAAAGATTAATACCTAAAAAAAATCATGGTCGCATCGCCGCCCGAGAAATACTCATCAACACGCCGGCGGTGGCCAATCTGGTCAGAGAAAACAAAATCGCCCAGATAAAAACCGTCATCCAAACCAGCAGTCGCGAAGGCATGATAACTATGGATAATTCGCTTCTCACCCTATATAAAGGTGGCGCGATTTCCAAAGAAACGCTGGATGCCAATCTGTCGATTGTAGATAAAAAATAAAATTACCACTAAATAAATCAAAACCCTAGCTCCAACGCTAGGGTTTTGATTTATTTTGCGCCCAGAGGGATTTCTCGTTGTCCTGGGTTGGCAAAAATATGCCACCGGCATATTTTTGATCATTCGGCTGCGCCCTATCGGGCTGGCCTTATTTCCAACCCGTTCGAATCCCTCTGAAAATAGTTAAATCCCCACTCCCAGAGTGGGGATTTAACTATTTTTGCGCCCAGAGGGATTCGAACCCCCGACCGTTTGCTTAAGAGGCAACTGCTCTACCTGGCTGAGCTATGAGCGCTTAAGTTTTAAGTATTTTGCTGTATTTTAAAGATAGCTCAAACGCCTTTTCAAGCCGCCTGCGGCGGCACAATTCTGGCCAAAAATTAAATTCGAATTTTGGTCTTTGACAATTTTCAGTTTTTCTTTAATTCTTATTTAGTAAATTTAAAACCAGACATGATTTTGCTTTGAAATTCACTTTGAGTCATATTGTCATAGTTCGTCAAGGCAGCTATCTTATAAACTATATTATTGTGACCAATATAAACCCAATATAATTCTCCGTCATATCCACCGGCCTTGCTAGAAAATTTAACGCCTATTTTTGTAAGGTCATTATCTATAGTAACCCATTTAAGTTCACTGGCAGATAACAAACCGCCAAATTCATTAATTAATTTTTCTTGAACAAAACTTTGAAGATCGGTATTAGCTGTCAATTGATATGTGGTGATATTTACATAGGGCATAACAGCCGATCCAATTGTTATTTGACTCAAGTTGTCATCATTAACAATAAGATTTGATGGATATTCTACACTATATCCTTTTGAAGAATTAGAATAAGTTGCCCAGTTATTAGAAACATTAGTTGGTTGAGTGTTGTTATCAACTTGGCCGCTTAATTGTTCAGCTTTTTTGCCAAGAGTAAAGTAGGCCACCGCCGCAACTAAAATAATAATGACGGTTCCAAAAATAATGTTTAATACTTTTTGATTCATATGGTTTTTATATTAAGTTAATAATTATGTTAATAAATGAATTTAAAAATTTTCTTTTTACAAAATACGGTTTGACCCTGATATTTTTTTGGCTCTTGGGCTTCCAAAAAATCAGGAAGTCCGGTTTGGTGCACCCGGCAGGGATCGAACCCACAACCTCTTGGTCCGAAGCCAAGCGCTCTATCCATTGAGCTACGGGTGCCTAACCATAATTAGCAATATAAATTTATCATAAAAAATAAACAAAATCAACCCCGCTGACAACGAGATTGACTTTACTTTTTCATCTTTGATTTAAACAGCCGGCTCATCAGAAGCCGCGGCCGGAGTGGTTTCCTCTTTGGCCGTTTCAATCGGCTTGGCTTTACCTTTTAAAACGTCCTTGAGATTCTTGCCAGCTTTAAATTTAGCCACCACGACCGAAGGAATTTCTATTTTCTCCTGGGGGTTTCTAGGGTTAATGCCTTCACGCCCCTTGCGCCGCCGCGCCGAAAAAGTGCCAAAGCCGGCCAAAGTAATTTCACCGGCATTCTTTAAGGTCTCAATAGTAATGTCGGTAAAGGCCTCTAAAACCGCCTCGGCTTGACTTTTAGCCAGACCGACTCGCTCGGCGATTTTCTCCGCTAATTCAACTTTGTTCATTGGTCACCCCCTTTCTGTGATTTATTATTTAACTTCGATAATTTTATTAAGGCGCTTGATTTTTTTGGCTTGCGAACTTTTTTCGTCTATTTCTAAATAAACGGCATCGAATTCGCAGGGACCGCTATCCGGCAAATCGTGCTTGCCGGAACTTTTCCCGTGGCCCAAAAACATCTGCCAGATTGTGCGCTTATCGGCGCCAATCACCGAATCGGCCAAACCAATCATGCCCGCGTCAGTGATAAAAGCCGTGCCGGGAGCGATAATTCTTTCGTCGGCCGTGGGCACATGAGTATGAGTCCCGATAACCGCCGCCACTTGGCCGGCAAAGTACTGGCCAAAAGCCACCTTTTCCGAAGTGGCCTCGCCATGAAAATCAACAATGGCAACAGCTTTAGGATGACGAGCTAAAATTTTTTCCATGACTCTGAAAGGACAATCAAGTTTTTCCGGAATAAATACCCGACCCAGTAAGTTTACCACTATTATCTTATTTTG
>Ga0233423_10000838_pt1 | contig 15624 bp, 13 predicted proteins | sample Watercolumn_Mata_FD_180713 | JGI IMG/M metagenome (GOLD analysis project Ga0233423, IMG submission 180713) | Freshwater microbial communities from Lake Matano, South Sulawesi, Indonesia - Watercolumn_Matano_2014_112_MG | ecosystem: Environmental > Aquatic > Freshwater > Lake | place: Indonesia...
TCCCCCTATCTTTATATGCGCCCGATCATCGTACGCGATCACTTCGGCGCGAATAAAGCCGCGCGCGAGATCGGTGTGAATTGCGCCGGCGGCGTCCACCGCGTTCGCGCCGACCGGGATCGTCCAGGCGCGCACTTCGTCGTCGCCAACGGTGAAGAACGCCTGCAAGCCAAGCAGAGTGTACGACAATCGAATGACTTTGGCAAGTCCCGGCTCGGCGATGCCGAACTCCGCGAGGAAAGCGTGCGCGTCGTCCGACGTCATTTGCGCGATTTCCATTTCGAGTTTGCCTTGAATCGTCGCGAGCAACGTCTTTGGGTGATCGTATTTGACGATGGCGGTCGGGTCGTCCATGGTGCGGTCGCCGATGTTCAGCACGACGAGTTGCGGCTTGATCGTCGCGAGCGCGAGATTCTTGACAAGGCGCGCCTCGTCGTCGCTCAAGTCGAGATCGCGTAATGGCTGTCCATTTTCGAGTTGCGGTTTGAATTGCTGCAAGAGCACTTGCTCTTTGATCTGCATGTCGCGTTCGGCGGGCATGTTGATGCGCTTGGCGAGCGCCACTTGCAAGCGTTGGAGGCGTCGCTCGACGACCGCGAGATCGGAGAGGATCAATTCCGTGTCGAGGATTTCGAGATCGCGCTTCGGGTCAACTGTCTCTTCGATGTGCGGAATGGTTTCGTCTTCAAACGCGCGAACGACGTGAAGCAGCGCGTCGTTCTGCGCGATTTGATTGAGCAGTGTCCCGTCGAGTCCGCCTTTTTCGCCGATGCCGCGTTGGAGTCCGGCGATGTCGTTGTACTGTACTTGGGTGCGCGTCGTCTTGCGCGGGCTGAACATGTTCGACAGGACGTCCACGCGTGGGTCAGGCACGTCAACCATCGCTGTTTGGATTTCCAGTGTGCCGGAAGAGTACGCCGCCGTTTCGATCTGTCCGCGCGTGAGCGCGTTGAAGATGGTCGTCTTGGTGCTGTTGGGTAGTCCGATGATGCCGATTTGCACGGCGGGGAGTATAGCACAGGGAGGGGAAAAAGAGAAACCGTCACATTCCCTTTCCCAAAATCTCCTTCAATCGCTCCGCGCTCTCCGGCTCAATCGGCATCAGCCCGATTTTATTTTGGGTCGGCTTGGGATCGTAATCAATGTGCTTGATCTGCAGATGCCCGTCTTCCCACACCGCGTACGTCGCGCTTGGCAAGCCGTGACGCGGCTGACCGAGTGAACCAGGGTTGACGAGGTATCTGTCGCCGACGCGCCGAATTGCGGGAACGTGCGTGTGCCCCAGCAGAATCACATCCGCGTCAATGCTCTCCAATTCCGCGCGCAATTTGTCTTCCGCCATTGTCGAAAAATCGAGCGCGCGCGTCAGCGGTTTGCGCGGCGCGCCGTGCGCGAGGAAAAAGCGCGCACCGCCCAAGTTGACCCGCGCAGTCGTCGGCAGCGCGGCAAGGAACGCGATTTCGGCGGGGCGCAATTGGCGCACGGTATGTTCGCGGGTCGCAATCGCGAGATCGCGGTACTCTTCGCGCGCCGCGAAATCCGCGCCGGTCGCGGTGGCGTGGTCGTGATCGCCGCGCACAATCGTCGTGGCGTACGCGCGCGTCCAGCCGAGGCACGGTGCGGGATCGGGTCCGTAGCCGACGAGATCGCCCAGAAAGAAAAGCGCGTCCGGCGGCTGTTCGCACGCGTGCAGCGCGGAGAGCGCTTCGAGATTGGCGTGAACGTCGGAAAAGATGAGGATTCGCATCAATGAGCCAAAATCAATGAGCCAATTTACCAATGCACCAATGAGCCAAACTCCCGCTCGGGTATTTGTTCGGCTCATTGGGCAATTGGCTCATTGGCTCATTTGAGCGTATTAGTGATGATGGTGTGGATGATCCGCACAAGTTCATCTCTCTCTTTCAACAACGCCTTTGTTTCCTCGTCCACGAGCATTTCGGATTCGACAATTGTGCGGAGCCAATAGCGCGTTTCCTGTGCTTCCTTCAGCGCGATTTTCATCTTGTGGACGAAATCGCCTTTCGATTCCGCCGCATCTGCCTCTTCAACATTCGCGCCGATCCCTGTGCCAGAGCGAATCACTTGATTGCCCAATGCAAACCCAGCCGTCGTGCGAGGCAAGCGACTCACCATCTTGACGATTCGCACGCCAAAGCGAAACGTTCTCTCGCGGATATTTTCTCCCTTGGAAGAACGTATCCTCATTGCCCGCCTCCTTTGGCGCATTGGCGCATTGGTTCATTGGCGCATTGGACGATTGGCTCATTTCTTCGCGTACTTTTTCTTCCCATCCTCGTACGCGTCGCCGCCGAAGATATCGTTGACGACGATAGCCGGAAAGTCCTCCACTTGGAGTCTCTGCAGCGCTTCCGCGCCCAAATCTTCGTACGCGACCAGGTCGGCTTTCTTGATCCGCTGCGAAATCAAGGCGGCGGCGCCGCCAGTGGCGGCAAAGTAAACCACCTTGTATTTCTTCATTGCGTCCTTGACCGGCGCAGCGCGCAAGCCCTTGCCGATCATTCCCTTGAGTCCCTCCTGCATCAAGCGCGGCGCGTACGCGTCCATGCGCCCGCTCGTCGTCGGTCCGGCTGAGCCGATTACCTGCCCCGGCTTGGTCGGCGAAGGACCCATGTAGTAAACGATCTGTCCGGTCAAATCCACCGGCAATTTCTCGCCGCGGTCCAGCGCATCCACCATTTTCTTGTGCGCGGCATCGCGCGCGACGTAAATCGTGCCGGTGATTTCGACGGTATCGCCGGCGTGAAGTCTCTCAACACTTGCATCGGTGAGCGGAGTTGTTAGTTTCATTGTTCCTCCTTCACCCAGTCGTCAGTCAACAGTATCCAGAAGCCAGCGTGCTGACTATGGATTACTGACTACTGGTTCAGAATTTTGTCTCGAATTGCATCGCCCGCTTCGACCGTGTTCGCGGTGCCGCGCAAGTCCGGCGTGAGACGCCAAAGTCCGGCGTTGCCCGCTTGGGTGTATGCAATCAAGCCATCCATCACCAACTTGCCGGCTTGCGCTTCGCCGAGCCAGTCGAGCAGCAGCGCGCCCGCCCACACGGTCGCGATCGGGTTGGAAATCTTTTTGCCGTAAATGTCCGGCGCGGAGCCGTGCACGGGTTCGAACATCGAGGGGTACTTGCGCTCCGGATTCAGATTCGCGCTCGGCGGCGTGCCCAGCGATCCTTGAATCGCGCCGCCAAGGTCGGTGACGCTGGAAGCGTGTCGGCAAAGAGGTTTGACGCGACGACGACATCGAGCGCCTCCGGTCTGGTGACAAAGCGCGCACACATCGAATCAATGTGCCACTTGTCGGTCTGTACATCGGGATACTGTTTTGTCAACTGCGCGAACACCTCGTCCCAGAACACCATCGAGTACTGACACGCGTTCGATTTCGTCACGCTCGTCAGTTTCCTTTTCGCGGATCTGCGCGCGAGTTCGAAAGCAAACCGCATCACGCGCTCGACCGCATGGCGCGTAAAGACGCTCGTTTGAATCGCGGCTTTGTGCTCGGTATCCACGTGCACGCGTCCTCCCGCGCCGGCGTACTCGCCTTCCGAGTTTTCGCGCACGCAGACAAAGTTGATGTCGTCAGGACCTTTGCCTTTGAGCGGCCCCTCCAAACCGGGCAAAAGGCGAATCGGGCGGAGGTTGATATACTGCTGGAAACTCTTGCGAATCGGCAGGAGCAAGCCCCAGAGCGTGATGCTATCCGGCGCCAGCGCGGGCATGCCGATCGCGCCCAGACAGATGGCGTCGAACTTTTCCAGGATCTTCAATCCGTCTTCCGGCAGCATGCGCCCGGTCTTGAGATAGTATTCTGTGCCCCAGGGCAGCTCTTCAAAGCGCAGTCGAAAAGTTCCCACGCGTTCTTGCGCGGCACGCAATGCCTTCACCCCCTCCGGCATCACTTCCATTCCGATGCCGTCGCCGGGGATGACGGCGATGTTGTGTTCCTTCATAAAACTACAAAACGGCTTCCTTGTATCGCGCGCTGTGGCACTGGACGTTCACGCCGACCGGCATACTCGCAATGTGGCACGGCGTCGTCAGCACGTGGACGGCGAGACTCGTCGTGCGCCCCCCCAAGCCCATCGGACCGATTCCCAGGTTGTTGATCCGTTCGAGCAATTCCTTTTCGAGCGCGGCGGTTTCCGCATCGGGATTCCATTGACCCAGCGGACGCAACAGCGACTTTTTAGCAAGCCACATCGCTTGATCCGCGCTGCCGCCGATGCCGACGCCGACAATCGTGGGCGGGCAGGGATTCGATCCGGCTTTGTCAATCGTGCCGACGATGAAATCAATCACGCCCTTGCGTCCGGCGGATGGCGTCAACATCCCGAGCGCGCTCATGTTCTCACAGCCCCCGCCTTTTGGCATGATCGTCAGCTTGATCTTGTCGCCGGGAACGATGTCGGTGTGAATCATCGCGGGCGTGTTGTCTTTGGTGTTCTTGCGTTCGGAGAACGGCTGCGCGACCATGGACTTGCGCAGGTAGCCGCCGGTGTACCCTTTTTTCACACCGTCGTGAATCGCCTGAAACAGATCTCCGCTGACGACGTGCACTTCTTGTCCCAGTTCGACGACGACGACCGCGACGCCGGTGTCCTGGCACAAGGGAAAGGTCCCTTGCTTGGCGATCTCGACGTTCTTGAGCAGTTGGTCGAGCACGTCGCGCCCGGCGGGCGATTCCTCGGTCTCGCGCGCCTTTTTCAGCGCGGCGACCACGTCTTCAGGGAGATAATGATTCGCTTCGACGGCAAGCCGCGCGAGCGTTTCGGTAATCTGGTTCGCTGAGATCTCTCGCATGTTCACCTCCTGAAATCAATTGCCAATGAACCAATGAGCCAATGAACCAAACTCCGCAAGGAGGATTGGCTCACACTTATAGTGCAACCCTGGCACTTGCGTAACCGCCAGGGCAAGTGTAGTTGACTGGTTCGGTAGTGCGATTAGTGCAACCCTGGCACTCCCTGGCACTTGTGCAACCGCCAGGGCAAGTGTAGTTGGCTAGTTCGATAGTACGATAGTTGAACGATCTCACTAGCGCACTATCGAATGTTGAATCTCGTAATGTCGTACCCCTGGCACTTTAACAAAGTCTCATAAAGTCGTACCACTCATTTCCGCACAGAGCAGATTGCGGCGACAGTCTTCCACCGACCACGGGAAAGCATACTGGTAATGGAGAAACTTGGTCATGTCGAGTTCGCCCCTCAACTCTTTCTTGCTCAACCCCTGAGCCGGTAAGCGTTGCGTCTCTTGTCCATCGGCCGAAGAGCAGAGGATTTCTTGGGTGACTGGATCAAAGTGGATTTCAATGGTTTGGTTGCCCCAGGTTTTACCCAAGCCATAGCGGCAAGTGCCCAATGTAAATTGTCCTGCCGCCGTGACGTGGCGAAACCAGCGTTGTTGACTCAGGTAAGCGTAGACGCGTTGTAAGTCCAACAATGCTTCCTCGGCCTCCAGTCGATAGGATCGCCCGGAATGATTCGCTTCTGGGAAAGCGGTCAGGGGTGCCCGCGCTCGCAAAGTGCGACTCGGATAATCGCAGTTCAGAAAATCCAAGCGTTGATCCAGTGCCGGTTGCACGGCCGAAGCATCGTCAAATTCACGCCCGCGCAAGGTTTGGGCATCCAGAATTTGGTGCGTGCGCTCAATGAAGCCATGTTGGGTGGGACGTGCGACATCGATAAATCGCACGGATATACCCAGGGCGATTAACCAAAGATGGAGTTGACTGGGATAAGGCGACGCCGACGTGTTGTCAAAGAAAGCACTATCGTGATCCAAACTCAATCCCTGGGGCAAGCCATAGCGCAGAAAAGCACGGCGCAGCGCCAGTTGATAATCGGCGGTATCCGCCTTGGATTTGCCCACACAGGCTTGACTGCCCGTTCGCACATGGCTGTAGGGATCACCCAGGTTAATGACGGAGACCTTGCCGGCTCCCATCACGTACCGCACGCCTTGGGCATCCAGTTCCCATTCGAGATGCGGCGCATTCAGAAGGGGAGCCGGCGGTTGGGACAGCGTTGTATGTCGTTCGTAGCGGCGAGTCAGTTTTTCCGCTTTGAGAAAGGCGGCGATACGCGCGGGGCTCGGCAGGGGTTGTCCATCCAACTGCAGGTCATGGGGACATTCTAACCGCAAGGTTTTCGGTCCCCATCCAGGATGAGACTGACGCAACTCCCGCAGAACTTGCCCGACCACCGGTGGAAAGTGGCTCAAGACACCTTTCGCGGGGCGTCCCATCACGGAAGCCAGTCCACTGCGTCCTTGCCGTTTGGCGCGGCGACGCCATTTGCGCACGGTCACAGGACGTAGTCCCAGTGCAGTAGCAATCTGAGCATCAGTTTCGTCGTGCTGTGCGCGTTCCCAAATTTCGATGCGTTGTTGCAAGGTGGTGGATTGATAGACTGGCATGGCTCGCCTCCCCGCCGAAGTTATGCGGCTAGGAATAGCATGCCACTTATCCCTGACATGACAAGGGGGGTACGACTTTATGAGACTTTTTAAAGTGCAGGGGGTACGACTTTAGAAGAATCAACACGAACCAGCGAACTATTGCAATTGTTGCACCAACGGCCGCGTGTCCACCATATTCTTCTCGAGCGCGAGCGCGTGCGGCTCCAAACCGAACGCGAGCCCCATCAATTGCGTGATGAATAGAATCGGCATCGGTTTTTCGAGTTTCAACGCGGCTTGGCGCGCGTCGAGATTGACATGGCAGAGCGGGCATACCGCCACCACCAGATCCGCGCCGACGGCGCGCGCATTGTCGAGGATGCGGCGCGTGAGGTTCAGCACGATTTCGGTACGCGTGAGCGACAGACTGCCTCCGCAGCAATCGGTCTTGAACGACCAGTCGAGCGGCTTGGCGCCCAGTTTTTCGACGATGCGTTCCATTTGCATCGGATTTTCCGGGTGCTCGGCGTGCGTGACTTTGGGCGGGCGGGTCAACAGACAACCGTAGTACGCGACGATCTTGAGATCGCGCAGCGGTTTCTTGACGCGCTTGGTAATCGCCTCCAGTCCGACGCGCTCTTCCAGGACATCGAGCAGCGATTTGACTTCGACGCGATCTTGATACGCGTATCCGATTCGCGCATCCACTTGCTTTTTCAGCGCGGGATCTTTCGACACGTCGTGCTGCGCGGATTTGAGACGCGCGTAGCACGAGGCACACGGCGCCAGAACCTGCCGGTGACCGCTCTGCTCGACGAGCGCGAGGGTTTGCATAGGCCAGGTCGTCGCAAGCAGACGATCGGTCCCGTGCGCGGGCGAACTGCCGCAGCACATCCAGCCCTCGGGCTCGTACAAGTCAACATTCAGTTCTCTCAGCACCGCCTTGGTTGAATGGTCGAGCTCGGACGAGAGCGAATGCAGCGAGCAGCCCGGATAGTAGGCGATGCTGTTGGCTTTTTGCGGCGCGGGCTTGGCGCGTTTGGGCGGGCGCACGAAACCGGGCAAGAGTTTGATCTTGCGCTTGAGCACCATCTGCAAGCCCATATCCATGTCTTTGAACGGCTGCCGCGTCCGCAGATTCATCTCGGCAATCAGCCCGGGTTCGTAGGCGCGCCCGAGCCAGCGCGCGTACCGCAGGAACACTTCGCGAAAGATCGCGATCTCCGGCACTTTGGGTTTGACGCCGCGCTTTTTCGCCGTCATCGCCAACTGATCGTTGATGCGCGGCAGGTCAATGCTGTGCGGACAGCGCGTTACACATGTTTCGCAGGACGCGCACAGCCAGATCGTCTTGCTGTTCAGCACCCGCTCATCCTCGCCGAGTTGCAGCGCGCGCAGCACCTGGTTCGGCGCGAGGTCGAATTCGTTCGCGAGCGGGCAGCCGCTGGTGCATTTAACGCACTGGTAGCACAGGTACACATTCTCGCCGAGTTCGTGCGCGATGGTTTGCGCGAGCGTATCTTTGGTATCTACAGGCATGACACTCCTTAGTCGCTGGTCGTCAGTAGACAGTCAACCGTCAACAGTATTCACTGGCGCCGGTCTACGGTTGACCGCCGACTATGGGTCTCGGCAGCAATCCGGCGCGCTCCATAATCGGTTTGACCGCTTCTTCCCATTCAATCGCCATGATGTGCACGCCGGCGACGCCGGGAATTTCGCGCATCTGCTGGATGAGTTCGACGCAAATCTTGATCCCTTCTTCGCGCGCCGCCGCCGCCTTTTCTTTTTTGTCTTCGATGCCTTTGCCCGCGGCTTCCATGCGCGCGACGATTTCGCTCGGCACGTCCATGCCCGGCACTTGATCGCGCATGTACTTGGCGGCGCCGGCGGTCTTGATGGGACCGACCCCGGCAAGGATGTACACCTTTTCGTGGACGCCAAGATCCACGACGCGTTTCATAAACTCTCTAAACTTGGGGACGTTGTAGATGAGCTGCGTCTGAATGAAATCGGCTCCGGCTTGCGCTTTTTTCGCTAGCCGATACGGGCGAAAATCAAATGGATCGGCAAAAGGATTCTCCGCCGCGCCGATAAAAAAGCGCGGGTTGGTGCCCTTGATTTCTTCGCCGCACTGGAACTTGTTGCCGTCGCGTAAATCCTTGACCATGCGCACCAGCGTCATCGAATCCATATCGTACACGTTCTTCGCCGTGGTATGATTGCCGAATTGTTGATGATCGCCAGAGAGGCAAAGCAGATTGCGGATGCCGAGCGCGTACGCGCCGAGCATATCCGCTTGCATCGCCAGGCGATTGCGGTCGCGGCAAGTCATCTGCATGATCGGCTCGACGCCGTTTTGCACCGACAAGGTCGCCGCGGCGATGGACGACATGCGCACGATCGCGGTCTGGTTATCGGTGATGTTGACGCCGTCGGCGACGCCTTTGAGCAACGTCGCTTTTTTGCGAATCACTTCGGCATCGGCGTTCTTCGGCGGTCCCAATTCCGCCGTCGCCGCAAATTTTCCCGCGCGCAAGATTTTTTCCAACGTGCTTCCGGATTTGTAACCGTTAGTTCCTTCAGCCATGTTATCCTCCAGTCGTCAGTAGAGACGATTCGGCGAATCGTCTGTACTCAGTAGTCAGAGTTCTGGCTACTGAATACTGGCTACTGTTTACTCCTTTGCCAGCATCAGGTCTTCGCGCGCGATCCGGCGCGGACCGCCATCGCGGCTGGTCTGCCAGTTCTTGGCGGGCTCGATTTCCATCAGTTTGTCGAGTTCGCCGCGCGCCATCAATTTCTTGACGATCATATCCCACGCGCAATCCACCGTGCGGTCCTTGCCGCTGATCTCACACTTGCCCTCGTCCGACCCGCCGCAAGGTCCATTCAACAAGCTCTTGGAACAGCGCGCGATCGGGCAGATGCCGCCGGTGAGATCGAGAATGCAGTTGCCGCACGCCGCGCAGCGTTCCGCCCACACGCCTTGTTCGACGGGCATACCCAGGAAGGCGGTGTTGAGACCGGGAATAGCGCGCGCGTTCGGGAAATGTTCGGCAATCGCCTGAACGCCGATGCCGCAGGCGAGCGACAAGATCAAATCGTACTCGCCGATTTTTTCTTTGATCGTGTCGAGGTATTCCCACTCGCATTGGCGCTGCACCGTCACCTCGTCAATCTGCTTTTCCTTGCCGTCCACCTTCGACGCCATCCGCAGCGACGACGCGAGAATGCCGGCTTCTTTTTCGCCGCCCGCAAAGCAAACGGTGACGCACGTACCGCAGCCGACGACGAGCACCTTGTTCGCGTTTGCGATTTTCGTCTTGATTTCTTCAAACGGTTTTTGTTCTGCTACGATCATGTTATCCTCCAGTGTGCAAGTCAACAGCCGACAGTAGACCGGCGACAGGAATTATCGCGAAGCATCCTGTAAGGACTGGCAACTGGCGACTGTTGACTGTCTACTTTTTTATCGGGTTAGGTCCAAGTTCTTTGACACGCTCCGTCATCTTCGCCACAGCTTCGGCGAACGCGCCGCCCATCGCGGACGACATGTGGAACATTTCGATGCGTTGCCCGCCGACGCCGATTTGGTCGAGCAACTCTTGAATATATTTCACTCGGCGCTTTGCGTTCGTATTACCTACCAGGTAATGACACGTGCCCTCCAGTCAGCCCGCAACCATGATGCCGTCCGCGCCGCTCTCGAATGCTTTGAGCGCGTACAGCACGTCGAGTTTGCCGGTGCACGGCAACAGCACGACCTTGACGTTGGGCGGGTACTGGATGCGCGACGCGCCCGCCAAATCTGCCGCCGCATACGCGCAAAAGTTGCAGCAGAAGGCGATCAGTTGTGGTTCGAAGCCGTTGGTTACATTCATCGGACCTCCAACGCCGAGACCGGAATTAATTCCGCATCGGAGAACAACGCCTCGATCTTCGCGACGACTTGGCTGTCTTTGTAATGCAGCAACTGAATCGCCTTGCCGGGACATTCCGCCGCGCAGATGCCGCAGCCCTGGCATGCCGCTGCTTCAATGTATGCCGCGCCGTAAATACCGCCGATTGCCGTCTTGGTTGCGTCAATGTGCGGGACGCGGTACGGACAAATGCGCACGCACGTCAGACACCCAGTGCATTTCTCCGCGTCCACCTGCGCGATCACCCCGCCTGCGTGCAATTTGTCTTTCGACAGAATCGTCGCGGCGCGCGCCGCCGCCGCTTGCGCCTGCGCGATCGCTTCGTTCGGGAACTTTGGATAATGCGCCGCGCCCGCGACGAACACGCCTTCCGTCGCGAAGTCAACGGGGCGCAGTTTCACGTGCGCTTCCAGGAACCAGCCGTCAGTGTCCACCGGCACCTTCAAGATGTTCGCCAACTCCCGCGCATCCTCATTGGGCGTCAACGGCGTTGCGACGACGACCAGATCCGCGTTCAGCGTGATTTCCTCGCGCAGCATCGGCTCCCAGACGCGAATGCTGACCGCTGATCCTCCGACTACGCTCAGGACAGGCTGCTGACCGCCGACCGCTGTCGGCTGTCGGTCGTCTGCGGTCTGGATTTGCGGCAAATGCGCATCGTCGTATCGAATAACCACCACGCCGCGCTGGCGCGCCTCGTTGTACAACCGCTCCTTGAAACCGTACGTGCGAACGTCTTTGGTAAGGATCGTGACACGCGCGCTCGGATTCAACTCTTTCAACCGTAGCGCGTTTTCCAGTGACTCGCTACAGCAAAGCCGCCCACAATACTTTTCAGCAGGTCCCACGCATTGAACAAACACAACCGAATTTGGGATTGGGGATTTGGGATTTGGGATTTCGTATTCCGCTAACTGCTCCGCGAATTCACTCTGCGTCACCACCCGCACATCTTTGCCCAGCCCGTACGAGTCCCCGCGCCATTCCTGCGCGCCGGTCGCGACGATGACGACGCCGTGCTTCACGGTCTGCTCCGCGCCATCCGCGCGTTTCAGGCGACTGATGAAATTGCCGACAAAGCCAGTTGTCTCAACTACTTTTGTTTCTCGATGAACCATAATGCGCGGATGCGCGCCGACATGCGCGATCAACTCCCGCGCATACGCGCCCCAGTCCTTTTCTGCCTTCTGCCTTCCGCCTTCTGTCTTCGTTTGCCATCCCCCGCCCAAATGCGCGCTCTTCTCCACCAAATGCACCGGGAAACCCTGTTCCGCGAGATTGAGCGCCGCGTTCATTCCGGCAATCCCGCCGCCGATCACGAGCGCGCTGTGCTCGAGCGGTACTTCGAACTTGAAGAGTGGTTCGAGTTGCGACACGCGCGCGATGGACATCCGAATCAGATCGCGCGCCTTGTGCGTTGCCGCATCGCGGTCACGCGAGTGAACCCAGGAACACTGATTGCGGATATTCGCCATCTCGAACAGGTACGGATTCAGCCCCGCCGCGCGAATCGAATCCTGAAAAAGCGGTTCATGCGTGCGCGGCGTGCAACTCGCGACGACAACGCGGTTGAGATTCTGCTCTTTGACCTTCTCCGTGATTCGCACGATCGAATCTTGCGAGCAGGTGTACAGATTGTTTTCCGCGTACACGACGTTCGGTAGCGTCTTGGCGTATTCCGTCACGTCGGGCACGTCGAGATAGCCGCCGATGTTCGAGCCGCAGTGGCAAATAAATACGCCGACGCGCGGGGGCTCACCGCGCACATCGCGTTCGGGGGGATACTCTTTGTACCGCGCGAGCGCGCCGCGGACTTGCGCAAGTAACGCTTCCGCGTTCGCCGCCGCGCCGCTCGCATCCACGACGCTTTCTGGAATATCCTTCGGCTCGATGAACGGACCCGCGGCGAAAATACCGGCGCGCGAAGTTTCGAGTGGGCGGAACGGAATCGTCTGGCAAAAGCCATAGTCGTCGAGCGCGACGCCGAGCTTCATTCCCAAGTCGCGCACCTTTTGCGAAATCTCCATGCCGACGGAGAGCACTACCAGATCAAATTCCTCTTCAACGAGACCCGGTGACAAGGTGACGGGGTGACTAGGTGACTCGACCGTGTCACCTTGTCTCCTTGTCACCGGGTCTTCATCTGACGTGTATCGTACTACGAGGTTCCCGTTCGCTGGATTCTCTTTGATCGCCGAGACGCGGCACCGCGTATATTTGACGCCGTACCGTTCCTGCGCGCGGCGATAATATTCCGCGTAGCCCTTGCTGAATGCGCGCGCGTCCATCATAAAAATATGAATGTCGGCGTCGCGGTCATGCTCCTTCGCGATCATCGCTTCCTTCGCGGCGTACATACAGCAGACCGCGCTGCAATAATCGTGCGATTGATCGCGCGAGCCAATGCACTGCAAGAACGCGATCTTGTGCGCGTGCTTGCCGTCCGACAGGCGGTTGACCTGACCAGCCGTAGGGCCCGACGCGGAGAGCAGACGTTCGAATTGTAAACTGGTCACAACGTTCGGGAACCGACCGAAACCGAACTCCTCCGATAATTCGGCACGATACACCTCGTACCCCGGCGCAAGAATCACCGCACCGACATTGATTTCTTCGACGCGCTCGACCTGATCGTGGACGACCGCTTTGACGCCGCACGCATAATAGCAACTCAAACATTCCGAGCAGATGCCGCAGGCGAGACAGCGCGCCGCTTCCGCCTTCGCTTCTTCTTCGGTGTAGCCGCGCGCGACTTCGTCGAACGACTTGACGCGCGCCGCCGCTTCGAGCGCCGACATCTTGACGCGCGGTTCCACCTTGACCTCGCCCTTTTCAATGCGCTGGTCGATTTCCGCGCGCGTCAGTCTCACGACCGGCAGATCGAGCGCGCGCGGCGGGCGTTCGAGCGGCTTGCCCTGCAAATAGAGTTGGATGGATTCCGCCGCGCGATGCCCCGCCTCGACGGCTTCGATGACGAACGCGGTGCCGGTTGCCACATCGCCTGCCGCGAAAACGCCGGGGCGCGTCGCCGCGAGTGTGTTCGGATTCACCGCGACGGTGCCGCGCCGCGTCGTGCCGACGCCGGTGTCGGGAGGAATGAAAGCGAGACCAGCCGCCTGACCAATCGAGAAAACAACCGTGTCGCACGGAATCACATGCTCGCTGCCTTCGTGAGTCACAATGTCGGGACGCCCCTCGCTGTCAAAGCCCTTGAAATCAATGTTGACACATTCGACACCTGCGACGTGACCGGTGCCATCGTCCAGTATTTTTGCGAAAGAGCGCGCGGGAAATAGTTCGATGCCTTCTTCTTCGGCTTCGGCAATTTCCCACGGATGCGCTGGCATTTTCTCGCGCGATTCCAGACATGCCATCTTGACTGTTCTTGCGCCGAGACGAACCGCCGTGCGCGCAACGTCAATTGCAACGTTGCCGCCGCCCAACACCAACACATCACGACCCAGCACTGCCGGCGCATTGCCGAGCCGCGTGTCACGCAGAAAGATCGTATTGATCATCACGCCGGCGAGATCTGCGCCGGGGATGCGGAGTTTCTTGCCTTCGTGCGCGCCAACCGAGATCAGTACGGCGTTGAACCCCTCATCGAACAGAGCGTCGAGATTTGTCACCGGCGAATTCAAGCGTAACTCGACGCCAAGATCAACGATCTCCTGCACTTCGCGGTCAACAATCCACGCGGGTAAACGATATTCCGGCACGCCGACGCGCAACATGCCTCCCGCGACCGGCAGCGCTTCAAGCACCGTCACGCCGTAACCCTGCTTGACCAAATCCATCGCGGCGGTCAGCCCGCAGGGACCCGAACCAATGATCGCGACGCGTTCGGCGCGTGTCTGCACAATCGGCTCAATCTTGGGACGCTCTTTGGCGTAGACCTGGTCAACAAGAAAACGCTTGAGGTCTTTGATCGCGATCGGCTCGTCCAATTGACCGCGATTGCATTCCGTCTCGCAGCGATGATTGCAGATGCGCCCGCAGATTCCTGGGAAGGGGTTTTCTTCCTTGATGACGCGCAGCGCGTCCTCGTAGCGCCCCTCGCGCACCAGCGCGATGTACCCTTGCGCGCGCGTATTGACCGGGCACGCATCGCGGCACGGCGAAATGCCGCGCTTGTCAATCGCGTACGCGCTCGGAATTGCCTGCGGATAGAGGCGATGCGCGGCACGGCGATTCGACAAGCCCTCGTTGAACGAATCAGGCACGATCACGGGACAAACTTTTTCGCAATCGCCACAGCCGACGCACTTTGCAATGTCAATGTAGCGCGGTTTGCGCTTGAGCGTCGCCGTAAAACTGCCCGCCTGCCCTTTTACGTCGAGCACTTCGGTATCAACGAGAATGTCCACGTTGAGATGCCGCCCCGCTTCGACGAGTTTAGGCGAGATCGTGCACATGGCGCAATCGTTCGTCGGAAACGTCTTGTCGAGCTGCGACATGTGCCCGCCGATCGCGGACTTGCTTTCGACCATGTAGACTTTAAAGCCGGCTTCAGCCAGGTCGAGTGAGGCTTGAATCCCTGCGATCCCGCCGCCGACGACCATCACGGCGCCGACGAGTGTTTGGTTGGTATTCAATTGTTGGGTGTGACCGTCATCAGTCATTGCGCCCTCGCCTTCCGTGTTTCGTATAAGGTAGTTCGATAGTGCGTTAGTGCAACCCTAGCACTTGCCGATGGCACATCAATAATTCGACTATTCCACTACCTTTCGTTTTACCGGATTCGGTCCCAATTTCCTTACGCGTTCCACCATCGTCTCGGCGGTCGTCGCGAACGTCTTGCCCTGTCCGCCGCTCACAAAGAACATATCCAGTCGTTCGCCGCCGACGCCGATTTCGTCCAAAATGCGCTTGGCGCGCTCGACACGCTTTTTGCCGCGTTCGTTGCCTTTGACGTGATGGCAATTTCCAATCGGGCACGCGACGACGTAAACGCCATCCGCGCCTTGCTCGAACGCGGCGAGCAGGTAGCGCACGTCAATCTTGCCGGTGCAGGGAAGTTTCACATACTTGACATTGGCAGGATACTCCCAGCCGAGCGTGCCCGCCGTGTCCGCCGCCATGTAGCCGCAAAAGATGCACCCGAACGCGGTGATCTCTGGTTCAAAGCCGTTGTTGCCGTTTCTTTTTGCCATTTGAATTCCTATGCCGTGTCTTAGGACTTGTAAAAAAATAACTTGGTCAATTTACGCGTCTCGCTCATATAAGGCTGATCGCGGAAGTCCCTGGAGTCTTATTGGAAGAGCGAGCAAGATGTAGCA
>Ga0233423_10000839_pt1 | contig 15607 bp, 11 predicted proteins | sample Watercolumn_Mata_FD_180713 | JGI IMG/M metagenome (GOLD analysis project Ga0233423, IMG submission 180713) | Freshwater microbial communities from Lake Matano, South Sulawesi, Indonesia - Watercolumn_Matano_2014_112_MG | ecosystem: Environmental > Aquatic > Freshwater > Lake | place: Indonesia...
TTTACTAAAACGCGATTCTCCCCCAATAGTGAAACAATATCGCCGACCGTGGCCAAAGCCACCAAATCCAAAAGCCACTTATCAAAACCTTCTGGCAGTTTGAGCGGAACATCATCGCGATTCTGATTTTTAATAATCGCCTGAACCAACTTAAAAGCCACGCCGGCGCCGCACAAAAATTTAAAGGGATAACCGCTGGTTTTAACAGCGGGATTAATAATGGCCAAAGCTGGCGGCAGCTGCGGCGGCTCTTCGTGATGGTCGGTAACAATGACATCGACGCCGTGCTGATTAAATAAAGCTATTTCTTCGACATTAGAAATTCCACAATCCACCGTGATCACCAATTTAAACCCCTGATCAATAATTTGCTGGGCTATTTTTTTATTCAAACCATATCCCTCTGTTTCGCGAAAGGGTATGCGCACGTCAACGTCTAAACCTAAACTTTTAAAGGTTCTAAACAAAATCACCGAAGCGCAAACACCATCAGCATCATAATCACCAAAAACCATCACCTTTTCCCGACGATTAACAGCCAAAAAAATCCTAGCCACCGCCTTGGCCATATCAGTAAATAAAAATGGATCCAAAACCTGGTCGTCGTAATTGGGCAATAAAAAATCGTCTATTGATTTTTGATCCTGGAGACCGCGATTATGCAGTAATTGCAAAACTAACCTGTTGATTTCTGGAAATTTACTGATAAGATCCTGGCTGATTGGCGGCAAAAGTTGCCACTTTTTTTCTGTCATTGACGATTGTGGTTTTATAATTATATAATAAATCTAATGAAGATACACAAAAAACGTTTATTAAGAATCGTTTGGATTATCTTGGCCAGTTTTATGATTTTATCCATGATATTTTTTACTATCCTGCCGATGTTTGGCTAGTGAAAATCAAAAACATGACTATTTTAAAATCACGCCCAGCAGCGTGCTTTTTTATTTTTTTAATACTGCCAAAAAAGCTTCGGTAGGGATTTCTACCTTACCCATAGACATCATTTTCTTTTTGCCTTTCTTTTGTTTCTCCAATAATTTGGCGCGACGGCTCCAATCGCCGCCATAAAGCTTGGCCGTAACATCTTTGCGCAAGGCCGACAAACGTTCGGCCGCGATAATCTTGCCACCAACCGCTGCCTGAATCTTAACCATAAACTGCTGGCGCGACAAAGTCTCTTTTAAAATCTCCACAATTTTTTTACCTGCCTGATAAGCCGAATCTTTATAAGTAATAATGGAAAGGGATTCTACTTTTTCTTCGGCTACCAATATATCCATCTTGACCACTTCGGTAAATCTAAATTCATAAAAATCATAATTGAGCGAAGCGTAGCCGGAAGAAATTGATTTTAACTTGTCATAAAAGTCAACTATCAATTGAGTTAAGGGAATATGATAATGTAAAATCGCCAAATCCTCATCAAGATATTCAGTGTTGAGATAAATTCCTCTTTTCTCGGTAGCCAATTGCATCACCGAACCCAAGTACTCTTTGGGAGTAAAAATATCCACTTTCATAATCGGCTCTTGGACTTGATCAATTAAGGTTTGGTCTGGAAAAGTAGAAGGGTTATAGATAAGTTCCTCCCGGCCGGATTTAAAATAAATTTTAAAAGCTACGCTGGGCACAGTGACTACCAGTTCCAAGTTAAACTCTCGCTTTAGGCGTTCTTGAAAAATTTCCAAATGCAACAATCCTAAAAAACCGCAACGAAAGCCAAAACCCAGCGCCTGAGAGTTTTCCGGCTCATAAGTGAGAGCGGCATCATTAAGCTTTAACTTTTCTATGGCTTCACGCAGGCGGCTAAAATCGCTGCCATCTTTACAAAAAATCCCGGCGTATACCATCGGCTTAACTTCTTTGTAGCCGGGCAGGGCCTGCACCTTATTATTGATCAAAGTGATGGTATCGCCGACTTTGCATTGTGAGACTTCGCGCAAACCGGTAACAATATAACCGACTTCACCCGAAGATAAATCATGGTCTTTTTTGTATTTGGGGGTGAAATGCCCGACCTCCAATGATTCCGCCGGCAAGTTATTGGAAACAAATTTGATTTTTTGGCCGGCACTGATTTGGCCATCAAAAATCCGGACATAAGCGATGACGCCGCGATACTCATCATAAACCGAATCAAAAATCAAAGCCCTTAGTGGCTTAGCGTTTTCTATTTTGGGTGGCGGCACCTTGGTTATTACTGCTTCTAGAATTTTAGCCACGCCCTGACCGGTTTTACCAGAGGCCAAAAAAATCTCCTGACGATCGCAGCCCAAAAGATTAATAATTTCTTCAATGGATTTTTCCACTTGGGCGTTGGGCAAATCTATTTTATTGACTACCGGAATAATCATTAAATTATGTTCCAGAGCCAGATACAAATTAGCTAAAGTTTGCGCCTGAATGCCTTGGGTGGCGTCAACTAAAAGCAAAGCGCCCTCAACAGCCATTAAGCTACGTGAGACTTCATAAGTGAAATCCACATGGCCGGGAGTGTCTATTAAATTCAATTCATGATCCTGATAATTCATGCGCACGGGCTGGAGCTTAATAGTGATGCCTCTTTCTCGCTCAATGTCCATCTGGTCCAAAAGCTGGTCTTTCATTTCCCGCTTGGACACCGTGCCGGTGATTTCCAGCATCCGGTCGGCCAAAGTGGATTTGCCATGATCAATATGAGCAATAATGCAAAAATTGCGTATGTTTTCATTCATAAAATGTTATAAATACAGATTAAATTTTAACAGAAAAAAGCCAAAAAAACAAGAAAATAAGTCAAGTTCCGTATGTAGGGGCTGGACATTAGATGATCCTAAAATTAGGTTTAGAAAAGCTTCTTAGCACGAGATGAACGATTGACGTTTCTGTTAAATGTCAATCTGATTCAGCAATATTGTCCTCGGCAATAATAGTGGCTGATTTGAAAAACTTACGACGCATAGAGGATATAAAAATTGCCATTTCCTCTAATTTTAACAAATATCCCAGCAACCAATAACCAGCCAGACCAATAAGACCAGCTACCGTTCCTTGCAAAAAAATACCAATAAAAGTTTCCGTGTAAACCAACCGGGCCAAGAGCTGCAAACAACCGTAAGCCAATAATCCGCCGCCCAAAGAAGCAAAAACTATCCGCCAACTGGAGTCAAAAATTTTCCTACCGTCAAGACGGCCAATAATTTTTTTTAAGCTAACCATAAGCACCAATAACTCAAAAATTGAAGAAACAGTTACTGCGGCCGGCAACGCCAAAACGCGAAAATCTACCAAACCATCCAAATCAACTATCTTCAAAATGGCAATAGTAAAAAAAGAAAACCAATTATCAAAAGTATAAATCCAGCGAAAAAACATTAAAGCTGCGACATTGACTATCATGGAAGCAATCCCGACATAAAAAGGCGTCTTGGTATTGTGCAGGGCGTAAAAACCGCGAATAACCAATGGATAAGCGCCTTGAGCAAATAGCCCCAAACAAAAAATCGCCAGACAAGCGGCGGTCAGACGCGTGTCATACCAATTAAAATTGCCAGCGCCCAAAATCACGCGAACTATCTGTGCCCGCAGAACATAAAACAGAACAGACAAAGGCACAATAAAAAACAAAGTTTGCCGAAAAGTAGTGGATAAGGCCGTTACAAAATCATTTTTTTTACCTTTGGCCCAAAGCGAAGACAATGCTGGCAGAGCGGCCACGGCCAAGGACACGCCGAAAATCCCCAAAGGAAAATTCTGTAAATTGTTGGACAAATTAAAAATCGCCAGACTGCCGGCGGCCAAAGTAGAGGCCATAATAGTGATGACTAAAAAATTCATCTGACTGACAATCAAACTTAAAGTACGGGGCAACATTAGCTTGACGACATCAATAACAAATTTATTTTTAAAATCAAAGGAAAAAGAATAACGATAATCAGTAAAAAAAACTGGCAGCAATTGAATCAAGAAATGAAGTCCTGCGCCCAAAACTACGCCCCAAGCCAAACCATAAATCCCCAGCCACTTAACAAAAAATAAGGCGCCAAAAATAATACCAACATTATAAAAAATCGGCGCGATGGAATAAGCAAAAAATTTTCTAAACGATTGAAGAATTGAGCCAAAAATGGCTGACAAACCCAATAAAATCGGGCTTAAAAACATCACTTGCGACAAACCAACAACCAAACGCATTTTTTCCGGATCAAAACCCGGCGTGATAAACGGCAATAGCCAAGGAGCGGACGCAAACAAAATCAAACAAACAACAATCAAGCCCAAAGACAAAATATTTAAAATACTATTAATTAATTTCCAGGCTTCGTTTTTCTTATTTTGCGACAGCAGCGAGGTAAAAACCGGAATTAGTCCGGCCGAAACCGCGCCAATAATCAGAAGATTATAAACCAAATCCGGCAAACGAAATGCGGCGTAATAAATATCTAAAGTATCGCCAGCGCCAAATTCAGCGGCCAAGATGCGATCCCGAAAAATGCCAACCAAGCGACTGACCAAAGACAAAGCGCCGATAATTATCGCCGCCGAAGTAATAGATTGAGAAGTGGAATTGATAAGCTTTTTAAACACTTTATGTCATTATTCTTATATCTACAATCACCGCTCCCTGCCCCTTGGGCCCGACCATCACCGGATTGAAATCTACTTCTTTAATTTGTGGCCAGGCCAAGGCTAATTCCGACAATTTTAGCAGGATTTTTACGACGGCTTCCGTATCCAAAGCTTTCTGGCCGCGAGTTCCGGCCAGTATCTTATAAACTTGCAGCTTTTCCAGCATCTGGCGAGCAACGGTCAGAGAAAGCGGAGCAATGCCAAAAGCCACATCACCAAAAACTTCGGCATAAATCCCGCCAGCACCAACCATAATCAGCGGGCCAAATTGCTCATCGCGCTTAAAACCGACAATCAACTCAAAACCCTTAACCATCTCCCCCACTAAAAAACCATTAATCTTAGCCCGCGGAAACTTTTTAGAAATCTTCTGTTTCATATCTATTACCGCCTGGCGCAATGCTTCGTCGTTTTTGATATTTATGGCCACTCCGCCAACATCTGATTTGTGAAGCACCTGTTCGGAAACAATTTTCAGAGCTATTGGATAACCAATTTTTTGAGCCGCAGCAATCGCTGCTGCCGGATTTTTGACCAATTCAGCGCAATGCAAAGGAAAGTCAAATTGAAATAATAATTCTCTGGATTTTTCTTCGGTGATAATTGCTCGACTAAAAATTCGTTTATTAATCCTCAACAAACCATGATTTAATTTTTGTTTTGATGTGGATTGATCAACTTTTGGCAATAATTTAAATTGCTGATATTGCCACATTTGCCCCAAAACTTTAACCGCCTGCAAAGGAAAGCTAAATTGGGGCAAAGAGTATTTTTTGAAAGTAGCATAATGCTTGACTATTTCCGCCTCACCCAAGAAACACAAGATCACCGTTTTTTTGTAGCGGCGAGACAAGCGGCCAATAGCTTCGGCTGTGGCCTTAATCTCGGTCATCTTTTGCGGGGTTAAAACAACTATCACACTATCAACACCCTTATCCTTAAAAGTCAGCTCCAAAGCCAAAGCATAACGATCAGCTTTAGCATCGCCTAAAACATCAATGGGATTGTGGCTGCTAGCCGCTGGCGGCAACTTTTTCTTTAATTTTTCCTTAGTAGCAGAGGATAATTCCGCCAGCTGCAAACCAAACTTAGGCAACAAGTCTGTCACCAAAATTCCCGGGCCGCCAGCATTGGTCACTATAGCTACACGATCGCCCTCGGGCAATGGTTGGTAAGCGAAACCCTCGGCATAATTAAAAAAATCCTCCAGATCTTCAGCCTCAATTATGCCAGATTGACTGAAAGCAGTGGAATAAGCTTGCGCCGAACCAGCCAAAGAACCAGTGTGAGAGGAAACGGCTTTTTGACCCTTTTCGGTTTTACCTGATTTTAAAACAATGATCGGTTTTTTTTGCGATACCTCGCCAGCCACCTCCATAAACTTTCTACCATCAATAATACTTTCCAAATATAATAATATGGCTTTAGTTGAAGTGTGATTTTTTAGATACTTCAAAAAATCTAATTCATTTAGACCAACTTTATTTCCCATACTAACAAAATAAGACAGGCCTACTTGTTGAGCTTGAGCCATATCAAGCACAGCCGTACCCAAAGCACCCGACTGCGATACAAAAGCGATTTTACCTTTGGCCGGAAAACTGCGGGCAAAAGAGGCATTAACCGCTGGACTGGCAGAAATATAACCCAAACAGTTTGGGCCCAAAATTCTCAAGTTAAATTTTTGTTTTGACTCCGCTAATTTATTTTCTAATTTAGCGCCAGATGCTCCGGCCTCTTTAAAACCAGCCGAGATGATAATAATATCACGGCAACCTTTTTGACCACATTGAGCCACCACACCGGGCACTAAACTGGCAGGTATTACAATTATCGCTAAATCCGGAGCTTGGGGTAATTGAGAAACAGAGACGTATGCTTTTCTGCCCTGAATATTTTTTTCTCCGGGATTAATAGGATAAATTTCGCCGGCAAAATTATTCAAAAGATTTTGCATGACATCAAAGCCAACCTTGCCATGATGATTGGAGGCGCCGATAACTGCGATTGATTTTGGATGAAAAAAGGAAGCTAATTGACTAGTTGGCGGCATAATTTTTGAAATATTAAATTTTATTTTAGTTTAGCATATTTGACGCAAACAAAAAAGCGGGGTCGCTAATGGATCCCGCTTGGCAAGCCGCGCTCCAACTAAAGCTGTTTAGGGAAGAAGAAAATTTCTTGCTATGGCCAGGACACGGTAACCGCTCTCCGGCAATTCACAAAGAGCGAATTTATCAAGATCCGCCCGGCAGCGGCGCAAGATATCTTCCTGACTGTCGGTGTTGGCAATGTCGGTCATTATTATTATCGGGACATGGTCGCCGGTTCCGCCGCAAACCCTACACCGTCCGCCTCTGATGTCCTTAAACATCCCGGCGGCTTTCGTAAATGCCCAAGCGCTGGTATACCAAGGATAATCCTTGAGTTTTTCTCTCGCATCTTCCGTCTCCATCCACATGACAACCAAATCAAACTGTCTTTCTCTTAAAATGCTAAACAGCGATTGGTCGCCAAGAAAAATAACCTCAATTCGGCGAGACAATGCGTCTTCCAAAGCCGAGACCCAACTGGTTGAAAAACAACTGTCAAAAACAGTTTCGCCTACTTCTGCCAAATCTTTACGTCCGACCAAAATAGAGAGCGTCTTGGTGTTGTTGCTCATGAGCCGGTTCCTCCAGTGGTTGACGATTTGTGGCTCAATTACAAAAAGTGCTAATAAAAATTATAGCTTATTATTTTAAAAAAGTCAAATTCACCACTGCCTGCGCGGCCGCCAGCCGAGCAATTGGCACTCGAAACGGCGAACAAGAAACATAAGTGAATTCTTGGCTATGGCAAAACTCTACTGTTTTTGGCTCGCCGCCATGCTCGCCACAAATACCGATTTTCAAATCACTTTTTACTCCCCGGCCCTTGCCAATCGCAATCCTGATTAATTCGCCGATGCCTTCCTGATCCAAAATTTCAAAAGGATCATATTCATAAATTCCTTGGGCTACATATTCCTTAAGAAACTTAGCGGCATCATCGCGCGACAAACCAGCCCCCATTTGAGTCAGATCATTGGTGCCAAAGGAAAAAAATTCTGCGCCGGCTTCAACAATCTTGTTGGCAATCAAAGCCGCCCGAGGCACTTCTATCATGGTGCCAATTTTATATTCAATTTTTGTATTGGCTTCGGCCAGCTTCTTTTCAACAATAGCGACTATTCTATCTTTCAGTATGCTAAATTCTTTGGTGGTAGCTACTAGTGGGATCATAATTTCTGGCTTCACTTCGCTAGCTCGACCACACTCGGGGCATTTTTGAGCCACGGCAATAACGGCTTCAATAATCGCCGTAACCTGCATATCATAAATCTCTGGAAAAGTGACAGCCAAACGGCAACCGCGATGGCCAAGCATCGGATTAAATTCGTGCAACTCGGCAATCTTGGCCTTGAGCGTGCCAGTATCCACTTCCATTTCCCGGGCCAATTCAAAAATGTCTTTTTCTTCAGTGGGTAAAAATTCATGCAAAGGCGGATCTAATAAACGAATAGTGACCGGAAAACCGTCCATAGCATGAAATAGTCCGATAAAATCTTCTTTTTGATAAGGCAATAGCTTGGCTAAAGCTTTTTGGCGACCAGACAAGTCCGAAGCCAGAATCATTTCTCGCACAGCTTTAATGCGATCACCTTCAAAAAACATATGTTCGGTGCGGCATAAGCCAATGCCTTCTGCGCCAAATTTTCTGGCTACTTGAGCATCGTGAGGGGTGTCGGCGTTGGTGCGCACTTTGAGCTTCCTAATTTCGTCGGCCCAAGACATGACTATACCAAAATCACCACTCAACTCCGGATCTTTAGTAGTGAGTTTGCCAAGATAAACCATGCCATCACCGCCATCAAGAGTGATAAAGTCACCTTCTTTGATAATTGTGCCACTAGATTTAATAGTGAGCTGTTTGGCCCTTTCATCAATGACTACATCGGCGCAGCCCGCCACGCAACAAGTGCCCATACCGCGAGCCACCACGGCCGCGTGCGAAGTCATGCCGCCGCGAGCCGTCAATATTCCTTTGGCCGCGTGCATGCCATCTATGTCTTCGGGCGAAGTCTCGGTGCGCACCAACACAACATCCAATCCTGATTGCGCCTTGGCAAAAGCTTCTTGAGCCGTAAAAACCACTTGCCCGACAGCCGCGCCAGGAGAAGCTGGCAATCCTTGAGCTATGACTTCGGCTGCTTGTTTGGCCAAAGGATCTAATTGTTTGTGAAGCAACTGATTGAGCTGATTAGGATCAACTTTTAAAAGCGCCTCCTGCTTGGTTAGCAATCCTTCACCAACCAAATCCACGGCGATTTTAACAGCGGCGGTAGCGGTTCGTTTGCCATTCCTATTCTGCAGAATAAATAATTTGCCGTTTTGAATGGTGAATTCCATGTCCTGCATATCGTGATAGTGCTCTTCCACTAATTTGCAAACTTTATATAATTCATCGTAAATTTCCGGGGACTGCTCTTTCAGTTTTTCTACTGAAAGCGGCGTGCGAATACCAGCTACCACATCCTCGCCTTGAGCGTTCATTAAGTATTCGCCATAAAATTTGTTCTCGCCAGTGGAAGGATTTCTGGTAAAACAAACGCCCGTACCAGAATCTTCTCCCAAATTTCCAAAAACCATGGCCTGAATATTTACGGCTGTGCCAATAAGCCCCTTAATATTATTAATCTCGCGATAGCGAATGGCGCGATAATTATTCCATGAATCAAAAACCGCGTTGATTGCCAACTGCAACTGCTCTTGCGGATCTTGAGGAAAATCAACACCTTTGACTTCTTTGATTTTTGCCCGGTAGCGGCGCACTACCTCCTGCAAATCCTCCGCGGACAAATCCATGTCATATTTTACGCCTTTGGTATCTTTGATATTCTCTAAAATTTCCTCAAAATGACCAGAGTCAACACCCAATACCACATCGCCAAACATTTGAATTAAGCGACGGTAAGAATCCCAGGCAAAACGGGGATTGCTGGATTTTTGCGACAGACCTGAAACCGATTTATCATTAAGACCTAAATTTAAAATTGTATCCATCATGCCAGGCATGGAGGCAGCAGCGCCACTGCGCACCGAGACCAAAAGAGGATTTTCACTGTCACCAAGTTTTTTACCCATTTTACCTTCCAAGTCGGCCAGCTTTGCCTGAATCTGATTGGTCACTTCCGACGGATATTTTTTGTTTTGACGATTGTAAAGATCGCAAACTTCGGTAGTGATGGTAAAACCCGGGGGAACGCGCAATCCCAAGCCAGTCATTTCGGCCAAATTGGCGCCCTTGCCACCCAAGACCTCTTTCATTGATTTATTGCCTTCTTCAAAGGCATAGACATACTTCTTTTCAGACATAGAATAAAAAATTTATTAATTTTTTAATAACTTCTAATGGTCAAAATCAATAAAAATCAATAAAAAATTAAAAATTTTAATTACTTTCTTTATCTTGATCTTGGGACAAAAAAATAATCGGCCTTTTACAAAGCCAATCACCTTCCTAAAACGCCGCTTAATTATTTATCAATTTGACGGCGGTTGAGCAAACCGTTTTGAGCGCCAACTTTGGCGACCACTGAAGCGGAGTTTCTTATCCCCCAAGTTAAAGCTTGCTTAATATTTTTACCATAGATTAAAGCGCTTGTAAAGGCGGCGCCAAAAGCATCACCGACGCCGACAGTGTCCACGCTTTTTACACTTTGAGCTTTTAAAAAATAATATTTCTGGCCATCATAAACATAAGCGCCTTTAGCACCGGCCGTAATCACCACCAGTTGCGGACCCAAATTCTTGATGTATTTGATTAAACCTTTAATTTCTTTCAGCTGTCTAAATTCCAAAGCCTCATCATAATTAATCATCAGCATCTTAATTTTTGGCAAAAACTTCTTCAACTTATTCAATTCGGCCAATTGACGACCGCCCGGATTCCAAACAATATTTTTTTTGGTGGCGACCAGGGCCGACATAATTTGCTCCCAGCCTGATTTAGGCAAAGATGAAACATAAAACCAATCGGCCGCCGCGCTGGCGAGCGGTAAATCCCTAGCTGACAAAAAATCATTGGCGCCGCGATGCAAAAAAGCCACGTGCTCCTTGGCTGAATTTTGGGTGGTTAAAATCACGGAAAAACCAGTGGCCGCGCGACGATCCACTTTCACTAATGAGGCGTCAACGCCACGGTGGGATAAATTTTTAACGGCTCTAGCGCCATTTTCATCATTACCGACGCGAGCCACGGCGGCCGCCTTGAGGCCAAGCGTGGCAAAGGCCACGGCCGTATTAGCCGCCCCGCCGCCAAAAGAAAAAAATATTTTGTCGGCCAAAATTTTGGCACCATATTCAAAAGCCAAAAGTTTCTGCTTAGTGGGGCTGGCGCCGGAAATCACCTCGCCCGCACCGGAATAAAACATCACGTCGCGCGTCAAGCCGCCGACCGAAACGACATCGTATTTTTTGATTTTATTCATAAATAAATTATAGCAAACCCAAAACCGCTTGACAAATATCAGTTAAAAAACTTCAAACTTTTAATTTTACAGCGCCGGGCCGCAAAATCTCCATTTTTTCTCCAATCAAACTCACCAGCGTCGACGGTTCGGCTGACAATTCGCCAGCGTCCAAATAAAAATCCAACTGGCCGCCAAAATACTTTTTGGCTTCTAAAATATTTTTGGCCGGCGGGGAGCCCTCAAGGTTGGCGCTGGGAGCGACTAAAGGACCGGCCAGCTTTAAAATATCCAGTAAATCTGGCTTGGCCGGCAGACGAAAGGCCAAAGTTTTGGTGCCGCGGTGCAGATAAGCCAGCCGCCGATTGGCGCACGGTAAAACCACGCTCACCTGTCCCGGCCACAACTTACTTAAATTATCCCTTTGCCAACTGCTAATTTTAATTTTAAATAAATCTAAATCTACCAGCGAACCGATTAAAATAATCAATGGTTTGTCCGGATGGCGTTGGCGCAAATTATAAATTTTTTCTACTGTCAACGGCGCCAAGGCCTGCCCCACCAAGCCATAGATGGTGTCGGTAGCCAAAACCCCAACGCCACCGGCTTGTAAAATTTTAATAACTTTATCTTTGGTCATAATTTTACATATCGTAACATACTTTTAGACAAACAAAAAGAGCGCCGGACAACCAGGCGCTCTCTAAAGTTTGATTACAAGCCCAAATCCTTATTAGACAAAGCGTCAGCTTTAAAATTTTCATCGCTGATGGCATTCATGGAAGCGTCTAAATCTCTTAATTCTTGGTCAACATCAATATTGGCCGCATCAGCCGCCGGTTGGCCGCCATTATTGATGGCGCCAGTGTCCTCAACGTTGATTTCACCTTCCGGCAAAGTATTGGTATCTTCGGCGGCTTGATTACCGCAACGCGAGAGAAATCCAGAAACCAAAACCAGCACCACCGCCAACGCGAAAATTTTTAGATATTTATTGTTCATAATTTTAAAAAATTATTTAAGTTAGTTATTAACATCGTCGCCGGCTTCTGAATTTCTATTGGAATCATCCGCACTGCCGTTAGAATCGTCGGCGCTGCCGGAATTTGATTGGCGACTATCAGAATCGTCAGTGGCAGAATTATTGCCTGGGCCTTGACTAGAAACAGCGGAATCATCAGCGTCGCGGTTGGATTTTTGAGCGCTGATTTGTTTTTTAATTTCCTGCAAGTCCGGCTTAATGGTGGACACATAAAAACTTCGGATATCTAAAACATCCTTATGCACCTCCAACAGCAGAGTTTTGGCCTCTTTAAGTTTGGCCACAAATTGACCTTGCGACTGGCCGCAAGCATAATTTTTGGTGGCACGCAAGCTGTCGATATAGGCCTTATAATCAGCGGCAAACTTATTTATCTTACCGTCTAAAGTCACTAAATCGGCTTGCAAATCGCTGGTATCCAGTCCGCGAGCGACCAGTTTGCCATTTAAGGCCACCAACCGATCTTTCATGTTAAGATAAGCATTGAGTTGCCTGGCTTTATTGGCGTCAAAACTGGAAATTTTTATCTGAATTTTGGCTTCAATGTTAGCGCAAAGCTTAATAGCGCCCCTAACCGGCTTGGTGGAGCTAGCGGCAGTCGCGGCTAAATCCTGGCCGTTTATGACCCGACCACCTAAATTGGGCTGAAGCGGATTGATGGTTTGGGCGCTGGCCACCAAAGCCACCAGCAGACCAGCCAAGCCGCAACCGGCAGAAAAAACAAAAGTTTTTTTCATACTTTTTAAAATTATTTTTATCCTTGGAATATAAAAAATTATAGCATACCAGAGCCAACAACCGCAAGTCGGCCGGTAGCAATTGACTGGGTTCTGAAGGATTTCAATTTTTAACGCCGCGGCAGATTCATTTTGCGCCGGCGGGCAGAGTTGCTGAAACGATGGGCTTCGTCGCGAATTTTTACCAGCGTTTTTTTAATGCCAGCGGCTAATTCCTTGATTGATTTGCTGGCGCCTTTGGCAAAAACCAACTGGTCACCGCCGAATTTAGATAAACCGATTAGTGGCAGATTGATATTTTTTAGTTCTAAAACTTTCTGGATAAAATCCACCTGCGGCCGACCGCCGTCAATTAAAATAATATCCGGCCGTGGCCATTCGACATGATTAAAACGGCGCCGAATCATTTCTTCCAAAGCGCGTAAATCATCGCCAACCGCGGCGCCGATGTTAAACAAACGATACTGGCTTTTGTCTGGCTGACCGGCAATAAAAACAGCCAGCGCGCCTACTGTCTCCCGGCCAGACAAATGGGAAACGTCATAGCCCTCAATCCGATTAACCGGCCGCGACCAATTTGCCAATTCATCGGCGGTAATTAGAGTGACATCTTGCAGTTGTTTCAAAGCCGAAGCCGCTTCTGGATTTTCTGCTTTTAATTTTTTGAGCAACCGTTTTTTATCTCCCTGAAGCAATAAAATAATATTTTTAATATTTTTTTGATAATCAAAAGCGGAAATAGCGCCGAGACAAGAGCCGGGGCATAAGCCGATTTGGTAATCAAAACAGGCCTGACCAGAATTGGGGCGACAAGTGCTATAAGGAAAAATCCGACGAATGAGGCGCAGGGCGTTTTTGAGCAAAGTGGCGTTTTGATAAGGGCCAAAAATCTGATGGCGGGCAAGGGGAAATTTTTTTAATTCCCGCTGGCGTACGACGAGCGGATAGGCAAAATCTTTTTGGGGAATAACTATGTGGACAAACGAACGGTCATCCTTATCCTTGATATTATATTTAGGCCAATATCTTTTAATTAAGTTGGCCTCTAAAATGACGGCATCTAATAAGGTATCGGTTTTGACAAATTTTATCCTCCGGGCCAAAGACATCATTTCCGCCAACCGCGGCTCCAAATCTTTTCTAAAATATTGGCCGACGCGTTTTTTAAGCGAAGTGGCGCGACCAATATACAAAATTTTATTACTTTGGCCGATAAAAAAATAAATGCCGGGAGATAATGGCAGTTTAGCGGCCCGCTGTTGCAGTTGGGATTTTTTTGGTAATTTTTTCATTGTCTTCATATTAACACTGGCTTGGTGTTTTTACTAGTATTGTTTAGGTTCTTTTGTAACCGAAAGGATTATCTATTTGTGATTGACAAAAATACCCAGATATTATAAAATCCTGTTAATTAACAGGGTGCCCCCTGTTAAAGTAGTACCTATACAATCCCATAGTGTGCAGACAGAATTATCAGCTTTTGGCGGAAAAGTCTGTCCGCAGCATCATCCACTACGCCACAGGCGTAAACCGGAAAGGAGCAAAATATGAGCCAGGGCGACGACCAAGTGAAAAAAAACAAGGTGGACAAAAACGTTGGTCCAGAAATAACGCTAAAAAACTTCGTGGCCATAGAATGCGGTTGGCTTTGGACTTTGGCAGACCTGCTGGTTCGCGCCGTTGTGACAGCAGCGCCGGCGGCCGGTCTGGCTTTGGCCATTTTTGGCAGTGGCGTGATCGTCGGCAATATTTCACCAGTTCCAGCCAATGTGTTGAAACCGGAAATTAGCGGAATTGGCGCAGCGATTTGGCTTATCTTTTTTGTTGCCAGCATCACCATTTGGCACCAGTCGCTCGGCCGATACTGGCGTCGTAATGTCGTGGGTTACACGTTGTGGATTTGGCGTTGTCAAGGCTGCATTTACAGCAAAATACTGTATGGCAGTCAAAAACATCCAAACATCGATAGCCGTTTTGATTCTGTGGCTATCCCCTTGGGCGGCTGGCTGGTGGTTGGCTTTTGGCCGGCCATGAAACGAGAAAATTACGCGTGGTCTGGCTGGGACATGAAATTCTACGCGCTGACCAACAGCGAGCAAGCCGCTAAGGTAATACTAAGGGACGAATTCGGCTCGCGAGTGAAAATGGAGGCCATCGCTGCCTTCCGACTGGCTCTGGCCTACCCAGATTTGCCGACGGTGATTGATTACCATCTGCGCCATGAAAATGAACGTCCAGAAATTATAGCTGAACGCGAGACCTTGCGTCAGCAATTAGGCAAAGTAGTTCAAACGGTTGTTGTCGCTGTGGACGAAATCCTGAACACCTCGCGACTGTATAAGTCAAAAGAGGCGCAGGCGATTCGCCAAAAACTGGCCGAAGATACCATAGCGGCGCTGCAGCCACATGACGTGAGAGCCAAACGACTGGCCGAGCTCCTAAAGCAAAAACACCAGTCCAAACGCCAAAAACAACCACCCGTGACCAGCGGACAAAAATGCGACCAGAGAGGAGACCGCCATGCCTGATTACGACAATCCGACCGGGCCAGACACCGCCGTCATTCGCCGAATCGGCCAGCAGCGCGGCTTCAGACCGGCGCCGATGGATAACCAAAAAATTCGCGAGCTGGTGAACCGAATCAAAAAACTGAACGAACAAATGGTGGCGCTGATGACTGAAATCGTCGAAGAACTGAGCGCTGTTGAAAAAATACTGAAGCAA
>Ga0233423_10000841_pt1 | contig 15588 bp, 6 predicted proteins | sample Watercolumn_Mata_FD_180713 | JGI IMG/M metagenome (GOLD analysis project Ga0233423, IMG submission 180713) | Freshwater microbial communities from Lake Matano, South Sulawesi, Indonesia - Watercolumn_Matano_2014_112_MG | ecosystem: Environmental > Aquatic > Freshwater > Lake | place: Indonesia...
CGGCAAGCCCTGAGAAGCCCATGGTGGCGAGCTGGACGTAAGATACAACATGCTTATCGATCGCAAGACCGGTCAGCAGGTAGGTACGATCGATGGAGTGCCTGCCGCTGGTGGCGCTGGATCGCGAGACATGCAAGATGCGCGAGTGGTGATCGACGGCAGGGAGCGCATGCTGTCAGATTATGATGGTGCGGTGTTTGACCTCAAAGATGCGTCCGGCCGCAAGATGAGAGGCGCAGTGGTTGGAGGGGCGGAGACCCAGGCGGATGGCTCCAGACGTCCAGATACTGGAGGCATCATCGATCTGGACAAATTGCTTATGCAGTCGACCAATCGTCGCAATCAGGCCAACAGTGCTGCACAGGCGGACGAGACGGATGCCATCAAGCGTCAGACTCTGGATTTGGCAGTAGCGCAGACAAAAAGAGACCATCAAGCGATCGATGCTATTTTTGCGGCAGGCAAACCAGCTGACACTGCTATGCTGCGCGACCTAAAAAAAATGGCCGATCTGGCCGACAATAACGAGCTAGATAGCGAAGCCCGCCTTAAAAAGGCCATAGACAATCCACAGCACGTGCTCGAGCGCGTACCTGCGCATGCTGACCTGAAATTGCGTATGCAGTCTCAAGACGGCGGCAGCATGGTCGAATTGCATGGTAGCAAAGGTATATTGCGCAGAGGCGACACCGTAGTTGGTAATTATGATGCATCCAGAGGCACCATGGTCTTGCTGGACGAGGCTGGTCGACCAGCCACTGCACGCATGTCGGACAAGGCCTTTGCAGGAGCCAGCATGCAGCTCACTTACACTGGCGATGATAAAAAGCACCATACCGCTTCATGGATCAACGATGGCCGTCAGAGACTAGTTAGTGTCGATCAGATGCGCAAGCAGGTTGCTCAAGAACGTGCATATGCCGAGCTCTGTGCTCGTGGCGTAATCGATCCCAATAGCGAGCCTCGGCAGCGTTTGGAGACGACCAAACGACTCGAACAAAATTTTGACAGGACTTTAAACGAAATCGAGGCCAACGGCGTCAAAGGAGTATCTTCAGAGGTCGACGATCACGGTCGACCTCTAGCGCATTCGGCTTTGTCGATGCTGCAGCTGGGTCCGAGCCAGTACGTCCGAGCCGAAAATTTTAGTGCACTGCGACAACATTCGGCCTTTGCGGAGCGCAAACAAAAGGGTATGGATATGCCGGCCCTGGGGACAGCGCAAGATTGCAAAAAGGTCGAGGGTGCCATACGTCTCGGCCACGACCATTATTACGTGACTAAGGGGCAGGTTTTTCAGACCCTCTACAAAGACAATGCCTGGCAGCCTGTGGGTAAGCCCGTGGGTACTCTCGAGCCTGGATATGTGCTCGATTTTGGTGGTCGTAAACAGTCTCTTGCTGGACGTGAGCAAGTGTTATTTGAGTTTTGTACCGATCGCAATAGCGACAAAAAATATCGTGTTGTAGGTGGCAACGGTCGTCTCGTCGATGCCAGCGAGTTGATCGCCGATGCAGAGGCCGCACGCAAGTCCACGCAGCAAGCCAGCCGTCTCTATCGCAATAGCGAAGGTTATGTCACGCTCGGAGTGCCTGATTATCTCATGGGTGGTCGTCGCAATCAGCTCGATCTGGTCGCATCTACGGTGGATCACCAAAAAACCGCCATGGGCAAGCAGCTCGATGTGCTCTTTGACAAAGGCTTGCATGGTGCGGATCTTTCAAGTGGCGAGATGCATCATGGCGTCGAGACTCTTGGACGCTACGCCAATGATCTGGGTCTGAGTACAAAAGATGCAAACGAGCTGTCCGATCAAGGCATCTCGATGCAAAAACAATCAAACGATGCGGTAGCCACTGTAGCCATGAGTGTCGTGCCTGGTGGTGCATTACGACTAGGCAAGGTCCTGGACATGGGGGCTTTGGGTACGACTGGCATCGCCGCCACTGGTGGTGGTGTCATTTCTGTCGTGTCTCGTGAGACAGTGGGCACTACTGCTGATGAGAGGGCTCGCAATTGGGCCGCCGGCAATTTTGAGGGGATGGCCTCGATGGTCGGTCAGGGTAGCCAAAAGATGCTGGATGAGACCAGGCTGGTTTCGGCAAATATCTTAAAACCAGACAATCTCAGAGCACTGGCCTCTGGTCCTGTCCTCAAGGCTTACGCTGAGCCTATGCTCAAGGAGCTTTCTATCCGCGGAGGCAGCGCTCTTGCGCAGACATTTGCCTTTGGCATGTCTGGCGCGGCCAGGACCGATGATTATAGTGAGCTGACTCCTGGCAAACTAGCCCAAGGTACCCTCCTCATGATGGCTGGCGAAGCCCTCGAATCAACCATTGGTCGCAAGGCGATACAAAAAGAGTTTACTCACGAAACCGAGCTGCTCTGGATGCGGCAAGCACAAAATTATGCCGAGCATGATGCCATCAGGTCGTTTAATGCTGCTTTCGTCAACAACTCGGTCAACAGTTTTATGGTGGCTCGACCTCAAGCAATAGAACAAGAAAAGCAGCACATCGCCGCTGAACGTGGTCTAGATCGGTCCATGGTTACTGATGAGGTTTTTGAGCGCTATAAGGACCAGAGCCGGATCAATGCGTATTTGCTCAACAGCGTGGCAGAAGCAGGATTAATTTCAACGATTTCTCACCCGATCAACTCTCGCCTTAGCGGTCTCATCAATCCTCATGATGTGTCGACTCCGCCAGGGCACGAGGGCGGCGAGGTTTTGATGCACGAGGGACGACCCAGACGCATTGTCGATGCTTTTGGCACTGAGGCCACTTTGACTTATGACGATCAGGGACGCCTGCATAGTATATTGGCGAGGTCCAATGATCAGTTCGATCATCTGCGCCGTATACAGGATAAAGAGAGCTGGCACATCGAGTCAGTCCGATTAGGCGGTGAGCGCACTCATACTGCCAGCGCCAGGTTAGACTTTAAAAATGGATTTAGCGTTGGTGCCGATGGCACTATTAGTTATACCGATCGAGATGGTGTCACTTATGCAAAGCGTCTGCATGATAGAGATTTTGCGGAGACCTCCACAAGCGCACCAGAGCTCATCGTCAATCACGATAAGGTCACAAAAATGGCCGAGTCTGCTCAAGATTTCGATAGCTTGGTCCGTGCTACAGTTTCAGATCTTAAAGCTCGCAATCATCTAGATATTGCGATGGATCATTTCCTCGAGCGCGTTGCTACAACAGACATGCCACACGAGCAGTTTGTCGAGGTTATGCGTCATGTCAACACTGCTCTCAGTCTGCCCGATGGCACAGCTGTGATGAGCAGGCATGACAGACAAAGGATTGCAGCCGATCTCTTGCTGGCTTGCGCCAAGCCCACCTATTTGGTGCAAGAGCAGCGATCGACTTGTCTCCCGACTGCGGCTGCAGCCCGTCTTTTGACTGTTGATCCGGCTCAAGGTGCAAGGATCGTTTGCGAGGCAATGATATACGGCAAGGTAAAAATGTCCGATGGTGCTGAGATCATCGTGCGGTCCAACGAAGACCTGCATCATTATGACAAAGACCCGACCCTATCTCTATTGGAGCATGCCCTCATTGGCGCAGCCTATCACGACAGGACCAGTTATAAAGGCGTCGATTATGCACCTGGCCAGATCGGCTACTACAAAGATCGTCTGGTCGATATCACTCAACCTGAGCCAGTGCCTATAGAAAAGACGGCAGGCCCTAAGATACGCGCAATCGATCTACAAAAAGGCTATCAGAGACTGACTGGCGACACGAGTGAGTTTGTCCTCCAAAATCGCTTGCTTGCGCGGAGTGAGGCATCTGTTAAAGACAACAACAATATTTTTGCGAGTCCATATGACCTGGCAGAGCGCTTTTTGGCTCAAGCCCACAATAAGGACGGTCCTCTGCTCCTGGCTGTTGATGCCAGTCGAGAGCCGTTTTTGACTGACCTGGGTGGATATGCTGGCACGGCATCGCATATGGTGTCGGTGATCAAAATAGAGTTTGATGACCATATGGGGCATCTGCCTGCAAAAATGCCCGCCGATTTTGACCCTGATCACGTTTACGTCACTATCGACAATCAATGGGGCAAGGATGCAGACAATCCCTTCAAAAAGGTGAGATTGTCCGATCTTTTTCAAGCTACTAAATATGATACCGATCTCGATTATCTCAAATACGTCGAGCACCAGGTAGGCAAATACCCAAATGATCCAGCCTACCAGCTGGATTTGATCCATGCTCGTTATCAAAACTTTGGCAAGGGAGATCTGCCGTCTGCCTTGTTGCTGGAGGATACTACCAACTGGATCAAAGCCTATCGCGATCGACACCCCAAAGGTAGCTATGAGACTCTCCAAGAGCTTAAAGAAATGCAAAAGGCACAGTGGATCCTCGATTGCATAAAAAAACGAGAGTCGTTAGAGTATCCCCGAGATCGAGTAGACGACTCTGCTCCAGAGTCGGTGCGCGTGTCTAGAATTGCCAGACGCGAAAGACCACAAACCACATCTCTTGATGCATTAGCATATGATGCCCATGTGGTTTATCCTCGGCATTTGGAGCGAGATCGTGCCCTTTTTGCCGAAGCCCAATCAGCACGCATCAAAGCGACAACCTGCGAAAAGACAGGTGTGCCTAATAGACTGGCATTTGATCAAGATATGGGGAGGTACATTCGCCAAACTGCCCTGGCCGGCAAGGAGCATTTTAAGCCTATCGTAGTGACCAATATCGACCTAATCGATTTTGGCAAGGTCAACAAGCAGTTTAGTCATGCGCTAGGCGATGTGGCGATCCAGCAGTACAGTCAGCAAGCGCTCGCTCTATTAAAAGATAACCATATCGATGCAACTCTCTATCGCCCAGGTGGTGACGAGTTTGTGCTTGTCACTCATGATGTCTCTCAGGCAGAGGCTGCAATGCGGCTGCTACAAAATATCCGCGTGGTCTTTAGAGACAACCCTGCCGCAGAGACATTTACAAATGCCCTTGGACAAGTCGTACACAAGCCTGATGTGCTTGTCTATACCGATCCCGAAAGGCTCGCAGATGATCATAGACGGTATCACGATGGTGGCAGATCGGGAGCGGATGTGTCCAGGGATCTCATCGTCTGGCCTTCGATGGGGGGCGTCACGACCCGTTATGGCGAGACCATGACTCAATTAGCCCAGCGTGCCGATATTGCTATGTATGCAAATAAGACCATGCTCAAGGCCGCAAAGGGTACACATGTATTTACCCAAGCAAGCGATATTCAGATGCTCGATCCCTATGTCGGTCATATCGAGCCTCATGTTGTCACCAAAGACAGGCGCAATAAGGATGACCGTCGTAATGACTATGACTCGACCGAGCAATTTAAAAATGACTTTGAAATGCGCGAATTTTACCTTAATAAATTGCGCGTAGAGAGGCTCACAAATCTACCGAATGATGCTGAGACTCGCAAGACCTTGCAGCAGGAGCTGGACTCTTTGGAAGCCGGACAAAAATTGCACATAGTGCGATTTTCAACCGATAATTTTAAACAGGTCAACGATAGGCTCGATCACTCTGCTGGAGACGAGGTGCTCCGGTTTATCGGCAAATATGTGAGCCAGGGACTCGATGGCCAATTTCACAAGTCTTATAAGTATGGCGCTATCGACGGTGACCCAGTCATCTTTGTCAAAAATCCACAGGACTTTAAGCATCTCCAGGATGTTTTAGATAGGACTGTCTATTTTGTAGACAAGGACGGCAATGTTAAGACCACTGGTGATACCACAAAAGATGTAAGGATTGGATTTAGTCATGGGGCACTGACACTCGAAAGACACCAACCATTGGATGCTCAGCTAAAAGATCTGTCCACTCGTCTCAATGACTGCAAAGATCAACACGAAGCCGAGGGCCGGAGGGATCCCAGAGAGGCGCCAGTGCATCATTACGTGCCCGAAATCAATTACGATGCCGCGCGACGAATATATTTTGAGCATCCCGATCTAGCTCAGTTGAGCGATAGCGGTCGTTTGGTCCTGCTCAAAAAGCATGCTCTTTTAGAAGATCACAAAATGCTCGATCCCCAAATCATCGGGACTTTTGACCGTAATATAACCGAGCTCAAAAAGCAATGGGCCGACCAAAACCATCAGCAGGCTCAAATCAAAAAAAACAGCGAACCAGGGCTTTTGTCATCCTCAATCATTAAAGCGCAGAGACAATTGCAGCTGCAAAGCGTCATGCAAGATTTAGGTAGGCAGGTCGGTATCGACAATGTCCAATTGCGAGTGGTCGGCGACAATCATCTCCCTGGTCGGGCAAGGATGGCATACGATCCTGGCACAGGGACGTTTCTCATACGTCAATCCGACATCCTCAAGACCAATTGGCTGGATGCTCAATACCTGTATCACGAGATGATCCACGCCGAACAGGATGTATTGATGGCCAAAGTAGAGCTAGTCGACGCGGCTCGCAAAGCTGTATCGGATCAGGTCAAAGGTATCGGCATGTCACCTGAGCTACATCGAGAGATGTATATCAAAGAGATCGACAAATATGTAGATGATCTTGCCCAACGTGCGCGTGCTGCTGCCTCTGATCCAGGTCGTCAGGATGCAAGATCAAGATCCCTAGCCTTTATCTCAGACAATCTGATCAAGGCCCGGGATGATGGTTGGTTCGCTCGCAATTATAATGATCAAAATGACGCATTCCGAGCTCGCGTCTTACTCAATGCTATACATAATCCAGTCAATGTATCGGCTGCTCTCTACAAGGTTTTGGTCCAGGAGTCAGCTTTTGAGCGCAACAAGCCCTATCTGCAAGACCTAGATGTATTTATGGAGCAGATCCTGGACAAAGATTTAGGCCGCCAAAAGCAGATCGAGCTTTTTAGATATGATTTGCTGGATCCAAAATATGATCGCGATAATAGCGGCCCTGCCAAACACGAAAAGGCAGCTATTAGAAAAGATTTGCAAAAGCTCGTGCAGGACTATCAGCAAGACCCTCTCAGTCATAAGGACAAGCTCGCCGATAGATTGCATCAGATCTTGTATCGAGCCATGCAAGAAGGCCGCGTCCAAAAAGAGCGACTGGCATGGAAAGCCTATATTGGCAATGCACATGAGCTGGAGGCCAATTTTATCGCGCAGCAATTTGAAAAGGTCGCGCGTGACAACGGTGCCTTTAGGCAGCAACAACCTGATAAGGACAGGTGGGGCACTCGCGCGCATTTTGCCAATCAAAATGTAGACGGTACTCACGATGCTGCCGGTCGACGCCTGTGGCATGCCGAGACTGGTGGCGATCCCACCCCAGCTCATATGGTGGATTTATTGCAAGGGCTAAAGGATGCATATTTGCATGGCCAGACTGACTTGGATATTGCCAAAGTCCTGGACGAGATCAAAGACTACGAGCCGCATGACGAACAATTAGACATCCTCGAAACTGTGATCATAAAAGATAGTGCATCTACAAAAGGCCGTGACGGCCAGCCCCCTGAGCATCGTCAAAGTCATGGCGACATCCCGTCTAGCATCACAGATCATCGGCAAGAGCTGGATCCAGGCAAGACTACCGGCCCATCGATGCACAATCTCGACCCGCTCAATCAGGCAGCCAGAGACCAGGCGGCAAAAATAGAGGCACAAAGGTTGCAGAAGATCGAGGAGGCAAAAAAATTTAGGCCAGGCGGACCAAACAATCTAGGCATTTGACCTGATACATCCAGGACAAAATGTATCCGTCCCTTGCAACATTAAATGGTCTATACAGACTTTTCTTTCATTACGAGACATAATTACCGTCGGTAGTGCTTGACCACCGGCACAACCCGCCACGGGTTAACCAATGTGATAATTTTAGTGGCTGCAAATCAGGTGGTAAGGGAACTGCAAGATTTTTTCCCATAACATACTTCTCTTTCTCTCTTGCCCGCCTGGAGCCATTTTTCAAAGATATGCATTCAAGTCCCACCACTCCTGCACCTTATTCCACTTTTCCGGGTACCGAGGGCTTAAGCACTTTTAATGCTGGCCTGTCCGCTGCAAGTCCAAATGCATTTGATGGTCGCAATATCCTTTTGACTGGGGCTACCGGGCTAATCGGTGGAGAATTGCTCAAGGCGATAATCGAGCGCTATAACCCAAACGCCATATATACATTGGCACGTGGGCGGCACAATGCTACTCCAGAGTCGCGTGTAGTCACCAGGCTCGCCCATTGCACCAAATCGATACCTGAGTCTTTGCAGGTCATCGAAGGCGAGCTCACTACAGCCAATTGCGGTTTAAATCCGCAAGTGTACAAAACCATATGCGATACCACTGAGGTCATTCTGCATTGCGCTGCCGATACGAGTTTTCTTGATGGCGCAGGAGTACTCGAAGCCAACATCGAAAGCGTTCGCAATATCTTAGAGATGGCAAAGCAATGTGCTAAAATGCCTCTCTTTGTTTATGTCAGCACTGCCGCTAATGTCGGTCAGGTACAAAGCCGCACGATATGCGAGTCCGATGACGCTGAGACCGAGCATCACAACGAATACACGCAGTCCAAGGGCATGGCAGAAGCCCTGGTACGCGCCAGTGGCTTGCCTTATTTGATCCTCCGTCCCAGCATCGTACTTTCTGCTGGTATAACCGATCAAACCTTCGCCAAGAGTATTCTCTGGTGTGCTCCGCTTTTCACTTTGTTTAATGCTCTTCCTATGAATGCCGACTCACGGATCGATGTGATACCGGTGTCCTACGTCACCGACTCGATCATTGAGCTGCTCAACCAGCCCAGCCTGGAGCATGATTGCTATTACATCTCGGCTGGTGCCCATAACTGCACTCTGGCAGGTGAAGTCGTGCGTCTGGTCAAAGAATTTTATGCGATCGACTGTCCCAAGGCACTTGTGCATCCTGACAAGTGGACTGGCGCCGACTACAAGCAGTATGTCAAGAACAGCGATCAGCGCAAAGCTTTCTTCGCTCTCAGATATTATTTCCCTTTCATAAACATGGATGTGGCTTACTCCAATGAGCGCCTAAAACAGCAGCTCAAAGATCGTATGCCGGCGCTTCCTCCTCTTTCTAGCTATCTGGCACCTCTTCTACAACAAATTCCTGTATCTTTGAGTCTGGCTGAAGCAGCCCGCCCCTAAGAAGCAGGAAAGAAAATGCCTTATATAACTACCAAAGACGGTACTTCTATCTATTACAAAGATTGGGGTGCTGCTGACGGACAACCCGTGGTTTTTAGCCATGGTTGGCCGCTTTCATCCGATGCCTTCGAAGACCAGATGTTTTACCTGGCAGATCAAGGTTATCGCTGTATCGCCCACGATCGCCGTGGGCACGGTCGCTCATCGCAGCCCTGGTCTGGCAATGAGATGGATCAGTATGCTGATGATCTGTCAGAGCTTTTTGAAAAGCTCGATCTCAAAAAAGCAATCATGGTCGGTCACTCCACCGGTGGTGGCGAAGTGGTGCGCTACCTTGGGCGTCATGGCGAAAAACGAGTGGAAAAGATCGTGTTGATTGGTGCCGTACCACCGATCATGCTCAAGACACCGCAGTATCCTAAAGGCTTGCCGATCGAAAAATTTGACGAGATCAGGGCTGGAGTCTTATCCGATCGCTCTCAATTTTTTAAAGATCTAACAGAGCCCTTCTACGGTGCAAATCGTAAAGGTGCCAATGTTTCCCAGGGATTGAAAGATAGTTTTTGGATGCAAGGCATGATGGCAGGGCTCAAAGCATGCTTTGACTGCATCGAGGCATTTTCGGAAACCGATTTTACCGAGGACCTCAAAATGATCACCGTCCCTGCGCTCGTCATGCATGGCGATGATGATCAGATCGTGCCAATCGAGTCTAGCGCCAAAGAAACCGTCAAATTGCTGGCTCATAGCCAACTCGACATCGTCGAGGGCGCATCGCATGGACTTTGCTCGACTCATAAAGATCGTGTCAGCAAAGCGATCTATGAGTTTATTAGAGCCTAGGTCTGGTTTGGTTTTTGTAATCGATAGCATCGTATATGGTGCTATCGATTTTTTTATGCTTGTTTGAGCTGATAAGACAAATTGTGTTGCTTGCTTAGCGCAGCACTGGAAAAACGATATGCCCTCACAGCATCTGGGCACATAATGGTGTCCCTTTATTGGTGGTCTCATGTCCTCCAGCAAGAACGAAAATCTCTGGGTTGACCATTTGATGCGCCGTGCCGGGTTTGGTACGACACTTGTCGAACAGGCGTACTATCGCAATCTTGGTTTCGATGGCACTCTCAACGAGCTCTTGCATTTTGAAAACGTCAAAGACGATGCTCTCGAAAAAATCGTCTACGATCAAAATTTTGATTTTACCGACATCTCGGATCTTCGCCGTTGGTGGATCTATCGGATGATGTTTACCAAACGACCGCTCTTAGAAAAGACCGTGCTCTTCTGGCATTGACACTTTGCCACGTCAAATGCAGGCAAGGTCAATAATCCATATCAGATGTATCTACAAAACAATACCTTCCGCAAAAATGGCCTCGGCAACTTTGGCGAGCTCTTACTCAATGTTTCAAAAGATCCTGCCATGATTGTATGGTTGGACAATCAACAAAATACAAAAAACAAACCCAACGAAAATTATGCTCGTGAAGTAATGGAGCTCTTTACCATGGGCATCGGCAATTACACCGAAAAAGACGTAAAAGAAGCCGCTCGCGCTTTTACGGGTTGGATGGCCCCAAATGGTTTTTACTTTAACCGCAAGCAGCACGACACTCAAGACAAGACTTTTCTGGGCCAGACGGGCAATTTTGGTGGCGAAGATATCATCAAGATTTTGGTTGCACGCCCAGAGACAGCCAATTTTATCTCTCGTAAACTCATTTGTTTTTACTGCCTCGATAATCCCGATCAAAAATACATCGAACGTATCGCCGAGGTCTTTAGCAATAGCAAGCAAGACCTGCGCGCGACTTTAGAGGCTATTTTCAAATCTCCCGAGTTTAGGTCTGACAAAGCCTATCACGCCAAGATCAAGAGTCCTGCCGAGTACGTCATAGGCACTCTCAAGTCTCTACAGGTAGACAAACTCGACGGTGATCTGCCGGCCGTAATGGCTCGCATGGGCCAAAATCTATTTGAGCCTCCAAACGTTAAAGGCTGGGATGGAGGCATGTCCTGGATCGCCACCGATACCCTAATGGAAAGGTTTAATTTTGCTGCTCGCATAGCCACGCAAAAATTTGATGCCAAAGAAGGTTATATCAACCCAGTCGTCCTTGCCAATCAATTTGACGCAAAAAATGCACAAGATATGGTCGATCATTTTCTGGATCGCCTGGTCGACAAAGATGTACCGGCAAACGCCCGCAAGCAACTCCTGGCCTATGTCGCAGCTGCCGCACCGCCAACCGGCACGCAAAGCAGCAATGTCACTGCCAAACTAGACGCCAAAGCCCTCGAGGGCAAGATGCGCGGTCTCCTGCACTTGATTATGACCCTTCCCACCTACCAACTATCATGAACAAACAAACGCGCAGAGAATTTTTAAAAACTGGCCTTAGCACCATGGGCGCCATCATGAGTGCGCCTATGCTATTGTCATATCTGGCTCGTCAAGCTGAAGCTGCTCCACGCACCGTCGGCTCCTCAAAGATCCTGGTGCTAGTACAACTCTCTGGAGGCAATGACGGACTCAATACGGTCATCCCATATACCGACCCTGCCTATCTCAAATTACGCCCTGCGATCGGCATCAAGCCAGATGCTGTACTCAAGCTCAACGATAAGATCGGCCTCAATCCCAATATGGGGCCATTTCAGGATTTGCACAAGGCCGGCAAGCTCGCCATCATCCAGGGTGTCGGTTACCCAAATCCCAATCGATCTCATTTTAGATCTATCGAGATCTGGCAGACCGCTGAACCTGTGAAGGTAAAAGAGACGGGCTGGATAGGTCGTTATCTGGATCTGGCCAATAGCGGCAAATCCACTGCCGACAATATTTTTCCTGCCATCAATGTCGACCCGATTTTACCCAAGACACTTTCTGCGCAAAAAGTAGTGGTGCCGTCCATCAGCGATATCAAAAATTTTACTTTTAAGGCAGATCCTCGATATGAAGCTGATCGCGCCTTACGCTTGGAGACTTTTAACAACATCTATCAAAACTATCCAGCGGTCAAAGCGAATTCTCATCCTTATGTCGAAGAGCTGCGACGTGTCGGTCTTGATACCACCGAGGCGTCTCGTTCCATCGCCAAAATGGTGGCCGATTACAAATCAGACGTAAAATACCCTAACAATGGCTTTGGGCGCGGTCTGCAGTTTATCAGCCAGCTCATCGCCGGTGGTGTCAATTGCGGCATTTACAATATCACTCTTGGTGGATTTGATACTCATACCAATGAGCAACGCGGTCACGAAAATCTCTTTCGAACTCTCTGCCAGGGTATCCAGGCTTTTCAGAGCGATCTCGAAAACCACAATCTCGACAAAGACGTCATAGTGATGACCTTTAGTGAGTTTGGTAGACGCGTTGCCGAAAACGGTGGCCGTGGGACCGATCATGGTGCTGCTGCGCCGATGTTTGTCATCGGCTCCTCGGTCAAGGGAGGTATCATCGGGGATCAGCCCAGTCTCACCGATCTGGATGACGGCGATCTCAAGTACAAGATCGATTTTCGCTCCGTATATGCCACCATTTTAGACAAGTGGCTGCATGCGGACAGCAAGAGCATTCTCTTAGACAAATACGATCAACTGCCGCTATTTGCCTAGATTATTTTTTGTCTCCGACATAGCCGATGCGGGAGCCTCCACCCATCAGATTTACTTTCATTTGGCGCCTAAATCTCACATCTACCGCCATGCCGTTCGTCTCGTAAGTAGGCCGACGATTGGCATTGCCTGGCCCTTGAGAGTACATGTTGTAATAAGTAGCATTTGGCTGAAAAAAGCCCTTGTCGATTTGGTCTTCTCCAAAATCAGACTGCGAAGTAACCGAGGGAGGCTTGCCCTGACCTTTGCCAGGGGGAGTGTTGGCGCCCAGGCTGCCATTACCCAAATCATCTTGATTGGCCAGCCTGGCGGCCAAGGCGACAGGCATTTGCTCTTTATAGGCAGTTTTGTCAAAGTCCATGGGTTCGCCATTGTGATAATTGCCAGCGACTGAGCCTGGCTGATAGACCTGATCGCGGATATACACGTCCCATTTATCGGTTAGCTCGTATGGATTGAGAAAATTGATATTTTCTACGACAAACGCCTGATAGAGAGCCCCTGCAATACCGAGCAATGTCAGTTGAAACTTGGTTGATGTGGTACTGCCTGTGATTGCATTCATCGTCTCCATGTAGGCCTGGTTTTGCCCTGCTACGGAGAGTTTGACTGGGGTCAGATCTTTTTCGGTGTAGGTGATGGTGCCATTGCTAGGATCGACCTTGTAGATATGGATATTGCCTGAAGGCAATTTGCCGAGCTCCACTGGCGGGAGATTGCCGCTTTTGCTCAAGACGCGACTTTTCCAGGTCATCATCAAGGGCGTAGGCGTCTTAAAGGCAAAGGCTGGATCAGTTATCATCATCTGAGCTGATTGCATGTTGAGCTTGGTGCCTGCGCGCTTCCACCAGTCCAACAAAGCACGTCTAAAATAATTGCCGCAATTTTCGTTCATCGATGGATAAGGCCAGTTTTGGCTGGCTATGGCTGTTGTGGGACGGCCCATGGGAAAATCGCCATTAACAGATGTGAGAAAAGAAGAGGTAGAACCAGCATTGCTATTGAGCTGTGAGTTGGTCAGCATCGAGCCTGGATTGGTGATCTCGGCGCATAGACCGTCGGGAAAACTAAAGGTAAGCGCACCAGGGCTATTGTGCGGATCGATGATATTGGCTGGTTGTGCGCATGCAGCTGATTGGACATTCATCGCGGCATTGCCGGCCATATGTGCTTTGATGTCTTGGGAAGCCTCTGCCTTGACGATAGTGGGCAATTGATAGCTCAAACCTGTGGTTGCGCTTGTCCAATCCTTGGGGTCGACCAATTTGACAGCATCGCCGATGCCGGCAAAGACAAAGTCTTCGTTGTCGTAGGGGATGTTGACATATGAACGGTAAAAACCCCCAGTATTTGCAGCCGTCTGCACATTTGCCCAGGTTTCTGGTTGCGGCAATTTGATATTGGTCGGTGCTCCATTGGTTAGCGAGCCCAGCGAGAGTTTGAGGGAGTTGGCCTTATAGTTGGAAGTGCCGACCATGCGCTGGAGATTTTGTAGATAGGCTGTCTCAGCGTTTTTGTAGAGCTCAAAAGTCTGTCCATTGATGTCTTTGGAGCTATAGCCTGGATTCAGCGATTTGCGCAGCTCGGCTTCTAACGTCAATTGGGCGTTTTTGAGTTGCTTGAGGTCTTCTTTTACCATCACCTTGAGATTTTGGTCGCCTAGACGATCAGCAATGATGAGATCGAGTCTCAATGTGCCCATAAGTGAGTTGACCGAACGCACCGGTACTTTGTACTGGTCACCGGCGATGGTGGCAGTACCGGTGGGGGCCGAGTCCGAGAGAGACAACCAGCCCACTTCGGGAGTGTTGATTGCTATCTTGCCTAGATCTCGTGCCGCTGACATGGCGGCCGCCTCGATTGCTGTTTTTTGTTCGTTGCTGGAGCCTAATAAGCGGACATATGACAGGGCAAAAAAGGAAATAATCGCAAGTATGCCAATAGTCACTGCAGTGATGATCGCCAGCATATTGCCGCGTCGATTGCGAAATGATTTGCGAAAATCTCTTGCCATCTGTGTCTCGGCACCTCTCTGTACTTGTGGTAGAGATTATTGCAGGAACGAGAGAATCCAGAGCCTAAACAGGCATTATCTATATATTTTTTGCCCCATCCTGGCCATTTATAACTTTTCCCATAGTTATGGCCGCCACTCCAAATACAAGCGTGGCGGCACATTTGAGAATTTTACATTTTTAGCCAAGCGGGTAATAGTCAAGCGGAGCGTCTTACTGATTCGGCGAACAGTTTGAATGCCTCATCGGTCAAGCCGCGCTTTTGCAAACAGGTGGCCTTTAATCTCAGCAGTTCCGGCTCTTGCGATACTGAAAGTGCAGTATCAAAATCCTTTTCTGCCAGGACATAATCCTCCATATCCATCATCAGCCGACCCCGCTCCATAAGAGCTCCCATGTGACTGGGATCGAGTGATAGAGCCTTGTCCAGATCGTAGAGCGCCGCAAAATCCTCGTGCTCACTCTTGTGTACGAGAGCCTTGCAGACGTATGCATCGCTGGACTGGACATCGAGATTTTTGACCATGGCTATATCAGCTTCAGCATCTGCTATCCGATCGAGCTGTTCGTAGGCGCATGCTCGCGAGAGGTAGGCCTGGCAAAACCGTGGCTCGAGGTCGATGGCTGTCGAAAAGTCCTGGATCGCATCCTCGAGATTGTCGTTGAGGGCGTGAAAAATGCCCCGCGAGTAATACAGATCGGCCTTTTCGGGATCAAGCCTGAGAGCCCGTTTAAAGTCGTTGAGAGCTAATTCGTTTTGTTCTGATTGTCCATAACAAATTGCCCGTTGTTGAAAGATGAGCGGGTCAAAAGGGTCTTG
>Ga0233423_10000842_pt1 | contig 15569 bp, 14 predicted proteins | sample Watercolumn_Mata_FD_180713 | JGI IMG/M metagenome (GOLD analysis project Ga0233423, IMG submission 180713) | Freshwater microbial communities from Lake Matano, South Sulawesi, Indonesia - Watercolumn_Matano_2014_112_MG | ecosystem: Environmental > Aquatic > Freshwater > Lake | place: Indonesia...
TTTTCCCGCGTCCGAACGGGGCGGGCGCCTTTCCGGCACCGGTGCAACTTTTACCTTCCCTGCTGCAATTGCGGGACTGACATAAAGCGCGCAGTAACAGGCACCGAATTCCTCGAGATCTGCGTCACGGTAGTCACATGGGCAGATGATATCGAGGTCCTCTTCACGTTTTCCGCTCGCGAGCCGGCAGGGGCAGGCACGGTAGCCGTACCGTTTCTCGTTCTTTAAGAGGCCGGAGACAAGGTTCTTTGTAAAATCTGTATCAGGGTTCAGGAAATATCCACCGGCTTCAGCGTCCTTCTTCAGCGCCATGTATACATTTTCAATATCATCCGGGTTCATCTCTATGAACGGCATATCAGGCAAACGCCCCCCGGATTTCCCCCTCGCGGAAACCGACAATACAGCGTTTGCCATCGATCACGAGAGTCGGGAACGACCCTCTGGGATTGAACTTCTCGAGTGCAGTTAAGGCATCGCCCTGTTCCTTTTCATCGAGGAGGTCGACATACTGGTAATCGAAATCCACGCCAAGCTCCTTTAACAGTTCCTTGGTCTTGTTGCACCACTGGCATGTGGAGAGGGCATAGAGCATCACGCTGCCCTGTTTTTTGCCGGCTATATGTTCAACAACCATGATCATCACCGATTGGGTTTCCTGATTGGGACGCTGCCATGCCATTCCGGCGTGACCGGCTATCTTTGGCCGGTGTGCCGGTGGATAGCATGCAGGACTTAAAAAATGAATTGAGCCCTGCTCCGCATCCTACTTCTGTTTCATGATAATATTGACATCCTCGAGCAACGCCTGGAGATCCTCCTCGTGCTCGACCTCCTGGGTAATGATGGTAAGGAGGATATTATACGTGACCGGGTCCTTGTCCCTGGTCTTCTTCATCAGGGCATTGTAGGTTTTGATCGCGCACTGCTCGCCCTTGATGTTCTGCTCGAGCACTTTCACTACGAACGGGTCATCTGGTGCTTCATACCCGCAGTTGGTCAGCTTGTACCAGTTCTCCGGTTTCGTAACCGGGATGCCTCCCAGCTGTATAATCCTTGTCGTGAGAAGCGTTGCATGGTTCAGTTCTTCGGTTGCATGGAGGGTAAGTTCGGCGATCACCGCCTCCTTATTGGGGCCTTTGACAATCTTTGAACCGATCCAGTACTGGTAATACGCAAGCCATTCGTCGCTGTATGCCTTGTTGAGCAGCTGGATAAGTTCCGCAACATCGGTTCCGACAATCTTTCTTCCTAGCGTTCCCATGTAATTCTCCTAGTAATCTGATTTTGGTATTTGAATATCGCCCTTTCTCTTTTTATTCATATGCCTTTCCGGGAGCAGCAGGAACAGTTACGCGGCAGCTGGGGAATGAATTACTGAAATACCCCGACCATGAACAGATAACGCGGAAACATCCCTGACAAGTCCCTGCGAGGTCATTTACACTACCGTTAATAACCTGCCCGGCACATTGAATATGGAAATCATGAAGGCGGTCCTGGGTCTTGAAGACGGCCAGTCCATCTGTGGAGAAGGATTTGGCATCGAAGGGGAATGTTCGGGGGAACTGGTATTCAACACCCTCATGACGGGTTACATGGAAGCATTGAGCGATCCCAGCTATTTCGGTCAGATCCTCATGTTCACCTTCCCCATGATAGGGAATTACGGTGTCGATGCGCAGAACATGCAGAGCCGGCAGGTCATGGCGCTCGGCGCGGTATGCCGCGAGATCTGTGATAAGCCGGATGTCGGACCGACGGTCAGGGAATACTTCGAACAGAGGAAACTGCTCGGCATATGTGGCATCGATACGCGGAGCCTGACCATCAAGACCCGTGTCACCGGAACGCTCAAAGCTGCCCTTCTTGTTGGCAGCGATGACGGGGATTACGCGGTTGAACTGGCCAAAAAGACCCCAGCGATATCTGACTGTGATCTTATCCCGAAAGTCTCCTGCAAAGCCCCGTACCGTATACCCGGCAAAGGCAAGAGAGTTGCCATCATTGATCTGGGACTCAAGACCAACATGCTGACAAGCCTTTCCCGGCGGCGGGGGGATCTCTACGTGTTCCCCCATGATGCCACTCCCGACGATCTCTTTGCAGTGGAACCCGACTGCCTCTTTATTACGAACGGCCCCGGTGATCCAAAGACCGCTGCCCCCACAATAAAAACCGTAAAAAAATGCATCGGGGAACTCCCCCTATTCGGTATCTGCATGGGCAACCAGATCGCAGCTCTCGCCCTTGGCGGAGATACCTACAAGCTCAAGTTCGGACACCGCGGGGCAAACCAGCCGGTGAAATACATTGATGGAAGGATCTTCATAACCACCCAGAACCACGGCTTTGCCGTTGACGGCGGCTCCCTGCCGGAGGGCTGCGAGATCACGTTTGTCAACGCAAACGACAATACCGTTGAGGGATTCGAGGACGAACACCTGCGGATCAACTGCGTCCAGTTCCATCCGGAGGCCCATGCCGGCCCCCAGGATACGGAATGCCATTACTTCGACGGCCTGTTCCGGAGGATCGCATAATGCCAAAGAAGGATCACATCAAAAAAGTCCTGATCATCGGATCCGGGCCGATCCAGATCGGGCAGGCCGCAGAGTTCGATTTCTCCGGCTCCCAGGCATGCCGCGCCATGCGGGAAGAGGGGGTCAAGGTCGTGCTCGTCAACTCGAATCCCGCTACCATCCAGACCGATCCCGAAATGGCTGATACGATTTATGTCGAACCGATCAAGGCAGATATCATAGCAAAGATCATCGAACGTGAGAGACCTGACGGTATCCTCTCCGGCATGGGCGGGCAGACCGGCCTGAACATGACCGCGGAACTTGCAGAGAAGGGGGCTTTGCAGGGGGTCGAGATCCTCGGGACGCCCCTTGAAGCGATATACCGGGGGGAGGATCGCGAAAAATTCCGGGATCTGATGGTCAGTATCGGCGAACCAATCCCGAAGAGTACAATTCTGACCAGCCTGAGCCAGATCGACGATGCGATTGCGGCGGTCGGACTACCGGCGGTCGTACGTCCGGCATATACCCTTGGGGGTACCGGTGGCGGAATCGGGCGGACCCGGGAGGAACTCATCCGCATTGTCGAACTCGGCCTCTCCCGCTCCCGCATCCATCAAGTCCTCATCGAAGAGAGCGTGCTTGGCTGGAAGGAGATCGAATTCGAGGTAATGCGTGACTCCGCAGACACCTGCATCATAATCTGCGGGATGGAAAACGTGGATGCGATGGGTATCCATACCGGCGAAAGTGTTGTCGTTGCACCTATCCTGACCCTGCGCGATGACGAGTTCCAGACGCTGCGCAGTGCTGCGATCAAGATCATCCGTGCGCTGGACGTGCAGGGGGGATGCAACATCCAGTTCGCATACCGCAACGGGGAATATCGCGTCATCGAGGTCAATCCGCGTGTCTCACGGTCATCTGCGCTCGCGTCAAAGGCAACCGGGTACCCCATCGCCCGTGTTGCCGCGAAGATCGCGATCGGTTTGCGGCTGGACGAGATCACCAACACGGTGACGGGGTGCACCCCGGCATCGTTCGAACCCACCATTGATTATGTCGTAGTCAAGGTCCCCCGCTGGCCGTTCGACAAGTTCAAGGGGGCAGACCGCACCCTCTCGACCGCCATGAAGAGCACTGGTGAGGTGATGGCGATAGGGAGAACGCTTGAAGAGGCGCTCATGAAAGCGAAGCGGTCGATTGATACCGATGTCGGCACCCATACGAATCCTTCCGAGATTCGCATGATTCTCTCACGCCCTACGGACGAGCGGTTCCATTGCCTCTTCGATGCATTCCGGCAGGATTTCACTATTGCGGAAATTGAAAAAATCACGTCGATAACCCCCTTCTTCCTGGAAAAATTCAAAAATATTATTGAAATGGAACGGCGTATCGCAAAGAATTACGGGCCTGATGATATTATCGCAGCAAAACATTATGGGTTCTCAGATTCCGAGATCGCACAGCTGAGCGGTCTTGCACCGGAAGCCGTTGAACAGGTCAGTTGCCTTCCGGCCTACAAGATGGTCGACACCTGTGCGGCCGAGTTCCCTGCAAAAACCCCCTATTTCTATTCGACCCGCGAGGACATATCCGAGATTGTGCCTGAGGAGAGACAGAAGATCCTTATCCTCGGGTCGGGTCCCATCCGTATCGGCCAGGGGATCGAGTTCGATTACTGCACGGTTCACGCAGTCAAGGCGCTCCGGGAGGAAGGGGTTGAGGTCCATATCGTAAACAACAATCCCGAGACCGTATCTACGGACTTTGATACTTCGGACCGGCTCTTCTTCGAACCCATGCAGCTCGAGGATGTCGTCAATATCTTAAAAACTGACCAGTATCACGGGGTGATGGTGCAGTTCGGCGGCCAGAATGCAGTGAACCTCGCCGTCCCACTCGAACAGGAGATAAAGCGGCTCAATCTCCAAACCCGCATACTTGGGACAAGTCCTGACGCGATGGATGTTGCTGAAGACCGCGACCGGTTCAGCATGCTCCTCAATACCCTGGGCCTTAACAGCCCCGCAAACAGTTCCGCATATTCGGAATCAGAAGCCCGTGAGAAGGCTGAACGGATCGGGTATCCGGTACTTGTCCGCCCCTCGTATGTTCTTGGCGGGAGGGCTATGGAGATCGTGGATGACTCCAACGAGCTCGAACGGTACATGAAGGAGGCCATGCGGGTGAGCAGGAACCACCCTGTCCTGATCGACTCATACCTCCAGAACGCAATCGAGCTGGACGTGGATGCGGTCTGCGATGGCAGGGAGGTCCTGATTGGCGGGATCATGGAGCATATCGAGGAAGCCGGCATCCATTCCGGGGATTCTGCATGTGTCATTCCCACACAGTCCCTCTCGCTGGAAGTCATACGCCAGGTTCAGGATGTTACAAGGAAGATTGCCCTCGGCCTCGGTGTTGTGGGGCTTGTCAACATCCAGCTGGCAGTTAGGGACGACATTGTCTACGTGCTCGAGGCAAACCCGCGGGCGAGCCGGACCGTGCCGTTTGTTTCCAAGGCAACCGGAATCCCGATCGCGAAGATTGCCGCCAAGGTCATGATCGGGCGGAAGCTTGCGGATCTCGGATACCGTGAGCGCGAAATCCGGCATGTAGCCGTAAAAGAGGTTCTGCTTCCCTTCAACAAGCTCTCCGGGGTTGACACGATGCTCGGCCCCGAGATGAAGAGCACCGGCGAAGTCATGGGAATCGATTACGATTTCGGGCTTGCCTATTACAAGGCCTGCATCTCCGCTGATAACGAGCTGCCTGAGAAAGGCAATGTCTTCATCTCGGTCAACATGGAGCAGAAAGACGAGGTAATTCCCATCGCGGGGAAACTGCGCGACCTGGGCCTTACCCTTTACGGCACTGAAGGCACTGTCGAATACCTGCACGATGCGGGTATCGAGGCAAATCTTGTGCGCAAGGTTGCGGAAGGCTCGCCCAACGTGATCGACATGATGCGGCATGGCGAGATCCGGCTTATCATCAACACCCCAAGAGATAAACAGTCCCGGCAGGACCATTACCAGATCATGCGGGCTGCAGTCGATTACGGGATCCCGTATATCACCACTGTCCAGGCGGCACGGGCCGCTGCTCTTGCGATCGAGGCCATCAAACAGAAAGAGATGACCCTGGAGCCGATCGGTCATTACATCGGCGCATGAAGGTCTTTGAACATTTTTTACCTTTTTTACAGGTTTTTCCGCTGTCCGGTCATTTCCCAGCCCAAAATAATTGAATATGCTTATATACCGAAAGTACAGAAAATAGATGCATGAAGAAACTGGCTGTTATCCTGATGATCCTGTTTGTCGGGATTCTTATCGCTGGATGCACGCAAACGCCGGCAGCTCCGGCTACGCCCGCACCGACCGCAGTCCCCACTGCAGCCCCAACACCGGCTCCAGTTGAGAAGAATATTATCGATACCCTTGTTGCCGATGGAAGATTTACGACGCTCGTTTCCGCACTGCAGGCCGCAAAGCTTGACGAGACCCTGAAAGGATCCGGCCCGTATACGCTTTTAGCCCCTACTGATGATGCCTTCAAAAATCTCCCTGCCGGTACCCTTGATACTCTGTTAAAGAGCCCCGAAGGCGACCTGAAACAGACATTGCTCAACCATGTCGTTTCCGGACTCCTGACGTCCGCGGACGCAGCAAAGATTACTACCACCAAGACCCTCAAGGGAGACAGCATCACTTTGAGCGTCGAGAACGAGATAGTGAAAATCAACAATGGAGCAGCAAAGGTCGTCACCAAGGACATTAAGACCAGTAACGGCATGATTCAGGTCATAGATTCTGTCATCCTGGTTCCTGTAAAACCGGTTGCGACACCCACACCAACGGCGACCCCGCTTCCCGATTATAAGATTAAGTTAGCAAAAACCCTGACCTTTGAGCCAACGGTAATCAGTTTCCCTGCCGGGACAAAAGCAATATTCTGGACAGATGCTCTGGGATACCAGTTCCAGGTTTCAGTTATCGGGCAGACTCAGGGTATTAATGTTCTCTCCCCAGTTATCACTACTCAAAATAGCTGGAGTTACGTATTCCCGATTAAAGGAACATATGTTATATCAGAAACCCTCCGCCCTCAGTTCCGCGACAAGAAAGTAGTAGTCACGGTAACATAAATCCAAAAAACTTTCATATTTTACAAAGTGAACCTAATCATCTTTTTTAATGTTGGACATGTAATGTTCTTAACCAGTTCCCCGATAACCGGTTACGACCGGTTCGGCCTGCGGAGTCATTTTAATGAGCAAAGGAACAATAGTCCTCGCATATTCCGGCGGTCTTGACACCTCGATCTGCATCCCATTACTCAAGGAGCGGTACGGGTATGACCGCGTGGTCACTGTCGCTGTCCACGTCGGACAGCGTGATGAAGAGATCCGGGAAGCAACGGAGAAGGGAAATAAACTTGCTGACAGTCATTATACCATCGATTCAAGGCACAAGTTTGTCAAAAACCACATCTTCCCTGCAATCAAAGCCAACGGCTCTTATGAGGGCTACCCGATGGGCACCTCCCTGGCCCGGCCGCTGATCGCGGAAGAAGTTGTAAAGGTCGCACGAAAGGAAGGGGCCGCCGCCGTCGCCCATGGCTGCACTGGTAAAGGAAATGATCAGCTCCGTTTCGATTTCATCATCCGTGGGGCCGGGCTTGAGGTGATCGCCCCGATCCGGGAACTGAACCTGACCCGTGACTGGGAGATCCGGTATGCAAAAGAGCACAAGATCCCGGTACCGGTCAAAAAATCAAAACCCTGGAGCATGGATGAGAACTGCTGGAGCCGGAGCATCGAGGGGGGGCGGCTGGAGGATCCCGCATTCCATCCCCCGGAAGAGATCTACCTCTGGACAACATCCCCGCAAAAAGCTCCTGACAAACCGCTCGCCATGACCATCGGTTTTGATAAAGGGGTTCCTGTTTCGCTTAACGGAAAAAAGATGGGCGGCTACGACCTGATCCAGAAACTCAATGTTCTTGCCGGAAAACACGGGATCGGGAGAAATGATCTGATCGAAGACAGGATCCTCGGCCTGAAAGCCCGGGAAAATTACGAGCATCCTGCAGCGACCGTTCTTCTTACCGCCCACCGCGATCTCGAAGCGCTCGTGCTCAGCCGGGACGAACTGGTTTTCAAGAGGATGGTGGACGACAAGTGGTCAGAGCTCGCCTATATGGGACTCGTCCATGAACCACTCTATGCTGCCCTGAATGCCTTCATCGATACTACGCAGGAACGGGTGAACGGAACCGTGGATCTCGAACTCTACAAGGGGAGCGTGCGTATCATGGGAAGAGGATCAAAAGACGCGCTCTATTCCGACGACCTGGTCTCTTTTGACAGTAAATCCATCGACCAGTGCCATGCAATCGGAGTCTCCCACTATTACGGAATCCAGGCGCGCCTCCTCCAGCAGAAGAAGAGCAGGAAAAAATAGGTTATACAATTTTCTTTCCGGCAGTTGGTCCCGGCATACATTCGAAGACTTCGGTAATTTTCAAGATCAGGAGGGATTTTGCCGGAAGCCCGGGCTTCTTCTCGTGAACCATCTTCCTCATCTTCTCGTAGTCCTCCCCAGAGGTCTTTATTTCAATCCTGCCTTTAACCTGGCAGCATCGTTTCAGCTCGGAATCATAGAGGTAGATTGCTGCCTGCGGATTCTCTTTTACGTTGGCGAGGGTCTTGTTCATGAAGTTGTCCGCGAGCCAGAGCGTGTCATCGCTCACCATCACGACAAAGGCGATGGGGGTGACATTGGGGACTCCCTTCTTCGATGCCGTTGCTACGGGAAAGAGCTTAATCCTGGAGAAGAGCTCTTTCATCTCACTCGTTAATGCGACCATACAGTTCACCACATCAAACGGACGACGGAATGCCGTTACCCTTTGATAGTGTTTCACAGGTTTTATCCTTTGCGTTTGGCTGACTGCTCCCTGCACAGGACATGCAAGGCAGGGATTCCCCGGAACCATAAGCGGAGATTCCAGCACAGGTATATCTCCTTCTCTGCCACCCGCACCGTCGGATCGAATAGAAACTTATAACAGGACATAATTTTTAAAAATGGATACTATGAGCGCGGGTTTTTTCAGCCGCTTTACCAAACAGAAACCCCATATCGTCGAAAGCCCCCCGCCCCCCTCGATCGTCCATGGCGCCGGGATGCAGATCCCCGAATACAAGAACAAGCCCTATTTTCTCGTAGCGTCCGTAGAGATGGGGAATACGACTACAAAATGTATCCTAACCGGTGTTAACCTTGAGACCGGTATGTCCTATGTGATCAACAAGACCGTGAGCATGTCCCGAGACATACGGCCTCCGAAACCCGGCGAGACAGTGTTCGGGGCCACCCTCGACGGCACCGAAATTACCCGGGAATCGGTAACAGAACTCGTCAAGGCGACTCTCTTAAAAAGCCACAGGGATGCCCACCTCGATATCAACAAGGAACTCGATTTTGTCGTACGCAGCACCGGGGTTGTCGCCGAGATGGAGTCCCCGGACCAGGTCGGGGATTTTGTAATAGCGCTCGCAAACGGCTGCCTTCTTGCCGGTGTCCCGCCTCGGAAGATGACGCCCCCGATGTCCAAGGAGAACCAGCCGCAGAAGCTCCAGCCGTACTCGTTTGCCGACAAGGTTGTCTTCGTGGGAGCTGTGGCCGGTGTAATCCCGCCGGTCGGGTCAACCGGCGTCGAGATGGTTGCAAACGAGATGGAAGGGGAACTCGCAATGGCCGGCATCAAGGAGGGGGCCAAATGGACCCCGGTCGATTTCCGTAACCCATGCCTCTCCATCGATTTCGGTACCACCCTTGACGGGCGTATTACGAGCGACGTGAGCCGTGACGCGGAAAACCCCTTTGCAAAGACCGTCGGGAACTTCTGCGGCCTTGCCGGTGCAATCCCGGATGCGATTGTCAGGGGCACCGGCCTTGTCCACAACCGCACGGGGACCGCACTCGACATCTTCGGGGAACACAGCGTGACCGGCGGGCTCTTCTCAGGCGGCAATAAAAAGGTCATCGAGGACTTTGTGAAGCGCTGCCACAAGCATATCGACATCAGGATCGTTCCCGCAGACCGCGACCGGTTCGGCCGTGTCCCGGTGAATGCAGGAACTGCCATTGAATCCGGGATCGCTATGATCGGATCTGACTGCGGTGTTAACAGCAGCGAGCTTGACGATCTGGTCGCAATCGGGTCCGAAATCTACAGGAACTACAACCTTGCCACACTAAACGAGGTGGTCGATCGGGTCTGTGCGCAGATGGCATTACGCCTCATCGATGTTGCGATCGAACAGAAACTTGTTCCCAGGAATGCTTCGATCGGCTTTACCGGCAGGGCAGCAATATCCGGGCGGAAGCCTGGATACATCCTTGACGGGATTATCGCGCGGAACCTCTTTGATGACCCTGTCGACCATGTTGTCTTTGTCGACGACGGTCTTGCGCGGGGTGCCGCCCTTATGGGCAGGTGCATGAACTCGCTGGGGAAGCCGAAGAATCCAATTGGCGGGGTCCGGGGGGGTCCCTGCATCATGAGCCGAAGGATTAAGATTGGTAAATAACCAACGGATGAAGAGAGCATGGCTGACAACACGAAAGATGAGAAGGCTGGCGAACCTCTTTTTGATGTCCTGATCCCCCCGGGTGTACCACGATCGATTATCAAGGAAGTCATGGAAAAATTCGATGTCGAGCTTGTGGACCGAAGGGAAAGGATAACCTTCGCCAACATGGAGGGCGATGCGCGGGATCTCCTTGCATTCCGCGGGAAGCGGGAGACCGTCGAAAAGGTCGAGAAATACATGATCCAGAGACTGAAAGAGTTTATCGGAGAATAGGGATCTCTCTTTTCATTTGCAGGATTATTTCAGGAGTTTGAATAACAGTGCTTTCTGGGTATGGAGCCGGTTCTCCGCCTCGTCCCAGACAAGGCTCTGGCCGCTTTCCATCACTTCATCTGTGATCTCCTCCCCGCGGTGCGCCGGGAGGCAGTGAAGCACGCGGGCATCGGGGGATGCCAGTTTCATCAGTTCGGAATCAACCGTATAATCCTTAAAAAGCCGCAGGCGCTCGGCGCGCTCTTCCTCATCTCCCATTGAGATCCATGTGTCGGTAACGATGACTTCCGCATCCTTCACCGCTTTTTCAGGTTCCCTGACAAGAGTCACTTTACCGCCCAGATCCCGCGCTTTCTTTACGTAATACTGTGATGGTCCGTAACCTTTCGGGGTCGAGACGATTACCTCCAAACCGGTCAGGACGGTCGAGAGGATAAGGGAATGGCAGACATTGTTGCCATCACCCACCCAGGCAACCCTGAGGTTTTTTGTCGATCCGAAATGCTCTTTCATGGTCATGATATCCGCGAGGAGTTGGCACGGGTGTTCCATGTCGGAAAGGCCGTTGATGACCGGGATCGTAGCATAGTGTGCGAACTCTTCAATTGTACTGTGCTTGAAGGCCCGGATCATAATTGCGGAGACATAGCGTGACGCGGCCCGTGCCGTATCCCGGATCTCCTCGCCTCGCCAGATCTGCATGTCGCGGGCATTCAGGAACAGGGCATGTCCCCCGAGATCGTTCATGCCCACTTCGAACGATATATGGGTCCGGGTCGAAGACTTCTCAAAGATCATGGCAAGGCTTTTGCCGCGGAGAAGTTCGTGGGGAGTCCCTTTTGCCCTCAGGCGTTTTAGTCGTGCAGCTTCCTTACAAATCCCGTCAAGTTCGTTACGGGTTATGTCAAGTATGGAGATGAAATCCTTCTTCATCGCAGCGCCTTCATATGATCGCACCGTTGTGCGAGAAGTTTTTCTGTCCCGATATCCCGGCGGTGCCTGATGTTTCCGGTCACAGATGCGGCAGCGGTTTCTGCAATTTTTTCGGCTTCTGCAAGTGTCTCGCCGGCACCGACAAATGCAAGCGTCCTCGAGGTCAGGGTGAACAGCCTGCCCTCCCGCTCTTCCACGTTTGCATAATAGAGGGTGGCTGCCCCTGTATCCCGGACGGTGAGCGGATCACCGGCTTTCGGGGCATCAGGATACCCCTCCGGGACGATATATTTGCAGACCGAGGCATCATGGGAGAACTGAACACAAGCGGAATGGAGCGATCCTCCCGTTATACCAGTGATTATATCGGCGAAATCGGATGTGAGCAGCGTGAGTACATTCATGGCTTCCGGATCCCCGAACCTTGCATTGAACTCAATGACCTTAGGGCCTTCTGCGGTGTTCATGAACTGGCCGTAGAGGATGCCTTTGTAGGGATGCCCGTCCGTTTTCATGACGCCGATAACAGACTTCATGATGGCAAGGGCTTTCTGGTATTCGGCCCCGGTGACAAACGGGAGCATATGGTCTGGCATCGAATAGGAACCCATCCCGCCGGTATTGGGGCCGGAATCCCCCTCGAATGCCCGCTTGTGGTCCTGCACGAGTGGCATTGCTATCAGGTCGTTTCCATCCGTAAATGCCTGGAGGGTGAATTCCTCCCCGATCAGCCGCTCTTCCAGGACGACCCTGCCTCCCTGCTGCCGGATGTATGCGATCGCGCCTTCCCTGTCGACATGCTCGCCCATGATCCGGACGCCTTTGCCACCAGTCAGCCCGATCGGCTTGATCGCGAGATCACCGCCGTAGTCGTCCATGAACAAGATCGCATCATCTGCGGAATTGCAGACCCTGTACCTCGGGCAGCCGGCAAGCCGGTGCCGGGCCATCATCTCCCGGCAGAATCCTTTGTCGGTCTCAAGCCGGGCAGCTGCGCGGGATGGACCGACACAGGGGATTTCAGCCTCTTCAAGTGCATCAACAATGCCGGCCTCGAGCGGGGCTTCCGGCCCAATGACGGCGAAATCGGATCCGGCCCGTTTCGCAAAGTCAAGCACCCGCGGCACGTCCGTCTCCCTCTGAAGCAGGGTTTTCTCAGCGAGACGGGAAATGCCCGGGTTCCGTATTGCCATGACTGAATGGATCGTCACGTCACCGCTGCGGGAGAGGGCAGTTGCGATCGCATGCTCGCGTCCGCCGCCGCCCACAACGAGGACCTTCATACCCATACCTCTCATCCCGCCTTGAAATTCTTATCCTTTTATAAGTTCGCTGATCCTCACAAGGGCGATGAGTCGGATGCCTTTTTTGCGGAGCGTCTCTTCAGCACCCTGTTCCCGGTCGACAACTGTCATGACGCAGTCAACTATAGCTCCCGATGCACGCAGGGCTTCTATACCGTAAATTGCGGAACCTCCGGATGTTGTCACGTCCTCGATCAGCAGCACCTTTTTTCCGGATACTTCCCCGATCACGGGGTTCTTCTTCCCGTGATCTTTCGTTGTACTCCGGATTATTGCATACGGTCTCTTCGCTTCCAGTGCCACGGCGACGGCAAGCGGGACACCTCCGACCGCAACTCCTGCAATGACCTCAAAGGGATACGCGCCTGCAACCTCTTTCGCGATAAGGGAGAGGAGGCCCGGGTCTGTGACAGCAGTCTTGATATCGATGTAGTAATTGCTTGTCGCCCCTGATGCGAGCGTGAATGACCCGAACTCAATTGCGCGGTGGGAGATGAGTTCTCCTGCCAGGCGGCTTACCATGGTACGTCTTTCACCCCGGAATAGTATCCGATAATGTTGACCAGCCGGTGAAGGAGCGGGGTTATGATTAAGATAATAATGAAGACCGGGAGTGTCAGGTTGGCAAGAAGCCAGTCTGGTGCGACCATCAGTGTCAGCAGAAGAGCCCCGGCGGCAAAGTCGTACTGATCGGCGATGAACCAGCTCTCCCCCCGTTCCATGCCGAGGCGGCGCTTGAAGAAACTCTTTACCAGATCGCCCAGCAGGGCGCCGACGGAGAGAGCCGTTACGGACACGATCGTATGGACGGGCAGCATTGTCAGGCTATAGGCAGAGGAACAGTAAATCTGGACAAAACCGATAGCGATGCCGGCGAAGATCCCGATGAAAAGGCCGCGGTATGTCTTCCCGTTACCAAGGATTCTCCTGCCGTCCGAAAATGATCGGCCTAGATCGACCGGCAAACCCCCGCCAAACAGCGCGGCGATCGGGTTGGGAAGGTACGCGGGCAGCATGATCCAGACTGCAGAAACCAATGCTATTATGAATGCCTCAATACTAATAATGTAGCACTCCAATACCTCTAATAAACAACAGCGACCAACATTAAGGTTACTAAAAAATAAGTCCTGTCAAAGAGGGGGGACACGGATGCTGATTAAAAAAACAAAGAGCCTCTGCCCTGTCTGCAATGCCGTCATTTCAGCCGATATCGTTGAAGAGGAGGGGAAGATATGGCTGGTGCGCAGCTGCAGCGAGCACGGTGCGTTCCGTAATATCTACTGGGCCGATCCCCCGATGTATCACCGTTTCGATAAGTACGATGTGATCGGCAGCGGGATCGAGAACCCGCAGGCCGTCGGTTCTCCCGAGACATGCCCGGCCGCCTGCGGCCTCTGCAGCAACCACCATTCCCAGACGCTGCTTGCCAATATCGACCTTACAAACCGGTGCAACCTGGACTGCGATTTCTGTTTTGCGAATGCACGGGCCTGTGGTTTCATCTATGAGCCCGGCTTTGATGAGATTGTTGGTATGCTTGAACTGCTGCGCTCCGAAAAGCCCGTCCCCACCCCGGCGGTCCAGTTCTCCGGAGGGGAGCCGACAATGCGGGACGATCTGGTCGAGCTCATAAAAAAGGCGAAGGAGATGGGGTTCAACCAGGTTCAGATCGCAACGAACGGGATCATTATTGCAAAGGATCCTGCTTATACCCGGAAGCTCAAGGAGGCCGGCCTCAGTACGGTATACCTGCATTTCGATGGTGTCTCTCCCGCAACCAACCCTTTCCTGAAAAAGCACAGGAAGGCAATCGAAAATTTAAAAAGCGTCGGGCTCGGCTGCGTTCTTGTCCCGACCGTGATACGGGGGCGCAACGACCATGAGCTCGGTGCCATCATCAGGTTCGCCGCTGACAATATCGCGACCGTGCGGGGAGTGAATTTCCAGCCGCTGGCATTTACCGGTGCCGCATCCGATGATGATATCAAAAAATCCCGGATCACCATCCCCGAAGTGCTGAGCGGCATCGAAGCCCAGACGGATGGCACAATCAGGAAGGACGATTTCTACCCGGTCCCCTGCGTCCTGCCCTTCTCTGACCTAGTCGAAGCCTACACGGGCAGGCCCCAGGTCCGGTTCACCGCGCACCAGCACTGCGGTGCCGCGACGTATGTATTTGTCACGGATGATGGGATTGTCCCGATCAACCGCATGGTCGATGTCGAAAGTTTCTTCGAATCCATTGACAGGATGGCGGAAAAGCTCAGAAAAGGCGGTTCCATCAACAAATATACAGCCCTTATCGAAGGGGTGGGTAACCTGCACGAGTCGGTCAGGAAAGGGGAGAAGGGCAACACTACCGAGTTCTGGAAGCTGCTGGGAAAGACCCTGGTCGGGCAGAACTTCGAAGCGCTCCGAAGCTTCCACTGGAACGCGCTCTTCATAGGCACCATGCATTTCATGGACCGGTACAACTATGACCTTGCCCGGGTCCAGCGCTGCTGCATCCATTACGCCACTCCTGACGGGAAACTCATCCCATTCTGCACGTACAACAGCGGCCCTGTTTACCGTGAAAAGACCTGGAAAAAATTTGCAAAGGCGCCGGAATAACTCTTATATTCAGGGAAACGGCAGCACGATTGCCGTGCCGTGCAGCATCGCTATCTTTGCAATCGCGAGATCCTGGATTGCCAGCCCCGTAGAATCGAAGACCGTGATCTCATCAGGTCGTTTCCGCCCCTTCTTCCCGATAACAACTTCCCCCAATGTGCCTGTAATATCCGCTTCCCTGAATAATCCTTTCCTGACTGGAACGTTAATCTCTCCGGAATGGACGGCCTGTGCCGGGTCATCCACGAAGACCGAGGCACGGGACAGGATGGCCGGATCAAGCTCCTCCTTTACCGGGGCATCTGC
>Ga0233423_10000846_pt1 | contig 15549 bp, 11 predicted proteins | sample Watercolumn_Mata_FD_180713 | JGI IMG/M metagenome (GOLD analysis project Ga0233423, IMG submission 180713) | Freshwater microbial communities from Lake Matano, South Sulawesi, Indonesia - Watercolumn_Matano_2014_112_MG | ecosystem: Environmental > Aquatic > Freshwater > Lake | place: Indonesia...
TTTCCTTGATCTGGTTGACAGGTTAATCCTGGAAATCAATAATCGGAATGATAATCTGGCACCAACAAAAAGAGTTAAAGTGAAAAACTAATCATTAATATCATGAATGAACAGGAGAAATCTACTATTGTAAAGAAGATAAATAATGCTCTTGACAGAATCAGACCTTATCTTGAAGCTGATGGAGGTGATATAAGCCTGACAGAAGTTACAGAAGACCTGGTAGTGAAAGTAAAATTACATGGAGCATGCGAGGGTTGTCCTTTCAGCTACCAAACCCTGAAGTCGGGTGTGGAACAGGCACTGAGGAAGGAAGTACCGGAAATAAAGGAACTGGTTGCAGTTGACTGATAGCCAGGCCATATGTATTTCCCCACCTGATGGCCGATAGATTTCTCTTGCTCCCCGGTAAAATGGTGGTGACGTAAAATTACCCTAACTCATCCTCAATAAATAATATGTAGGGGAAAATGCAGTTAATGTATTATGCCAGTGAGGAAAAATATAATATATATAACTGTTTTTCTGCTGGGGAGCCTTTTGACAGGTTGTACTACCGAAAAGAATACCCTGATCACCCGTTCGTACCATAACCTTACTGCCCGGTATAACATTTTCTTTAACGGTTTTGAAAGCTTTGAAAAAGGGGTAGACAAGGCTTATGAACAATTTGAAGATGATTATACCCGGATGCTCCCGGTTTTTATACGGGGTAGTGAGAACGTTGCACAGAATATCAGTCCGGATATGGACCGGGCAATAAAGAAGGCCACCAAAGTCATCACCCTGCATTCCATAAAAGTCAAACCTGAATTTAAAAATGGTCCTCAAACAGAAAAACAAAAAGAATTGTATGCAAGGAATGAATACAATATCTATGTAGATAATAATTACCTGATGATGGCAAAAGCATACTTGTATAAGCATGATTTTGAGCTTGCTGAGGAAACATTTAAGTTCATTCTTACCGAATATTTCTATGAAGGAATAATTCCTGAAACCCAGATCTGGCTGGCAAGATTATTCAATGAAAAAAAGGAATACAGGGAAGCTGAGGGTTTACTGAACAGTCTCTCGGTTTTAGAGGATCTGCCTAAGAAAACGAGGGCAGACTTTTATGCCACTCAGGCAGATTATTTTATGAAACAGGAGAAATACCAAAGTGCTATTGAACCGTTAACAAAAGCCTTGGAATATGTGAGTGATAAAAGAGACAGGGTTAGGTTTGCTTTCATTCTTGGACAGCTTCACCAGGCAGTCGGATCACCTGAAAAGGCATATTCCTATTATGAAAAAGTGATAAAAATGAACCCACCCTATAAAATGAGTTTTACAGCCAGGGTGAACAGAGCAAGTGTTTATGATCCGGAATCAGGTACACTCAGGGAGATTACCTCGGAACTAATGAAAATGCTTAAAGAGGAGAAAAACAGGGAATACAGGGACCAGATATATTTTGCATTGGCAAATATCTATTTCAGGGAAAAGGATATAGATGAAGCTATTAATTATTACAAACTGTCTTCAGAATCAAGTATCAGCAATGTTCAGCAGAAGACCACAACCTGCTTAAAGCTTGCTGATATCTACTATAACATGCAGAAATATCAGCTGGCAGCAGCGTATTATGATAGTGCAACGGCAAACCTTACTGCAGAATACCCTGGTTACCAGGACATAATGGTAAAATCCAAAAGCCTGTCTGGACTTGTGGAAAACCTGAAAGTCATCCAGTTTGAGGACAGTGTTCAGCGACTTGCCGCAATGGATGAAGATGACAGGTTGGCTGTTATAGATACCATTATAGCCCGACTTAGAGAAGAGGAACGACTGGCAAAGGAAAGAGAAAGGGACCAGATGAGTGATCAGCAATTTAACAGGATGCAGCTAACAGAAAGTAACAGACCAGGAGGCTTTGGACAAACCTCACAGGGTGGGAAATGGTACTTTTACAACCAGGCAGCAAAAAGTTTCGGACAACCTGAATTCAGAATGAAATGGGGAAACCGGAAACTTGAAGATAACTGGCGTCGTTCCAATAAAACCGAATTATCTTTTGGCGACCTTAAGGCAGCAGGTGAGGACAGCCTTATCAATGAAGTTGCGGAAAAGAAAATCCTGGATAATAAATCAAGAGAATTTTACCTTCAGGATATTCCCATGAATGATTCCATGATGGAACTTTCAGACCAGAAATTGATGAAAGCCATGTATAATGCAGGATTGATTTATAAAAGCGAACTTAAGGATATTAATAAGTCCAATGAACAATTTGAGCAACTGCTTGAGGATTATCCTGGAAATGATTACACCCTGTCGTCATACTATAATTTGCATCTCAATTATGGGTTACAGGACAATCAACAATTATCCCAGTTCTATAAGGACGCCATAATCCGTGAATTTCCTGAAAGCCAGATAGCACTACTGATGACAAATCCAGGTTATGTCAAAGAACTGGAAGCTAAGGAATATGAAGAAATTCACTTCTATGAAACAGTGTATGAGAATTATAAAAATGGTCTTTACCCTGAGGTTATAGCAGGAGTTGATACTGCACTTAACAGGTACAGTAAAAGTCCTTTGATTCCGAAATATAAATATCTGAAAGTGATGTCTATAGGAGCCACAAGTGATCTGTTGACATTCACTATTGCACTGGACACCCTATCTAAAACCTATCCGGATGATGAGATCGGGAAAAATGCAAAAACAATTCTTGCGTTTATTAAAGAGTATGATCCGGAAGTGAAGAAAGAAACAGAAAAAATTGAAGCAGAGGTAATCTATAATTATGATTCAACAGCTGTTCATCTGTTTGGAATGATAGTACCCAGGTTAATAGATATTAACCAGCTGAAATTTGAGATCATTAATTTCAATCTGGATTTCTATCCTCAAACTCCCTTGGATGTGGTGAATGAACCTGTGAACAAAACAGACCAGATGATTTTGGTGAAATCATTTGCGAATATAGACAGCGCCTGGAATTATCACCAGCAGATAGGCCTTTACCCGGATGTTAATGAATTAATTGGAGGTGCTGATATTCAATGGTTTATAATATCTGATGCAAATGCTAATACACTTATTAAGGATAAGATAAGTAGTAAGTACATTCTCTTTTTTGAAAAATATTACAGGAAGGAATGAATGAAACAGTTGTACCTTTTATGGGTTGATGATGAGATAGACCTTTTAAAACCACACATCTTGTTTCTACAGGAAAAAGGGTACAGGGTTGAAACTGCAACCAATGGGGAGGATGCAATTAAACTGGTCTTATCGAACACCTTTGATCTGATATTCCTTGATGAGAACATGCCGGGGATCAGCGGATTAGAGACTTTGTCCAGAATCAAAGCACTCAATCCAGGATTACCAGTAGTTATGATCACCAAGAGTGAAGAGGAAGATATAATGGATGAAGCGATTGCAGGAAGAATCGATGATTATCTCATTAAACCTGTCAATCCAAAACAGATATTGCTTTCCATAAAAAAGAATATAGACATGAAAAGACTGGTAACGGAAAAAACAACTTCTGCTTACCAGGCTGAGTTTACTAAGATTGGTTTTTTAATTAATACTGCGTATAGTTATGATGATTGGGTAGATATTTATAAAAAACTGACATACTGGGAGCTTGAACTTGAGGGAAGTGAAGCAGAGGGGATGGAAGAAATAATAAAAATGCAACAAGCCGAAGCGAACTTCGGATTTGCCAGATTTATTAAATCAAATTACTTCTCATGGTTTGACAGGGACGATAAGGACAAACCACTTCTTTCCCCTAATCTTATTAAACAAAAAATCATCCCCTTGCTTGAGGAAGGTGAGAAAATCTGCCTGTTGCTGATTGATAATCTGAGATTAGACCAATGGAGAACCATTTACCCTATCATTGAAGAATACTTCAGGATTGAATCAGAGGATTTATATTGCTGCATCCTGCCTACGGCTACACAGTATGCAAGGAATGCGATTTTTGCAGGTCTCATGCCAATGGAGATTGAAGATATCCTGCCTGAGCTGTGGATCCGGGAGGATGAGGAAGGGGGTAAAAATCTGGCAGAAGAAGAATTACTGAGAAAACATCTCCAGCGGATTGGATGCAATTTCAGGTTCTCTTATACCAAGGTCAATAATTCGCGTGATGCAAAAAGACTTCTTGATAGCAGAGCCGATCTGAATAATTATGATCTCAATGTAATCATCTTTAATTTTGTTGATATGCTTTCTCATGCAAGGACAGAGATAGCTATGATTAAAGAGCTTGCCAATGATGAACCTGCATACCGGTCGCTCACAAAATCCTGGTTTCAGCATTCTCATCTGAGGGATTTTCTCAAGGAATTGTCTGCCATGAAGCACAAGCTGGTAGTGACCACCGATCATGGTTCCATAAGGGTAAGTAATCCGGTTAAAGTTGTCGGTGATAAAAAAACTTCCTCCAACCTGCGGTACAAACAAGGTAAAAACCTGAATTATAATCCATCAGATGTATTTGAAGTCCGGAAACCTTCAGAAATACACCTGCCCAAATCACACATCAGCTCTACCTATATTTTTAGTTCAAACTATGATTTTTTTGTATATCCCAATAACTATAACCAGTTTGTGAATCATTACAGGTATACTTTTCAACACGGGGGAATCTCGATGGAGGAAATGCTGGTGCCTGTTACCGTCCTGATTCCACAAAGCTGAAAAAGCTTAAAAGATGGATGAAATTCATATAAAACATCCGGACGAAATACCCGCGGCTGCCGCCAGATTACTTAAAATATTCAGGGATAGCAAGGTGTTTGCATTTTATGGAGAGATGGGAGTTGGAAAAACAACTTTCATCAAGGCATTGTGCAACACTCTGAAAGTGAAAGATCTGGTCAGCTCTCCATCTTTCGGTCTTTTATATGAATACAGGAGGGAAGATGACCAGACAGTTTATCATATTGATTTTTACAGGATTGAAAAAACAGAAGAGATCCTCGACCTTGGTTATGAGGATTATTTTTTCAGCGGAAATTATTGTTTCATTGAGTGGCCTGAAATGGCTAAGGAATTATTACCGGGAGATGCAATAAGTCTGCAAATAAAGGTTAATGACGATAACTCGAGGACGATCACCCGAGTAGGATAACCTTATGAACAGAGAATTATTTGACTTAGAGTTGTATTTATCTTAATTTCGCTCAGCAGTTTAAAGAAATAACCAATGGGCAATACCGGTTCATCAGAAATGCGTTTTTCCCTGGGCAAGGAACATTTTTTACCGCAGGAGGAGATGCTTGAGGTAGAAAAGAAAAAGAAAAGGCTGGTCATTGGCATACCTAAGGAAAACCATAAGCTGGAAAGCAGGGTGGCACTTACACCTGAAGCAGTAGATAAACTTATTGGAGACGGCCATGAAGTTATTCTTGAATCGAAGGCCGGGCAGGCAGCCAAATACCTGGATACTGACTACAGCGAAATGGGGGGAATGATCGTTGATCAGAAACAGGAAGTTTATAAATCGGATATTATCCTGAAGATAGCTCCCCTGACACTAAAAGAAATTGACCTGATGAATGACCAGCAGGTTATAATGTCTACCCTGCATTTTAACTCTCAAACAGAAGAGTTCATCCGCAGGCTCATGAGTAAAAAAATTACTGCTATTGCTTTTGAGAATATCAAGGATGAACATAACTGCTATCCGGTTGTTCGTTCCATGAGTACCATAGCAGGAACTACTTCGGTGCTTATTGCCGCCGAATATATGAGCAACATGAGGGAAGGGAAAGGAGTTATGCTTGGAGGAATCCCGGGAATTACCCCTGCTGAAGTTGTTATATTAGGGGCAGGAACAGCAGCTGAATCAGCTGCAAGAGCTGCCATGGGACTGGGAGCACAGGTCAAGATTTTCGATAATTCGGTACACCGACTGAGGCGAATATCCAATAATATTGGCCATCCCCTGTATACCTCTGTCTTTCACCCCCAGGTACTTGAAAAAACATTAAAGTCAGCAGATGTAGTCATAGGGGCTATGTACCTGGCAGGGAATGGTCCCAGGTATGTTGTAACCGAGGAAATGGTCAAAGGGATGAAAAAGGGTGCTGTGATAGTAGATATAAGCATTGACCAGGGTGGATGTATCGAAACATCAAAATGCATGACCCAGGTCAATCCGGTATTTGAGAAATACGGAGTTATCCATTATTGTGTTCCAAACATACCCTCCCGTGTTGCACGAACAGCTTCTATCGCTATCAGTAATGTCATCACCCCGCTACTGTTCAGCATGGCTGAAGCAGGCAGTTTTGAACAATTTCTGAAAAAAGACTGGGGCGTAAGGAATGGGGTCTATATTTTTAATGGCATTCTGACAAACAAATCCATTGGGGATCATTTCGGGATATCCTCAAAAGATATAGACCTGCTGATGGCGGCGTTTTAAAGTGAATAGTGAGTAGTGGGCAGTGAGCAGGGAACAGGCTATCAGGCTGAAGACTTTCAGGCTGTCAGGAAGAACCTGGTTTTCCACTGCTGGTTTGGGATTCAACCCCAAACCAGCAGTGGGTTATATAGACTGGATGGCGCGCCCAACTTTCCTTGTACCTTGAACCTGAATCAGTTCCTTTCAATCACTTATAAAATAATGAAGAAACGAGAAATAATCCTTGTCTATTGCTTCCTTATCCTGGCAGGTTGTGAGAAGACAGGTAATGATATAAAGTATGAAGGAGAAGCGGTGTTGACTTCAGAAAGAATAAAGTCAGGAGATATTTATCTTGTTTATGGTTTTTCATTTGAGAAGGGTGAAAACATTGCGTTTACTTTCACAACAACACCGGTACCCGATATTCTTGTCACAAATATTACAGATGTAGAGAACAAAATAACTGGTGCGGTTCTGAGCAGTCCTGCAAATGAAGAGGCATTTTGTCTGAAAGGGTCATTTTCAACATCAGCAGATGCAGAATCTTTTTACAATTCCTATAATGAGGTGACTGATTCAATATTCCACCCGCTGACAGAAGAAATTCACAAGGACCAGGTATGGACAATTCAAACAAGCAAAAAGACGTTTGCAAAAATCCTCATTGGGGAAACAACAATAAAAACCAGCCCTGTATCTGAATATATTGAAATAAAGATCAGGTATAAATACCAGCCTGACGGGAGCAGATCGTTTACCGGCAAGTAAAGCTTCCTGTCGCGAAACTAAAAGGCGGCCCTTACCTGCACTCCTCCCGCATGAATGACTTTACCGCTGGCCGAGGCCCTGCCTGAATACTCAATGTTCAGTTCAATTCCGCCTGAAAGGTTCTTCTGTAATAACAGCGACCAGACAGCATTCCGGCCTGCCTGCATTCCCTGGAGCATCTCATAGGACAAAGGAGTGTCAGACTCAGCTGTATAGTCAATATGGATATAATCTGCCTTACAGCTAAGGTTACACTTATCAGCGATCCCAAACCTGAACTCAGCGCCAAAGGTGTTTTCCAATGCTTTTTCCGTATCGGGAAGATTCTTTCTTTCTGCAATCAGATAATTGAGCACAAACCGGCTCCGGATGCCGGGCTGGTATTGTACCCGGATATCATTGGACCGGAAACGAATGTCATAGTCTTTAGTTGGGAAAAATTCTGAGGTAAATATTTTTGTACCAGCGTCAGACTGATTAATAAAAGTAATTTCAGCAGTAACAGAATAACGAACACGCAAGCCATTGGATGAATTATTCCTTGTATCAAATCCATTTGCAAGCAATAACCTGTTCCTGTTTTGAAGGTACAGGTAATCCACGGAGAAGCTCTTCCCAGTCCGGTTGAAAGAAAGGTTGTTCCTGAGGGAAGTAGTGATCGTGACAAGCTCAGGATTGTTTAAATCAGCATAAAAAGGATTTGCATTCATCAGGAAATCATGGGCTATGCTTTTCCTGTCAAGCCTGTAAGCAAACTGATCGGAAAACCTGGACAAGATCTGTGTAAATCCATTCCTGTCTCCCAACAGCCGTGACAGATCAAGATTAAGGGTGTGGTTGAACTGGCTTGTATATACTTTAATATAGTCATCTGTCGGGATAAAAATCCGTATATAGCTGGAAAGGTCCTTGAATCGTGAAATTTCAAATTCATCCAGCTCTTTGACCTGGTTATGGTTATAGTCGGTCCAGGTGTAGATTCCCTGGCCGGGAGCAACTTCAAGATACGCATATTCCTTCCTGGACTCCAGTCCTGATCCGATTTCATAAAAAGTTGAAGCATTGCATGTATTTTTAAGAAGCTGCATGGAGTGTTCAAGTCTGGTCACGAGTGTATTTTCCGGTTTATCCCTGCCTGCAATGTCACTGGTGAATTCAAGATGACGGTACGTAAAAACTGTTTTCAGAAGGTTTCCGGGAAGAGACAGTATATTTAGGGATGCTTTCACATCGTCTGAACGACTTGCAAGATCCATCCTGTTGTTTAAAGGCAGATAATCCTGTCTGTGTTTAAAGGACAGCCGGTACTCATTTTTTGAAGAATCCCCGTTCATTATAAATGCTTCATATTCGTTAAACCTGAAATTATTACCAAGCAGGCTATCATTACCTGTAAGCCACCAGGCATTATTTTCAGCAGCTTCACCCATGCCCAATACCATTTTATTTCTGATTTTCCTGGAAAGTGTCAGATTATGTCTTAAGAAATTTGTGGTGTTCAACAGATCGGATGATTGCATAAAACTTCCGTCAAGAATAAGAGTAAATCCAGCCAAGGTCAACATACCTTTGAGTTTGTTTCTTGAAGCATCATAAACTGAACCCCGGCTGAGGAGATCACAGGTATAACTGAGATCAGCCTGATCTTTCCTGAAAATATCTGCATGAAGGGAAAGCATATGTTCACCTGTATTGCTGTTATCACCTGAAAGGTTCCAGTCACGTTCAAACTCAACAGGACGGAATCTATCAACAGCATCAAAGTTTTTATTAATGAACTGGTACACAGCGCCGGCATGTAACCTGAATCGAGTTGTGTCCCTGCTTAAGAATAACTGGTCTATTCCTGTTTTTGCAGCATAACCAATATTGTCATTTGCATCAGCTGCAGAAAAAGTATTCAAGTCGTTGTTACTGACAGCAAGTTCATAGAAAAACCGTGTGTTCCTGGCCACAGTCTGCTCACCACCTGCGGTAATTAGTTGCTTCTTTTTCGGAGTAATAAGCAGTACTACAGGCTCATAGCTCCCCTGGGGTGTACCGCTAACAGGAGCTAACCACCTGTAAACCTTTCCATTAGCTGCGGATCTTACAGGTTCGTAATTGCCATTTCCGGTTCCGACGAAACTGAATCCTAACCTGAAAAAGGCACTGTCAGGATTTGTAGAATAAATGTAAACCGGACTGAAAAACAGCCCGTTGACAGTGCTGTCAGTCTTCCTATACAGGATCTCTGAATCTCTGAAACTGATGCTGTCAACTCTAAGGACCATAGCTTCTTCTATTCTATCTCCTACCGAAGCCAGCATTTCCTTTTCCTGCTCATTAAGGTCCTGCTGAAGGGTTTGATTCCTGTCGTCGCTTTCGGAATAAATATTTAGAAAATGTTTGCCTCTGCCTGAAGTAAACTCATTACTGTTATATACAAGGAACCTGGCATAGCTTCTTTCAGAGTACTCGAATTCAACGATGATCCTTTTATTTTTTGTAATAAGCTGATTGGGTGTAAAGGAGATCTCAGCGGTATTATAATCAATGACATAATCGTTCTCAAGGCCGCGCTTCATCAGTACGCCGTCAATGTACACCCTTTCCGAGCCGGCGAGAACAATTATAAATTGTTCGTTTTCTCCGCCCCTGAGCTTATAGGGACCCTGGGTGCTCTCTATGCCCATAAACTGGTTTCTGCTGAACTTGCCTTTTGCCACTGCACCTGTTATAGTTGTCTTCAGCTTTACATTATTCTTATCGGGCAGCACATCGCCTGTAAAAGTCGCCCCTTTACCTTTTCTGGAGAATTTCATAAAAGTGCCGGGAGAGCCTGACTGATCAAAATCACCAGCAGTTAATGTCATTTTTTCATTGTACAGGGTGATGTACACTTTGTCAAATTCATGAATTTGTTGTGAATATCCATCAGGTTGGATGGGTATGTTGTTATCCGAAATAGCAGCAACCAGGTTAAGGTCCTCAGTCAATTTTCCACTTAACTGAAGGTTCAGGTTCGAATTGACAACAACATCCTGGTTATTTCCAAAGACTATTCCTCTCGACAGGCTGCCCCTTTTGTTCAGGTCACTCTGGCTGTAAAAACCTTCAAATCTCAGGTCATCCCCAGTCAGTCTGAAAGGATCAGCCGTCTGCCTGTTTTTCTGCATAACCTGTGCCGGTTTTCTATGGGAATATTCATCAGTAAGTTTAATGGGGAAAATCCGGTAGGTAACGGTCAGCGTCCTGTTTTGAAGAACGGGGGCTATCCTGATATATGCGTGACCGTAATCGACCCGGTAGAGACTATCGGATATCAGGGATCCTTTTTCATCAAGTATGCAGAATGTCCCCGGAACGATGCTAAGGGTATCAAGTGGTAATGAGTCAACAGGAGAGATTATTGTCCTTACCCTGAAATTTGACAAATCCTGGCAGTGAATATGCGAAAAGCAGGCAAAGATAAAAAGTATGGTTAATCCTTTCTTCATATCCTGCCTAAATTAACAGTATTCAGATGAAAAAATTGTATGATCAGTAAGCGATAAACCCTCTCCAGGATGCTTACGATCAAAAGGAGGGTACTGTTAACCTGCCTGAAATTAGCCAATGTTTACCGGATTTTTGTTTTGCCTGATCAATAATAAATTAAATAAGCACATCTGTCAACTAATAAATTTATTCCATAACCTTGTTAAACTTCAAGGATTCTTATAATTTGGTTAATGGAAACGTAAAATTTTATTTACGCTGTATGTTTTTAATTATGAGATATATACATTCCTCCCCGAAACCTCAGGGAGGAATGTATATATTTGGCTCCTGATACAATGATCTTTAATAGCACACACTTTAATTGAATATTATTCTCATATGGAAAACATTTTGATAATCGGGGCGGCAGGACAGATAGGTTCAGAGCTGACCCTTGAACTCAGAAAGATCTATGGCAGCGACCAGGTTTATGCTACAGACGTTAAGGATGCTTCACCGGAAATCAAGAACGGAGGTCCGTTTCAGTTGCTTGATGTTATGGATGACAAACGACTGATTCATTTCGTTATACGCCATAAGATAACCCAGATTTATCATCTTGCGGCAGTGTTATCAGGTAATGCAGAGAAACTTCCACTCCAGGCCTGGCATATCAATATGGAAAGTCTGATGAATATCCTTGAGGTAGCCCGCATGGTGGAAGAGGTAAAAAAAGTATTCTGGCCAAGCTCTATTGCTGTATTTGGTGCAACCACACCACGCGATAATACTCCACAGCTGACCATTATGGAACCTTCGACAGTGTATGGAGTAAGTAAGCTTGCCGGGGAAAGATGGTGTGAGTACTATTTCAGGAAATATGGTGTGGATATCCGGAGCCTCAGGTATCCCGGACTGATCAGCTATAAAACCGAAGCAGGGGGTGGGACTACCGATTATGCAGTGGAAATCTATTACGAGGCTGTAAGGAAAGGGAAATATACCTGTTTCCTGAAAGAAGACACGAAGCTGCCCCTGCTCTTTATGCCAGATGCAATAAAAGCCACCATTGCACTTATGGAAGAAGAAAGGAATAAGTTAAGCATACATTGCGGATATAATATTGGAGGGATAAGTGTTACTCCCCGGGAAATATCCCAGGAAATAAAGAAACATATTCCGACGTTTGGGGTCGAATATAAACCTGATTTCCGGCAGGCTATTGCCGAATCCTGGCCTGCCAGCATTGATGACAGTATTTCAACACAGGACTGGGGATGGAAGATAAGCTATAACCTTTCCCAGATCACGGAGATCATGCTTGAGGAGATCATGAAGAAACTGAACATGGGACTCCTGAAAAAATAAGTCAATAACCAGCCAGAATTACTTTTTCTTTCCGGTGTCTTTGAGAATTGCTTCGGCCTTTAGCCAGTCATCTTCAGCAGTGCCATATTCACCTCTCGCTATTCTTTCGTGGTATAACTCCTCAGCTTTCCTGCGGATATCCTCCTCAGTGGGCCTGGTTTTACGGGTGACAGCTTTTCTTGTCACAGGGTTCTTTGCGGAAGCAGCTGGTGTCCTGGTTTTTTTGGTGGTTGTTTTCTTTGTTGCCATTGTTATTGAAACGGTATTATTGCTAAAATATGGCGCAAAAGTAATTATTTTGATTTATTCTCTAAGCAGCTATCAGAATTCTGTTGATTCCTGGTTCCAGGAAATTGGCTGTTAATTTGTTTTGATATATTTTAAGAGGTAATCCAGGGAGAAGTTATTATGATCACTGTAGAATTCAAGTCCCTCGATGAATTCCATTTTTCTTGCATCGATTTCTTCAGCTGGATCTATCTCATAGATGTCATAAATATTGTCAATATAAAGATATGCTGACTTACAGATATCGAGAGGTGTGATAATATCACCTTCAGACAGATTAAGTTTTTGCAGGATACGCTTGTCCAGGTAGTTGTTATAATCGTTTTTCATGGTGAATCCTTCCTTGATAGTCAGGGGATCATCACAACTACTGATTTTGTAATGAATGCAGCCGGTGCAGATGGAATCAAGTCCGATCACTATTTTCATAGATATTCCAGGGGCATCCCGGAGGCTATTTGCAACACTGTGATAGGAATGGTTATACAAGGTATTAGCCTCTATCCTGTTACCAGATCTCAGGTCACGGATAATGTCAAAAAAATGATGGATCCTCATGAATATCCTGGCATCTTCAGACATTTCTGACATGGCAGCAATTTTTTTGAAAATATTGAACCTGTTGCAACTATTCCTGTAATTTCAATGAAAACCCTTCTTTTCATACTGTACATTTCCCAGTCTTCGCAGGGAGGAGATATAAATAAAGATACATAATATTTATTAACTTGACACAATTGATTTTATCCGCTGGTCGGGTAACAGGTAGTACTCATATAATAACTGTTGAACTATGTACGGGAAAATTAAAACACATCTTGAAAGCGAGTTGCAATCCATCAGGGATGCAGGTCTGTATAAGACAGAAAGGGTCATCACCTCTGCACAGGGGGCAGAAATAACTGTCAGCACAGGACAGCAGGTTCTTAATTTCTGTGCAAACAATTACCTGGGTTTGTCGAACCATCCGGAGCTGATAAAAGCTGCAAGGGAAGCCATGGACACGCATGGCTATGGCATGTCTTCCGTACGGTTCATCTGCGGAACACAGGATCTTCATAAAAAGCTTGAACGTAAGATTGCTGATTTCTTTGGTACCGAAGATACTATCCTTTATGCTGCCTGTTTTGATGCAAACGGAGGTGTCTTTGAACCACTTTTTTCCGAGGAAGATGCAATCATCTCCGACTCCCTGAACCATGCTTCAATAATAGACGGTGTAAGGCTTTGCAAAGCGCAGCGATACAGGTACAGGAATGCAGATATGCAGGATCTGGAGGAGCAGCTAAAGGTCGCAGAGGCACAAAGGTTCAGGCTAATAGTCACCGACGGGGTTTTTTCCATGGATGGCAATGTGGCGCCCCTGGACAGGATCGCTGCACTTGCAGAGCAATATGATGCCATGATAATGGTTGATGAATGTCATTCTGCAGGGGTTGTCGGCAAAACAGGAAGGGGTGTTACAGAGCTTTTTGATATTCGTGGGGAAGTGGATATTATTACAGGCACACTTGGTAAAGCATTTGGTGGTGCAATAGGTGGATTTACAACAGGACGGGCTGCAATAATTGACATGCTGAGGCAGCGCTCCCGGCCTTACCTTTTTTCAAATTCTCTTCCTCCTGCCATTGTCAGTGCCGGTATAAAGATGTTTGAAATGATGAGTGAGACTAATGAACTGCAGGACAGGCTGCACAGAAACACAGAATATTTTTACACCAGGATGAAAGAAGCAGGATTTGACCTGAAACCTACAAAGTCAGCAATTGTCCCGATCATGTTATATGATGCCAGGCTATCCCAGGATTTTGCAACCGGCCTCTTGCAGGAAGGTATTTATGTCATTGGTTTTTATTACCCTGTAGTACCCAAAGGGGAAGCAAGGATAAGGGTTCAGCTGTCTGCTGCACATGACAGGTATCAACTGGACAGAGCTATAGCTGCTTTCAGTAAAGTAGGAAGGGAGCTGGGTGTTCTGAAATGATTCCTAAATCCATTAACTGCACTTTGAAGAACCACAACCAAGGCAGATCAGGCAACCTTCCTGGTAAATAAGGTTATGCGATCCGCAATCAACACATTTATGTTTGGTTTTTGCCCGCGTACCGTCGGGGATATATTTCTTTAATGATCTTTCAACACCGGCTTTCCAGGTATTGATCGACTCACTGTCCAGCCTGAGGGAGGCGACAAGATTAACCACATCCGGGATAGGCATATTATGTCTCAGTACGCTTGATATCAGCTTGGCATAATTCCAGTATTCAGGATTGAAAATATGTGACAGTCCGCCCAGGGTGTTTTTATACCCATATTTATCTGTATACTGAAAATCATACCTGGACGTGCCATCCGGTTCCCTTCTCTTAATAATGACACCCTTGGTGATTGATTTAGGTATAGGGAACATTTCATCTTCTTCAAGACCTGTAAAGATCTCGTAAGGTACACCGTCCTTTAATCCGACAAACGCTATCCAGCTTTGATCGTTGTTCTTAAACCTCAGGATATCGGCTTCCAGCTCCTTGGGTCTCTTATATTTCAGGCCGGGATCACCTTCTTTGGAATCATCTTTAGCGATCAGAACACCTTCCCTTGAGCCATCACGATAAACGGTACAACCCTTGCAGCCACTCTTCCATGCTGTGATATATAATTCACTGACAAGTTCTTCTGTGACATCTTTTGGCAGGTTGATGGTAACGCTGATGGAATGGTCCACCCATTTCTGAATCTGTCCCTGCATTTTTACCTTGTTCACCCAATCAACATCATTGGAGGTGGCTTTATAGTAAGGTGATTTCCTTACCATCTCATTAATGGCATCATCATCCATCCTTTTAACTTCAGGCACGCTATAACCATTTGCAGTGAGCCAGGTCTCGAATTTATGGTGGAAAACATTATATTCTTCCCAGTTGTCGCCCATCTCATCAACAAAGGTAACGGTGGCAGAAGCCTCATTTGGATTGACTTTACGCCTTCTTTTGTATACAGGCATATAAACAGGTTCAATACCTGAGGTGGTTTGTGTCATCAGACTGGTGGTCCCGGTAGGAGCAATCGTGAGCAGGGATATATTTCTCCTGCCATAGGTCACCATATCCTGGTACATGGCAGGATCTTCATTTTTCAGTCTCTGGATGAATGGATTGTCTTTTTCTCTTTTAGCATCGAACAACAGGAAGGAACCTATTTCCTTAGCCATGTTTACAGAAGACCGGTAAGCCTCCACAGCA
>Ga0233423_10000847_pt1 | contig 15530 bp, 14 predicted proteins | sample Watercolumn_Mata_FD_180713 | JGI IMG/M metagenome (GOLD analysis project Ga0233423, IMG submission 180713) | Freshwater microbial communities from Lake Matano, South Sulawesi, Indonesia - Watercolumn_Matano_2014_112_MG | ecosystem: Environmental > Aquatic > Freshwater > Lake | place: Indonesia...
AAAGCCCGTCAATAGGCGATTGTCAGCCGATAAGTTCAATGTTTGAAACCAAAAAATCAACTTTTTAGACAGCCCCGATCAATCCTGGGGCGATCAAGGTTCGACCATTCGCGACTGAAACATGCGTTAGCAAGTGAACGTTGTCTTTTGTTTTTCAATATAATTATGGAGGATTTCGTCAATTTTAGTTTGCCAACCTTTTCCTTGTGATTTAAAATGTGCAACAACAATAGGACTCAATCTGATGGATACCGGGATTTTCAGAGGATCCCTCTGGGGGCCACGTACTCGTTTTGGGATATTGGGATGTTTTTCCTTGACCGGTTTCATTCGGGAAAGTATTTCATTGGAAAGAGGAGGAGATTCCACCTCTTTCCAAATCTTATTCGAAATATTTTTAGTGTTCTTTTTCATAATATTTACTCTCTCTTCTGTTTGCTTTACGCAAACTGATAATACGGATTTTATTTCCACGAATTGTATATACCATCATATAAAGCTTTTTACAAATAACTCTAATTGTTACCCATCTTACTTCGCCATAGTCATGACGATCATCAATCGTTTCAAGTGCAGTATCCCATTCGAAATCCATCGCTTTTGTAAAATCAACCCCGTGACGTTCAAGATTAACCAAACGCTTATTTTCGTTCCATTCATATTGCATGGAATGAAGTTATATAAAAAATATATGAATGTCAACCAAATTGTATATACAATATGGTGATGAGTAAAATAATAAAAAATTCAGTTTTAAGGATAGATATAAATCAGGCATGAATTATATTCAGGCAATTACTTGATTATTTTACAAATTTCTGACGGCCTCAGGGTTCCAATCCTGAGGCCCGCCTTAATCAGGGCTTTGCCCTGAATGGAGGGCGAAGCCCTCCAAGAGATTACGCATCAGGGCACAGGAGTCTGTCCAAGAACTCCACAGCCCTGGCGTGATCAAAGTCGGACGAAATAAATAAGTATTACATATTTCATTTAATTTTTGTATTATTATCTTGATGGCTGGATACAAGTTTACAGATTATTTTGAGAATGAAGTGATCAGGAAGAGGCCCTATCTGAAGAAGGCGTGGTGTATCCGTGTTTGTGAAAAACCTTTGAAAATAGAGCCTCAGGAAAACAATCGTTATCGATTCTGGGGAGAAATTGAAGAACTTGAAGGTCGAATACTACGAGTCATAACATTAGAAGACAAGAAGACAATTCATAACGCATTTCCTGACAGGAGATTCAAAACATGAAAATAAAATATTATAAAGAAACCGATTCGCTTTATATCGATTTGTCCTCCAAACCAAGCAAGGAGAGCAAGGAAATATCTGAAGGGATCGTATTGGACTACGATGCCGACGGTAATCTTGTCGGTATCGATATCGATAATGCGAGCCGGAAAATTGATCTAAAAGAAGTAATACTCAGTAAAATTCCAGCCGAAATCGAAACATTCAGTGTATAAATTTGATTGTTAAGGGGATGTGCCCCGGGACGCAGGTCCCAGATGGCTTTGCCCCATTCAGGGTGCAGATTATATGGAAGCAGTCCCAGGGTGGATATCCTGGAGCCCTCTCACCTTTCCCAAGGCATGTTTTCCCAACCGAGAAATTCCAAGGCTGCCTCTTCCGCTATGCTGTATTTGACCTTACGGCTATTGACACGCTGATACCCGACCTTCGCATCGCGGAAAATTTGGGCCGCCAATTTGGTCACCCCCGTCACTGCCTCTTCAGGATCGCCTCCATCCCACGCTTCCAATAGAATGGCGGCCGCTGAACCTTCCGGCGGTTCCTTGCTACGCCATTTATTTCTGGCGATAAAAGCTGCATATTGGAGGAAGGAGGCAACGACGACCGACAGCCGGTGCGTCCGGCCCTGGGGGACCAGACAACGCAGCATGTCAAGCCAAACGGTATAGACAGGATCACCGACGATATTACGTATCCCTTCCCTGATTTCCTCGCCTGGGGACTGATCAGCATCTTTTGGTTTTCTCACATGAGGTGTCATCTATTCCTCTCTTCTTTAAGGTTGCCCTTCTGCCGAATACCTTATACGACACCCCATGCCGGAGCCCTCGAAAAAATGATGAGCACACGCCGGCTTGAGAATCTGCATCGTCGGAGATGCCGGCCGGAAGGGCCTGTCAGGCATGCCCGCATGACCCCAACAGCCCGGACAACTCCAATACCCGCCTTGACCATTGAACGGCCTGTTCTGCAACCTGCCGGCGTTGAGTAACGTCGGCCCATATGTGGGGCCAATTCCGTCTCCATCGCGCCAGTTGGATTTGCAGCTGGACCAATTCCGCAGCCGCATCGATCCCGGTCTCGGCGGCGGTCCATTCGATGAAGAACCGGCTTTCATCCAGCAGGCTTTCTACGGTTTTCTGATTTGCGTCATGGCCTGAGAACGACCGGATACGGCTGAGATTGGCGGCCAGCCCGCCCAAACGGGTTGGGACATCATCCTGCAAATAGCGCTTCCGGATGCCCTCTTTGTCCTTCATGAATTACTCCAAAAGCCGGCGTGCGATTTGAGCGACAACATCACGCAGGTCTGGATCCAGCAATTCGAGCGAACGGTTGTTCTGACTGGGGCGGATGTTGATCAGGGATTCGAAGGCAACCTGCTTGGACGAAGGGTTCCAATCCGCGCCCCAGACATCCACCTGCAGGCTGCCGTCGTCCAACAGAGCGGCCTCGCAATCCGCGTGCATCACGCCTCCTCCGGCTAAAATGCCGCGACGGACATCCACAGCCAATTTGATGTAGGTGCTCAAAGCCCCCAGCATTTCCTCCAATTGCTGTTGATCGGCCTTTGATCGAATGACATGTACCATCAGGTCCCCGTTTGAAAGGCCCACCGAATGCAGCCGGAAGCGATGACGATCAACCGGCGGGGGTCTCTTTATTGATTTGTTTGAACATAATCAATGTAAATTTAAAAATCAAGAAGAACGGAGGAAAAGCCTGCCGGCGGCTCCACAGACCGCCACAGGCGGCCGGAGTTCAGTCTCATGCACACGGAGACCGTGTGCACAAGAAAACCCTGATCAAGGTCATCCTCCTTGAACCGGAAAAAGTCGACACTCTCAGGGCCGGGATCCCAGGATCCCCTAAACCTGTCCATCTGCGCATACCCCTCGTCATGCAAACTTTGTAAAAAGGGAAAGGATTGTTTGATTTTATCGGTCATTTTTTGTATCATCCTACCGGATCATCCGGGATAAATCATCAAATGAAAAGAATTTTATTCGGAATTTTTTGTGTTTTATCGCTGTACACGGCCCTTGTCGTCGCGGCCAGCGGCATGATCCATTACACCCCTGATAACAGCCCGCTGCCCGGGGGAGAGGTGCGCGCGATTCTCATCGACACGCAGAACGGGAAATGGTTCGGCACGGACAGCGGGCTCGCACGCTTCGACGGCCAGGACTGGGATGTTTTCGGCGGCCTTGCAGGCGAAAAAGTTTATGATCTCGCTTATACCGGATCAGACGGTCATGCCCGGATCTGGGTTGCGACCGACAGCGGCGCCACCTTGCTGGACTTCCCTCAAGGTCTGGAGGCTGCGCCGGTTCCAACGCATTTCCGGACTGTCAATTCGGGATTGGTCTCAAGCCTGGTTCGCGCCGTTGCCGTTGATGAAAAAAATGTTGGTTGGTTCGGTACGGATCAGGGCGTTTCAATGTTCGACGGGAGTGCCTGGAGCACTTTTACCTGTCCGATTCACCTGTCCCAGAACGATGTCCTATCCATCGGCGCGGACCGGGCAGGATGGAAATATATCGGAACCGCATCCGCCGGGGTCTCACGCATCCATACGGATGAAATCGACGGCGTCACGTCCGCCTCCCCCTATGACACGGACTGGAGCGGTCTTCTCTCCAACACGATCAAGCGGATTCTCGTGGAGCCTGATGGCAGCCAGTGGTACGCGACGGATGCCGGGGCGGCCTTTCACGACAGCACGGAAACCAAGATGGGCTGGCAGGTGTTTCTGGCTGAGGACGGGCTCATCCATAACCGGGTGCTCTGCGCAACGAGGGACAGCGTTGGAGCCATGTGGTTCGGGACAGAAGGCGGACTGTCCAGGTACAGTGGCCTGTCGTGGAAGTCCTACACGACCGCGGACGGCCTGCTCGACAACGCCGTGCTGTCGCTTGCTGTGGACAGGAAGGGCCTTGTCTGGATCGGATCAAACTCAGGCGTGAGCTGTCTCGATGATGCCTCATCCGTTTGGAAGCGGAATGGGGAACGGCCCTCCGGGTTCAGCATTCTCAATCATCCCAATCCGTTCAATTCCTCGACCACCCTGACCTGTTCGCTTCCGGCGCCGGGAGACGCGGCATTACAGATTCTGGACGGCCGCAGCAGAAGGATTGGGTCCTGGCTGTTCCCGAATCATCCTGCAGGTCCGCTCCGGATGTCATGGGATGGCCTCACCTGCACAGGTGAATCCGCTCCGTCTGGCGTATACATCGCGATTCTCTCCCTGGATACAGGCGGAAATACGGTGCGGGCATCAAGAAAATTGCTGCTTGTCAGATGAGACGAAAAAAGCCCGGTGAAGGCTCGCCGGGCTTTTTGCTGAATCATTTCAGATTGTCAACTTTTCACACCCGAAAAGGCAGGCGCCTCACTTCGGCGCGTAAGCCATGAACCGCTTCTTGTCCGCGGATTTCAGGTAGGCTTCCTCTCCGGAAACCTGGCCCGACTTAAACAGCTTTTCTATCTCGTCATCCATGAGCTGCATGCCATTGTTCCTGCCCCCCTGGATGATGTTCATGATATTCGACGTGTTCCCGTCGCGTATGCTGTTGGCCAGTCCCTGGGTGGCCAGCAGCACCTCCACGGCCGGAATACGCCCCTGTCCGTCCTTGCGCCTGAGAAGCAGCTGGGAACAAATGCCCCGCAGCGAATCCGCGAGCATGGCCCTCGCCTTGGCATGCTGGTCAGGAGGGAAAACGTCCACGATGCGGTCAACGGTTTTAACTGCGGAATTGGTATGGAGCGTCGCGAAAACCAGAGTGCCCATGGCTGCAGCGGAAAGGGTAAGGGATATGGTTTCCAGGTCGCGCATTTCCCCGACCAGGATCACATCGACCGCCTGGCGGGAGGCCGAACGCAGGGCTTCGGCAAAGGTGCGGACATCCAGACCGACTTCGCGCTGGCAGAAAACGCTTTTCTGGTTCTGATGCACGAATTCGACCGGTTCCTCGATGGTTAATATGTACCGGGAATCACGCCTGTTGATCTCGTCGAGAATCGCGGCAAGCGTCGTTGATTTGCCCGCTCCGGTCGGCCCGGTAACCAGGACCAGGCCGGAGCGGAGGTTCATGAAGGTCCTCAGTACAGGCGGCAGCCTGAGTTCCTCCAGGGTGAGTATCCTTGCCGGTATGGTCCTGAACACGGCGCCGAGCCCGTGAACCTGGTGATAGTAGTTGCATCTGAACCGCGTGTTCTCATCGAGCGTATAGGCGAAATCCAGATCCAGCCTCTCCAGGAACTTTTTCCACGTCTGGGCCGCACAAATCTCCTTGAGATATTCCGTGATCATCCCGCGCGATAGAACCAGCTCGGAATCCAGGGGGATGAGCCTTCCGTGCCTGCGTATCTTGGGCTTCTGGCCTTCCAGCATGTGAAGGTCTGAACCCTCGTTTTTCCTTAATATTTCGAACAGGCGGTCTATTTTCGGCATGCGTGATCCCGCTCACAAATTTTTTAAGGTTCCGGACTGCCCCTGAAACAGGATCTGGTCGATGACGGCATAATTCGCTTCGGTCGGATCAATGAGGCCCTTTTGCAGGAGGTGGCGCACCGATTCCTCCATGAGCAACATGCCGGTGGCCTGGTTCAGGCGCATCGTGTTGTTCAGCTGGAAGAGCTTGTCCTCGCGTATCAGATTCCCAACAGCCGGAATATTGAAGAGGATTTCCAGGGCCAGCACCCTGCCGTCCCCCGTCTTCTTCGGGATCAGTTTCTGGCAGGCAATGCCCCTGATGGATTCGCTGATCATCATCCTGACCTGCTGCTGCTGGTCGGGGGGGAAAAAATCAAGGAGCCGCAGGATGGTCTGCGATGCTGTGTTGGTGTGCAGGGACGCAAAAACCAGATGGCCAGTCTCTGCCGCGGTGATGGTCAGGGATGCGGTCTCCCGGTCCCTGAGTTCTCCGATCATGATGACATCCGGATCCTCGCGCAAGGCTGCGCGCAGAGCGGCCGAGAACGATTGGGTATGGACCCCCACCTGTCTCTGGCTGATCTGGGAACGCGCAGGCTTAAAAACATATTCGATCGGATCCTCAAGGGTGATGATATGGGCTTCCCGGCTCTGGTTGACCTGCTCGACCATGGCTGCCAGAGTCGTTGATTTTCCCATGCCCGCAGGTCCGGTCACCAAAACCAGGCCCTGCTGATACTCCGTGAGCCGCTGAAGCTGCATGGGCAGGCCCAATTCCTGAAAGGTGGGAATGACATCCCGGATGATGCGGAACGATCCGCCCCATCCTTCCCGCTGTTTCACGAAACAGCACCTGTTCCTCCCCGCATCCTTCATATCATGGCAAATATCGAGGGAGAACGTTTCCTTGAGGATCTGCCTCTGTTCCTCGCTCAGGATTCCGAACAACAGCCTTTCGGTGTCTTCCGGTGAAAACGCTTGACCGTCGAGAAGCGCGAGCCTGCCGTTCTTCCGGATGATGGGCGGAGAATTGGCATTGATGATGAGGTCCGATGCACCCGCTGTCCTGGCTTTATTCAACAACTGCTCCAGGGGCTTGGATCCGACTCTTGCGGATGACTGCGATGCCCCCTTTTCATCGGCCTGTGCGGATAAAAGGGGATTCTGTCCCATTTGCCTGACATCCGGGCCGCGTATGACTTTCTGCTTGGAATCCTGTACTGGCTCTTGGTACCGTGTATTGTTGCCGCCGGATAAAAGGGTATTGCTTTCCGCCGGCCGCGTATCCTTAGGCTTCGCTGTTATTCCGCTTTCCTGCACGGCGGCCTGCAGTTGGTTGCTGATGGATCTGTACCTGGCAAGTAATGTTTCCGCATGCTTGCGTTCAAGGAGATCCGCCTTGACGAGGATATCTAAAAGCGAAACACCGGGCTTGCGGCTCTGCAACTCTTTGGCTTGTTCAATTTTTTCAGAGGATACGAGCTTGTGCTGAATGATGAGTTTTTCGACAAACGCGTCAAAATCCTTGCGGTCCGGCTTCATGCAGTAAATTCCACATTGGGTGTTCAATCCTGTAAAATCCAGGATATTCTAAAATATGGGGGGAATTTGCAATAAACATACCAGCTTGGTCCTGAAAATCTATGCTCATAGAAAACAATATATTATAAATATACTCAAGCATCGAATGGGATTTCATATTGGGAAAAAAATCCCATGTTCTATAGAACCCCGGCAATTGCATGTCCGGTGAACCAAAAGATGCTTGACGCATCTGGGGTAAATACGGCATTTCCCCGTATCTTTTGCCGGTCAGTACAGCGGAAGATACGCAGGCGGGTCCATTTTAGCCTCCCTTCGGGGAGCTGCCGGGCGATACTCGGTCTACAGAGGATAAAACGACTGTAAGCAGTTGCCTGCCTCGCGGGTTAGCAAAAGAAAACGGATTAAAACTCGATGCTGATACCTCCCACAGGAAATACTTGGTATTGCAGGATTCGCTTCTTCGTTCCATCTCCGCTGTATGAATAACTCCAGATATTTTCCCGGCCGTAGATATTGATGATGTCAAAGTACATGACGAGATTCCACCCGTTGAACATGTGCCTCTGGTCAAGCCTGAGATCCAGCCTGTGATAGGCGGGATACCTTGAGCCGTTCAGGGGCGTCGACGGATCCGTGATCCAGGACCGGTACTGGGGCATGTAGGTCAATTCGGTGAACGGCCGTCCTCCCAGATACCGCCATCTGAGCGCAACCTCGACCTGGTCGGCGAACGGCAGCATCCAGGATGTGATCTGGAAAAGCAGGTTGCGCTTGAGCCTCTGGTACCAGGCTTTATCCCTGAGATCCCATTGAACGCCGCCCATGATGGTGAACACATGCCTGTAATCGAAGTCCCAATCGAAGCAGCTGCCATCCCGGGGATCCCGTCCCTTGGAAACGGAATAGGAATAGCTGACCGTGTAATGATATTTCCGAGACATTTTTTTCTGCAGAAAGACCTCGACTCCCTTGGCGAATCCCCGGCCCTCGTTCACCAGGCGTCCATCCGAGTAATCGAAGGGGTCGGAGGTCCTGTCGCTTGTCGAAACCGGTACACCGCGATAGTCTTTGTAAAAAACCTCAACGGTCCCCCGGATGTCCTCGCGGAAGAGATGCTCCACTCCGAACACGACCTGGTCCGTCCTCTTATAGTCCAGGTCCTTATTCTTCGGATGGGATGTGATGGAGATGATGGCCGGCGCCTGGGAATGCCTGCCGCATGCAAGGTTCAAGCTCGACCTGCCGCTCAGTGCGAACGACAGCGCGATTCGGGGGTCTAAGGCCCTCTTGCCGGTGTATGCAAAATAATCGGTGCGCAGACCGAGCAGGGCGGTCAGCCTGTCTGCAGGGTGCCATTTGATCTGTCCGAAAGCGGCCGTCTTGGATGAGACTGTGTGGTTCTTCATCGCATATGCCGGATAGGCCTGCTTGACCCCGATGATCCAGTACGGATGCTTGGGATAATCGAAAATGAAGGTCGTGTCCGGATCCGCGTAAATTACCAGGTCGAACGGGATGGATTTGTAATGTCCGCCGAAATTGAATTCCAGCATTTTGGAGGGCTGATAGGTCCATTCCGCCTTGATGGCCCTCTCCATTTCAGTCGAAACATTGAGGTATTTCTTGCCGCCCGACTGCGTCACATCCTGATTCCAATAGTTCAACGTCTGATAGAGCGTGATCTTTGAATATCCCTTTTCCCCGTACAGATGCCGCCAGGTCGCGCCGACCGCGTATTGATGGCTGATGGAAACGACATCGTCCGCACCGCGGTCATAAGCGGATTCCTCCTGACCCTCCTCGATGTGGATGCGGTCGTTTCCGTATATGCCGTTCACGAGTACCTGATCCCGCAGGCCGAGATCATAAACCGCCTTGCCCTGCAGGTTGTAATATTTGGGCACGGCCGTCAGCCCCGTGGAAGAGATGATGAGATCCAAAAAGCTCTTCCGTCCGCTCAGCAGATAAGATCCCCGCCCGCCCGCGATCGGTCCTTCGATCATCATCCCCGCGCCGGACATGCCCAGGTAGGCATGGCCGGTCCGCCGCCTTCTGTCCCCCTCCCTGAGGGAAATATCCAGGACCGACGAGGCCTTGTCCCCGTAGCGCGCGGGGAATGCGCCCGCGAAAAAATCCACCTGCCGGACGAAATAATTGTTGATCATGTTGATCGGCCCGCCGCCCGCACCCTGGTAGCCGAAATGGTTGGGGTTGGGGATTTCGATGTTGTCCATGACGAACAGGTTCTCGCCGTACATGCCGCCCCGGACGATGATCTCGTTTTCCTGATCCCCTGCGGAAACAACGGCGGGAAGGGCCTGTATCACGCGCTGGATGTCCTCCGCGCTGCCGACATCCAGGCGTATCTCCTCGAAATCCATGCTCCGGTTGCTGACCACCGCATCCTTGGCGTCGTGAAAGAATCCTGCGGTGACGGTCACGCCCTCGGTTTCAAGCACGGTCGGCTTCAGCAGAATCGTCTGTACGGTCGCCCGCCCCGGATTGACCACAACATGGTTGACCATGCGCGTTTCGTATCCCATCATCAGGAAACGCACGTTGTAAACGCCGGGCGGAACAGCATCGATCTGGAACCGACCCAGGTTGTCCGCTGCGGCTCCCAGGGAGGTCCCTTCGATCATGATCGAGGCTGCCTCCAGGGGGTTTTCCGTGGACTGGTCGAGCACCTGGCCCTTGAGCACGCCCTTTTGATACTGGGTGTTCTCTGCGCGGACGCCGCCGGCTCGCAGGATGACCGCTGCTGCCAGCACGGCGCACACCGAAAAGATATGTTCTTCAGTCCGGAACGGCATCACCTTCCTCCTGATGGACTTTCGGAAAAAGACATGAAAGGATTTTTCATTTTACTGAAAACAAGGCCGCATGTTTCATTTCAACCCGGTTTTTATTGCAGCTCCCGGATGTGCAGAAAAACCTGCGGTCTGGCGAGCGCCAGGCCGATCACCGTGCCTGCCCCGGCCTCCTTGAGGGCTCCGGCGCATCCGTTCATCGTCGCGCCTGTTGTGATCACGTCGTCCACCAGAAAAATGCTTTTCCCGGAAACGGCCTCCGGCCGGATCACTCTGAATACGCCTCTCACATTGTCCTGCCTTTGTTCGGCAGACATCCGGGTCTGGCTCCTCGTGTTTTTCGTACGCGACAAGACATCCCCGAGTACAGGCATTCCCCAGACGCGGGAGATGCCGCGGCAGATGACCTCGCTCTGATTGTATCCCCTTTCCCTTTGACGGATCCGGTGCAGGGGCACAGGAGACAGAAAGCTTTCCGGATCAACTGCCTGCCGGAGGTGATACACGATCTCCGCCATCCGGCTTCCGAGATATTCGCCCAGATGCAGGCCCCTCTCGTACTTGACATGATGGATGAGTTTTTCCAGCCCTGCGGAATAATCCCAAGCCGTGAGAACAAAATCAAAACGAGTCTCTCCGGTCAGATGCGCAAATTCCGCGGGCGAATCCTCTCGTCTTGCACAACCCGTTCTCATGAGACTTCCGGTGCATGCCGGGCAGATGACGCCATCACCCTCCATGTGCGAGCTGCAGCCTGGGCAGGCCGGGGGATAGATGAAATCCCGGAATGCGGCCGGCAATAAAAAAGGCTTCCGTCTGAGGGAAGCCCACGGGATGCTTTGAATGAAACGGAGCTTCAATGACAATTGCGATTTGATGAATAAGCGACTTCCGAGACCCTGCTCCCCACCGCTTGATTATCCGTTCATGAAAAGAATGCCTGCACGATGATCATTAAACCCTGATGGTGAAGCCTTCAACTGAATGGTCATGCCCTCTCCAGCCATTCCGCTCTCCAGAAAAAGAAACAGCTTCTGTCGCAGTTCTTGAACGGCCAGCCCCCCTCGCAGATCAATCCTTCCAGGATATATATCTGGTCCGACTTGAGCATTTCCATCTTTCTTTCATCCAGAAAATGGTTCACCTTTTTGTATACTTTATATGTCCCTCCGCAGTACTGCCGCATTTCATACATGAAACGGCAGCCTTTGAAATGCTGCCACTCGTCCAGGGTTTTCTCGATTTCCTCCCTGGATTTCACGCGCACCCTGTCGCCGGGTTTAAAAGGGCCTGCCTTGAGGTTCGACCCTGCCCCTTCCTTCTTGAGGATTCGCCGTTTGATCAGGTGATTGATCAGATACCACCTGTTTCTTGAGAAATACATGACTCTTTTCACAAAATGCAATCCCTTTTCAAAAAGGGATGTTTTTTCGCCACTCTGGGCTAAATCATACAATTGGCACATTGTGCATCCTCTTCCTTATCCCATGCAGGCCCGTCTCCGATCCATCCGGAGCATCCGGAATCCCTTACAAAAAAGTTAAGGGTTACAGGAATCATAGGCAAGGGATTTCTATGGCAGGATCATGAAAATAATCAATGGTTGTTAGGGGGCGTCACCGTCCCGCCATCCACCGTTGATCAGGCACAACGGTCACAGCTTTAAAACCTCGGCAGTCATGCTGGATCGTCATTCGCCAGCCCTTTGAACCCCAGATTCGGTGAATGCCCTCTCGAGCCGAAAGTCCTCTGTATCTCCATGGATGGATAGAGATGCATCCTCCTCAAAACAAGATCAAACGCCTTTCAATGTCCCAGGACCGCGGTTGGCATTCGCATCATATTGAATGGCTTCTTCAGGGAACGATATCCGTTGAAAAAACTGCATTCTGCGGCACAATCTTTGTAGAAAAATCATTTTTAGGACTTTTTTCTTCGGAATCCGGAAAAAAATAATTGATTGTAGAAAACGGATGGAGTTGGACAGCCCTTCCAGAGGTGACAGAAAACCGCGGGGAATGCCTTCGCTGACCGATTGAAGCTTCCCGGCAGCTCACTGCCGGGGAATCTTCGATCTGTCAAGGAAGAAAATATTAATATTTGCTCGCTTACCCCGGGTCAAAGCCCGGGGCAAGCCCCGGGAAATGCGCTCGCTGTCAGGTTCAAAGAAATGGGGATTCAATGGATGTCGCTCTGATCTATGTGGATGAAGATTTCAAAGCGTTTGGTTTGCGTTGCATCTCTTCAACGTTGAAAAAAGCCGGCCACCGGACCCGGTTGATTCTGCTGAAATCGAAAGAGGATCGATATTCCAAAAAAACACTTGCCGAAATCGCAGACTGTGTCCGCGGCTGTGAACTGGCTGGCATCAGCTGTTTATCACGGGCTTCGGGCAAGGCGGTACAGGTGCTCGATGCAATACGCCCGCTGGTCGGGAAAACGGCCTGGGGCGGTATCTATGCCACGCTGGCGCCGGGCCAATGCGCCGAACATGCGGACGTGGTTTGCCGGGGCGAAGGCGAAGGATTCATACTGGATTTTGTGGACAAACTGGAAAAGGGTGAACCCTGGCAGGACATCCCCAACGCAGCCTATTTCGAAAACGGAGACCTGAAGCTGAACGCCATCCGGCCGATGATACCGGATCTGGACGTCCTTCCGATGATGGACTTCGGCTCAGGGGACGAATATCATCTCGAGGACGGACATCTCGTCCGCATCGATCCAGCCACCGTCAAATCCGACATGGTTTCCTTCAACGGCACCCGGGGATGCGATTTCTTCTGCACGTACTGCTCGAATGCCAAACAGAGGGAATTGTACGGCACCAGAGGCCGGTATGCCCGCAGGCTGAGCATCGGAGAATACATCCGCCAGCTCGAGGAATTGAAACGGATTTTCCCGGGCGTCAAGTGCTTCAATCTCTATGACGAGGATTTCTTTGCCCGCAACACGGGGGAAATCGCGCAATTCGCGGATGCCTACACCGAACGCATCGGCCTCCCCTTTGAATGCATGGTCTCACCCGTCATGTTGAACCGGGAAAAGATGGAGTGCCTGGTCAAAGCCGGGCTGTGGCGCATCAACATGGGCATTGAAAGCGGCAGCGAACGGACGAAAAAGGAAGTCTACAACCGACACATGTCCAACGACAGGGTGATGGAAGCAGCCCGGATCATCAACCGCCATCCGCACGTGATCCCTGTCTATTTCTTCATCATCGGCAATCCCTATGAGACGTCGGAAGACCTGCTTGCGACGATCCGGTTCATCCGGGACCTGCCACAGCCTTTCTTTTTAAGAACTTACAATCTCGTCTTTTTCCTGGGTTCTCTCCTTTATGATTCAGCGGTACGAGACGGACTGATCGCCGGCATCGAGGACAGCGGATACGATCTGGATTTCCTGAGCGGTTTGAATTACGGCCGGCACGCCTGGAAGAAAAAAAACCTGTACCTGAACGGGCTTCTGTACCTGATGTCCGGGCAGATCGGACGCCGGCGGCTGGAATTCGTCCCGCGGGCGTGGGTTGATTTTTTAATACAACCCGGCGTTGTGGCCTTCAATGACAAGCATGAAGGATTGATCAAAGGACTGATCCGTTTTAAAACCTCGGCTTTCAAGGTGCGCCATGCTGCTGCAAGCCTGGTCAAATCATGGCTCGAGGATCCGACCTCGGTTTATCATATCAAGGAGAAGTTGACCGGGGGATTGAAAAAAAGATCGGTTTGATAAAGCCCTTCAAAATGCGGAAGAAAGATCCCCTCCAGAAAAAGCCCGCGGATAGAGTAAATCCCGGAATACGCACGGCAATAAAAAAGGCTTCCTTTTGAGGGAAGCCCACGGGATATTTGAAATGAAACGGGACGCCGGCCGCCTGTCCCGGCATTATCCATCTTCATGATTGCTTCGGCACCTTTTTTGAAAGGTCCAGCCGGCCGAAGGATTGAAACTCGCCGATCAGCGGTTTGCCCCAGGCGATGAATGCATCGGTCACATTGTTTGCATCCGCGTTGATGTGTTCGTCCGGAAGATGCCTCGTTTTCCCGGCCACGGCCTTCAGGGGTACCAGCTTGTATTCGATGCGGTAAGGATGATCCGATATCCGTTGTATGGCAGCGGACCGGTCCAGCCTGCCTGCAAGAGCCTGTTCCGCCGCAAACCGGCCCAGGCCGAGGGATTCTTCTCGGTCCACCGGGCTTTGATCCGGGAAGGACCGCTGGATGTATCCGAGTGTGTCGCCGCGCGCTCTCAGCTTTTTCACCACGCCCCTGCCCTCCAGATGGGACTTGACTTTCTCCACGAGCAGGTCCGCCAGGGCTCCGGTGCCTGAAAGCTGCACGTTGCCGTGGCTGTCCGCTTCGAGCTTGCCCGCCGTAAGCTTCTGGAGGATCGGGACATGCCCGGCGTCCTCGATGCCCTCGGACACGGCTACGACGCAGCGGTCGTACTTTCTATAAACGGCCTCCACATCCATGCAGAAGCGGTCCACGTCGAAAGGCCGCTCCGGAACATAAACCAGATGCGGACCGGATTCCGGCGTGGTGCGGCCCAGGGCCGATGCCGCGGTCAGGAATCCGGCATGCCGCCCCATGCAGACTCCCAGATAGAATCCGCCGAAGCAGGTGTTGTCCATGTCAGCGCCGCGGAATGCATTCGCCACATAACGCGCCGCAGAGGCGTATCCGGGCGTGTGGTCGTTCTCCTGAAGGTCATTGTCCACGGTCTTGGCCACGTGGAACAGGCGCAGGTCGTATCCGGCCTCCTTGGAAAAATCATTGACCAGGTCGAGCGTTTCGGAGGTGTCGTTTCCTCCGATGCCGAACACATAGCGGATGTTGTACTTCTGGAAAACGGCGAGCATCCGCTTGTTGTCCTCATCCTTGGGCTTGTGACGGGTGGACAGCAATGCGGTGGACGGCGTATGGAGGAGTGCGTCAAGCACGGCCCCGGACTGGGCCGCGAGATCCACGAAATTTTCCTTCAGAATGCCGTCTATGCCATGGAGGCTGCCGATGATGCCTGTGATTTCCTTTGCGCCTGACAGGCCCTTGACCACGCCGATCCAGGACGCGTTGATGACTGCTGTCGGCCCCCCCTGCGTGAATACGATTGCATTGCCTTTCGGTATCGCCATGAATGACTCCTGCTGTTGTTCAGTGATAATAATTTTTTTAGGGTTTTAAGCTACGAAAAAGAGAAGAAAATGTCAATAAAATCCTTGAGCGGCCTTGTCACCCAAGCCCCCCTGCATCGAGCTGCCGGCGAGCTTCGATCTGCCAAGTCGAATCTCCCCCCGGAGGACTTTATCCTTCGAAATCTGAAAAGGGTGTTGAATTTAAAGAACGGACGGAAATGGATAGTCCTCCCGCTATGATGAAAGTCAACAGGTTTTTCTACCTTTTCCATTTTTCTATATTTTAATGAATTCCTTTCTTTTTGGTTGTTCGATGTTTTTTCTGTATTGGAGGATTCAACAGA
>Ga0233423_10000850_pt1 | contig 15523 bp, 10 predicted proteins | sample Watercolumn_Mata_FD_180713 | JGI IMG/M metagenome (GOLD analysis project Ga0233423, IMG submission 180713) | Freshwater microbial communities from Lake Matano, South Sulawesi, Indonesia - Watercolumn_Matano_2014_112_MG | ecosystem: Environmental > Aquatic > Freshwater > Lake | place: Indonesia...
ATGTCCACCAGCCGACGGAACAACCACACTCCCGCCGATACCAGCAGACCACCACCCGCTGCCGCCAGGCCGCCAATGGCCAGCCAGTCGCTCACTGAAGGGGTCTTCACCCACTCCGACACGTCCGGCACCTTCAGGAAAAGGCCCCGCACAAAAGGTGCTACCACCCAAATCACCAACTCCACACCACCCACCACCACAGCGGAGAAAGCCAGCAAAATCAACAAAAGGACGAACACGAACGCACTCAGCGAGAGGACACCGATGGCCCGCTGATCTCGCGGACGCAAATAGCCCTCCGGTAACCGCTCCCCCATCAGGATGTCCCCCCAAAGGGTCGTCTGCTCACCCAGACGTCCGCTGATCTCCCGCGCTGGCCCAAAAGTCACCTCCTCCGTCAGCCAAGCCGGTCGGGCCTCCCGCCACGCTTCCAAACTACGCCGTAATGCCCCGTAAACGTGGGGCGGCAACGAGGCCCTGACCCTCTCCAGACCTCTAACCACCCCAGTCAGCTTGTACAGCATCTTACTCCAGGCCCCAGCCCAGTCAGGCAGGTTGTACCGCTGCGGTACAGGCAGAGCCCAGTAAATGTCGGCCAGATCACCGGCAAAGGAAAAAGCATCCCGCAAAGCCCGCGACCGCACCCCTAACTCCAGACGCGCCAGTTGCGTCCAGTCGTCCAAAAGCCGATAGAAGGCCGCAGGCTCCAACGCTGTGGTGTAAGCAGGGTCGTCAACGTACTTGCGAATCTCCCCCGGTAGGGCCCGCAACCTCCGATCCACGCTGCCCTCCACATCCTTACCCTCCAGGTCGGCCAGGCCCAGCTCCTGGGAGAGCACGAGCATCCTCTGCGCCAACAGCCAGAAGAGGTCGTTATTGGAACGAAGAACCCGTCTGCTGTAGGAGAGGCGAGGGACCTGACGACCCTCCCAGGCTCTGGCCGCTGCCGGGTTGCGCGGATGAATCCCGTGCCGGTAGCGGCCCACCAGTTCCGCCGCCGCCCAGCCCAGGGCCAGAGCCAAGGCCAGTTCTGTGGATGATGGAACCTTCACCGTTGTGGCGTTGTTCTCTCCCATCAAGGATACCTCGTTTGACAAAATCTGCCTTGTGTACTATAATAATCATCGGAGCGCCCAAGGCAACGTCGAAAGTGAGTATAACTGCTTGCCAGTAGATGCCCTTGTTGGCGCTTTCTTCTTGTTCCTCCCCCACGTCACCAAGCCCCAGGTCACAGGTCTCATGTTTCACGTTTTACTGGAAGATGAGGTACTACGCCAACAGTGCATCAATCTGGGCCATGATCTGGTGGTGGGTGAAATGGCTGAGGGTCATGGTGCCGGAGGGACAGGCCGCCGCGCAGGCTCCACACCCCTTGCACAACACCTTGTTCACGGTCATGATCCCTCTCCTGGCATCGCGGGCCAGCGCTCCATAAGTGCATAAGCTCTCGCAGATGCCGCACCCGGCACAGGTCTCCATCTGGACAAAACTGGTGATAGATTCGACCTTCACCTTGCCCCGCGACAGGGGGATCATGGCCGACGAGGCCGCAGCCTTGGCCTGAGAAATCGTATCGGAGATGTCCTTGGGCCCCTGGCAGCAACCCGCCAGGTAGATGCCATCGTTGACGGTGTCCACTGGCCGCAGCTTGGGATGGGCCTCGGCGAAGAAACCATCGGGGGAACGGGGCAGCTTCAGCAGCTCGGCAATGGCCTGGGCACCGGAGCGGGGAACGAGGCCCGTGGCCAGCACCACCAGGTCGGCCTCCACCTCCAGCGGCTCGCCCAGCAAGGTGTCCTCGGCCCGCACCACTACCCTCTCCCCCCTCTTGTAGATCTCCGACACGCTGCCCCGACGGTACATCACCCCATCACGCCTCACCCGGTCGTAGAACTCCTCGAAGCCCTTACCGAAGGTCCGCACGTCCATGTAGAACACGGTCACGTTGGCCTGGGGCAGCTTCTCCTTGACCAGATGGGCCTGCTTGGCCGTGTACATACAGCACACCCGCGAGCAATACTCATGGCCCACCGTTTGATCCCGCGACCCCACGCACTGGATGAAAATCACGTCGTTTGGTCGGATGGTCGGGTGGTCAGGTAGTCGGGTGGAGAGGCGCTCGAATTCAGGGGCGGTGATGACGTTGGGATACTTGCCATAGCCCAGCTCGGGCTTGAGGCGGGCGTCGAAATGATCGTAGCCGATGGCCACCACAATCGAGCCTACCTCAAAAGCCACCCCCCCGCTTCGCTGCCCCCCCGCTCCTCTGCTCCCCTGCTCCCCTGCTCCCCTGCTCCCTTGCACCTTGACCTGGAAGTTGCCGATGTAGCCCCCGATCTCTACCACCTCCGAAGAGGTCAGAAGGACGACGTTGGGGTGCTCCGCCACCGCCTGCATCCTGGGGCTCAACAGCTCCTGGCAGCTCTCCAGGGTGGGAAAAGTCCGGTTGAGCTGGGCCACCCGTCCGCCGATGCTCGGCTCCTTCTCCACTAGATAAACCTTGAAACCCGCGTTGGCGATGTCCAGGGCAGCCTCGATGCCGGCGATCCCCCCGCCGATGACCAGGGCCACCGGGGTGACGCCCACCTCCCGCTCCTCCAGCGGCTGCAGCAAGGCGGCCTTGGCCACCGCCGAGGCCACTAGCTGCTTCGCTTTCTCAGTGGCCCACGCCCTCTCCTTGTGTACCCAGGAACACTGCTCCCTGATGTTGGCCATCTCGAAACAATAGGGATTGATGCCCTCCTCTTCCACCACCCCCCGAAAGGTCGGTTCGTGCATCCTGGGAGAGCAAGAAGCCACCACCACGTGGGTCAGCCCGTGCTCCCTGATGTCCTCCTTGATGAGCTCCTGCCCAGGGTCGGAGCACATGTAGGTGTAATCCCTGGCCACCACCACGTTGGGCAGCGTTTGGGCAAAGGCAGCCACCGCCTCCACATCCACCGTGGCCGCGATATTGATCCCACAATGGCAGATGTACACCCCAACCCGTGATCCCATCGTCAATATCCAATCTCTAATATCTAATCTCCAGTATCGGATATTGGATATTAGATATTGGCTATTTTGCCTCCAGTTGCTGCGTCAACGCTGGCACCACCTTGAAGAGGTCATCCACGATGCCGTAGTGGGCCACTTTGAAGATGGGGGCATCGGGGTCTTTGTTGATAGCCACGATGGTACTGGAAGCCCGCATGCCCACCAGGTGCTGAGAGGCCCCGCTGATACCCACCGCCAGATAGAGCTTCGGCTTCACCGTCTTGCCCGACTGGCCCACCTGGCGCTCAGGCGGCAGCCAGCCGGCGTCCACCACGGGGCGGGAACCAGCCACCACGCCGCCCAGGGCCTGGGCCAGCTTCTCCACCAGGGACATGTTCTCTTGTTCTTTGATGCCCCGCCCTGCGGCTACGACTACATCGGCCTGGGTGATGTCCACCTCGCCCACTGCGGCCTCTACGTACTCAAGGAACCTTCGGTACGCGATCTCCTCGGTCAGCGGCGAGTCCACGGCGATGATCTCGCCGCCCAGAGGGGCGCCCTCCTCGAAGGGGAAGGCCGCCTGCCGCACCGTGGCCACGTACACATCGGACGGACGGAAGGCAACACGAGCGCTCACCTTGCCCCCGTACATCTCTCGCACCGCGAACAGGTCCCTGTCCTCGAACTCCAGCCCCACGCAATCGGTGACCAGGGGCAAGTCCAGTTGGGTCGCCAGACTGGGGGCCAGGTCCATGCCGTAGGCACTGTGCCCCATCAACACCAGGCTGGGCTTGCGCTGGGTGATCAACTCAGCCAACACCTGCTGATAGGCTTCGGAGTTGAAATGCTCCAGCCGCTCATCGGCAATGACCAGAACCTGGTTGGCGTGCCTGGCCAGTTCTGCGGCAAAGCCATCCACGTTGTGACCCAGGAGCACGGCCGCCAGGGGCGCGTCCATGGCCGCAGCTAACTCCTGCCCCTTGCCCAGCATCTCGAAGGTAACATCCCTCAGCTCGCCCCGCCTGTGCTCTGCCAGAACGAATATCTCGCCCATTAGATCACCCCCTCGTTCTTGAGAATCGTGAGCAGCTCGCTGGATACCTCCTCCGGAGAGCCGTGCAGGACGGTCGCCTGGGCCGTCACCTCAGGGATGAACAGCCTGACCAGGCTGGTCTTGGACCCTGCTTCGCCCACCGCCTCCTCCGCCAGACCCAGGCCCTCCAGACCCAGGGTCTCGATCTGCTTCTTCATGGCCTGCCTGATGCCGAAGATGGAGGCGTAGCGGGGCTCGTTGATGCCCGTCTGGATGGTGAACAAGGCCGGCAGCTCGATATCCAGCACCTCGTGCAGGCCGCCCTCCAGCTCGCGGTGCACCTTCATTCGATAGGCGAAGGTCTCCCGACGATGGGCGAAGGTCTCCGGACGATGGGCGAAGGTCTCCCAACGATGGGCGAAGGTCTCCCGACGATGGGCGAAGGTCTCCGACCGAGCCCCTTCTACCTCGGTGCCGATCACCAGCGCGGCGTGGGGAATACCCAGCATCTCCGCCAGAGTGACCCCCACCTGAGCAGAGGCGTCGTCGTCGGCCATGCAGCCGGTCAGCACCAGGTCGTAGTCGATGGGCGAAGGTCTCCGACCGAGCTCCCTGATGGCCTCAGCCAGGATGCGAGCGGTAGCAAAGCTGTCGGAGCCCTCGAACCGCTCATCGGTCAGCCGCACCGCTCTGTCTGCCCCCTTGGCCAGGCACATGCGCAGCGTCTCATCCGCCGCCGGCGGGCCTACGGTTAGCACCGTCACCGATCCGCCGAGCTCCTCTTTGAGAAGCAGGGCCTCTTCGACGGCGTAGTTATCCGCCTCGTTGATGTCGAACACCAGGCCCTCCTTCTTGATGCCCTTCTCGTCGTCGCGGATGCCGACCTCCGCCTCCGTCGTATCGGGCACATGCTTCACACAGACAATAATCTCCATTTTCTTCCTCCCTATGGTTGGTAGATTGGTAGATCGGTAAATTGGTAGATTGGTAGATCGGTACATCGGTGAATCGGTTTACCACCGATATACCAGTCTACCGATGTACCAGTTTCCCAATCTACCAGATTGCCTGAGCAACCAGCTCTATTATGTCCAGTATCTCAATCGAATCCTCTGCCCCCGTGGTCTTGACCGCATCCTCCAGGGTCAGCATGCAGAAGGGGCAGGCAGTGGCGATGACCTCCGCGCCCAGATCGAGGGCGTCCCTGACGCGGATTTCCGCCAGCCGCTCTCCGCCGCTGCTGGCCTCCACCCACATCCTCCCCCCTCCCCCCTCGCAGCACAGGCTCCGCTCCCTCGACCGATCAAACTCCACGAATTGCAAGCCGGGGATGCTCTGCAGGATCGCCCGGGGCTCATCGTACACCTGGTTCTGCTTCCCCAGGAAGCAAGGATCGTGATAGGTGACCACCCTGTTCACTTCTTTGGAGAAAGTCAGCTTCCCCTGCTCGATCAAATCAGCCAGGAATTGGGTGTAGTGTTGAACCTCGACATCCAGGCCCTCATACTCGTTCTTGAAAGTGTTGTAACAGTGAGGTGAGGTCGTCACCATCCGTTTTACGCCGTGCTGCTTGAACAATTCCAGGTTCTCAGCTACCAGGAACTCAAACAGCCCCTCCTCTCCCAACCTGCGCATCTCACTGCCGCAACACATCTCCTCGTTCCCCAGCGTCCCGAAGTCAACCCCTGCCCTCTCGAAAACCTTGACCATGGCCTGGGCCACCGCCTGAACGCGGTCGTCGTAGGCCGGGGTGCAGCCCACGAAGTAGAGTATCTCCGCCTCAGCACCTTCGGTCAGATCCTTCACGTTCAAGTCCTGCGCCCACTCCGACCGTTTGGCTTTGCCCCGTCCCCAGGGGTTGCCGAACTTGAAAGTGCTCTCCAGCGCATCGCGAATGGTGGGCTTGATGCGCCCTCCCTCGGTCAACACCCGGCGCATACCGATCAAGATCATGGCGGGGTCCAGCCCCTTGGGACAGCGCAGTGTGCACGTCGTACAGGTAGTACAATCCCAGATCTCGGGCCTCTCTCGGATGTCCAGCTTATCCCGGACCAGCGCTTCGTAGATGATCCGTCGGATGTTGAGCGGTGAGGTCAGCGAAATGGGACAACCTGCCGCACATCGCCCGCACTGGATGCATCCCAGCAGGTCATATTGTTGTACGAAGTTTCGTGTTCTCAGCATAGGAATCCTTTAGGTCGGTAGGTTAGTAAATTGGTAAATCGGTAGATCGGTGAACTGGTGCCCAATGCACCAATCTACCAGTTTACCAATCTACCAATGTACCAGCTAAGCCAACCTCAACGAGCGAAGAAGCGGACGTGGGTCTATAGCGTGTCGCCTAAACCAGCCGTCAGTGCCCGGCAGGTCGAGGGCCAGGCCCAATAGCTCGGTGAAATAGAAGATGGGCATGCGGTGGCCCTTCTGCCGGGTATCCAGGTTGATCTGACACATCCCACAGGCCGAAACGATACTGTCCGCCCCCGCGTCTTCAGCCGCCTGCACCAGCTTGTTCACCAGCGTGATCACCACATCGCTGCGATTCAGGGTCAGGCTCGCCCCGCAACAGTCCACGATGTACGACCAGGAAACCGGCTCAGCCCCCATCACCTCCAGCAAGCGGTCCATGATCACCGGATGCTCCGGATCGTCCCAGCCCGTCAACTCCGGCGGGCGAACGAGCACGCATCCGTAATAGCTGACCGGCTTCAGGCCCTTCAGGGGTTTCTTGACCTTGGCGGCAACGTCTTTCAGATCGAGGTCACAGCCAATGATCTCCAGCAGATTCCGAGGCCGCGCTTGGCCCGTATACTCAAAACCCAGCAGCTCTTCCATCTCCGCCCGCCAGGTCTCGTCCTCCTGGAATCGCTTATCGGCAGCCAGGGAACGCTGATAGCAGGCTGGGCAAGGGATGGCGATGTCCAGGCCAGCCGCCTGGGCGATAGCTACGTTGCGCCCCGGCAAAGCGGTGGCCAGCTCATGGCTCAACGCGTGGCCCGAAGTCGCCCCACAACAGTTCCAGTCCTCTAGCTCGATGAGCTCTATACCCAGCGCCTTGCACACCGCCTCGCTAGAGAGGCCGTACTCCACAGCCGTGGTGCTCGCCGTACAGCCGGGATAGTATGAATACTTCAAAGTAGTCTCCTTCGGGTTGGTAGATCGGTAGGTCGGTAGATTGGTAAATTGGTAGATTGGTAGATTGGTAGACTGGTAGATTGGTTCCCAATGTACCAATCTACCAGTTTCCCAATCTACCAAATAGCTCCTTCACCTGCCCCAGGGCCTTGACCCGTTCTGGAAGAATCGGTATCTTGCGCTTGAGCAGCAGAGTGACCCCCACATCAATGTTGGAGCGAACGATGGAGAAGATGTCTTTGCTCCTCAACACGTATTCGGCCAACATGGTGGTCTCGTGCACTCTCCCGAAGAATTTGATGCTGTCCAGGAAGGCACGATGCAGGGCGTAAACGGTGGTCTCTGGCGGGGCATAGCCCGCCTCCAATGCCATGTACTTGAGGGTGTCCATCACCGGAGCCAGGCGAATCTCGTTGGGACAGCGGGTGCCGCAAGTCTCGCAGCCCACGCACAGCCAGGGAGCCGAGCTTTTGAGCAGAGGCTCTCTCATGCCTAGCTGGATCATCTTCAACACCTGGGCCGGCTGGTAGTCCATGGCATAGGCCGTGGGGCAGCCAACCGTACACTTCTGGCAATAGTAGCAACGGAAGACGTTCTCCCCGCTCCGCCGTTGTACTTCTAAAGCAAAGTTGGAGATTGGGGAGTGGATATTGGATATTGGATATTGGACGTTTGACGTTTGACGTTTTACGTTTGACGTTTTACGTTTAACGTTTAACGTTTGACGCTTGACGCTTGACGCTTGCTCCCTCATCTATTCCCTCTCTCCTAAACTGGTCAACTCATCCTCCCGGAACGTCGCCACCGGCAGTTCCTCTTCCAGGCTCCTGCCAGGCACGTAGTCGAACAGGGCCTGCACCTTCTCTCCCACCGCGCGGAAGATGGTCGCTACGGGCAGATCGTTAGGGCAGGCGCTCTCGCACATCCCGCACCCCACGCAAGAGGTGGCCATGTGGTTCAGCCGCGTCAACTGGAAGATCAGGGTATCAGTGGGCATGCGGATGGCGCCCTTGCGGTTGGCCCATCGGAAATACTGGGCGGAGGCATGGTCGAAGGTGGCCGTGCGGAAGATGCACTCCTTGCAGTAGCAAATAGGGCAAGCCACCATGCAGTTGTGGCAGCGGATGCAACGCGAGAACTCGGCCAACAGGCTGGGCATGTCCGCCACCCGCTGGCGAAACTCGGCAAAGCGGCGGTCGCGCTCTGCCGTCCGTGCGGTCACCAGTCCGTCCACGGCCTCCTGGCGAGCAGCAGGCACCTCAGCCGGGCTTAGCTCCAACTTCTCGGCCAACTCGTCGCTGGCGGTGATCAGTATCTCACTGGTCGTATCCACCCCGATCAGGCTTAGGGCCAAGTCAACACCCTGGGGAACCGGATACTCGCACATCTGGCAGGCCACCCGGAACTGATGGCCCTCGTGAGGTGCGAGGTGTCCTTCTTTGGCCTGCGCCAGCAGATCCGTGGACAGATTCCCGTTGCTGCTCGCCGCCAGTTCGGCATAGTCGTTCATCTCATAGGTGCCCAGGCAATCCACTCCGATGAGGACCACGTTATCCAGACTGGCCTGCTGAAGCTTGACCAGTTCGATTAAGGCTCTGACCTCGCAGGAGCGCAGCACCGCCCCCAGCCGGCCCACCACTCCCGTAGCTGTCAGGTCCGACACCAGCTTGGCGGAGTTCACCGGCAGCACCGGTGCAATGGGATCAATGTTCTCTAGCTTAGTCGGATCGGTGAACAGGGTCTGGACAACGTTGTCGCCGGCTGGCGTATGCCGGGGCACCAGCAAGGCATCCACGATCCCCTTCTCCAGCAGCCCCCGCAAGAAGGCGGTCATCGTCTCCAGAGTACCGTTCTTTACTTCGAGTCTATAACTGCTATTCATCCCTTCAGAGTTCCTCCCATTCATCCCGCTCTCAGGTCGCAGGCCTCAAGTCTCAGGTCTCGGGTCCTACGTGCGACTTGCGACCTGCGACCTGTGACCTGCGACCCGCGACCTGTGACCTGTGACCTGCGACCTGCTACGTCCCCCACAACTCCCGCAACGGGTTCGGCCCCTTCTCCTTGAGCGAGGCCACCATCGCCTTGACCGTGTCGGCGAAGTACTGACCCTCGCTGGCGCTGATCCAGCGCAGCCACACCCGCTCGTCGTCGAAGCCCATTTGCTCCAGGATGCTCTTCAGGATGGCCACCCGCCGCCGGGCTTTGTAGTTGCCGTTCTGATAGTGGCAGTCGCCAGGGTGACACCCACCGATCAGCACCCCATCGGCTCCTTCGAGCAGAGCCTTGAGGACGTAGGTCACGTCCAGCCCACCGGTACACATCAGGCGGATGATGCGGATATTGGGCGGGTACTGAATGCGCGAGGTGCCGGCCAGGTCCGCCCCTGCATACGTGCACCAGTTACACAGAAAGGCGATGATGCGCGGTTCGAAATCGTCCATGAATTCTCTCCTTGTTTGAAACTCACTGGAGTGCGGACGCCAGTCCGCTGGCAAACTGGGAAACTGGTAAATTCGTAAACCCGTAAACTCGGAAACTCGGAAACTCGGCTACGAATTTAGGACTATACGAATTTACGATTTACTCGTTACTCATCAACGCATCCACAGCCATCAGCATCTGCTTTGGCTCAAATGCCACTTGTGCCGTGGCCTTGTTGGGGCACACCATGGCGCAAACGCCGCAGCCCTTGCAGAGCACCTCGATCACTTTGGCCACGCGCTCATCGTAGTCCAGATAGCGGGCCTCGTAGGGACAGGCCTCCACGCACAGCCCGCAGAAGCTGCATAGCCTGGCGTTCACCTGTACCAGGGTGTCCTTGCTCTCCAACCGGGGCAAGCTCAACAGGGCGGCAGCACGCACCGCCGCGCCCTTGGCCTGACAGATGGTCTCGTCTATGAAACGTGGCGAATGAGCCAGGCCGCACAGGAAAATGCCCTCCTTGAAGAAATCCAGAGGCCGCATCTTGGGGTGCGCTTCCTGGAAGAAGCCGTCTTGGTCCAAAGGCACACCCAACACTTCACTCAGAGCTGTGTTTTCATTGGGAGCTATCCCCGTGCTGAGGACCAACAAATCGGCATCGAGGGTAATCTCTTGCCCCAGGATGGGCTCGCGCAGGCTCACTCGCAGCCCATCGCCCACCGCTTCGACACGAGGCTTGTCAGGCAGTTCGTAGCGGATAAAGACCACGCCCTTGTCCCTCGCCTCCTGGTAGTACAACTCATGGAAGCCATAAGTCCTGATCTCGCGATAGAGGATGTATACTCTGGTCTCAGGATTCAGCTCCTTGAGCTTGAGGGCGTTCTTGATGGCGTGGGAGCAGCAGACGCGGCTGCAATAGGGGCGGCTTTCGTCACGGGAGCCTACGCATTGGATCATAACCACGGATTGGAGGTTGGAGGTTGGAGGTTGGAGGTTGGAGATTTGGGCCTCTAGTTCCTTCTGGGTGGGGACGCAGTCGTGCTGGCCGTAGAGGTACTCAGTGGTGAAGGCTGGCTGAGCGCCGGTGGCCACGATGATGGCGCCGTGCTCCAATACCTGGTCGCTGCCGTCGGGCAGAGCCAACGTCGTCAGGAAGTTCCCTTTAGTTCCTCTGAGTTCCCTCAGCTCTGTGTTCAGATACATATTGACCAAGCCGTTTGCCTTCACCCGTTCGATAAGCGAACTCAGCAACTCCTGGGGCTTCCCGCCCTCCAGGGTGTAAAATGCGGTCCGCAGATTGCCCCCCAGCTTCGCGCCCTTCTCCACCAAATCCACCCCAAAGCCCATCTCTGCCAGCTCCAGGGCGGCGGTCAGGCCGGCCAGTCCTCCGCCGATGACCAGTCCTCTTCTGGATATTGGAGATTGGAGATTGGAGATTGGAGATTGGAGGGTGGACTTGGTCACGGCCACCTCCACGGCGGTCTTGGCCTTGGCTGTGGCCTGCTGTGGCGAGTCTCGGTGTACCCAGGCGATACCCTCGCGGAGGTCGGCCCGCTCCAATAGATTCGGGTTCAATCCCACTTGGCGCATGAGGGCGGCGAACTCAGGCTGGTAGAGACGGTGCGAGCAGCCCGCAATCACCGCCCGATTGAGCCCTTGCTCCTCAATGATCTCTTTGATCGCTGCCAAATCCGCGCCGCACGCATCCTCCACCACCTGGGCCAGGGCCACGCCACTAAGCCGCTCCGCGTATTCCGCCACCGCCCCAACATCCACCACCTCCGAAACCTGGCCCCGACAGGTGCAAACAAACACCCCCACGCGGGGTTCTTCATCGCGAACATCTCGCTCGCCTGCGACCTGCGACTTGCGACTTGTGACCTGCGACCTGTGACCTGCAACCTGCGACCTGAGACTTGAGACCTGCGACCTGTGACCTGCGACCTGCTTCGCCGCTTCCCCCACTACTCCCGCTGCCTCAACCACCGTCTCCGGAATGTCCTTGGGCTCCCTGAAGGCGCCGCCCACAACCACACCGGGCCGCGTGGTCTCGTGGGGCGCGAAGCGGTCGGTCAGGCAGAAGCCGAATTCGTTCAGCTCGACACCTAGCCTGCTGGCCAGGGCCTGGAATCCTTCGGGCGCGGCCAGACCCACCGCGAGGATCACCATCCCAAAATCCTCTTCGCGGAGGGTGCCATCTTCGGTGACGAAGGCCACCCGCAGGTCACGGGTTTGCGGCACCTCCTTGATGGAGGAGACCATGCAGCGGCGATAGGTCACCCCAGGCAGGCTCTCCACGCGGTTGAAATAGCGCTCGAAGTCCTTGCCAAAGGTGCGGATGTCCATGAAGAACACAGTGGCCTCCAGGTCGGGGGCTATCTCCTTGGCTGCCGCCAGTTGCTTAGCGGTGTACATACAGCACACCGATGAGCAATAGGGATAACCAATGGATTCATCCCGCGAGCCGACGCACTGAATGAAGGCCACGCGGCACGGGGACATCCCGTCGGAGGGCCGCACCAGGCGTGCCTGGGTGGAGCCAGCCAGGCTGACCATGCGCTCGAACTCGATGCTGGTCAGTACGTTGTCATAGTAGCCGTAGCCGAACTCGCCCTTGAGGCGGGCATCGAAAGCCTGGTAGCCAGGGCTCAGGATCACCGCCCCCACCTCGATCTCAGAGCGCCGCTCGGCCATCTCCAGGTCAATGGCCTGCGTGGGGCAGACCTCAACGCACTTGCCGCACCGCGTGCAGTAGTCCGTGTCTATCACGTAGGCGTCGGGCACGGCACGCGTCGGCGGGCGATAGATGGCCTTCACCCTGCGTAGACGGCCTTCGTAATCGCCGGGCCGCTCCATGGGACAGACCTCGACGCACAGGCCACAATTATTACACTTCTCAGTATCAACGTAGCGCGGCCGATGCAAGATCGAGGCCCTGAAATCGCCTGCCTCGCCCTCCAGGGATTCCACCTCGGCGTAGGGCAGGATCTCGATGTTGGGGTGCATCCTACACTCCAGGGTGGGGCAATAGGAGGGTTGGTCGGGCAGCATGATGCAGAGGCCGCACGAGTCGGTGGGGAAAGTGCGGTCCAACAGGTGCATCGAGCCGCCGATACCCGGCGCGCTGTCCAGCAGATACACCTTGTACCCCATCTGGGCCAGCAGTTGGGCCGAGCCCATGCCGCTTATTCCCGCTCCGATGATTAAGACTGAACCAGCTTTGTTTGAAGCTGCCATCTAGGGCTCCTGATGCTGGATGTTGGATATTTGATATTGGATACTGATTACCGATCACTGATCACTGATTACTGAGCTGTCGCAATATCACGATGGCCGACGAGGCAGCGGCTTTGGCCTGGGCTACGGTGTCGGGGATGTCTTTGGGCCCCTGGCAGCAGCCCGCCAGATAGATGCCGTCACGGAGGGTGTCCACGGGCCTCATCTTGGGATGCGCTTCGACGAAGAAGCCATCGGGGGAGACCTCCAGATTCAGCAAGTCCGCCACGTCTTCCACATCCGCCCGCGGCACGACGCCCGTGGCCAGCACCACCAGGTCGGCCTCCATCTCCAACGGCTCGCCCAAAAGCGTGTCCTCGGCCCGCACCACCACCCTGTCGCCCCGCTTGTAGATCTCCGACACACTGCCTCGACGGTACATTACCCCCTCGTGCTTCACCCGGTCGTAGAACTCCTCGTAACCCTTGCCGAAGGCCCGCACGTCCATGTAGAAGACCGTCACATTGGCGTCGGGTATCCTCTCCTTCACCAGATGAGCCTGCTTGGCCGTGTACATGCAGCACACCCGTGAGCAGTACTCGTTGCCCACGGTTTGATCCCGCGAGCCAACGCACTGGATGAACACCACCTCTTTCGGCTCCTTGCCGTTTAGAGAGATCACCCCTTTAGTGGGACCTGAAGCCGAGGATAGCCTCTCGAATTCGAGGCCGGTGATGACGTTGGGGTACCGGCCGTAGCCCAACTCGGGCTTGATGTGGGGATCGAACTGGTCGTAGCCGGTGGCCAACACAATGGCCCCTACATCCAGCTCCAGGATCTCGTCCTCTTGATCGTAGTCAATGGCGTTGGCCAGACAGAAATGCTGGCAGGTGCGGCAGTTGCCGGTCAGGAAATACAGGCAGTGCTCGCGGTCAATGACCGGCACGTTGGGCACGGCCTGAGGGAAGGGGACATAGATATTGCCCCGCCCCTTAAGGCCCATATCAAACTCCAGAGGCAGGGGCCGAGGCTCCTTATCGGTGACATCCTCCAGCTTGATGGCCCCCGTCGGGCAGACGAAAGCGCAGGCCCCGCAGGCGATGCAGTCCTCAGAGAGCTTGAAGAAAGGCGTGGCCACCTCCCGCTCCACGCCTCGTCCCACGAAGCTGATGGCGCTGACCCCCACCAGCTCCTGGCACACCCGCACGCACAGCCCACACAGGATGCAGTTATCCTCTTTGAGAGAGAAGCGGGGCTTCTCAATGCCCAACTCGCTCGCCAGCCTCTGGAGCAAAGGCACTTCGGGGCAACGAGCCAGCAGCAGCTCCACGATCATCCGCCGCCCCTTCAGCACCTTCTCCGAGGAAGTGAAGACCTCGATCTCGTCACGGAGGGGATAGTTGCAGGCAGTGACCAGGCGGGAACGTCCCCGGTGTAGCACCTCCACCGTACACAGCCGACAGGCCCCGTAAGGCTCCAGGGCCTTATGATAACACAAGGTGGGGATAGGGATGTTCAGCTTTTCCGCTGCTTCCAGGATAGTGCTATCCTGCTCAACCTCGATTTCCCGCCTGTCTATGATAACTCGAATCATTGTGCTCCCCGGAGATGTTCTATCGTAAATACGTACAATCGTAGATTCGGGGTTCGTAGATTCGGGATTCGTAAATTCGTGATCAGTTCCGCGTGTACGAATTTACGAGTGTACGAGTATACGAATTTACGGATCTATCGAACGAAGACGGCATTAAAGCGGCAAGTATCGCGACATACCCCGCACTTGATGCACAACTCGACATTGATGGTGTGGGGCTGCTTCTTCTCGCCACTGATGGCTTCCTGTGGGCAAGGCCGGACACAGGCCCCACAACCAGTGCAGGTTTGCGGGTCAATGTAGTACTCGATCAGTGCGCGACACACTCCAGCCGGACACTTCTTATCGAAGATGTGGGCCTCGTACTCGTCGTGGAAGTAACGCAGGGTGGACAACACCGGGTTGGGCGCGGTTTGGCCCAGGGCGCATAGGGAGAATTCCTGCAACAGATCCGCCAACTCCTCCAGCAGGGAGATGTCATCTGGAGTGCCCTCCCCGGCGCAGATGCGGTTCAAAATCTCCAGGCTGCGCTCGATCCCCTCCCGACAGGGCACGCACTTGCCACACGACTCCTCCCGCAGGAAGTTGAGGAAATAGCGGGCCAGGTCCACCATGCAAGTGGTCTCGTCCATGACGATCATCCCACCGGAGCCCATCATGGACCCGACCTTGGTCAGCTCATCGAAGTCCACAGGCAGATTCAGCAGGCTCTCCGGTAGGCATCCCCCCGACGGCCCTCCCGTCTGCACGGCCTTGAACTGCTTGCCGTCGGGGATGCCGCCCCCGATGTCGTAGATGACCTCCCGCAGGGTGATGCCCATTGGCACTTCCACCAGGCCGGTGTTGTTGACCCGGCCCACCAGGGAGAAAATCTTGGTGCCTTTGCTGCCCTTGGTGCCGATGCTGGCGAACCACTCCCAACCTCGGTTGATGATCCAGGGCACGTTGGCCCAGGTCTCCACGTTGTTCAGCACGGTGGGCCTGTCCCACAGCCCTTTTTCCGTGGCGTGCACGTACTTGGGGCGAGGCTCGCCCACGTCGCCTTCCAGAGAGCGCATCAGGGCGCTGGACTCCCCGCACACGAAAGCCCCACCGCCCCGGGCGATTTTTATGTCAAAACTGAAATCGGTGCCGGCGATGTTCTCCCC
>Ga0233423_10000851_pt1 | contig 15516 bp, 12 predicted proteins | sample Watercolumn_Mata_FD_180713 | JGI IMG/M metagenome (GOLD analysis project Ga0233423, IMG submission 180713) | Freshwater microbial communities from Lake Matano, South Sulawesi, Indonesia - Watercolumn_Matano_2014_112_MG | ecosystem: Environmental > Aquatic > Freshwater > Lake | place: Indonesia...
TCTCAAAAAAAGGTCTCCAACGAAGTATCGGAGGCTATAACGCAGCAGCAGGTGGCTGCATGAACAACCGGCGGGTTACCAGCTTAAATTCAGCCTGTTTTTGTCTACTGCCTGGGGTCCACTTCACCTTTCTTCAATTCATAATTCAGCATTCATAATTCAGCATTCATAATTCAGCATTCATAATTCAGCATTCATAATTCAGCATTCATAATTCAGCATTCATAATTCAGCATTCATAATTCAGCATTCATAATTCAGCATTCATAATTCATAATTCATAATTCAGCATTCATAATTCATAATTCATAATTCATAATTCAGCATTCATAATTCATAATTCATAATTCAGCATTCATAATTCATAATTTCCTGCACCTTGCTCTGTTCAATTGAACAGTTCATATTCAGGCATCTGACGCCGCTATCGGTCAGGTGGCTTTCTCAACCGGAGATCGGGCGTGCTGCGGGCCTTGCAGCTGAAGTGTACCGGCAGCTCGATGAGGAGTTCATGGCGGTGCCGCCCGTCACCCTGCACCACCTGAATCCGCAGCTCATGGCGGGGGTCTGGAGCGCCTGCCGGGAATCGCTGGTCGTCGGGCCGGATCGGGCGATGAAGGAGCTGATCGCGGTCGCCGTGTCGCAAGCCAATCGCTGCCCCTACTGTGTGCAGGCGCACACCTCCATGCTGCTTGGCGCGGATGCCCGTCCGGCACTCGATGCGCTCGCGGCTGACGGGCAATCGAACGGAGCGCTTGCGACGCTTGCCGCATGGGCTTCGGCTACGGGACGCAAAACCTCGCTTTCCGCCGGGCCGCCTCCCTTCACGAAGCGGCAGGCTCCGTCTTTCATGGCCACCGCGGTACTGTTCCACTACATCAATCGGATGGTCAACATCTTTCTCGACGAGACGATGATGCCTGTTGTCGGCAAGGTGCCGGTAGTCGGGGATCAGGCGTTCAGGATTTTCAGCAACGTGACCTCCGGACGAATCGTCAGGATCGACGCCAGGCCGGGGGTGTTTCTGACGGATAGTACACCGAGGCAATTGTCTGAGGCTTTCGCCTGGGCGACGGATGATCCGTCGGTGGCGGGTGGGTTGCTGCGCTTCGCGGAAGCTATTCTCAGCGCTGCCAGGGAGTCGGTTGATGCTGAAGTTCAGGTGCTGGTGAAGCAACATGTCACGGCTTGGGAGGGCGAGCCGCCGGGTATCGGCAAAGGATGGCTCGATGCCGCCGTGAGAGAGTTACCGGAGCGGTTGCGCCCGCAAGCGCGTCTGGCGCTGCTTGCCGCGATGGCTTCATGGGCGGTTGATAGTAGCGAAATCGAATCATGCAGACGCGCCGGACTCGACGACCGCGCATTGCTCGAAACCACAGCCTGGGGTGCATACCTGGCCGCCGAACAAATCGCAGGGTGGATGAGCCGGTAGCACGTTATTGTCGGAAAGGACAGCCACGACTTCAGGGACGGCAAGGACGAAAGGGTAAGAAGAACGTGACCCAGCGCCTGCTATCGAAAGACTTTTCTTCAATTCATAACTCATAACTCATAACTCATAATTTCTCTCCCCTCACCATCAGCACCGGGTAGTCGATGTTGTCGATCAGTTCGCGGAGGCTCTCTTCCGGCAAATTCATGCCTTCGCCGATGACGACGAGGCCGGAGTCGATCATGCGGATGAAGGTGATGAGCTGCTTGCTTTCAGTGAATGGCAGGTGGTAGTATTCGGCTTCAATACCATTTCCGCTCATCAATGCATCGTTTTCTTCCCGGCAATGTTCAACGGCATCCGGGGCGGTATTGGTGACGAGAAGGTGGAGCTTGCTCGATGGAGCGGCGATTTCGAGCGCTGTCGAGAGGGCGCGCTTCGAGGCCGCCGATCCGTCGTAGAGTACCAGCAGAGGCCCTTCTGCGGCGGTGACGCCGGGGCGCATCAGCATGACGTTCATCTTGCATTCGTGGAGCGCGGTGCGGGCGGTCGAGCCGAGTCCCTTGCGGCACGAAGGCGAGCGTCCGCTACGGCCAAGCACGAGCATGTCCGCTTCGGGCGCGGCCAGCATGAGCTGTTCGGAGACCATGCCGCGCAGCACGCGGAAGGTGTGGCGAAGCGTGCGGGCTTCGGCGGTATGCTGCAACATCTCCCGAGCCTGTTCGGCCTGTTGTCTCAGCAGGCGTTCGAGTTGCCCGGTATCGAGTTTTACTGTGGCTGAGCTGTACATGCGTACCTCTTCAACGAATGGCAGGCCCGCCATGTGCAGCAGGTTGATGTCTTCGATGAAGATGCCGATCAGTTCCGCCTTCAGGCGTGCAGCCATCTCGGCAGCGGCTTCGAGCGATGCCTTGCTGTGAGGCGAACAGTCGATGGCTACGGCAATCGACTGGATAACACGGTTTTTCATCGCAGGTCTTGTATGGTTTGCACCTCTTTAGAGTCGCCCTTTATTTTTCCGGTTCGTCATCCGGCTTTTTGCCGAACGATTTCTGCTTTTCAGCCATTGACCTGAGCCGTTCATAAACCCTTGCGTTGAACGTGCCTTCCGGCCATGCTCCCGATGTATCGGGAATTCCCGCCGGAATGCCGGTCAGAATCTCGATACCCTCGTCGATGTGCGTGACGGGCCAGATTGAAAACAGCCCGGATTCCACGGCTTTGACAATGTCTTTCCTGAGCATCAGGTTCCTGACGTTCGAGGCCGGAATCAGGACGCCGTGGCGTCCATCGAGGCCTCGCTCGTTGCATAGATCGAAAAATCCTTCGATTTTTTCATTCACGCCGCCGATAGCCTGCACCTGGCCGTGCTGATTGACCGAGCCGGTGACGGCGAGCCACTGCCGGATCGGAATGCCGGAGATCGCCGAGAGCAAAGCGTAGAGTTCTGTGGAGGAGGCGCTGTCTCCCTCGACGCCGCCGTAAGACTGCTCGAAGACCAGTGTGGCCGAAAGCGACAGCGGCTCGTCGGCGGCGTAGCGCGAGCCGAGGAATCCCGACAGAATCATCACCCCTTTTGAGTGTATCGGGCCGCCCATTTCAACCTCGCGCTCGATGTCGATCACCTCGCCCTTGCCGAGGCGTACCCGCGCTGTGATGCGGCTCGGGCTGCCGAAGCTCTGTTCGCCGAGCGAATAGACCGAGAGGCCGTTGATCTGACCAACCTGTTCCGAGCTGGTGTCGATCAGGATCGATCCACGCATCATAGCATCCCTCATGCGCTCCTGGATGCGTGACGCGCGGTTTCGCTGCGCTTCGAGCATCGCCTCGACGTCATCGGCGCTCACCAGCGTCCGTCCGCTTTGGGCGGCATGGTACTCTGCCTCGTGTGCGAGGTCTCGGATTGCCTGGAGGTTTGTGGTCAGCCGGGTAGCGTCGGCCGCCATGCGCGAGCCGTGCTCGATGATCCGGGCCACTGCGCTGCTTTCGAAGGGCAGGAGCTTGTCGCGCACGGCTATCGAGCCGACGAGGTGCGCATAGGCCAGGTGTGTTTCCGCATTGCGCTCCATGTCGTTCTCGAAATCAGCGGCGATCTTGAACAGTTCGTTGAAGTCTGGATCATAGCTGCTCAGGAGGTAGTAGAGCCGCCGTTCGCCGAGCAGCACTACCTTGAGGTCGAGCGGAATGGGTTCCGGTTCGAGCGAGATGGTGCTGACCAGGCTGTAGAGCTGCGCGAGCGATTCGATGCGGATCTGGCGAGTGCGGAGCGCTTTTTTGAGCGCCTCCCAGGCGAAAGGTTCGAGCAGCAGCCGTCTGGCGTCGAGGATGAGGTAACCGCCGTTGGCCCGGTGCAGTGCGCCCGGCTTTATGAGGGTGAAGTCGGTGATGAGCGTGCCCATCTGCGCGGCGTGCTCGATGTCGCCCACGAGGTTCTGCGTGGCAGGTTTGTCTTCGAGAATCACCGGCGCGCCGACGAGCTGGCTGTTGTCGATCATGACGTTGACCCGGTAGCGGCTGATGGATGATTTACGCCCGGAGGGTTTTTGAGAAGACATCATGAACGGTCCATCTTCCGGCGACTCCTTTTCGAGGAACTGGCCGAAGTTTTCGATCATGTCGCGCTCGACCTCGTCGAGATAGCGCTGCACCTCTTCGACCTCATGGTATTTCGCCCTGATCTCATCCATGAGCGGCTTCAGGGCGAATGCCGACACTTCACGGTTCAGCTCCTTGATCCTGTCGGCGGTCTCACGCTGCCACTTGGGGAACTGTGCCATGATCGATTGCAGGCTGTCCCGGAGTCGGTTGGTCTCATGCTCGATCTGGTCACGTTCCTCCTGTTTCATCGCCATGTAGACATCCGGCGCGATCACTTTTCCTTCACGCACCGGCGCGAAAGCGAAGCCGCCAGGAGTGCGGATGAGCGTGATGTCGTGAGCCTGAGCGTCGTTTTCAATCGCCTCGATGGCGCTCGACTGCTTCTCCTGTAACGCCTCGCCGATCTCCTTTTCCCGCGACTGGTACTCTTCGCTGCTGAACGCGGCGGGCATGACGCTGAAAAGCGTCTCGACGAGATGATCCATGTCGTCGCTCAGGTGGCACGCCTGACCGGGTGGCAGGCGGAGCGCTCGTGGGTTGCGCGGTTTGTCGAAGTTGTAGACGTAGCACCAGTCATCCGGGCGGGCTTCATTGGGTGCGATGGCGTTGAGGAACTGCCGTACGGAGGTCTCCTTTCCGGTGCCAGAGGGGCCGAGGGCGAAAAGGTTGAAACCATCGCGCCGGATGCCTATGCCGAGCCGGATCGCTTCGAGCGCTCTCTGCTGGCCAGAGATTCCTGTCGAGCCATCGAGTTCGGCAGTGGTGCTGAATGCAAATTCACCGGGATCGCAGCGGTTGAACAGTTGTGCTGGCAGGAGTTTTTCGGGAACGGGCATGTCTGATGCTCCTTTTTCCGGACGGCAAGAGGGCGCAGTCTGAAAGCGGCTTTCTGCCGGAATCAGAAAGCCGCCTGTTGAGAGGTTCGCTAAATGGTATGACTATTTTCCTTGTTTATAAAACCGTCAACCTTTCCGTAATGGTTCCACTCAGACTTTTTCAGACCGCCTCTTCCTCCTCTATGGCTTTGCGCAGGTGCACCGGTTCGATCTCTTTGCGCCTCATCCGGATGTTGAGCATTTCAACGCAGACAGAGAAGGCCATGGCGAAGTAAACGTAACCTCTCGGGAACTCGAATCCGGATCCTTCGGCCACAAGAGTGGCACCAACCAGAATCAGAAAGCTCAGGGCCAGCATCTTGATGGTCGGATGGCGTTCGACGAACTCGCTGATTGATTTGGCAGCAATCATCATGATGAAAACGGCGATCATGATAGCCAGAATCATGACCGGAATGTCTCTTGCGAGCCCTACAGCCGTAATGACCGAGTCGAGCGAAAAGACGATGTCGATGACGGCGATCTGGAGGAGTGTCATTATGAACCCTGAAGATGTGTGCTCCCTGTCGGTATCTTCAGTGCCTTCGAGGCTCTGGTGTATCTCATGGGTGCTTTTAGCTAAAAGGAACAGGCCGCCACAGATGAGGATGAGGTCTCGTCTGGTAACGCCATGGCCGAAAGCCGTAAACAGCTCGTTGGTTAGGCGCATGACCCAGGTGATCGACAGCAGCAGGGCTATACGGCTGAGCATTGCCAGCCCGAGGCCGAGCACCCTGCCGGAGTTGCGTTGTTCGAGCGGGAGGCGTCCGACGAGGATGGTGATGAAGATGATGTTGTCTATGCCAAGAACGATTTCAAGCGTTGTCAGTGTCAGCAGAGCGATCCATGCTTCGGTGCTGGTGATCCATTCCATAGCGTACAGGTTTATTGAGAGTTGTGTTTTTTGATTACGGGAAGTTACATCGGTGGAAGCAGACCGGCAAAAATACGATTCATAATGGCGTATATTATTGTGTTTGTCAAGACTTCTTTTTTTAATCGAAATCGATTTCTCTGACAGCGATTTCAGTTTCGATGAGGAGGGCGATATCAACATTGACAACAATCTCATGCCCAACTCGTACGGTGCGTCAACCCATACCGGCTTGCGGCGATACTTCGAAGGAGGATGCACCCGGGTGCTCGAATGGAGGATGGCACAGCTCCGTGGGCTCGATGCCTTCCTGCGTGAACGTGAAGAGGATATCGCCGCCGCGGTTCATGCCGATCTGCGGAAGCCGGCGGCTGAGACCTGGCTGACCGAAACCGGTTATCTCCGTAGCGAAATCAGGTACGTCCTGAAGCACCTCCGGCGATGGATGCGACCAAAGTTCGTCAGGGTGCCGCTGCACTATCATCCGGCACGAGCATTTGTCGAACGAGACCCTCTGGGCGTTGTACTTGTCATCGGTGCCTGGAACTATCCGCTCCAGCTCTGTCTTGCTCCCCTTATCGGAGCCCTTGCGGGTGGAAACTGTGCGGTCGTCAAGCCTTCCGAAATCGCACCGGTCACATCCAGCCTGATGGCTGCGGAGCTGAAGCGTTATGTCGATCCGGAAGCGGTCAGGGTTGTCGAAGGTGACGCGGCATTTTCCTCCCGGTTGCTGGAGCACAGGTTTGACCGGATTTTTTTTACCGGAAGCCGCCGGAAAGGGGAGGCGGTAATGCAGGCTGCTGCGAGACATCTCACGCCTGTGACGCTTGAACTTGGTGGCAAGAGTCCTGCCATTGTGACCGAAAAGGCCGATCTGCGAACGGCTGCCCGCCGGATCGTCTGGGCCAAATTTATCAATGTCGGCCAGACCTGTGTAGCTCCTGACTATCTGCTGGTGCACGAAACGGTCAGAGAACCGTTGCTGAGGTTGATGAAAGAGGCTATTGGACACTTTTACGGTGCTGATCCGGAGAAAAGTCAGGATTATGGCAGGATTGTCGATTTCAGGAACTTCCGCCGGATCGAAGCGTTGCTCTGCAAGGGTAAGTTGGTCGAAGGAGGCTCTTCAGACGAGGCCTCTCTTTATATCGCTCCCACGATCATTCAGGACGTTCCGGAGGATTCCGATCTCTTGAAGGAGGAAATCTTCGGGCCGGTATTACCGGTACGCTCTTTCACCACGCTTCGGGATGCCGTCGAAGTGGTCCGGTTGCTTCCCGAACCGATCGCCGTTTATCTTTTTTCCCGCGACCATGAGGAACTTCGTTATCTGAGAGATCATAGCCGGAGTGGCAGCGTCTGCTGTAACGACCTGCTTTTTCAGGCATCAATTCCCGGACTGCCTTTCGGTGGTCGTGGGGCGAGCGGCACAGGCACCTATCATGGCCGGGCAGGGTTCGAGACCTTCACTGCAGAGCGGAGCGTGCTCATCAGGGGTGCTTTTCCTGACCCTGACCTGCGCTATCCGCCTTACAGTGCTGGCAGGTTCGGTTTGCTCAGGAAAATTGTAAGCATCTTTTCATAAAGGTATGGATATATCAATAATCGATAAATTTTCTACGGGTCTTGCCTTCGGTGGCGGCGTGGTGCTTGGCGCGGCTCATATTGGTGCCCTCAAGGCGATGGAAGAGCTTGATCTGAGTGCGGAATATGTGGCAGGTACGAGCATAGGCTCCTTCATTGCGGCTATGTACGCTTTCGGAAAAAGCTGGAAAGAGATAGAGACGGTAGCTATTGATCTCGACTGGACTGATCTTACGGGTCTGACTCTCTCCGGTTACGGTTTGTTGTCGAACCGGAAGTTCGGTGAGATCGTCAGAAGCCAGCTTGGTTCATGCCGTATCGAGGATGCGCCGATTCCCCTCGCTATCGTGGCTACCGATATCTGTACCGGGAACAAGGTGGTTCTGCGAAAAGGTGATGTTGCCACGGCGGTCATGGCCAGTTCGTCGATTCCCGGCATTTTCCGTCCCGTTGAGTCGGGAGAGATGCTGCTGGTGGATGGTGTGCTGACTGAAAATGTACCTGTTTCGCCCCTTCAGGAGATGCGAGCCGGAAAGATCATTTGCATCGACCTGTTTGGCCGGCATACCTTCAGGCGACCCGAGCATCTGCCCAATCTTCTGCTCAATGCATTCTACAGCGCCATGCGCGCTATTTCACAGATTCAGATAAAAAGTGCTGACCTGATCATCAGTCCCGATCTGTCCCGTTTCAGTCTTGTCGATATGTCGGCTGTACCGGAGATTATTGAAACCGGTTACCGGGAGGCATTGCCCCTGCTTGAATCCTGGGCGGGCGGACTCCGGTAAGAGGGCGGGCTCATGCTTCCTGATGCGAGCAGGCTTGTTCCGTCCAGCTCTTTTTCGTACAATGAAGATGTTTCCTCTCGATTCATGAATAACGGGTTCCCTTTCAGTACCAACAGCATGATTACCCGTGATTATCTGTCGTTCAGTTCCCTCCGGTCGATCTGACCTGGATTCGTGCCGTAACCGTTATCTGGCGGAACCGGGGATATAATGGCGGGGATGTATACTTCTGTAAACATCGACGGTTCAACTCTGAAAAAAGGGGGATGCAATGCCTATCAGCAGATTGCGGGAATTTCTCGACAGCCATCATATCAAGTATTTCGTAATCAGCCACTCGCCTGCCTACACGGCCCAGGAGATCGCCGCATCCGCTCATGTATCGGGCAAGGAGATGGCCAAAACGGTTATGGTTACCATCGATGGAAGGATGGCGATGGCGCTTCTGCATGCATCACGGCAGCTCGATTTTGATCTGCTCCGTGATCTTTGCGGTTCGCGCAGCGTCGAGCTTGCCGAAGAGCAGGAGTTCAGCGGACTGTTTCCTGAATGTGAAATCGGGGCGATGCCCCCTTTCGGCAATCTGTACGGCATGGAGGTGTATGCTGATGATGAACTCCAGGAGAGCGAGGATATCGTCTTCAACGCGGGCACTCACAACGAGCTGCTCAGGCTTTCCTGGTTTGATTACAACAGATTGGTCAGTCCGGTTTTAGGCAGGCTTTCCTCGAATCCATAGGGGGTCTCGATTGTGCTTGTAATATTCCTGAGGCGGTGCGGCTTTTTAAGCGGGAAATATTACCTTTGACAGAGCCTGAAAGCCTGCAGGAAGATGGAGCGGACAGCCGGTAACCTCCGGTTTGTTTCAATGTTCCATACTACGGGGCATGATATTGTAATGATTATGAGTTTTTTGCCGCCGCCGATATGAAGGTAGCCTTATATGCAGGGACCTATGTCAAGGACAAGGATGGCGCAGTCCGGTCGATTTACCAGCTTGTTGCTTCCATGGTCAGAAGCGGTCATGAGGTCGTGGTCTGGACACCCGATTTCTTACCCGGAGAAAACGGCATGGTTCCGGTCAACAAGGTGCCTTCGGTTCCCATACCTCTCTATCCCGATTACAAGCTCGGTTTCTACAACGCAGTCACCGAACGGCAGCTCGATGAGTTTGCTCCGGACATCGTCCATATTTCGACTCCCGATATTGTTGGCCGTAAATTCCTGCACTATGCCAGGAGAAAGGGTATCCCGGTCGGGTCGGCCTATCACACCGATTTTCCTTCCTATCTGAGCTATTACCGCCTCGGCTTTGCCGAACCGGCGGTCTGGCGCTTCCTGCAACGCTTCTACAATGCCTGCGATGTCGTACTTGCTCCCAACGAAAGCGTTCGTGAGCGTCTGACCGGCAAGGGCATCGAAAAGGTCGATATCTGGTCGCGAGGCATCGACAAAGAGCTGTTCGATCCATCACGACGATCCGAAAAAATCAGGCAGTCATGGGGGGCGGAAGGACGCACGGTGATCATCTACGTCGGTCGCTTTGTGCTTTACAAGGATATAGAGGTCGTGATGAGCCTCTATGAGCGATTTGTTGATGACGGGCTGGGCGATCGGGTGCGGTTTGTGATGATCGGTTCAGGTCCCGAAGAGGAGCAGATGAGAACACGGATGCCTGATGCGATTTTTACCGGATACCTTACCGGCACGGCGTTACCTGAAGCCTATGCTTGCGGTGATCTTTTCCTGTTTCCATCGACGACCGAAGCATTCTGCAATGTTGTGCTTGAAGCGCTCGCCTCCGGACTGCCAGCCGTAGTATCTGATACCGGCGGATGCATGGAACTGGTCAGACGATCAGGTGGCGGCCTGGTCGCCAGGTCGGGAGACGTTGGCGACTTCTACGCCTGCTGCACGAAGCTCATGCAGGACGGCGGGATGTTCCGCGCCATGCGGGACAGAGGCCTGGCCTATGCCGAGGATAAATCATGGGCGGCGGTCAACGGCCAGCTCATCGAACGCTACCAGGCGATGATCGCCGTGAACACGAGACGCTGAGTTGCAATGCCACCCACTCAGTCATCCCGTTCCATCTCATACGGTTCCATGATATAGCCAAGGCAATCCTGCCGGATAACCTTCACATCACGGGTGAACATCGAGGGCACGACAGGTACCCTGGTGAAAATGCGGTTTTCTCTGAAAAGGAAGTAACGGTCAGTGACGTCATGGTTCAGGTTGTCGATGACCATGAGCGGCACAAGCCCGTTGCTGTATCGGCCAAGTTCCGTTCCTTCAGGTATCCGCTCGAAATTGAGCGCTTCGAGGTCTTCACGAAAACAGACATCCGTAAGACCTGCACAATGGCCGAAGCCTGGCCGGATTTTTTCAGGCAGAAGTATCCTTGCTGTGGTGTGGTACAGGTCGTTGTGGTGATTCGCAGGCGGAGCGAAAAGGGTATCCTCAGGCAGTTCAAGGCAATGCCGGAGAAAGTTTTCGACATGCTTTGTCCCTGCCATATTACCGGAAACACCGCATTCAAGCGTTACCGTAGGACATATTTCCGAAAGCGCGACCGCAAGGACTTCGTGGGGTTCCGTAAACCAGACGATGGTTTTGCTGAATCGCCGGGCAAGACTCAGGGATTTGTGGTCGAGCCGGTTGACACAGCCATAGTGCGGGTTTTTACCGGTGTTGTTGTGCAGATCGATACCGGCAAGCGGAGCTGCATTGCCGATGTCCGCTAAAACCTGCTTTGCCAGAAAATGTTCCGGAAAGTGCTCGCCTTGCCAGATACGGTTGTAATCGGCCTGTTCATCGAGTTTCCTGACTCCCAGTACAGCAGCAGCGACGTTACCAACGAAGAGCAGTAGCGGACTCGGCAACAGCCGGCGGGGGGCATCGTATCCTGAAAGGAGGCTCTGCATCGCGTCGAATCCGGTGGTTTCATTGCCATGCAGCAGAATTGACACAAAGAGTGGTGGCCCCTCTTCACCCCTGATCCGGATCAGCGAAGGGCCGGGCAGGAGAGTATCGAGTTTTTCAACCGGGATGTCGCTGAAGCCGTCAGGCAGACGCTCGAAGCGGTGCAGCGCCGGGACAGGGTAGTGGTTCAGATGCTCCATTCGTGGACGGGAATATTCCGGCTCTGGTTTTCGAGGCAGGCCTGCGTCAGCGCCCGGAAATCGGGTCCATGCCTGCTGATGAAGGCTTTCTGCCACCATGCGCCATTACGGCGGGTCGCTACCCGCTCGGCAAGAATATCGACGAGGTAGTAGCGCAGATCATTGCTGTCGAATCCTGATTCAGCGAGCGCAAGAATCGCGCCGGGAATCAGGTGCTGCATGATGAGGGTCTCGACGGGCATCGTGTTTCCCGATGTCCACCTGAGCCTGGCGTCAAGCCCTGAACGGGCTGCGGTGTAAAAATTCGCCCGAGCCTCTTCAAACGATATTTCAGCCTGCGGAACCTCTGGTTGCAGGTAGAGCATCGCACCATAGAAAAAAAGAATGTTGGCGACGATGTCTGGAATCGAAGGTCCCGCAGCCGGAACGCGGTGCTCGATGCGCAGGTGAGGGCGGCCATCCTCGCTGAAGCCGATCAGGGGCCGGTTCCAGCGCCAGATGGTGCCGTTGTGCAGCCGCAGATGGTGCATCATGCCGGGATCGTGGTCGAAGATGACCGGAAGGAGCACCGGAAATCCATCGAGATTTTCAAGAAAGACCTCCCTGAGCGAATCGCGGACATAATCGTGCCCGAAGGTAACGCGCGACACCGGCCTGCCGGCGGGATCGACGAACGACGGGGTGTGCACGGCCTGCTCGAAAAGCGGGATACGGGTCTCGTCCCAAAGCTCCCTGCCGAACAGGAACGGCGAATTGGCAGAGAGGGCGGCCATAGGAGCCGAGAGCACATGCGCCACGTTGTAATAAGCGGCAGCCCAGTTGAGCGGTACCTGAAAGTGGATCTGCAGAGAAGTGGTCGCAGCTTCAGCCATGACGTCACGATGCACGACCTCCAGCCGTTCTTTCGGCCCCTCGATATGAATTTTGAGCGGATGGAGAGATCTGGATTTAAAGATTTCACGATTCAGGGCGTGAAACCGCTGCATCGATGAAATGTAGCTGAGCGTGAGCATCCTGTCCTGCAAGGTTGGCAGAATACCGGTAAAAAGGATCTTGCAGCCCATCTCTCGGGCGTGGTGGGCACAGTTGTTCCATAGCGCCTGAAGCTCGTCGTGCAGGAATTTCGGGAGCTGGCGGTTCAGCGGATGGGGCGTGACGTTGAGTTCGAAGTTGTATTTCGACAGTTCCGCCACCACGAGAGGATTGTTGACCCGAGAAAGGAACTCCTCGTTTTTCGGCGCGGGATCACAGTTCTTGTCCACGAGCCACCCTTCGAGTTCGAAGCCGCACATCACCTCGTGCTTCTCGAACTTCTCCGAGGAGAACCAGTCCATCAGCATCCGCGTCTCCCTTCTCAGGTTCTGCTGAAATTGCCGGAAATCCTCCTCGCTGAACTCGGTTTTTGCTATTTCACTTCCCATCGATGACTGGTTATGCTCGGTCTGACGGTTATGAATGCTTAAATTATAATCTGGGCAATAGCACTTTCAGATGCAAATTATTTGTGAAGGGGTGAGGGGAAACGAGTGCCATGGACGATTGTGGGCGAAAGGAGCGAAATCGAAATCGGGAAATCGATGTTGGTGAGCTTCGACTTATGCATTATGGTGTTCAATAACGATTTCGATGGCGATTTCGACTGGAGGACAGAGTGCGGAACCAATAACCGCCGGCGAGGGTAATAAGTCCTTAAAAGGAGAGGAGATATGAAGACAGGATTCATCGGGTTGGGCAAGATGGGGTTCAATATGGTCGAACATCTGCTTGAACTCGGACACGAAGTGGTGGCGTTCGATGTTTCGGTGGAGGCGGTCGCGGCGATTGCGACCATAGGGGCGACACCCGCCAGTTCGTTGCAGCATCTGGTTGGCGAACTCGAATCACCGCGCGTCATCTGGATGATGGTGCCTGCCGGGTCGCCTGTCGATGCGGTGCTTGGCGGGCTTGCGCCTTTTCTGAAAGCGGGCGATATTGTCATCGATGGCGGCAATTCCCGCTACACCGATACCGTTGTCCGTGCCAGAAAGCTTCGAGAGCAGGGCGTCCGGATGCTTGACGTCGGCACCAGCGGCGGGCTTGAGGGCGCTCGACACGGGGCGTGCATGATGGTTGGGGGCGAGCGCGAGGCGTATGAACAGGTCGAGCCGCTGCTTCGCGACCTCTGCGTCGAGAACGGCTGCGGCTGCATGGGTGCTTCCGGCTCCGGCCACTTCGTCAAAATGGTGCATAATGGTATCGAGTACGGCATGATGCAGGCCATCAGCGAAGGGTTCAACCTGCTCCGCGCCAGCGGCTACGAGATCGACAACGAGACGGTGGCACGGGTCTGGTCAAATGGCTCGGTGATCCGCGGATGGCTCATGGAGCTGGCTGAAAAAGCGTTAGCCAGGGATAGCCATCTCGGCTACCTGGGTGGCAAGGTGGCCGATTCGGGTGAGGGGCGCTGGACGGTCGAGGCTGCGGTCGATCTTGGCGTGCCGGTGCCGGTGATCGCCGGGGCGCTTTTCGAGCGCTTCAGGTCGCAAAGCAGTGAGAGCTTTTCGGACAAGGTGGTCGCAGCGCTGCGCCACGAGTTCGGCGGTCATGCATTCGAGGCTCCCGGAACAGGGGAGGCAAAAGCATGAGCGGCGCACTCGACAACTTCACCATCGTCATCTTCGGCGCGAGCAGCGATCTGGCCTCGCGCAAGCTCTTTCCGTCGATCTTCCAGCTCGCACGCTGGGGGCATATGCCGGAGAGCTTCCGGCTGATCGGCGTCGGGCGGCAGGAGATGAGCCACGACGATTTCCGGCAAAGCGTGCGCTCGAAGCTGCTGGAGCACTCGCCCGAAGCCGCCGCCGATGCCGCTCGGCTCGACGCCTTCTGCCGCCGCCTCTTCTATATCCGCGTCGATCTCGACGATCCGGCGGGCTACGCGAGGCTGCGCGAAGAGATCACGAGCGACGAGGGGAACGGGCACACCTGCCGCAACCTGATGTTTTACCTGTCGATACCGCCAAGCCTCGCGCCTGCCGTGGTGCGCAGTCTCGGTGCTGCCGGGCTGGGCGGACGGGAGGAGTCGTGTACCGGTTGGCGCAAGCTCGTCGCCGAAAAGCCCTACGGCCACGACCTCGAAAGTGCCCGCGAGCTGAACCGCGTCATCGACGAGGTGTTCGAGGAGCGGCAGGTGTATCGCATCGACCACTATCTCGGCAAGGAGCCGGTGCAGAACATCATGGTGTTCCGCTTCTCCAACGGCATCTTCGAGCCGCTCTGGAACCGGCAGTACATCGCGCAGGTGATGATCACCATCGCCGAGGATTTCGGCATCCGCGATCGCGGCACGTATTACGAGGAGGCGGGTCTGTTGCGCGACATCATCCAGAACCACGGTTTGCAGTTGCTCGCGGCCATCGCGATGGAGCCGCCGGTAGATCTCGAAGCCGACTCGATCCGCGACGAGAAGTCCAAAATTCTGCGCTCCGTGCGCCACTTCAACCTCGACTCGGTGCGTGACTCGGTGGTGCTCGGCCAGTACGATGGGTACCGGAGCGAGAAAAATGTTGCGCCGGACTCGAAGGTCGAGACCTTTGCCGCCGTGAAGTTCCACATCGACAACTGGCGCTGGTCGGGTGTGCCGTTCTACATGAAAGCGGGCAAGAACCTCGCCAAAAGCGTGACCGAAATTGTCATCACCTTTCGCTGCCCGCCGCAGAACTATTATGGGCCATACGGCGGCGCGGCGTGCAGCACGCCGAACCAGGTGGTGCTCGGCATCCAGCCCTACGAGACGGTCGCCATCCGCTTCGGCGCCAAGCGCCCCGGCGAGCAGATGATCACCGATCCGGTCTTCATGAAGTTCGACTACCGCGAAACCTTCCAGGGCGAGGGCCTCACCCCGTACCATCGCCTGCTCCTCGACGCCATCGAAGGCAACCAGATGAACTTCATCCGCAAAGACAGCGTGGAGCACTCGTGGGAAATTATCGACAGCCTCAAAGATTCAATCAACGGCCAGGCTCCTGAGCAATATCCCGTCCACAGCTGGGGGCCGGAATCATCGCGGATTTACGGGTGAGAGATGGTGGGTTATTGTGAATATTCTGACATGGACATTCATCTCTAACATTGCCGTTTTATCCTGAATAATTCACGAGCAAAAAACCGAATCGATTTTTGAAGTAAAAAACAGTTTGCTAATCGACGCTATCAGGTCAAGCTCGACTTGCAAACCAATATGAGCTGACTACCCATACGTTTT
>Ga0233423_10000852_pt1 | contig 15498 bp, 7 predicted proteins | sample Watercolumn_Mata_FD_180713 | JGI IMG/M metagenome (GOLD analysis project Ga0233423, IMG submission 180713) | Freshwater microbial communities from Lake Matano, South Sulawesi, Indonesia - Watercolumn_Matano_2014_112_MG | ecosystem: Environmental > Aquatic > Freshwater > Lake | place: Indonesia...
GGCGCAGCGGCAGTTGCAAGAGTTGAATAGGTAATTGGGGAATCATGAAATCAGGGAATCAGGAGAGTTTTGGTTCCCACCCGATTCCCTGATTTCCTGATTGCCTAATCCCTGATTCCCTAGTGTTTGCCCGTCATCGGCACGAAGATTACGCCCGTGATGTTCTTGCTGACAACCTTGTCCCCGTGCTTCTCGATCTGCCACAGGCTCTGGTAGGCGCCCGGCGGGCCCACGGGGATCACCAGCCGCCCGCCGTCCTTGAGCTGGGCGATTAGCGGCGGCGGCACGTGATCCGGGGCGCAAGTGACGATGATGCAATCGTAAGGGGCGTGCTCCTCCCAGCCGTAGTAGCCATCGCCGCTCTTCACCTGCACGTTGCTGTAGCCCAGCTCCTGCAGGCGCTTGGTCGCTCGCGCCGCCAGCACCTCGATGATCTCCACCGTGTATACCTCAGCGGTGAGCTCGGCTAAAATCGCTGCCTGGTAGCCAGAGCCCGTGCCGATCTCCAGTACCTTCTCCCCCCGCTGCAGACGCAGCAACTCCGTCATCAAGGCCACAACGTACGGCTGGCTGATGGTCTGCCCCTCGCCGATGGGCAGGGGGTGGTCCTCGTAGGCCTGGTCCAGGTACTCCGCCGGCACGAATTTGTGCCGTGGCACCTTCTCCATCACCCGCAGCACGTCGGCGTCCGTAACGTCCCGCGCCTTGATCTGCGTCTCCACCATGCTGTAACGCTCCTGGGCGAAGGCCGCCTCCGCGGCGCTCAGGGGAGCCTCCGCCGTGCCCGTAGCCGGTGGAGCAGACGGCGTCGGCGTCCGACCACAGGCGAGCACCAAGACAACGACCAGGGCAAGAGCGCCCAGGCCGACCAGTCTCAGTAGATCACGAATCTGGCTCATAGTGGGCGCTTGAGCGCCTGAAAGCGCACTACAAGTGCGCACTACAAACTCGAACTGTGATCTACTGAGTCTGCTAGTAGTGCGTTTCAGCCATCCTGCAGAATCCATACTGCCCTCCTCTGGAACCCACTAAATCTGCAATCTGAAATCGCCAATCTCCAATCTCGGCAAATCTACCTGGTCGCCGGTAGCCTCAGACAGACGAGGAAGCCCAGCAGCCGGAAGCCGCCGCCCAGCAGGAGGGCGTTCTGGACGCCGATGACGTCAATGAGCGCCGTGCCCACCAGCGGGGCGATGAAGGCCGGGATGTTGACCAGGGCGTTGTAGGCGGCGATAAAGCTGGGGCGTCGCTCGTCCGGCGAGACCTCCAGCAGGGTATTGAAGAACGTCAGACCAAACCCAGGGGCGAAAATCCCCCCCAGAATGGCGATGGCCAGCAAAGGCTCCACGGTGGTGACCAAGCCGGTCAGGAGTGGGTAGAAAGACAAACCAAAGACGCAAATCAGCAGAATCAAGCGATTGCCGCGGCGCGTCGCCAGCCGCCCCCAGAAGGGGTAAAACAGCACCGAGACGGCATTGTTCAGCACGCTGATCAGGCCGATCCAGCCGTCAGTGGCGTGCAGACTGCGCACCCAGTAGATCGAGTAGAGCGGAATCGGCAGGTACAGCCCCCAATAGTAGGCCAGCGAGCTGACGGTGAAGCGTACCCAGGGGCGATTGGTGGTCAGCATGTGCACGAAGTCTCGCCCCCTGGTCAGCAGGCTGCGCCGATCACCCGGCGCCCGCGGCAGCACCAGGCGATCCGGCACCTCGATGCGGCTGACGTAGTACAGACTGAGCAGCGAGGTGCCAAAGCCGATCAGGAACAGCACCTGGTAATTGAACGGCAGCGGCAGAAGCTCCAGGAAACGCCCGCCCAGGAGCGTGGCGATGGTGGCGCTGATGCCCAGCAGGGCGTTGCGCACGCTCACCACGTGGGCCCGTCGCGCCACCGGCACGACGTCGGCCAGAAGAGAGGTGAAGGCGATATTGGCCACCGCCGTCGGTATCGCCGAGAGCACCACAATCGCCACCGCCAGCTCCGGCCGATAGATGCTGATCACGAAGGGCATCACGGCCACGAGGAAGTAGGCCAAGCGGCTCAGGAACCCCGTCACCAGGATCACCGGCAGCTTGCGGGACTGGCGCTCGATGATGCGCGCCGCCGGCATCAGCCAGACGATGTTGAGCAGCGCCGGGATGGAAGTGAGCATCCCGACGAGGGTGTTGGAGCCACCCAGTCGAATGACGAAAATGGAAAGAAACGCCGAGGCCACGCCGGACAGTATCCCGTACCAGCCAATGTCCAGGTACAGTAGCCAGGCGTTGCGCTCCTCGGTGGTGACCCGTTCCCGGACGATCTGCCGGGCGTAGCCATTCAGACGCTCGCCGAAAGATGCCAAAAGGCTGTGTCGCCTCCTTTCAAGGCCTTATAACCACCAAGACACCAAGAACACCAAGTTTTAATATTTTATGTCTTGGTGGTTAGCAGCAACCATGTTTCTACGGCGCAGGCGTGACAACCGTGCCGGCCTCAATGACCTCCCGCAGCTTGCGGTAGGTCTCGTCCAGCAGTTCCGGGACGACCCGCGTCTCCGCCAGGATGGGCATGAAGTTGGTATCGCCCTCCCAGCGGGGGACGATGTGGATGTGCACGTGGTCGTCTATGCCCGCCCCCGCCATCTTGCCGATGTTGGCCCCAACGTTGAAGCCGCTAGGATGTACGGCCTGGCGCAGGAGCATAATGCTGAAGGACACCAGGCGCATCAGCTCGGCCAGGGTGTCCGCCTCCAGACACTCCAGGCTGGGAACGTGCTGGTAGGGGCTGACCATGAGATGACCGTTGTTATACGGAAAGATGTTGAGGATGATGAAAGCCCACTGCCCGCGGTAGACGATGTAGTTCTCCGCGTCTTTCGCCTCCTTAGCCTTGAGGCAAAAGACACAGCCTTCGGCCTTCTTGTCGCTGAGGATGTACCCCATGCGCCAGGGTGTCCAAAGCCGCTCCAAGTCCCTCCTCCTCAGAACCGAATCTTAGAAAATAGCCGGCGGTGCTCCCAAGCCCGGCCTCTGTCAGCACCTGATTGCCCGCATTATACACCCTCTGGACGGATTTTTCAAATGCCACCTTTCGTGTCTGTAGACAGCCGCCGCCAAATGTGCTATCATAACCACGGAACACCCACCACGCCACAAGGAGACGAAATGGCTGCCCTGCGCCGCTGGCTACGCACTGATCTGCTCGTCGTGGGCCTGTACCTGGGCTTGACCCTGGTGCTCACCTATCCCCTGGTGACGCACCTGACCACCCACGTGCCCGGCAATGTCACCGGGGCCTTGGACGAGTATGGCTTCCTTTGGAACATGTGGTGGTTCAAACACTCTATCTTTGACCTACGAACCAACCCCTTATACTCTTCTTTTCTTTTCTACCCGTTGGGCATCAGCCTCGTCCTCTACGGCTACCAGTTGCAAAATGCCCTGCTGTCCGTGCCTTGGCAACCTTTTCTCTCTCTGGCCGCCATCAACAATATCCTCTTGGTGCTCACCCTCACCCTGAGTGGCTACGGGACCTTTTTGCTCCTCCGGTACCTCCTCAGCACTGAAAAGGATACAGCCCAACACTCTGAGTTGATCAAAATGATTGCCGCTTTCTTGGGGGGGACGGCTTACGCCTTCGCCGCCAGTCGCTTCGTCTACCTGGCCCTGGGACACTACAATTTCGTCAGTAGCCAGTGGATACCTTTCTACGTGCTCTTTTTGATCAAGGCGCTGCGGCAACCAACGAATCCCCCGCCCGCCAGCAGTAATAACGACTTTAGTCGTCGGTTATGGGGATGGCCGAGCCCCAAAACGACTGAAGTCGTTACTACAAACACGGAGTGGCTCCCCTTCTACGTGCTCTGCCTGCTCAAGGCGCTGCGGCAACCAACGAATCCCCCGCCCGCCAGCAGTAGTGACGACTTTAGTCGTCGGTTATGGGGATGGCCGAGCCCCAAAACGACTGAAGTCGTTACTACAAACTTTGTATCGGGCTTGCGCCGGCAACCTCTTGGCAACTGGATGCGTTGGGCGTGGGAACGGATACGCTCTGTCCTCAGTGCAGAGCGTTACGCCCTCGCCGCCGGCCTCTTCGCTGCCCTGACCATGTACTGCGAGATGACGCTAGGCATCTTCCTGGGGCTGTTCACCCTGCTATATCTGGCCTTTGTCCTGGCCGGACGTGCCTCTCCCTCCCCTGCGGAGCGGGGGAGGACTGGGATGGGGGTCTCCCCTGCGGAGCGGGGGAGGGCCGGGGTGGGGGTCTCCCCTGCGGAGCGGGGGAGGGCCGGGGTGGGGGTCTCCCCTGCGGGCGGAGGAGGGCCGGGGTGTGAGTCTCCCTCCCCTGTCGGCGACGGGGGAGGGTTGGGGTGGGGGTTAGCCCGCCGCCTGGCTATCCTGGCGATCACCGCCGCCGTCCTCTACCTGCCAGTGCTGCTACCCACCCTGCGGGAACTGCTGGCTGAGGGCTACGCCCTGGAAGGCTGGGGCGGCGCCGATTTCCTCTCCGCGGACCTCCTGGGCTTTTTCACTCCCACCATCCTCCATCCCCTCTGGGGCCAATGGGCCAAACAGGCCACGACGCAGTTTGCGGACATCAACACCGTCTTTCTGGGCTACCTGGCCCCAGCACTGTCCGTCTTCGCCGTCGTGCGCTACCGGCGCAGGCTAACCGTTTGGACCGTGACGGTCCTGACCTCTGCTGTCCTGGCTCTGGGGCCGCTGTTGCACGTCAACGGGCGCACGCTGTTCGACCTGGACGGACTGGAGGTCAGCGTGCCCCTGCCGTTCATCATTTTGCACTATCTGCCCATCGTCCAGGCCAACCGGGTACCCAACCGCTTCAGCGTGCTGCTGACCCTGGCCCTGGCCGTGCTCGTTGGTTTCGCCGTGGCCGATCTGCTCTCGCGAGTGCGCCGTCGCCCCCTCGTCCTGGGGCTGGCGGGCCTCCTCGCCTTTCTGCTCGTCTTCGAGAGTCTGGCCGTGCCCCTGCCCCTCACCGATGCTCGCGTGCCAGACGTCTATCGCCAGATCGCCAGCGAGCCCGGCGACTTCGCCATCCTGCAACTCCCCCTGGGCTGGCGCAACAGCTTCGGCACGCTGGGCGCCGAAAGCACCCAGCTCCAGTACTACCAGACGGTGCACGGCAAACGCCTCCTCAACGGCAATATCGGCCGCAACCCGCCCTTTGAATTCGCCTACTTCGCCCGCATACCCATCTTCAAGTCTATAACCGGCCTGGAGATGTACCAGGAGGTGAGCCCGGAGCAGCGGGAGCAGGATCGCCGTCTGGCCCCGGAGGTCGCTTACTTCTTCGATCTGCGTTATGTCATCTTGCACCCGGCGCTGCCCGGCCGCCTACCCTATGCCGATACGCAGGCACGCACCGAGGCTTACGTGCGTCAGGTGCTGCCCCTGGAGCCGCAGCCTTTCTACGCGCAGGACGGCGTAGTGGCCTATCGGGTGCGCCAGCCGGCGGCGCAGAGCGATTTGCGCCTGGACATCGGCACGGAGGCGGCGCTGCTCTACCAGGGCGAGGGTTGGGGCCGTAACGAGGAGATCGCCGGGATGACGGCCAACTGGGCCGTGGCGCGCCAGGCGCGGCTCTTCGTCCCGCTGCGCGACATGGGCGATTACACCCTGACCATCGGCGCCCTGCCCCTGGCCTACCCCGGCTCGCCCCCACAGACGATGACAGTGCAGGTGAATGGCCATCGCCTGCCCGATCGCCTGACCCTCGCCCCGGCCTGGACGCCCTACACCGTCACCGTGCCGGCCCGCCTCCTGCACTCCGGCCTGAACGAGATCGTCCTGGGGTTTGCCTGGACTGCGGTGCCCGGCAAAGTCCTCCCCGGCAGCACCGACGCGCGCCCGCTGGCGGCGGCGGTAGACTTCGTGCGCCTGCAGAAGTAAAAAACCTTGCGAAGGTTCGAAACCTTCGCAAGGTTTCCCCAAAGAAGTCTTCTTCTTTACTCCACCCTCACCCGGCCTAGCTCGATCATGTCCCCCATGGGCTGCCCGCCAGCGCCCAAGGCCGGCAGGCGCTCCCCCGTGGCGGCGACGTACATCCCCACGACCAGGCGATACTCGCCAGGCGCAGCGTCAGGCTTGACGGTCACGGCGTGGCGGTCGGTCAGCACTTCACCCTGCACCCAGCCGGTGGTGGGCAGCGCGCCTTCACCCGGCAGGCCGTCGTGCTGGCCGCCGATGCGATCCCCAGCATCCAGCATCTGCACAAATACTGTGTACGACTGGCTCATCGTCCCCAGCGCCCGCCAGTAGAGAGTTAATTGCAAGGTTTCTACTGGCTTCACTATCGCGGTGCTCAGATCGTAGCCCAGGAGCTCGACGCGGTCGCCCAGTCGCGCCGCCAGCGGGTGCTGGCTGGCCGGCACTGCGAACACGCGCTGTCGCCCCTGCACCTGCACCGTGCCCAGGTCCACAGCATCGCCTATGGCCATGAAACCCGTCAGCGGCAACCGGCGCTGGTCGCCGGCACGATACATCCCGGCGATGAGGCGATAGCTGCCGTCCGGGGCGTCGGCGGCAATTGTCAGGGCATAACGGTCGCGCACGACCTCGCCGGGCTGCCAGCGTGGCGTGGGGTAGCTGCCGCCCACGGGCCGGGTGTCCACCGCCGCCCAGGGCTTGCCGCCCTGGTCCAGCATCTGCACAAAGACGACGTAATCCTCCAGCGGGCGCAGGGCCTGCCAGAAGAGCCACAGCTCGATGGTCTGGCCGGGCGGGAATTGCCGCTGCCCCAGGCTCCGCCCTGAAGGGCTCCAGCCCGAAGGGTCGTAGCCGAGCAGGGCCACCTCATCGCCCAGATTGGCCCGCAACTGGTGCGGCACAGTCAGCGAGCGCGGGTTGGGCGGCGGGAACTGGGGCAGGTGCAGCGGGCCAAGGTCAACCTCGCTGCCCAGCACCCGGCCCTGAGCGTCGGCTACGGGCAGGCGCTGGCCCGTGCCGGGGCGATAGAGGCCAACACGCAGGCGGTACTCGCCGGGGGGCGTGCCCAGGGGCAGGTCTAAGCGCCAGGGGTCGCGCAGCACCTCGCCCACGGCCCAGCGGGAGGACGGATACAGCGGGGCGATGGGCAGGCTGTCCCAATGTCCCCACTCCTGCCCGCCAGTATCCACCAGGCTGACGAAGGCGTGGTAGTCCTGGGCCAGCTTCGTCTGAGGCTGCCAGTAGAGCGTCAGATAGAGCGTGGGCGATAGGGGGTGCGGCCGGCTCAGGTCGAAGCCCAGGAGGCGCACCTGCTCGCCCAGGGCGACGTCCAGCGGGTGCTGCGGTGGCGATACGGCGAGGTTCGGCGGGCGGGTGCGATAGCCCTGCACGCGCATGAAGCTCTGCCCGGCCACGCCGACGTCGTCCAGCTTCAGGAAGTGCTCGTCCAGGTAGCGGCGAAGGAAACCGTCCGGGTCGGTGACCGTATCGTAGCAGCGCAGCACCCAGAGTCGCTCGTGGCGCTGGGCAACCACGGCCAGGGCCGCGGCGGTGGCCTCCTCGGTGGTGGCGTAGAAGTCCGATTGCGGGTTGCCCCAACCAAGCTGCTGACTCCCGCCGATAGAGCCGGTCTGCAGCACCACCACACCGGCAGCGGCGGCGGGAGGCGCGACCTGCGGATAGTCGGCCAAGCGCCCCCGCCAGGCGATGGCCTGCGGGTAGTAGTAGACGAAGGTGGGATAGACGTAGCCAGCGTTGAGCAGCACGGCATCGCCGGGGCGTACCTGCGCGGCGATGTGGCGCACGGCGGCGCGCTGGTCATCGGGGGCGTACTGCGGGTCGAAGAAGTAACGCTGCGCAGCGTAGCCGCCGGCCACTGCCACTACGACCAGCGCGGCGAGAGCGGCGAGTGGCACCCAGCGCCGCAGGCGCATCAGCCCCGCCGCCAGCACCAGATAGAAGGGTGTGGAGTACAGGAAGACGTAGCGCACGTGGAAGATGGGCACGGCGAGGGAGATGAGGTAGATGAGGGCCAGGGGGACGAAGGTGTAGCCTAGCAGCAAACAAGGGTGCCAGGGGTACAGGGGGTGCGAAGGGGATTGGCGGAGACCCAGAACGTAGAGGGCAGCAAACAGGAGGAGCGCCAGCCAAATCACCATCGGCTGCACGAGCTGCGGCCAGGGGGCGGACTCGCCGGGGGCGAGGACGGACTGGCCCAGGGAGAGCGCCGTCCAGGATTGCACCAGCACCTCCCACAGGCCGACGAAGCCGCGCCAGGGCGGCACTGGGGGTTGGGTGACCTGGCGGATGGCCACCGGCAGCCAGGGCAGGTAGAGTAGCAACACGGCGGCCTGGGCGGCCAGCCAGGGCCCGGCAACCCCCACCCCAACCCTCCCCCGTCCCCGACAGGGGAGGGAGACCCCCACCCCCACCCTCCCCCGTTGCCGACAAGGGAGGGAGTGGGAGCTGAAGGCCAGTCGCCAGGCCACGTACAAGTTCGCAAAAACCAGCAGAAACGCAAAGTAGTACAACGTGTACAGGCCCAGGGTAGCGGCAACTACGTAGCCAAGCCATTTTACCCTTCGCACCCCTTTTACCCTTGGTTGCTGGTTATCCCCTTCTTGCTCTAAAAACCCAATCAGGCAATAAAGCGTTATCATCCCCAGGAACGCCCCCAGGGTGTACATGCGCACTTCCTGGGAGTACCAGATGTTGAATGGGGAGAGAGCGACCAGGAGGGCGGCGAGGAGGCCCACGGTGGAGGAGAACAGCCGCCGGCCCAGGGCGTAGGCCATGGCCACCAGCAGCAGACCAAAGAAGAGAGAGAGGAAGCTGGCCGCCAGCTCGCTGCTGCCTGCGGCCTGCAGCCAGAAGTGCAGCAGGTAGTAGTAGAACGGCGGGTGAATGTCGCCGGCCGTGTGCGCGGTGAGGGTAGCCAGGTCCTGGCGCGCCAGAAATACGCTCACCGCCTCGTCGTACCACAGGCTGGCGGCGCCCAAGCGGAAGAGGCGCAGGGCGAAGGCCAGGAGCAAGATCGCGGCTAGAGGGATAGTTCTTAGTCCTTCGTCTTTGGTCTTTCGTCTTTGGTCTTCTCTGGGGGCAGGTGTCATGCGTTTGGCAGCAGATAGCCGATAGCCGATGGCAGATAGCAGATGGCGCTATCAGCGATCTGCTATCAGCTATCTGCTGGGCGATTCATTCTACCAGCCGCCGCGGTAGCGCACCAGGACCACCGGCAGGATGAAGGCGTGGGTCGCCACCGGGCGTGCACTGGTCGTGAGCACCTGCCCGGCGCCGTCGTTGATGGTCACACTGTTCTGGATGGGCAGCGGCCCTACCACCTGCACGGCAAAGCTGATCTCGGAAAGGCCAGCCGGGGGCACACGCCCCATCCAGACAAGGCGCTTGTTGGGCTCGTCGAATTGCACTGTGCCGTTGCCGGCCCAGGCCGAACCGGGCACGTAGGTGGTGCCAGCCGGGATGGTGTCCGTCAGGATGGCTGTTGCCGGCCCTGCCCCGCTGTTCTTCACCTGGATGGTGTAGGTGAGCACGTCGCCTGGCCGCGCCGCCAGCGGGGACACCAGCTTGCTGGAAGTGGCCAGATTGGGCGAGCGGATCGTGGTTTGCGCTGTCAGGGCGTAGTTGTGCCCCAGGCCGTCGTTCAGTGTCGCCACGTTACGGATCAGCGTGCCATCGGCCAGGGGCATGTTGACGCGTACGGCAAAGGTGACGGTCACGGCCTGGGCAGCCGGCATGGCCCCCTGCCATTCGATCTGGTTGCTGGTGGCGTTGTAACTCGCCCCGCCTGTGGCGCTGTCTGGCACGTAGGTGGTGTGGGCGGGTATGGGGTCGCTCAGGCCGACTGCCGTTGCTGTGGTATTGCCGATATTGCGCAAGACCAGGGTGTAGTTGAGCACCTCGTTGGGGGCAGCCAGGGTCTTGTCCACCGCTTTGCTGGAAGAGCTGAGGTCAATCTTGTTCACCAACGTGGTGGCGCTGCGGGTGACGATTGTGCCCGCGCCGTCGTTGATCGTAGCGGTGTTGGTGATAGTAGTGAAGGGCGGTAAGTCAGGGGCGAGTTGCGCCTGGAAGGTGATCACGGGTGGCGGAGTGGGCGGTAGCGACGGGATCAGGCGCACGGCCAGCCCATTGTGCAGGTAAGCGGCGTTGCAGATCACGTTCGCCCCCTGGCTGCCATCGCTATTCTGGACGCCCACCGTGGCACTGTCCAGTGGCGAGTTCATGGCTTGGTACTGGAAGGTGATCGTACCATCCGCTTTCAGGATAGCTTCAAAGGTGTAGGGGCCACCGCTGGTGTAATGCATCACGCCCACGTAGGCTACCACCAGGGTATCGCTGCCGTTGCTCCAGTAGTAGGCGTTCCCGGCGCTTCTGGCGTCTAGATCGTCCCAGAAGGGAGCTACCAGGTTATACGGTGTTTGACCACTGGGCAGACAGTCCTTTAAGTAGTCGGACGAGTCAGGCGAGGTGAAACTCAGCCAGCCGTTGCTGCTGACGTAGAACTGGGTGAAGTTGCGGCCATAGAAGGGGAACGTAAAACCGATATTGAGAGGGCCATGCTTGCTCTCGTCACCGGGATTGAGCGCCGTGCCGGTAGTGGTAATATCCACCCAGGCATAGATTGGCCCTCCCGGCTGGTCGCTGTCCCGCCAGGTGTACTGGCCGATTCGCCCCGGGTCGACGTCACCAGTCCACTCGATGCGCCGCAAGGTCGAGTTGTAGACTGCGCCACCCGTGATGCTGTTCGGGACGTATGTGGTGCCGGCGGGTAGATAATCGCTCAGGCTGGCCCCGGTGGCTTTCACTGGGCCGGTGTTGCGCAGGCTGAGGGTGTAGGTCAGGATGTCGCCGGAGACGGCCAGGGTTTTGTCCACGGTCTTGGCCGAGGTCGCCAGATTGGCGCCGAAGCAAAGGCTGGGCTCGAACTCCATGACCTCCGTGTCGGCGTTGTATGTGCCGGTCCAGCCGCCGACGGCGTAGAGACGCCCGCCGGCATAGGCCACGCCCAGCGTGCGGCGAGCTGTGCGCAGGCCGGGGATGAGTTGCCAGGTGTTCATGGCCGGGTCGTACTGCTCCACAGAGTTCAGATAAGAATCCCAACCACCGCCTGCCACGTACAGGTACTGGCCGACCCCCGCCGCCCCTGGCCCACCGCGCGGCACCAGCAGCGGCGCCTTCTCCGTCCAGGTGTTGGTAGCCGGATCGTATTCCTCCACGTAGGACAGGTCGCTGCTGGCATCATTAATACCACCCACGGCGTAGATCTTGCCATTGACCACCCCGGCAGCCAGCCAGGCGCGTGGATGGTGCATAGAGGCCCGCTTGGTCCAGGTATTAGTTCCCGGATCGTAGGCGTAGGTATCGGCCTGGAAGAGCGAGCCGCTCAAGCCGCCCAGGACGTAGAGCTTGCCATCGAGGGCCACCGTGGCGTGGTCGCCGAGCGCTATGGGCAGGGAGGCTACCCTGGTCCAGCTATCGTTTACCGGATCGTACACCTCCACGATGGCCAGTTCATTGTAGCCATCGTACCCAGCAGGGACGTATAGCAGGCCGTTGAGCGCCGCGGCGCTGGCGTTGCTGATGGCCGTCGGCTTGGCGCGCCGGGCTGTCCAGGTGTTTTCCACAGGGTCGTAGGCGTGTACGTCCGATACAGGCCCATCGCCACCAAAGCGGTACACTTTGCAGTCCAGACCGGCCAGAGCAAGGCGCGATCGTCCATTGGGCAGTGACGCCTTGCTGACCCAGCTAGGGAAGGCCATGGTGTGCAAAGCTGCCGCCTGGACGATGGCCGGATCGCCCAGCGACACAGCCTGTAGAGTAGCCACATCGTACGTGCCGACTGGGATGTTCACCGGGATTTGAATCTGCACCACCAGCGAGATGCCCTGGCAGGGCGCTATCTCTCCCGTGCTGGTCAGAATCTGGGTCATGGCGGCGTTCCAGATGGTGCCTGGCCAGGCGTTGCCGGTGAGGCTCAGGGCGTAGTTGTCGGCTAGCGAGCCATCGTTGACCACAGTGACTGTATAGTTGGCAGTGGCCCCAGGTGGGCCAAAAGCGGAGGTGCTGGGCAGAGAAAGGTGCACGGTGCGTGGCGGCCGCGAGGCCGTCAGCCAGTGCAGGGAACGATCGAGAACGGCGGCGTAGTCTGGGCGAGGGCCGGCATCCTCGTAGCCGAAGGCCAGGTAGACGGCGCGATAGGTGGCGGCGCAGGGGGCGATCTTCAGCCCGGCGATACCATCGCCCCCGTAGTTGGCGATGCCCGCGGCGGCGAAGTCGAGCGCCGCGACCTCATCGGGGGCGAAGTAGCGGCTCTTCTTGTGGGCGTAGACACCTTCCAGGTTCAGGGAGATGCCGGACAGTAGATCCCCTGGCGTCCCTAGCACCTGCTTGGTGGCCGCACTGTCCCGCCGATAGGCGGCGTGCAAGTAATCGGCGTAGAAGATGGGCGCATAGCCCTTCGCCACGTCCCAGTAGCCGATGTCCTGGCCGGAGATGAACAGCCGTCCGCCACCGTCCAGGTAGCTGCCAAGGACGTTGGTCAAGCCGAGGTAGCCGGGCGAGCTCCACGGGTTGACCCAGACGACGACGTCGTAGGCAGCCAGATCGGCCGCGGTGGGCAGAATCGTCGTATCCGTGATGAGGCGGGTGGTGTAGGGGTAGCCATAGTAGTCCAGGGCCCACTTGTAGTAGCTGACGACGCTGTCAAACCAGGCATCGGCGTCTACCAGCAGGATGGAAGGGGCGGCGGGTAGAGCGAAGTCCGCCGTCGCCCCCCCGGCGCCTACGGTGGCCGTGACGGTCACGCTCTGGTGACCGGTGGCTTGCGCCTGCACACTGTGGGTGCCCAGCGGCAGCGACAGAGTGTAGCGGCCGGCGACGTCGGTAGTTGTGCTCGCCGGGGTGCCCAGGACACGCACCGTAGCCACCAGGGGCAGGCCCGTGTTCTGCTCGGTGACGCTGCCGCTCAGAACCGCTTGGGGTGCTGGCGACAGGGCCAGGTCGCGCACGGACATGAAGCCCTTGATGACGCTGACGTGGCGTACGGTAGCCGGCAGATAACCGAAGGCGCTGGCGGTGACGTCGTACAAGCCGGCAGGCACGCTGACGGTGTACACCCCGGTGGCGTCGGTGGTAGTAGTGAAGTTGTCGGCGGCCTGGATGTGGCTGAGGCCGACCACCGTGGCCCCGGCGAGTGGTGTGCCTGTGCCGGCGGCTGTGATGGCGCCGTAGAGCTTGCCGGCGTTGACCGCCCAGCGCACGGCTTCGTAGGCGTCAATGCGCCCCCAGCCGTAGAGGTTGTCCGGGCCTGAGGCACCCAGGTCGCGAGCCGTGAGGCGGATGAAGGCCTCCAGGTCAATGGGGGTGAAGGTGGGGTTGGCGGAGAGCAGGAGCGCGGCCAGGCCGCTGACGTGCGGGGCGGCCATGCTCGTCCCGCTCCAACCTCCTTCGTAGTAGCCACCAGGGACGCTGGAGCGCACGTTCACGCCAGGGGCACTCACGTTCGGCTTGGTCTCCTCCCAGAAGGAAGGGCCGCGACTGGAGAAGTAGGCGATCAGATCGCCAATGTCCGTAGCGCCCACGGCGAAGGACTCCGGGAAAGCGCCGGGGGTGCCGGTACTACCCGCCCCTTCTTCGCCCGAGTTGCCGGCAGAGAAGACGGGCAGGATACCCGCCGCCAGCCAGGCGGCAACGTCCGGCCGAAAGGTCTCATCGGCACCGGTGGGTGAGCCCCAGGAGTTGTTCACGATGTCCGGGGCCTTGCTGGGATCGGCGTTCTGGCCGTTGCTATCGGTAGGGGCCAGCATCCACTGGAAGCCGGCGTGGATCCAGGAGTCCCGGCCGCCGCCATCGTCACCCACGATCTTGGTGGCGATCCAGCGGGCACCCGGCGCCATGCCGATTTGGTTGCCCCGCCCGTCATCGCCCACCATCGTGCCCATGGTGTGGGTGCCGTGATCGTGGCCGTCGTACGGGACGCTGGGATAGGTCCCGGTGGCATCGAACCAGTTGTAGGCGTGAGTGACTGTGATCGGCCCGGTGGGGTTGTAGCCGCGATATTTGGTGGTCAATGCCGGGTGCGTCCAGTCCACGCCGGTGTCCATCCCACCGACGACCACGCCCGTTCCCGTGATGCCGAGGGCCGACCAGACCTCCGGGGCGCGCACCTTGGCGATGTTCCATTCTACAGTATTGGTAACTTCCTCTGGCGTAGTTTTGGCCGGTCTGGGCTCGATCCACTGCCGCCAGTGATCGGCGCGAACCTTCGCCACCTCTGGCCGGGCGGCCAAGGCCAGCAGCGTCTCCAGGTCGCCGGCGACGGCCAGGCCGTTGCAGATCCAGAAGGACTGGTATGTGGCCACCTTGCCGGCGGCCTTCTGGCGCTCCAGGTAGGCGATGAGCGGCGCCTGCGTGCGCTGGGCTGTTTCCTGCAAAGCCGCCACCACTGCCTGGCGGCGCGGCGTCTTAGCCGTGATGCGGGAAGCCGTGCGCAGGTCAGCCGTAGCCTGGAGATAGACGATGTAGCTGGCCATGCCTGGGGGAGCCGGTGGCTGGTCGCTCTTCAGGCCGGCTGGCTGCTCCAGCTCTTTGAGGAGTAATGGCTCGATCTTGAGGCGCACGGCCTGCTCTGGCGGGGCCTGCACGGGGATCGTGGCTTCTAGGTGTGCCGTCTGCTGCGGCATGGTCGCCACGGCCAGAGGTGGCACCAGGCTCAGGAGCATGGCGCAGGTGACGACGAGGCTCAGCATGGGGTGGCGTTTCATGGGCATAAACCTCCTACGCGGATTTGTGTTGTTACCGTCTACTCTCCCTCTTGCGCTTGGCTTTGTATCTCGCTTTGGGTTCAAGAAGTGTCGGCTGTGATACTCCTTCATCTACCTTAACATTATTGGCAAGTCCCTCTTCGACAGCTTCTGCAGCTTCCACCCGCGTAGCGAAAAGAGGCGACTGCTCATATAAGTCAGGAAAACGAAACTTGGATCCCTCAAGATACTCTTCAACTAATTCAAAAGCCAACCAATAGCGTTCCAGGCCCTCAGCTACTTCGCCAGTGACGTTGCTCCCTGCAAATGGATCAACTACTAAATCACCTGGATCAGTAAGGAACTTGATAAAGAACTCAGGTAGGTTATGCAGGCCTGTGCTGCTTCCCGCAATTATCGTAGGAACCAACGATGTCCATCAAAGCCAACAATCCCTTGACGCTTAAGAGCTTGCTGTCCATTACGAACGTAATGTTTCCATTTCTTGCCAAAGTGGACGCCATCGATCACTCGATCAATCGTGTCATCACACAGATCAGGGTGTATTTGCTGGATCAGTGGATGCAGTTCCACAGTCGTAAGTGGGCCGTTTCGTTCCAGCAGGTAGAGAACAGTGTCGCAGAAGATGCCATGCGTGGTTTTCCCCCTCGCACGGGCTTTTAGCAATTCAAGTTTGGCTGCTTCTGTACGTTGTTGAAATGCCAATCTTAGTTTAGTCTTTATAGAGAGCGTTCGGTAATTCAGTGACAGGCCAAAGTGATGACATGATCCCCAGAATGATGTATACT
>Ga0233423_10000853_pt1 | contig 15486 bp, 8 predicted proteins | sample Watercolumn_Mata_FD_180713 | JGI IMG/M metagenome (GOLD analysis project Ga0233423, IMG submission 180713) | Freshwater microbial communities from Lake Matano, South Sulawesi, Indonesia - Watercolumn_Matano_2014_112_MG | ecosystem: Environmental > Aquatic > Freshwater > Lake | place: Indonesia...
ACGATCGGTTAGTTTGATTTCTTGTGGCTGGTGCATCTGATCTCCTCCTTAATCGAGGAGAGTAGTATGCACTAAAACCAGCCGATTGTCAACTCTTTACAGAGCAAATCTGTGATCTACTGATACTACATGGTTCTCTACCAGGGGGCCCAGGAGAACGTCCAGCTCGGCGATCAGATAGCGGAAGAACTCCGCCGAATAGGGGATTCTGATTTGGCCGAAACCATCAAGAAGTTGTGGGAGGAAACCGAAAAGCCGCTGGAGTTGATTACTGACGTATGCTTTGAGCTGTTCCACAAAGAGGCGCCGGTGGATGCATACTTCCGGAATGTGTGGAACAGATACTCCCACTTGTTGAACCAGGACGAACAGGGGCAATACCGAGAGACTTTGGATATAGCTGAGGAAGAGTATGGTAACAAGGTATCCTGGGGAGGCATCGCTGGCAGCGTGATTTTGCTCGCCGGGCTGATAACCTTCGAGCTGATAGCCTGGAAACACCATTTCTTGAACACCGATCCAGGGCGGGCGGTGAACTTTGGCTTCGCTGCGCTCTTCTTTCTTATAGCGGCTGTCAAAACCGCAAAGGCTTTTGCCACGTATACTCAGATGACGGTTAACCTTTCTACGCGCACCCCCGAAGAACTGGCACGGGCGGCTGCCGCGCAGAGGGACTTTACCGAAGCCGGAAGGGCCAGTGCCAAGGTTGGCGCCATCGTCACCTTTATTGTCATCGCCATCGTGATCGGGGTCTTTATTTACGAAGTCGTCAAGCAGGGGGTACACTTTGCCAGCCTGGAGTTTGACCAGATGCTGGCCTGTACCATAGCCACGATCATCGTGCTGCTGCTGCTTTTCGCCATCTCCCTGATACCGGTCGTCGGGAACCTGATCGTTGCCGTTATTGTTTTGATTGACACACTTGTTTCGCTCGTCACTGGCGGCAAATACAGCTTTACTGGGCTCCTGACTGAGGTAATAGTCAAGGCGATCTATGGCGTGTCTGTGGCGGTGGACGCCAAGCCAGAGCTGGGCAACAGCGGTCTGTCCGTGTCCAATCCAGAGGAAGGGATAGTCGCTGGCAACACGCTGCACTACTCTACGACAGTGACCACGACCGCCACGCATACAAACCCCACCCGCTCGGCCTGGCAGGCACACTTCTACCTGTATCTGTGGAGTGAGAACCAATTGCGCTCCACCACCTTCAAGTATCAACTGGATAACAGCCCAGAGACAGTCTCGGCGCACAAAAACGAGATGAAGGACTCCTGGCAAGATGTCCAGAAGGATCACTCCTATGGGGGACACGACATGCTGACGGCCTGGGCAGCCGGCGGCCAACTGCAAATAGACACCACGCTGACACCTGGCATCAACCGTACCCTCCCGATCCAGCTCAACACAGGCTACGCCGTCCCTGTCGTCGAGTGTTGGACATACTGGATCTTCCCTCCGCTTATTCCTGTGCCGATCTGCTACGATCGCTCTGCGACGGGCAGCGTGAGCACAGACCTGGGGCAGAGCATCACCCTGGACGTCTTGCCCGCCACCCTGGACGAGTTCTACGCCCTGAACTGGGACAGTGGCTTCGGGCCACAGAAGGACCACGACGGCGACGGACGGATCTCCCGGGCCTGGAACGGCGATGACCCGGACGACACCCGGTGGGACACCGACGGCGATGGCCTCTCCGACGACTACGAGTTGCGGCTGCGGGCTGCTCAATTCAGCCAGGGCGGGGCGACCATTGACCCCCTCATGCGGGACACCGACTGGGATGGCCTCTCTGACGGCGAAGAGATCCACCTGGGCACCAACCCGGCCCGACCCGATACCGACGGCGATGGCCTCTCTGACAAGGAGGAAATAGACGGTTGGAGCTTCACCTATGGCGGCACCCAGGCTGCCCCGCTGCAGACCCGCGTCTTCTCCGACCCACTCCTGGTTGACCCGGAGGGCGACGGTCTGGATGACCACGTCGAGCGCCTGCTGCATCTGGCGGATCCGCTCCACAACCCGTATCACCCCCGCGTCTGGAACGAGAGCCCCATTGCCCTGCAGGTCCAGGTGGACGCCGTCGTGAAACCGGGGCAACACTTCAACTACCAGGCGGGAGTGCAGAACAACCTGCAGGTGAATCCGCCGCTCTACGCGGCAGGCTGGTTGACGAGCACTGTCCCCGCCCCGCTGGTGGGCGCTGGCATCTCGACCCCCTTCGATCTCGCCCAGGGGCAGATGGTCACGGTGACAGCTCCCCTCTACGTGCCGACCAACGCGGCCGGCCAGGACGTGACCATTACCAACGTGATGAGCTCCCATCTGCACGCCGCCAGGGACTGGGAGTGGGATCCCGTCAGCGAAATCACGACCGGCACAGAGTCATCTACCCTTACCCTGGATGATGTAGCCATCGTCCGGTCGCCGGAATGGAGCACCCCTTTTGCGCTGGTCACAAGTGAGGAACTTCCAGGTTTCCTTACCCCTAACTACGCCGACATTTACGTGCAGCAGGTGACGGCCGACGGCAACTTCACCGGTGGCCACCAGCTTGTGGTTCCTCATAACTGGATGAAGCCTGCTATGCCAATTCTGGTGGACATGGCCTGCAACAACTATGGCAACTGCCCGCTGGTGTATGGGAACGTGTGGGGCGCGGAACTTTTGATGCGCAGGCTTTGGTACGACCCAGCACGCGGAATTCAGATTGGCAGCGAGACCCTCCTTGACAAACCCGTAAACCTGCAACCGCCCGGTTTCGCTCCTCTCGCTGTGACTACCGACGGCGCAAACTTCCTCGTCGGTTGGAACAGAAGAACAGACACAACCCTGAATCTCTACGTTCAGCGTTTGATCACTGATACCTCTACGAGCGGGGGCATGGAGCTTTTAGATTCGGCGGGTGCTAGTGTGCTCGATCTGGCGTGGGCCGGCATCCCCAAGCAATACCTCGTCGCCTGGGGCCGCGGTGGCAACGTTGGGTACGCCTTCGTATCCCCCACCAGTGGTCACTCGTCCTGGCAGCAATTGAATGGGCACGCCAACGCCTCCGTGTTGAAGGTGGCCTACGATCCCCTCAGCAACCGTTCCCTGTTCGTCTACAATGCCGCCTGCGCTAGCGCCCGCTGTCTGTACGGTCGCCTGCTCAGTGGCAGCTCCCTGTCCAACGAGATTCTCTTGAGCCAGACGGATGCCTTGTCCCTCACTGTGACCAGCGATCCCCGCAACAGGGGTTGGGTGCTGGCCTGGGTGCCCCCAGGGCAAAACGTCCTGCACTACCAGGCGGTCACGCCTGATGGCGCGCTGCGCGGCCCTGAGCAACTGTACACCTGGCTCCAGAGCGTGGGCCCTAAGATAGACCTGGCTTGTATGGGGTATGTGGAGACGACCCCCTGTGAGTTGGCGGGCTCCTATCCGGGGTCTCCGGTCAAGGCATTCCTGGATCGCCTCGTCCTGCGCGATATGCGTGATCTCGGCCACGTCATTCAGGACGCCTACGCCCCGATAGCGATTGACGTCGACCCGCCGACCTCCACCGTGACCTCCCTCACGGACGGCCAGTACGTGCCGGACACCGGCACGCTGATCGTCGGCGGCCAGGCCCGCGATCCCGCCTTCCACGTGACCCAGGTCGAAGTCAGCGTGGACGGCAACTGGCAGCCGGCCAACGGCGCGGAATCCTGGGCCTATGCCTGGCCGACCAAAGACTACGCCGAAGGCCCGCACACCATCCGTACCCGCGCCACCGACACTGTTGGTCACGTCGAGAGTCCTGGCCCCGGCCTTACGGTCACCCTGGACCGCACCCCGCCGACCATAGCGACCAACATCGCCAATCGCACCATCCTCGCTGCCACTCTGGACGCCCACGGCCGCTGGGTCGTCCCGCTGCAGGGCACGGTCAGCGATCCCAACGCCGGCTCCCGGCCGGGCAGCGGCGTGCGTTCGGTGGAGGTGTTGCTGGAGGGCCAGGCGGGCGTGGCCGGGAACACCTGGCAGCCGGCGACGCTGACCCCGGCCGGAGGTTGGAGCCTCAACTACGTCCTGCCCATCTTCAACAATGACAAGGAGGCCATGCCCAACCCCACCGGCAGCTACACCTTCCTCAGCCGGGCCACGGACAACGTGGGCAACCAGACCGCCGCGGGCCACGGTGTTTTGCTTAGCATCCAGGTAGACAACACCGCCCCGCTAGCTGACCTGCAATACACCGGCCCGTCTACCACCACCATCACCACGACCGTCACCCTCAGCGGCGTCGTCACCGATCCTGGCAGCGCGGCCGCCGGGCTAAGCAGGCTGCAGATGGCCTTCGTTCCTGGCGAACAGGTGGACGTCGTGTCCGGGACGATCGTCCTGCTGCACTTCGATGAGCCTGCCGGTGCGCAGCGCTTTGAAGATTCATCGGGCCAGGGACACCACGGCGCTTGCTCTGGCACCTCCTGCCCTACCGCCGGGGTCAGCGGCAAGGTGGATCAGGCGCTGAGCTTTGACGGCGCGAACGATTACGTCGAGGTATCCCCCAGTGACACGCTGAACCCTGGCAATGAGCTGACCCTGTCCGCCTGGGTGAAGCTGGTTAATCCGGCCAACGATCAGAAAATCATGGGCAAAACCACGATCTACGATGGCTACCTTCTGGCCGTGAAATTTGGCAAGCTGGATGCGGAGATCTGGGATACCACGAGAACGGATTACCACCTTGCGGCCGGCACCGTTCCCGCCAACACCTGGACACACCTGGCCGTGACCTGGCAAACCGGCGGCCAGATGATTGGCTACATCAACGGCACAGAGGTGGGACGCCTGGCCGCCAGCGCCAAGCCCATCGGCAACAACACCATGCCCCTGCGCGTAGGGGTAGCACCCTGGGATCCAGCGTGGTTTGGGGTGAACGGCCTCCTGGACGAGGTTACGGTCTACAATCGGGCGCTGGCGGCGTGGGAAGTGCAGGCCCTGTACCAGGCCGGCAGCCTGGCCTGGGCAGACACCACGCTGGCGGCGTCAGGCCCGGGCATCACGACCACCACCTGGAGCCAGGCCGCCCCACAAGGGCTGGAAGGTATCTATCAGATAGACCTGCGCGGCACTGACGTGCTGCACAACCGCAACGAGCAGCGTCTCACCTGGAACGCCTGGCGCGGCCAGGTGGACACCCTCGCTCCACAGGCATCCATCAGCGCCGTCGTCATAGGCTTCGACTTCATGTACCAGACCCTTTACCACTGCTGGGCGCAGGACTTCAATCTCTACGAGCGCACCGACCCGCACGACCCGACCCCGGCCGCGTATGACTTCCAGTGCCCTTGCCCCGCCATCGCCACCCGCACGACCTATGACCAGGTCTCGCCCTGGTACCGCAGCCAGTTCACCGACACCACGCGGCTCTATGCACTGACGGCTACCTGCACCGTGCCGGGGAGGCAGACGGGCACGGTCACCGTGCACGCCTGCGACATCTTTGGTCACTGCACAGACAAGCAGACCAGCCCACAACTGAGCCTGCTCAGCAGCAACGACAACCTGCCCCTGCTCGACGCGGTCGTCTTGTCCCCGGCGCCCGGCAGCGTGTTGACCACAACGGGTCCGATCAGCGTCACCGGTGGCGCCTATGCCCGCGATTACTTGAAGGCTCTGACCATCACAGCAGACAGCGCGCCTCTCGCCACCCTCACCTGGCCCAGCAACACCGTCACCGACACGCTGTGGAACACCACCTGGACGCCGTCGGGCGAAGGGGCGCACACCCTGCTGGCCATCGCCGAGGACTGGGCCGGCCGGGTGCAGACCGACACTCATCCTGCCACCGTCATCGTGGACACCCAACCGCCGAGCATTGACATCTCTCCCACTGTGCTGACCAGCACCCAGCGCCTCTCCTTTGGGCGGGTGGCCCTCACTGGCCTGGCCACCGATACCGGTGGCATAGCGGCCGTCGCCGTGCAGGTTGACGGTGGCCTCTGGCAGCGGGCCTCGCTGCACGGCCCCACCTGGCGCTACCCCTGGTATCTGGGGAGCGAGCCTGACGGCGCTACCTACACCGTCTCCGCCCGCGCCACCGACGTGGCCGCCCACACGGCGCAGGTCACGGAAACCGTCACCGTGGACCTGGTGCCGCCCACGCCGGTCACCGTAACGCTAAGCTACGTGAACAACCTGGGCGTGCGCCAGCCCATCACCCCAGGGCAGACCGTCCGGGAAGCTGTGTCCGCCCTGTTCATCGAGTGGACCCCCAGCAGCGACGGCAGTGGGGTGGGCACCTACCTGGCTGGTTGGAGCGCAACCCCCACCCCACCCTCCCCCTACCAGGGGGAGGGCCAGGGAGGGGGTGGTCTCGCCGCCTACGCCCCGGAGGCCGAGCGGCGGCACGTGCAGCCCTTCGACTCTGCCCAGGGCGGGGTCTGGGGTGAAGCGCAGACCCTCTACGCCTACGTCATCATTCGCGACATCTATGGCAACGAGCGGCAGCAAGTCGTTGGGCCGATCTACCTGGACACCCCCCTCACGCCGGACATCATCGCCATGTACGGGCAGCCGGACGGTCGCCCTTATCACGATTGGCTGGCCAGCGGCTGCACCCAGATCGGCGCCGACCGTGAGGTGTGGCGCAACGCCCGCCCTGGTGCGGCCCTGAAGGAGATCCAGCGGCTATACGCCACCTGGGATGACCAGGCGCTGCGGCTCACCTGGACCGGCGCCAACTGGAACAGCGATGGCGACCTCTTCATCTACCTGGACACGGGCCAGCCGGGCGGGGCCACGGTGGCCTACAATCCGTACACGGCCACGACGCCTGGCCCTGTGATCGGCTTACCGGCGCAGAACGGTCGCCAACTGGCCGCCGACTACCTGCTGTGGGTGGAAGATGCCCATACAGTCAGGCTGCTGCGTTGGGACGGCCAGGGCTGGGTTGAGGATGCACCCTTCCCCGCTGCTTACTACCGGCTGGACACCACCTTGAGCCCGGATTACACCGATCTGTACGTCCCCTTCAGCCTGCTGGGGATTACCTATCCAGCCGCCACCACGCTGGGGATGGTCGCCCTGGCCAGCGAAGAGAACGCTTTGCAACTGTGGGCGGCCATGCCGGATAAGAACCCGCTCAACAGCCCGCGGGTGATCAACGCCCCCATGCTGGTCGTGGCCAGCCAGCACTTCACGCTGACCCAGCAGTACGAGTGGCCGTCTCTGGGCCTGGGCCTCTGCCCTTCAGCCGGCAAGTTCACCGACGCCGACCTGCAGGTGGACATCACCGCCGACCCGCCTGGCGTCGAGGTGGGCTTCTTGGAGCACGACCTGCCTTACCTGCTCACCCCCGATACCTGGCTCGATGCCAACCTGGACGGCGGGGTAGACCTACCGTTGCCGGTAGACGTGCACCCTGCGATCGTGCACGACGGCCAGGCGATCACCTACACCGTGCACTACGCCAACTACGGGACCGAGGTCGCCCCTGGCGTGCGCATCACGGCTACGGCGCACGGGGCGCTGCACTTCGCCGGTAATGACACCCTGGTTCTGGATCTGGGCGGCGTGGGCGCTGGCATTTCGGGCACACTCACCTTTGTCGGCCAGGTGGCTGCCGCCCGCAATGGGGACACGGCGGAGATGAAGGCCACTGTCGCCGACGCCACCCACGGCCCGTTCGACTGGCTCTGGGTGCAGCACGACGTGGACAGTACCCCGCCGATAAGTCTGGCGATCAGGTCGCCGCTGGCCTACATCCGACCCGGCAGCAACACCGTGCTCGGCACCGTCCACGACCGCTCTGGCGTACCCTACATCACGTTGCAGGTGCGGGCGCCGAATGGCGCCACGACCGACATCGCTTGCCCTGACCCCACCCCCCGTGACGGCCAGTGGGCGTGTCGGGTGGATGTGGGCACAGCCAACGATGGCGACCCGTTCGCCCTACGAGCCCAGGCCACGGACAGCAACGGCCACACCAGTGGCTGGACGGATTGGCACCCGCTGATCGTGGATACGCTGCCGCCCACCGTCACCCTTGACGCCGACGTGGAAATCGCCCTGAGCGACGGCATCATTGGTCCCGGCGAGAGCATCTTCTCTGGCCTCGTGTACGACAACCGGCAGGCCAGGGCGGTGGAGGTCTGCTTCGACCGGCCGTCTGGTCAGCGTTGTAGCGAGACCGCCGTGCGGCCGGGCATAGAGCCCGCGGGCCAGTGGCACTATGCCCTGTCTACCCGGGGTGCCGATGGCATCACCCAGACCATCTACCTCTACGGCCTGGACGGCGTGGATAACCACTCGACCGTACCCCTGAGTCGCACCTACCAGGTGGACGCCGTACCGCCGGTGGTGACCGTTACTACGGTGATCACGCAGGTTCTGCTCAGCGACTACAGGGACGGGGTGAACGCAGTTCCGGTGTTGAGCGGCGCGGTCAGCGACGGGGGCGGGGTGAGCGCATTCTACGTGGTGTTGGAGACGCCGGCTGGCAACAGGCTGTGGAACCTGGCCTGGCGCAGCGGAGCAACCTGGAGCTACACGCCGCGTCTGCAGATGGCGGGACGCCACATCCTGCGGATACAGGCGATTGACCGGGCGGGCAACGTCAGCGCCTACGGGCCATTCCCCCTGGAGGTTGTGGGGCCGGTGCTGGACAAGAAGCTCTACCTGCCGCTGCTGCTGAAGAATTGGAGACACGTAACAGGTAGCAGGTAGCAAGTAGCAGGTAGCAGGTAACAGGTAACAGTTTGCTACTTGCTACCTGGCTGGACACTGGGGAATGGACGTAGAAGGACGCGATGCGCCTGCGTGAGGCCTTTGCTATCAGGCGCAAAGAAGTCGTGGCGCTGGTGGGCGCCGGGGGCAAGACAACGCTCCTGTACCGCCTGGCCAGCGAACTGGCAGCAGAAGGCTGGCGCGTGGTGGTGACCACGACCACCCGCCTGCGCGAGCCGGCGGCCGGCCAGGTGCCGGCGCTCCTGCTCGCCGCCAACGCCGACGATCTCCTGCGCCACCTGCCTGACCTGCTGTCCACCCACGGCTGGGTGCTCGTGGCGGCGGGGGCGACGCGGTGCCTGCCCAGCACGGGCGGCCGCAAGCTGCTGGGCCTTCCCCCCGATCTGGTGGACCGTCTGGCTGCCCAGCCGGAGGTGGACGCCGTCCTGGTGGAGGCGGATGGGGCGCGTGGCCGCTCGGTCAAGGCGCCCGCGGCCTACGAGCCGGTAATTCCCGCCAGCACCACGCTTTTGATTCCAGTGCTTGGCGCCGACGCCGTGGGCCAGCCGCTCACCAGCGCCATCGCCCACCGGCCGCGGCGGGTGGCCGCTCTGCTGGGCGTGAAGCTGCGCACCCTGCTGACGCCAGAGATGCTGGGGGTGCTTCTGGTGCATCCGCAGGGTGGGCTGAAGGGCGTTTCAAATGGCAGATGGCAGATGGCAGATGGCAGATGGCCAATGACGCTATCTGCTATTAGCTATCGGCTACCCCTTTTGGGGGCAAGGGTCATGCCGTTCGTCAACAAGGTCGAAGGTGAGGCGCGGCTGGCGGCGGCCCGGCAGATCGCCGCTGCGGCCCTGGCGTCCCCACTCGTGGAGCAAGTGGTGCTGGGGGCGGCGCAGGCAGCGGAGCCGGTGGTGGAGGTGGTGACAAAACCGCCGCGCCCCTTCGTCTCTGCCGTGGTGCTGGCGGCGGGTGGGGCGCGCCGCCTGGGGCGATTGAAGCAGCTTTTGCCCTGGGGCGGGCGGACAATGATTGAGCACGTGGTGGACACGGTGCTGGCCTCCACCGTAGACGAGGTCGTGGTGGTGCTGGGTTGCCAGGCCGCGGCGGTGCAGCCGGCCCTGGCCAATCGGCCGGTACGCAGCGTGGTCAACGCCGCCTGGGAGGAGGGTCTGGCCACGTCGTTGCGTGCCGGACTGGCCGCAGTGAGCCCGCAGGCGGAGGCGGCTCTCTTCGTCCTGGGCGATCAGCCGCGCCTGACCGCACAAACTATAGACCGTCTGCTGGCCCACTACCGGGCGACGCGCTGCCCCATCGTTGCGCCGGTGTACCGGGGACGGCGCGGCAATCCGGTGCTCTTCGCCCGCTCGCTCTTCCCGGAGCTCCTGACGCTGCAAGGCGACGTGGGTGGCCGGGTGCTGCTGGAAAAGCAGCGAGCCGACATCGCGGAGGTGGACGTCGGCTCGGACGAAATCCTGCTGGACGTGGATACGCTGGAGGATTACGAGGCGCAGGTGCAGTAGTGGTGATCCTTGCGAAGGTTCGGAACCTTCGCAAGGGTTTTCACGCCCCCAATAGCGGCGGATAAAACAATTCTTCTCGCTTCGTGGTGTAGTGGGCGGCGAATTCTGGCCCCAGATTGTTGTTTTGCCCGTAGGCCAGCAGGTAGTCGCCGAAGGCCAGGGCAGCCAGGCGCTGGTCGGCCTCTGCCAGGCGAGCCAGGTGCTCGTCAATGAAGCTCATGGTTTGCTGCAGGTGTTCATGGCCAAGACGCGCGGCGTGGCCACTGGCGACGGCGTAGGCGGCGAAGGCTTGGGCGTAGGCCGCGTCGTCGCCGGCGAGGGCGCGCTGCATGGCCAGGTCGCCGCGCATCCAGGCCAGGCGCATGAGTTCCTGCTCGCGCCCCAGCGCCTCGGCCAGGGTTTGGGCGCGGGCGAGCAACTCTTCCGCCGGCTGGCCCTGGGCGTAGCGGAGGAAGCACAGGTTCATGAGCACGAAGAGCTGCTCGCTCTGCTCGCCCATCGCCTGGGCAATCTCCAGGCTTGCCGCGTAGCACTGCTGCGCCTGCTCCCAGTCGCCCAGGCCGTAGTACATGGCCCCCAGATTGTTGAGGACGATGCCCTGGCCGCGCCGGTCGCCTGCCGCCTGCCGCAGCTCCAGGCTGCGTTCGTAGCAGGCGAGGGCCTCTCGCCACAGCCCGCGGTCGCTGAAGGCATTGCCGGCCTGGTTCAGCGTCTCGGCGTCGGCGGAGGCGATCATGTCCGCCAGCGAGTCCGAAGTCCGAGGTCCAGAGTCCGCAGTCCCGACCTGTGATTCGGGGCCTGTGATCTGGGACTCTGGACTGGGGACTGTGGACTGAGGACTTGGGACTTTTTCTTTCATGTCATGTGCCTCAGCAGGTAGGTGGCCAGGCTGAGGTAGATCAGGATGCCGACCACGTCCACCAGCGGGTCCAGCACCTGGCTGGGGAACAGAGCAGGGTCTAGCCCGGCGCGCTGCAAGGCGAAGGGGATGAGTGCCCCCAGCAGGGCGGCGACGATGAGCGCCAGGGCGATGCTCGCCCCCACCACCAGGCCGAAGGCCGCCGTGCCGCCCCAGAGGTAAGCAATCACGGCGACGATCAACCCCGCAACCACCCCCACCAGCCCGCCGATGATCAGCTCTCGCCCCAGGCTCGCCCACAGCCCGTGTGTCCCGGCCGCCAGACCGCGCCCCGCCACCGCCAGCGCCTGGGTGCCCAGCCCGCTGGTCGTGGCCAGCAACAGGGGGATGAAGAAGGCCAGGGCCACCAACGATTGCAGCGACCCGGCGTACCCCCGCACAATGGCCCCGGCGATGATCCCGCCGATGAGGCTGGCCAAGAGCCAGCCGAAGCGCCCCAGCGCCGCCTGCCAGGCCGGCGTCGTCTGTTGCACGTCCGCCACGGTGGTGCCGGCGAGCTGCGAAATATCCTCCGTGGCCTCCTCGTGCATGACGTCCATGACGTCGTCTACGGTTACCAGGCCCTGCAGGCGATTCTGCTCGTCCACCACGGGCACGGCCAGCAGGCCATATTTGCGAATGACGTCCGCCACCGCCTCCTGGTCGGTATCCACGGCGACCTTGATCACGTCACGACTCATGACCTCGCGCACCTTCGTGGCCGCCTGGGCCGTCACCAGGGCACGCAGAGAAGTGACGCCTACCAGGTGCTCGGCATCGTCAATGACGTAAAGGTAATAGGGCGTCTCTGTGTCCGGCGCCAGGGTGCGCAGCCGCTCGATGGACTCCTGGGCGCTCATACCTTCGCTGAGCGTGACGACGTTGGGGTTCATGTGGCCGCCGGCCGTGCGCTCGTCGTAGCGCAGCAGCTCTTTGACGTCGGCGGCCTCCGCGGGCTGCATCCCGGCCAGGATCTCCTCCGCCCGCTCCTCGGTCAGATCGCCGATGATGTCGGCGGCGTCGTCGGCGGGCATGGCCTCCAACAGGTCGGAGGCGCGCTCCGTGTCCAGCTCTTCCACGATGTCGGCCTGATACGGGGCTTCGATCTCCTGCAGGGTATCGGAGGCGTGCTCCACCGACAACTGCTCCAGCAGATCGGCGCCGGCCTCCGGGCGCATCTGCTCGATGAGGTCGGCCAGATCGGCGGGGTGGAGCTCCTTGATCTTGTTGTAGGGGATTTTCAGCTTGACGTTGTCCTGCTCGGTGGCCAGGGGCTGCACGTAGTTCCAGGTCACCAGGCGCTCGTTGAACTTGAAGGGCAGTAAACGCCGAAAAAGGGCCTGGGCGCTGATGTCCGCCCCCAGGAGGCGGGCCACGCCGCGCACCTGCGCCAGCTTCAAATCGTTGACTTTGACGATGCGCCGCCCCTGCGTATCCACGATCTGCTTGTCCAGGACGTCCCGGGCCAGGAATAGCTCGCCGGCCCGCGGCTGGTGGGCCTGGATGCTCTCCAGGGGCACGTTCAAGGCGATGGGGTGTTCCTCCAGGCTGGCTACCTGGCGCCAGGGGATGAGGCGGGTGGGGCCGTTGCCGGGCAGGGGCTGGCGCGGGGACACGCTGACCACGATGGCCGTGACCACGGGGAAGACCTCGTGCATGGTCACCACCAGGTCGGCTAAAGTGCCCACCTTGCGCCGCTGGCTGTCGTAGACGATTTCGTGCAGCAGATCGCTGATGAAGACCATGGGCCACCTCAGATGGCAGGAGGTGTTACTGGCTTGCCTTCGCCAGCAACTCGAAATAACGCTCGCGGCTCATTCCGGCCGTGGTCATATTCGTGCGGATGTGGGCTACAGGAACCTTGCGAGGACTGGTCTTGATCACCAGAGGGCGTTTTACGCCTGCTTTGACCATACTGATGTGATCACCCTCACGCCCCCGCACGGTGAAACCGTCCAACTCGAAGACCCTTACCAGTGTCTCCCAAGGAATGGGGACGATCTTAGGCAAGGGAAACCTCCAGCGATCTCACCCGGAGCGGCCTGGGTGGCAGCCAGCGTTGGACAAGGGGCGGCTGCTTCTGTGGCCTAACCTGGCGATAGCCGGCCTCTTCCAAGACCTCGTCCAAGGTGCCCATGCGCTCACATTCCTTCAGGAAGAGGGACATGGCCTCGTAGAGGCTGGCTGTAGCCTCTTCAGGATTGTCGCCGAAGCTGGAGACGTTAAACTCAGGGCAATAAGAGACCATCTGCCCGTCTTCCTGAAAGAGCTGGCAGGTAAACTTGATATTCTTGAGCATGGATTCGGCTCCTTAAATCTATCTGGCGAAGATGATAGCACATACCAACTGCCCAGTCAAGAGCGGAAAGTTCTTGCTCATGGCCCTGTCAAAGTCCATCCAAGTGTCATTGCGAGCCCAGTAGGGGCGAAGTAATCTCACTGTTGCGCCATGAGAGAGATTGCTTCGTTGCACTCGCAATGACGCGATGACGACTTTGACAGGGCCCTGGTTCTTGCGTCCTCAGCGTTGCGGCTCGCGGGCCTGGCGGATGGCCTGGGTCTCCTCGGCGGTGAGGGGGTAGGGCGATTGGCCACCTTGCACCGGCTTGGCGTAGATGCGGCTCTCCGCCCGGCCGTAGAGGCTCGTCAGCACCAGGCCATCGCCCTGGGCATCCAGCAGGGCGATGGCGAAGCTCTGGTCGCCGCCCGTATCGCCAAACGGATTGAAGCGCACGATGCCCACGCCCTGCACGGCGTGCTGCAGCGTGGCCTCCAGGCGCTGGCAGAGCGTGGCCAATTCCTCTACCCTGGCCGAGGTGCGCCGCCCCTCCTCCAGGTTCTGGCCGAGCAGGGCCTCCAGATTACCCACCTGCGCCCCGGCGAATACGCTGCGATACTGGCCCAGCAGGCGATTGAGGCGCATCTGCACCAGGGCCAGCCAGGCGGTGATGGCCAGCGCCAGCACGGCGAGCGCCAGCCAGAGATAAGGCCCATACTGGGAAAACCAGAGATTGATCTGCGGCAAGGCTTGTTCCTCCACTTTTCGTTCGCTGGCACAGCCGTAGGGCGGGCGCGGCGCCCGCCGTCTACAATCTCAAATCCCCATGATGTCCGCCAGCGCCTCTTCGTACACGCCGTAGGCGTGGCGACCAAAGAGGACGAAGCGCACCAGCTCGATGTCCGTGTGAGCCCGGAGGTAGTCAATGACGGTGCGCAGGGCAATGGGCGCCGCCTCCTCCAGCGGATAGCCGTAGGCGCCGGTGCTGAGGGAGGGGAAGGCGATACTTTTGAGGCCGCGCTGCGCGGCCAGGGCCAGGCTGTTGCGGTAGGCCATGGCCAGCAGCCGTGGCGCCTGTGCACCCTCCACGTAATAGATGGGGCCCACGGTGTGGATGACGTACCTGGCCTTCAGGCGATAGCCCTTGGTGATCCGCGCCTCCCCGGTGGGACAGCCGCCCAGCGTGCGACATTCGGCCAGCAGCTCTGGCCCGGCCGCCCGGTGGATGGCCCCATCCACGCCACCGCCACCCAGCAGGCTGGGATTGGCCGCATTGACGATGGCCTCCGTGTCCTGCCGGGTAATGTCGCCCTCCACCAGTTCCAGACGAGATTGATTGATGACGACTTGCATAGTAACCCCCCTGTTACCCTTTGTACCCCCTGTGCACAGCTACCACAGTCTGGTAGGACAGGTTGCCAACCTGTCGCTTGAGGAACAGGTTAGCAACCTGTTCTACGAATGCAGGACAAGATTCACCAGCCCATAACCGATGAGCCAGGGAATAGGATGGCGTACTCTGTACAACACCTTGGCCAGGCGTCGCTTGCGAACAAGCTGTCGCCCCAGTTCGCTGTGCAGCAGCCGCGCCTTGTAGCCGCTGAACGAAAAATCGCCCTGAGCGAAAGCCGCCGCTATCTCCTCTGCCGCCACCAGGCCGTAGGCCAGAGCGTGGGAGATGCCCTCGCCGAAGAGCGGCTCCGCCCCGGCGGCGTCGCCGGCCAGCAGCACGTGCGGCCGGGCGACCTCCGTCGGGCGGTCCAACCAGCGCTCCGGGTGGCCTTTGAGCTCGTAATCGTCCAGGCGCAGGCCCAGGGCCTGCAGGGTGGCGGCGAAGGTCTCCTTGAGCGGCCCGCGCCGGCGCTCGTCCACGCGGCAGTCAAAGATGCCCCGGTTGATGTACCCCCGACCGTTGACGAGGCAGGGAAAGTCCCAGCAGTAGCCCTGGATGCCCTGCAGCACCGGCGTGAAGTTTATAGCGGTTTTCATGTGGCTTCGATACAGTAACCGCAGTGTGTAAACCAACCTCGGGCATCCTGGGCTGCAATGGTAGCAAACGCCCCAGAAGCGGCCTGGCGCAAGATTTCTGCCGTACGTGC
>Ga0233423_10000855_pt1 | contig 15484 bp, 17 predicted proteins | sample Watercolumn_Mata_FD_180713 | JGI IMG/M metagenome (GOLD analysis project Ga0233423, IMG submission 180713) | Freshwater microbial communities from Lake Matano, South Sulawesi, Indonesia - Watercolumn_Matano_2014_112_MG | ecosystem: Environmental > Aquatic > Freshwater > Lake | place: Indonesia...
AGCAATAATTTCGGGATTAGTTGGCGGAACAGCAGTTGTCTGGGGTGGTGCAGCAATATTTGCAGTAACAATGGCTGGCGGAATAGGTTTGACAGGTATCGCAGCAGGAGGAACAATAGCCGCTGGAACAACACTCGTGGCAGGCTCAGCTTTAGCAGCAGGATCATCTTTAGCGGCAGGTACAATAACCTCTGGTTCTGTGGTATTAGCAACAGTGGCAGGAGAGACAATTGTTACGGCAACAGCGGCGAGTCCAATAGTTATTACAGCCACTTCCACTGGCGTTTCTGTCACTGGGGGGACAGCAGGAGGATTGACTGTGGCCGGAACAGGCGCTACAGCAGGAGCCGGCGGAGCAACTGCAGGAGCCACAGGAGCTACAGTAGGGTCGGGCGGAGCAACTGCAGGAGCTGCAGGAGCAACAGCAGCAGGGGTTAGTGTCGCAGCAATTGTTGCAGGAGCATTGATGGTTGTGGCAGGAATAGCACTGATATGGATTGGATTTACAAAAGATCCCGGATTTGAACAAGGAGCTTACATGGCACTTGGAGCAGGATTAATTGCAGCAGGAACAGCATTGATAATTGCAGGAGCATCACAAGCATGGAACCCAACAGGATGGGTTATTGCAGGAATCGGTGCAGCAATGTTAGCAATAACCGCACTTCTTTACTGGGTAAGTTATGATGAAAAATATTATCAAGTTCAATGCAATCCCACAACACCCCCATCAGGTTCAACTGATTGTGAAAAATGCAATAGCGATTCAATGCGTCCTTGTTCAAAATACAGATGCGAATCATTAGGAACAGCATGCGAGTTTGTAGACAAGATAAATATTTCTGGCCAGACATTTGCATTAGCAGACGGGCAATGTATTGCAACAACAAATTCAGGAAAAGCACCTTATATCACAAAGATTCAAGTATTTGATATGCAAGGAAATGAAGTTTTCAAACTTCCAAGTTCTGGAAACATTCTCGCATCATATCCTTCATCAATAAATATAAAAGCAAATAATCAAGAAATAGCATCTGGCACAACTTTGAAGATGAAATTGACAATGAATGAAAAATCTATCTGTAAATGGGATGTTTATCCTTCATTAAACTTCACTGGAATGAACTTTCCATTTGACAGCACTGTTTTAAGGAAAGAATTATCTCAAGAATTTGTAATAACACAGTTAGCGCCATATGTTTATGTAAGATGCGCAAATGCTTACGGAAATGCAAATGTTGCAGAATATGTCTTTAAATTTGAGGCAAAAACCGGTCCAGACATGTCTCCTCCGGAAATACTTTCAACTGACCGAGATTATTACAACAAATTTGCAAATGGCACAACAGAATTACCATTATTTATTTATGTAAGCGAAGATGCAAGATGTAGATGGGCGAAAGAAGAAAGAGAATATAGTTCAATGTCAGAATTAACACAATGCAAGACAGAACTTGGTTTGCAGGGCTACAAATGTTCGACAAAACTGACTGAATTAAGTTCAGAAATAATAAATACATTCTACCTAAGATGCAACGACACATCTGGAAACTTCAATCAAGAATCATATCTGCTTCAATTAAATCCAACTCCTTCCTTGCAGATAACAAATATTATTCCAGAAGATAAATCCAAAATTTCAGGATGTTCAGTATCATCAAAAACAACAATCACTGTTGAAACAGCAGAGGGCGCAGAAGCAGGAATAGCAACCTGTTACTGGACAAGACTGCCAGAATATGCCCGTTTGACAAAGTTCACATCAACAGGAAATAATGTTCATACAACAGAAATAGAATCTAACCAAGGTATGAATACAATTTACATTCAATGTTCAGACTCTGCTTTGAATTATGTCAGAAATTCAACATCATTTGAGATTTATTCAGATAATGATGCTCCTATAATAACAAGGTTCTATAAACAAGGTTCAGAATTAGTTTTGCAGACAAACGAACCTGCAAAATGTTCATATCATTTTAATTTCGGCAAGAAAGTCAACACCTGTTCTTTCGTTGCAAATGACTCATTATATTCAAAAGAATTTTCAACAACAGGTTCATTAGAACATCAAACAGGATGGGATGAATCAGAGTGGAACATAAAATGTTATGATGAATGCTTCAATGGAAACAAACTAACTGATGCATGCACAGTTATTATTCCGTCAGCAATAGAATAAAATGCCAAAAAACATAATAAGATTGATAGGAGAAGGGTTTTCCTCTTACTTCAAGAATCTTGTAGTTGTACTTCCATTCTTGTTCCAGATTATTCTTGTTGCTATAACAGGAACATTAGCAATGTTCTTATTCGCAAAAACACTTAATCTTCAGTTGTTTGATTTAGTTCTGCAAAAACTTACAGCAGAGCAACTTCAAGAAGTATTTATTTCAGCTTTTTCTGCATCTGAGACAATATCAAAACTTGTTTTCTTGTTTGTGTTAAGTTTCTTGATAGTTCTCTTGATATCTTCATACTTTATTCCAGGAGCAATTGGAATGATGCTCTCAGTTTTCAAATCAAATAAAAAACCTTCTTTGAAAGAAATGAATGAATACGGAAAAAGATTCTTTTGGAGATACTTTTTCTTGCAATTAATAATTAATGTATTCTTTTTTGTATTAGCATCAATAATCTTCCTCCCTGTTTTATTATCCAATTCAAGTGCCTGGGCAATAGTTTTATTTATAATTCTTTTTATTGCTTTGATAATTTTTTACATCTTCTTTATACTTGCTCCTTTTGTGCTTATTGTTAAAGATAGTTTTGTTTTCCAATCAATTAAACAGAGTTTTATTCTAACTAAGAAAAACTTCTGGGCACTAATCAACCTAGGGGCCCTGTATTTTGTGATGTCAGCAATTGTACAGATTATTCCTTACGTAGGTTCAATCCTCTCTGCCTTAATTATAAATCCTGCACTAAATCTTTCTATTGTATTGTTTTGTATAGAAAGAAGTTAAAAAACATAAGTTTTAATGGATATAAAACAGAACAGCAAAGTTTAAAAACAAATGCAAATTTATTAACAATTAAAAAAAGGTAAAACAAAAATGGCATTCATGGATTTTTTCAAAAACCTGTTTGGGATTTTCGGCACCAAGAAGAATGTTAAAATAGGATTCTACGGCCCCCCTAATGCCGGAAAGACAACTCTTGCAAATAAGATATGCGTAGACTGGACAGGAGAAGAGATTGGTTCTGTCTCAAAAGTTCCTCATGAAACAAGAAATGTCCAATTCAAGGAAAAAGTCAATGTAGAACATGGCGGAAAAAAAGCAGTATTCAAATTAATAGATACTCCGGGAATAGCAACTAAAATAGATTATGAAGATTTCTTGAATTTCGGCATGAATGTCAAGGAAGCCAAAGCAAGGGCAAAAGAAGCAACCAAGGGTGTAATAGAAGCAATAAAATGGCTTGATGATGTTGATGCAGTAGTTGTTGTTTTAGATTCAAGCAAAAATCCATACAGCCAAGTAAATGTCACAATCATTGGAAACTTAGTTGCAAGGAAAATTCCTGTTTTGATTGCAGCTAATAAAATTGACTTGAAAGGAGCTGACACAAAGAAAATAGAAGCAGCTTTCCCAGAATACGGCGTTGTAGGGATTTCAGCAAAAAATGGCAAGAACATGGATGACTTTTATGATTCACTTTTCAATTTAATAAAGAAGACTTAAATGGGAGTGAAAAGCGAAGCGCAGATATAAAAAAATAAAAAGATTTGGCTGACAACAGCCAGCTATAAGTTAGATTATTATAGACTTAAAAAACAGACCTAAACTTAAACATGGCAAAAGACGTTACAATTCAATTCATCCCTTTTAGTGAATTAGCTTATCTAACTAGTTTCAAAAGAATAAAGAAGCTGATTGAAATAGTTTCAGAAGACAAAATCATTCTTATCCAAGGAAAATTAGCACCTTGGGAAGAAGCTGACTTGATTGAAGAGACTATGAAGAAGATAGGGAAATCCTCAAAATTCAAGGGAATTGAACTAGTTTCTTTCATTCCAGAAGTCAAAGACCTTCCTTTTTTCCAGTCAATGAAAGAAAAATTAGCTTCTAGGTTAGTTGGCAATAGGGATACTCTAACTGTAATTGGTCCTGCAACAGTTGTTCGAGAAATCAAGAAAGATCCCACAAAGATTCAGGTTATGTTAAGGAAATAAAATGAAAAACAATTTAGTCGATATTGCAAAAGAAACCCCGGTTTCTGGGGAACAACCAAAAAGAACGCATTATATAGACACATGCATACATCAGGGATGCAAAAGAATAGGTACTAGAGATAAAGATCTCGGCGGTCCATACTGTGAGGAGCATTACGAAGTTGCATACAGAGAAGCATTTTTATTTCCACAGAATTAGATTTTTCTTCTTTAATTCCTGAAATAGAGGTCATTACTTGCACATATAGATGTAAGTTTTATTATATTAACCCTTAATAACATTTATATATTCTTCAACAATTATCTATAAAAAGGATAACTTTATTACATCGATAAGCGTAATAAAATATAGTTAAAGTTAACAAACAAAAAGATGGCACACAGATGCGTCAGATGCGGAAAAATATATGATAGCGTAGCTAAAGAAATTCTTGAAGGATGTTCATGTGGAAGCCATTATTTTTTCTTCTTCAAAGAAGATGATGTTCGGGCAAAGAACCAGACAGAAAACTTGACTAACAAAGAACGCGATGAAATTCTTCAGGATGTTAAAGAAATAGTAGGTGAAGAGCCTGAAAGCCCTGTTGTTCTTGATCTTGAATCTATAAGAGTAAAAAAAGCAGGCAAGTTTGAGATAGATTTAGTTAACTTATTCAAAAGAAAACCAGTAGTCTACAAACTTGGCGACGGAAAATACATAATTGACATTCCATCAACATTCCAGTTGATGAAGCCAAATTCCCCAGATACTTTAAAAGATGACATAAAGGAAAATATCGAAAGAGATGAAGATGACGAGATTGCAAAAGTCAAGCAAAAGATTTCAGCTATGCAAGGACAAGTAGAAGAAGCTCAGGAGATTGATGTCAGCGAATTAGATGACCCAGACGCAGATGATAATGAGGATAATGATGTCGATATAGACACTCGCCCAGATTCAGAAGATGATGATGTTGATGACGATTCTGCTGAAGAGAACGAGCCCAAATCTAATAAGAGCAAACCCCATAAAGAAGTCAAACCAATAATCATTGAGCCAGATTTCGAGCCATAAGAGCTAGAACCAGGCCAAGAACACGATATAAACGAAGAAGCTGAGAAAATAAAAGAAGAAGTTGACAAATAATTTTTTTTAACTTCTTCCTGAAAAGCAAAGCGCAGATATAAAATGTAACAAAGGTTTGGCTGCTGAAACCAGCCATCTATAAGTTAATGATTTACGGACTTTCTTGCAAAGATTAAATCAAAGAAGAAGTTGACAAATAATTTTTTTAACTTCTTCCTGAAAAGCAAAGCGCAGATTTGAAACTAAAAGGTTTTGCTTCTGTAAAATCCTTCTATATGTAATGATAATATAAAACTTCTAGCTTAAATTATTCTGGTTGAAGATAAAATATTGAGGAGAATGAACAATTAACCATAGATATAACAAACATTAGCATACCTTGTAAAAAATCAGAATTAACCCATGTAACTCAATTGTTTCTCTTCTTTTGCGTCCTTAGTCTCAGCAACTTTGCCCATTATGTCTTTTATCTTGACTTCCATTTCTTTTGCTTTGTCCAATAAAGGAGCAGGGTCAAGTTCAAGTTTAAGATATTTGTCCAAAGATTCAATTAATTTTGCAGCAGCCTTGTTATCAGGCATTTGTGAATGAGCCTCAACAAACAAACAAGATAAAGGACTTGCTGATTTCATTAATAATGCTCCTGTAACTCCCATTATTATTCCTTCTTCTAATGGCATTAATTTGAGTTTCTCAAACTTCGTTAATATGCTTTTGTTTTTGCTGAAAAAGAAAACCTTGGGATCCTTAGTAGGTGTTGGGGAAGAAACTCCTTCTAATCCTATTACTTCCTTAATCTTAAGTTGTTTGCATAAATCTTCAATTGTCTCTGCAATCTCCCATTCTAAGCCATCTATTGGAGTTACAGCCTGTATTATAACAAGGTTGTTCTTCTTATCATAGAAAATTCCCATAGGATTAATAACCTGCCCCTTATGGATAGCTGCAATTGGTTGAATCTTATTAGAAGTTATCATGCCAATTGGCTTTGCATTAAGATGTTTAATTAAAAATTCAGTTACAATTGTAGAGACAAATCCGAAGCCAGGAAAACCCTCAATAAGAATAGGTTTTGAAGTTGGCTTTTCATTCAAATCTAAGTTAAGCATCTTTAATTTTCCCTCGTTTTTCTTATTTATAGAACTAAAACAGATTATAGTATTTAAACCTTTCTTGAAAAGAAAAGATTTACGTCTTCCCGAGGCTTCTTTTTTAGGTTTCTCTCCAAGGTCTCTTTCTAAGAGAGCTTTTAGAAGGCTCATATAATTGTTTTCAAACAATTAGTCAGGAGATGCAGTAGTTAAAACCAACATCACCAAGTTTTCAGCTTTCCTCACAAGATTTTGTGCTTGTGTAAAATATCTTACTTCAGGTTTAGTGGAACCTGAATGCCGAGGTTTATTTGGCCTTTTTTCAGCCATAGACAAACAAGCTCCAGAAACAGGATTAACTTCAAGTTTAACATCAGTTCCAGAAAGCAGTCGATAAAGCAACGTATAATCATTACTTGAATAAGGAAGTCTGCCAATTCCTAAATCATCTAAATCTGTCAGAGTTGAATTCAAGTTTGTATAAGTTGTCATATTAAACAAGGAAATGAGTATTTTTAAATCTTATCATTATTTACCCCTAGTATATAGTTACACTTAACAATAATCCTGAAAACTATTTAAATCAATTAAACAATAATAAAACTAATAAAAATGAATGTTCGTGGAATAAAGTTCTTAAGAGCATTAGGGCTTCCTGGCCCAAACAAAGAAAGAATAGGTACTCAGGAAGAAATCTCAAGACTTAATCTAGATTGGCTGTATTTTGGGGCTCCATGTGATATAACTTTAGTTGGATTTGATGCCCGTCTGCCAATAAATTATCCTTCTGTTTTAGAGACAGATGTTCGAGATTATAATATCCAGAGAAGGCACTATCAAAGAACCCTAAAAGAATTATCTTTAGAATTATCTAAAAAAGGCGTTCCAGAAGATGTTCAGAGATTTATGGCGCACCCGACTTATACATCACAACAAATAGTTTCATGTGGAAAGATGTTCTTTTCTGATGATACTGAACTAGGGAAGTTAGTTATTGATGCAAGAAGCTCTTTAAGAAAACATCATAGGGATTTTGACCCAGAAGCAACTTACTTATGTCCTGTTGTAGGGGGCAGAATTTTTCGTTCACAAGCAAAACTTACTGGATTAGTTGACTTATTAGACCCTGTTAGGGTTTCAATAATGGTAAGAGACATCTACAGAATTCCAGGTTCACCGCAGCTTGATTTTGAGGTTCAATCAGATGGATCAATTTTCTATCATGATTTAAATCTTAATGATTCAAGGGCATATGATATTGGTTCTGAGATTTTAGCTGCTTAGATAATTTTTTAAACATAAACTTCATTATTTTATTATGGATTTTGAAGAAGTAATAAAAGAGGCTATCTTTCAAGCAATCAAAGAATATGGCCTTGAAAAAACAAGTATTGTACTTGAAAAGCCTGATCAGGCATATGGGGATTATGCTTTTCCATGCTTTACACTTTCCAAAATATTAAAGAAATCTCCTATGTTGATAGCTATGGAACTTGAGAAAAAGTTAAACTCCCCAAAAGAGATTCAAAAGATAATAGCAACAGGCCCATATCTGAATTTTTATGTTGACAGAGGAATTTTTGCCAAAGATATAATAAACAAGATTCTCAAGGAAAAAGAAGATTTTGGAAAATCAGAAAAATCTAACAAAACAAAAAAAGAAAAGGTAATGGTTGAATTCTCTCAAGCTAACACGCATAAGGCTTTCCATGTCGGTCATATTAGGGGAACTTCATTAGGAGAAAGCATCTCAAGAACCTCTGAATTCCTGGGAAATGATGTGACAAGAGCAAACTATCAAGGAGACATTGGTATGCATGTAGCAAAATGGCTTTGGTGCTATCAAACCTTCCATAAAAAAGAATGGCCAAAGAAAGATGAAGAACAGTGGGTTGCACATATTTATGTAGAAGCAATAAAAAAATTAGCTGAAAATCCAGATTATCAGAAAGAAGTTGATAAAATCAATATTGCTTTGGAAGAAAAGAAAGACAAAGTTCTTATGGCATTATGGAAAAAGACAAGACAGCTTTGTTTAGATGGTTTTGAACCAATTTATCAAGACTTAGAAACTAAATTTGATAAATACTTCTTTGAAAAAGACGTAGAGAAGAAAGCAAAAGAGATTTCATTGGAATTATTAGACAAAGGCTTAGCTAAAATTGATCAAGAAGCAACTGTAGTTGACTTAAATCCATATAACTTGGGGATTTTCCTTTTGCTAAGAAGAGACAAAACTGTTTTATACTCTGCAAAAGACATTGCACTTGCAGAAACTAAATTCAACGAATTTAAGATTGAAAAGAGCATCTATGTTGTAGGCTCAGAACAAAGGCTTTATTTCTCACAATTATTTAAGACCCTTGAGCTTATGGGATTCAAAAACGCAAAGAACTGCATGTATGTTCCTGTCTCACTAGTCAGGCTTCCAACAGGCAAGATGTCTTCAAGAACAGGCGATAATATACTTTACAGCGACTTTAAGAAAGATATTATTGATTTTGCCAAAGTTGAGATTAAGAAAAGGTATCCTGAGATTAAACAAAAAGAACTTGACACACGAGCTCTGAAGATTTCAATTGCAGCAATCAAATATGACATGTTGAAACAAGACCCAAACAAGACAATTGTTTTCAACAAAGAAGAAGCCTTGAATTTTGAGGGCAATTCAGGGCCTTATATACAATATACGTATGCAAGAGCTTCGTCAATATTAAGAAGAGTCAAAAAAGAGCAAAGCAAGAAAACAAAAGTAAAGCAAAAATCTAATAATAAGCTTTTATTAGTAAATCAAGAGTTTTCATTAGTAAGGACATTGTCCGAGCTTCCTGAAACAATAATCTCAGCATATTCACAGCTTTCTCCTAATATAATTGCAAATTATGCTTATTCTTTGGCTCAGAAGTTCAATGAATTTTATCATTCATGCCAAGTTCTTGGGAGTAACGAAGAGAAATTCAGGCTTGAATTAGTTGAAGCAACAAAAATTGTCCTAAAAACCTGTTTGTTCTTGTTAGGAATTACAGCTTTAGAAGAAATGTAATCAAATTAGATATTTGCGTAGCATCAATAGTATAAATTAAGGGTAGGTTTCTTGAAAAACAAAATAAAGAGTATCATAATCCATACAGGCGTGAAAGATATGCTTGTTCTTGTTAGGAATTACAGCTTTAGAAGAAATGTAATCAAATTATGCCTTATTTTTAAGACAATTTGCGCAAAACAACGTTGTGCAGATGTAATCAGCAGTCTTGCAAGAAGGAATATAAGATTATAACACATATATAAATTATAGAGAAAAAAATAAAAGAAAAAATAAAAAAATAAATCAAGTTTTATTCAGATTCTGGCACAGCCAGGAACATCCACCAAGGTTGATGGATTCTGACTTTTCCATTTTCTGCATCAATTTCAGCTCTTTCTTGCGCCTTCACTTGGAAAATCCCTAAAATTCGTGCATGTCTCTCAACTTGCATCTCATATTTCAATGATTTGTTGTCTGTCTCATTGTCTTTTCCAACATCTTTCAATTGGATTGTGCAATTGTTTTCTTCAGAACAGACTTTCAATTTCAGTTTCTCCAAAGCCATCTCAGCAGCTACATCAGGCATAATCTTTATTTCAGATTTTTTGCCATTGGATTTCTTTATATGAAACTTGCTTGTGTTGGTCTCATTATCTCCTTCTTGTTCCAATTCAAGTTCAGTGTCTACTTTTGTTTGGTTAATAACTAAAGTTATCACCTTCCCAGAATTTCCCGCAGTTATTGTCATTGTCTTTCCATCTTCAGTTTTGCAAGACATAACAGCACCGTGGCAGGAACATTCTTCTGGACATTGTTGTTCAGTAATTTTCTGCCATGGTAAGAAAGTATGTATGTCCTCTAGATCCGTTTCATTATCGTCATCACTTTCATTCTCCTCTCGTTCATCATCTTTCAACTCACATTTCAAATCTTCGTCATCGTATTCACACTCAAGGTTAGAAACACATTCTGTCTGGCCTAAACCTTCACAAACTCCTTCATCCTCTATTTCGCCGCTATTTCTGTTTCTATTGTTGCTCTGATTTTCATCAGCATAAGCAAATATAGAAAGAAAAACTATTACAAAAATTGCTGAAATCAGGATTGCTTCTTTCTTTAATTTCACCATATTCTTTATAAGTGTGTTTTATTTAAAAATGTTATGATAAAGAACATATTTATTGAGACATATGGATGTACAGCTAATCAGAATAATTCTGAGTTAATGTCAGGAATTCTAACAAGAAATGGTTTTAATATTGTAGAAAACGAAAATATTGCTGACCTTATTATACTTAATACATGTGTAGTAAAAGATCCTACAATAAAGAAAATAGAACAAAGGATAAAGATAATTGTAAAACAAAACAAGTCTTTGATCATTTCAGGATGCATGCCAGAAGTTTTCTCAAAAAAACTCAGTAAAATAGCTCCTAAATCCCCTTTAATATCAACACATCATATCAAAGAAATATTAAATGCAGTAAGAAAGCTTTCTGAATCAAAACCAGTTTATTATTTAGGAAACCAGCAAGAGCTTAAGTTAGGAATCCCAAAACTTTCAAGGAATAAATCAATCTCAATTGTTCAGATATCTCAAGGTTGCATCAACGAATGCTCATATTGTCTTGTTAAAAAAGTTAAAGGAAATCTTTTTTCATATCCAGAAGACAAAATCATTAAAGAAGTAGAAAATAATCTAAAAGCAGGTGCAAAAGAAATTTGGCTTACATCTCAGGACAATGCTTGTTACGGATTTGACCAAGCATTGTCAAATGATGTAAGCGGAAGTAATAAAAAAGGTTTTAGTGAAAATTGCGAGGGTTTTCACGACGTCGCAAAACCAATTACTCATGAAAATACATATAACTCATTGCCACAGCTTGTAAATAGAATCACAAGTCTAAACCACAAATTTTATCTAAGAATAGGTATGATGAATCCCTCAAGTATAATGCCTATTCTAGATGATTTGATTGAATCTTACAAAAATCCAAAAGTCTTCAAGTTTCTTCATCTTCCAATTCAATCTGGTAGCGATAAGATTCTCAAGCTAATGAACAGAAAATACAAAATAAAAGATGCTTTGTACATAATAAACAAATTCAAGAAAGAATTTCCAGAAATAGTCATTGCAACTGATATTATAGTTGGTTTCCCAAATGAAACTAGTGAAGATTTTAAAAAAACATTACAACTTATAGATATAATTCGTCCTGATGTCCTAAATCATTCAAGATACTGGGCAATGAAAGGAACTAAATCTGCAAAAATTAATAACAATATAACAAAAGAAGAACTTAAGGAAAGAGAAGTTGAATTAATAAAACTACATGCAAAAATTGCACTGGAGAATAAACAAAAGTTAATAGGAAAAGAATACAAAGTCCTTGTTGACAATAAAGGGTTTCAAGACACGTGGCTTGCAAGAAATGAGAACTATCAGCTAATAATCATCCAGACCAAAGAAAACTTGCAAGGCAAGTTCCTAAAAGTAAAGATAAAAGAAGCTAAAGCGCATTATATGTTCGCTAACAAGAATTAGAAACACAAATTCCCCCAAGATGAAGCTTTCTTTCATTCCTTGATTGTTGTAGCCTAAACTGCCTATTACTTGTCTTGACAGAGTGCATACTCTGGCCTAATTTGTATAACCTTCTGTCAATTTCCCCAAGTTCACCATCCAATAACTTGTCTGTTATGGATTCATTTGCTTGGCCTTTTGGGGTGATATAAATAAAATTATTGACATAAACCCCATTAGGATATCTTCCATTAAGTGCTCTTGCCTCATAAATCCAAGGTTGTTCAGAATGTTTACTTTTTTCAGAAATATGCAATACACACGATAAATGTATTACATTCATAGGGTCATCAGGATGTTCAGGATTTTCTAATTGTTCAGTTTGTTTTCTTCTAGAAATATAGGCTGATTCTAATCTTTCATTGTTATTCATGTTATCCTTAAAAAGATAAACCTTAAAAGCTTTTATGTTCTAAATAGATAGAATATAAAATGAACATTTTCAATAAGAAAGAATCTAAAGAAAAGAAGAAATATGTTCGAATTTGCCCCCAGTGCGAATCTCTTGATGTTTGCCAGGAAACACCCGGGGTTTCATTAAATATAGCCTTTGGCATGCCTACAATGTACAAATGCAAAAAATGCGGTTTCCAAGGATACATTTTTCCAGAAGTCGAAATTCAGGAAAAATGTGATGATAAAGTTAAATGCAAGAAATAAATATATCATGTTAATACAAAATTGGTTCGCAACGTTGTGCAATGAGTTCTTATGCACCGAACCAACTAATTAAAATCAGTTATAATACATAAAGAAGTAATAACTAAAAAATGCCAATAGAACTAAAGCCAAGATTTGAAGAATACATCAAGAAAATAATTCCAGAAAATGAATTTTCAGAATTCTTAAAGTATTGCGAGAAACCAACTCGAAAAATCATAAGATGCAATACTCTTAAAATCTCTCCTGATGAACTGAAATCAAGGTTAGAGAAAAAAGGATGGGAGATTTCACAACCATATACAGATTATCCTGAAATTATGATTATTGAAAGCCAGTTACAACCAGGCGAGTTAGGAAAATCAATAGAACATCAAACTGGCTTGTATTATGTTCAGGAACTTTCTTCAATGATGTCACCAATTGCACTTCTTCCAGAGAATAATGATTATGTTCTTGATTTATGCGCAGCACCTGGCTCAAAAACAACGCAAATGTCAGCTATGATGGAAAATTCTGGACTTTTGATTGCAAATGATGTTAAGATTGATAGACTCCGAGCCTTAGTTTCAAATTTAGAAAGACAAGGATGCACAAATGTTATCACAACAAGAATGGATGGAGTACAGTTTTGCATAAGATTAGAAGAAAAGAAGCTTTCTTTCTCAAAGATTCTTTTAGATGCGCCATGTTCTGGCCAGGGAGTAATACGTTCTGATTCAAAAGTCTGGAACATGTTCAATGAAAACATGAACAAGGGCTTGAGTTTAATGCAAAAAAAGCTTCTAGCTTCCTGCATTTCAATTCTCAAACCAAAAGGTGTTCTAGTCTACTCAACTTGCACATTCTCGCCAGAAGAAAACGAAGAAGTCATCCAATTTGCTTTGGACAATTTTCCAGTTGAACTTGAAGAAATTAAGTTACCATTAAAGACTCGTCAAGGCCTTTCAGCTTGGAAAAACAAATCATTTTCAGAACAAATTAAATTATGCCATAGAATTTACCCTCACGACAACGACACAGAGGGCTTTTTTGTTGCAAGACTGAGGTTAAAATGAAAATCTATATGTTAAAAAAACGAATGAAAAGCGTCAGCGCAGTAGCTCGGTCATTAGAGTTATGCTTGATACATACACTTAAAGTCGGGGGATTTTTAGTGAAATGATAAAACTAAGAGCGCACCACCTCATTTGCATTCCAAGATTTAAGTATGGTGGTAGTTATAATAAAAATATTGACAACAGGTTTTATCAGATACAAGATAAAGTTAAAAAAAACCCTAATACTACGCTCAAGATTATTGCCAAACCAGATTATATCTGTTTATCCTGTCCTCATTTTAAAAACAAGAAGTGCATGAAACGAGTAGGAATCCACAATCGTCTAATTAAGTTTGATAAACAAATTTTAAAAAAACTAAGAATAAAGACAAATTCAACGATTAAAGCAAAAGATGCTTTTTTATTATCTATTGAGAAAATCAAAAATAAACAAATAAAAAAAATGTGCAAAGGATGCGAGTTCCAAGATTATTGTCTTAAACATGGAATAAATAAATCTTTTATAAAAAAAGTTAAATGAAACCAAGATTCGAATTGTTTGACAAAAAGAAAAAGCAGGAATTCATTCAATTTCTCAAAGAGAAATATGGCTTTGAGCTGAGTGGAAATGTCTTGAAACAATCTCAAGAAAAATTAAGATATTTTACAGGCAACTTGTCAGAACACGAACTGAATATCCTTGCAGGAACTGTTCGAGTAGAAACAATTGGCTTGTATCTCGCAACAATTGATGAAGATGCGAGTATAAGGTTTTCATTTGACGCAGGCTTTTTAGCCAAAAATGCAAAGAAGAATGTAATTGAATTAGATGACTCAGAAGCAAAACAATGGTTCAAAGGTGACGACATCTCTTTAGGTCTTTATGGTGAAGCTGAACAGAATGAAACAATTAATCCAAAACCCACCTCCTTAAATAAGTCATCAACACATACGTTTATTAAACTTATAGATTATCCCTATGTTTTCTTAAAATTCAAAAACAAAATCATCGGCTGTGGCAAATTAACTAGCGACAAGCAAAAAATTTTGAATTTTGTGCCCAAAGAAAGGAGAATAAAATATTAAATTTAAACTATGTTTTTTAATAGCAGATTTTATGGGTAGAAAAGATTTTTGAATTCTGGAAGATTAAGCTACCTTTGCCCTATCAGCTTCATGTTTTTTGACAGCAACCAGCGTTTTAGTATCCATATATTTATGATATAAGAATCTGCCAAAAAGTGAGAATTCAGATTCATGACCTCCATCCGTAAGAGCCCTAAGCAATTCAGGATATTTATCTTTTACACTTCTCTCAACATTATACAAAATTCTTGCCATTCTACAGAATTCTTTTCCAATTTTTTGTTCATCAATCTTGTTTAAGGGTGCTGATTTGATTTGTTCTTTATATTGTTGAGCAGCTTCATCAACTAATCTGTCTATATAGATAACCAATCGATGAATTTCATCTCCGTCTTTATTACGTTTGTAACCGCCAAACGCCGTAGAATCCAAATGTTCTTCAGGTTTATATTTGCCTGTTTTTAATTTTTTTAAGAGTCCAAGTGCAGCAGTAATAGTTCCCTTATAGCCTGTATCAAATCCCTTTTTATTTATATTGAATTTTGGCAAATCTTCTTGTTTAATTTTCTTAGAATGTGCTAGTTCGCGAGCATAACCCAATAGTCTTCGAGCTTCTTCATAAACTGGTTTTTCATTACATACATGGCGAGGATACTTCGGCTTTCAAGCCGAAAGAGGAATCGCCATCACCTAAGTAATTTAATGTTGTGAATTCTTGAATATTCAGAGGGTAAATGCTACCCTCTTGAATTAAA
>Ga0233423_10000856_pt1 | contig 15479 bp, 14 predicted proteins | sample Watercolumn_Mata_FD_180713 | JGI IMG/M metagenome (GOLD analysis project Ga0233423, IMG submission 180713) | Freshwater microbial communities from Lake Matano, South Sulawesi, Indonesia - Watercolumn_Matano_2014_112_MG | ecosystem: Environmental > Aquatic > Freshwater > Lake | place: Indonesia...
AGGGGGAAAAGCAACAAAAAACTTTTTCAAAAGAACATTTACATCTATCAGCTATGGGCAAAATTTTGGGTGGGGGCAAAATTTTGCCTGTTTGCTTCAGGATAAAGAGCAGAAACAAATTACGTAAAAGGGCATGTGAAATTTACCTTGAAAAAATTATTTCGTATGATATAATATGTATTGATTATAACGGTGTGTTATCTATTAAGTATACTATTACAAGTATAAAACTTTGTCAAGAGAATTATGATTGGAAATAGCGTAAGAAGGCTAAGGAAAAACAAAGGTCTATCTCAGGAGAAATTAGCTCGTCGTGCCGATATTTCTCTTAATGCCCTCACTAAAATTGAGTCTGGCTTTGCAAGAAGACCATCTATTCAGACTGTGGTTAAATTAGCAAGAGCGTTGGAAGTTAGCATTGATGAAATAGTAAAAAATGCAAAGCTATAAATTTTATTACCCTGCTTTGTTAATTTTCTGGTTGCTGTTTTCTATTATACTATACATCTATATAAGTTATCCTTGCTTTTTAATATTAATTGCTAAATTTAGAAAAGCAAAGGCAATAGAGAAAAAAGAAATTTTTCCAAAAGTTTCGCTAATCATTTCTGCTTATAACGAAGAAAAGATAATTCAAGAGAGAATAGAGAATATTTTGTTACTTGAATATCCGAAAGATAAATTAGAAATAATAATAGCTTCGGATGCTTCTACAGATGGAACTGATGAGATTATTTTAAAGTATAAAAATAACGGTATTATTTTAAACCGACAACCTCAGCGAAGAGGCAAAATGGCCGCATTAAACGATTGTGTTAATAAATCAAACGGAGAAATTCTAGTTTTTTCCGATGCCGATATTTTCTTTAAGGAAGACGATATAGAGAAACTTGTCCGTAACTTTGCGGATCCTAGCATAGGTTGTGTTGTTGGAATAAAGAAAATCATTACAGATGATAAAACTACCAGTAATACCGAAGGTCTATACTGGAAATATGAACTTTTTCTTAAGAAACTGGAAAGTGAAATAGGTTCGGTAGTTGCTGGTGCAAGTGGATGCAATTTCGCTATAAGAAAGAATCTATATCTACCTTTAGAAGATAAGACTACTGCTGAGGATTTAGCTTTACCGCTTATATGTATCGCTCGAGGATTTAGAGTTGTCTTTGAACCAGAGGCTGTCTCTTATGAGAAAATTCTACCAACTTTTAAGGATGAATTTATAAGAAAGATAAGAATAGTTATGGGAGGATTACACGCAATATCTTTAGTTAAGAATAAATTCTCGAAAATCGATAGGCTCTCTTTATTCAATCTTTTTAGTCATAAAATCTTAAGATGGTATACTCCATTTTTACTCTTAGGATTATTCATAGTCAATTTTTTTATTAAAGAGAATATTTATTATTTATTTCTCTTGCTACAAATTATTTTTTACTCGTTCGCATTTATCGGATTCTTCTTTCGTATAAAAGAAATAAGGACTAATAGTTTATTAAGTAAATTTTTTGATATACCTTTATATTTTACAAGTATGAACTTAGCTGCTTTTATCGGTATTTTAAAATACAAATTAAAGTTACATAAAGGCTGGATTTCATATGAAAAAGTTACTCAGAAAAAATTATGTTAGAATCCAGAGATATAGAAATATCAATAATTTTACCAATCTATAATTGTAGCAGGTTCTTAAAGGATTGTTTAGAATCAATTTTTGATACAAATTATCTAAATTTTGAAGTGATCATTATTAATGATGGTTCGAGCGATGAATCAATAGATATCGCTAAAGATTTTCCTTGTCAAATCATAGATTTAAAAAGAAACAATGGTCCGGCAGTTGCAAGGAATATCGGCATCAAAAGAGCAAAAGGAAATCTTTTGTTATTTACTGATGCTGATTGTATTGTTCAGAAGGATTGGGTTAAGGGAATGTATGATGAGTATATAGCGTTAAATAAGAAGATGAAAGACGTGGCTGTTATTGGTGGTAGGATACTTCCAAACAATAGATTCGTGAGTAAATGTATTGCCTATGCAGGATACTATGCTTTTCAACACGGAGACAAACCTATTGAACGACCAGACTTATGCGCGGCAAATCTATTGGTTGTAAAAAGAATATTTGAAGAAGTAGGAGGCTTCAGGGAAGATTTAATTAATGGTGAAGATACTGATCTTACCTGTAAAATCTACGAGAGAGGTTATAAGGTGGTTTACGATCCTAAAGTCTATGTAATACATGACCATAGGAAATCAATGCTTGATTTTTTTAGGCATCAAAAAAGATGGGGCGAAGTTCATGGACTTCAATTGGAGATAAGATATCAAAAGATTCGAAAACTCAAATCCTATCTTTTAATAAATAATCCTTATTTATATCTTTTTATCTTAAGTATTCCTATAAGTATCGGGATTACCTTTAGATCAATTAGAACAAATTTTAAATACGATAAAAAAATTTTTATTTATGCTTTTTTTGTTTTTATTAGTAAACTGTGCTATCGGTGGGGAGTAGTTAAATGGCTGTTTAAAAATAGAAAAATAATATAGAGGTCAAAAGATGAAAATATTAGTAATGAATCCACCTTTTTTAAAGAAGTATGCCCGTTCAATGCGCTGTCCTGCCGTTACTAAAAGCGGGACATTAATATATCCTTATTGGCTTATGTATGCTACAGGCGTATTAGAAGAAGCTGGATTTGAAGTGAAATTACTTGACGCACCTGCACAGGATTATGAGTTACAAGATATTTTAAATATCTCAAGGGAATTCAAACCACAGATGATAGCAATTGATACTAGTACGGCAAGTATCTATAACGATTGCCATGTTGCAGAAATATTAAAAGATAATCTACCTAACAGTTTCATTATATTTGTTGGTCCCCATGTATCAGCTTTGCCCGAAGAGACATTGAAACTAACTACCAAAATTGATGCTGTAGCAAGAAAAGAATATGATTATACTTTAAGAGATTTAGTTTTTGCCTTACAAGAAAAGAGAGATTTAAAGAGTGTTTTAGGAATTAGTTTTAGAGATAATGAGAACATCGTCCACAACCCGGATCGACCATTTATTGAAAATTTAGATGAATTGCCTTTTATAAGCAAGGTCTGTAAGAGATATCTTAATGTTAAAAATTATTTTTATTCGGCTGATCTCTATCCGTTGATTACGATTTTGGGTAGTCGTGGTTGTCCATATCATTGCACTTATTGCCTTTTTCCCCAGACCTTTATGGGACACCGATACCGCTTAAGGAGTATTGAAAATATAATTGAAGAAATAAAATATATAATTAAAGAATTTCCTCAGATAAAAGAGATAAAATTTGAAGATGATACTATTGTGGCTGATGATAGGTGTATTAAATTATGCGAAAGTATTCTAAAAAATAATTTAAAAATTATCTGGACAATTAATTCTCGCGCTGATGTAGATTATAAAGTATTGAAAATGATGCGAAAAGCAGGATGCCGGCTCCTATGCGTTGGAATAGAAAGTGGTGACCAAACAGTATTAGATAATTTGAAAAAAAATATAAAAGTTGAACAAATCAGGCAATTTATGAAAGATACAAAAAAAGTAGGCATACTTGTTCATGCTTGTTTCCTCGTTGGTGCCCCTGGTGAGACTAAAGATACTATGAAGAAAACATTGGATTTTGCTATTGAGTTAGAGCCCGACACTGCCCAGTTCTTTTCTATATCATACTATCCTGGTACAGCAGCATATAATTGGGCCAAAGAAAAAGGATATTTAATTACACAGGATTTCTCTAAGTGGCTTACATCCGAAGGTATGCTTTCAACAGTAATAAATCAACCCGGAGTATCTAATATTGAATTAGTAGATTTTTGCGATTATGCGCGTAGAAAATTTTATTTGAGACCCAGATATATATTAAGAAAATTTAAGCAATGCATTCTTCAACCTTTTGAGGCACAGAGGACATCGAAGTCTTTAAATACATTTAGAAAACATATTCTAAGAAAACATATAAAAAATATTGACTAAATAATTTATGAATATTCTTTCGGTCGATTTAGAAGATTGGCATCATTTAGGTTTTGCCCAGAATCAAACAGAAAAAATAAGAAGTAATCTTTCAGAGTCCCTGATTGCGAATAACACTTTAATTCTTTTACGACTCTTTAAAATGTTCAATGCCAAAGCTACATTTTTCATTTTAGGTGAAACGGCTGAAAAGTATCCGGATTTGATTAAAGAGATACAAAAAGACAATTATGAAATAGCTTCACACGGTTACACTCATACACCTATTTTTAAATTAAAGCCGCAGAGTTTCGAATATGAGATAAGAAAATCTTTGGAGGTTTTGTCCAAAATAACAGGCCAAGAAATTATGGGTTACCGAGCTCCGCATTTTTCAATAAAAGATAATTTTTGGGTATTTAGAATTTTAAGAAAGAATGGTTTCTTATATGACTCAAGTTTTAAATTAATACCCACTTTTCTACAATTTGAAAATAGACGCAGTTATTACGAAATTAGATTAGAAGATAATGAGAAAATCTTGGAGTTTCCCGTATCAGTAGTAAATCTAATGGGTTACAATATCGGTTTCTCAGGTGGTACTTACTTTAGGATGTTGCCCAAAGCTTTTATCAAAAAATGTATAGAAAATATCAATATAAAAGGAAGAACAGTTCATATTTACCTTCACCCCAGGGATATAGAAGAATCTCTTCCTAAACTAAAGTTGTCTATCCCTAATTATTTACGCTATTCAGGACATTTAGGTAATACGATAAGTAAAATTGAGTATCTATTAAGGAATTTTAAATTTACATCTATAAAAGAATACCTTGAAAAACAAGGAAAGCGATGACAGAGAGAAGAAAAGTTTATCGGATTAAAGCACATTTTTTTGTAGACGGTAATATTATTTTGAAAGATGAAAAGAAAAATTTTAGTGCTGTGAGTGAAGATTTAAGTCCTCAGGGAATAAAAATTCTCTGTGAAGAATTTCTGCCCACAGGTAATAAGTTAAAATTAAACATTCATTTGATAGATAAAATTGTTGAAATGGAGGCAGAAGTTGTGTGGTGTAAGAAAGATTATTCTTTAGACACTTTCTCAGCAGGATTAAATTTTCTTAAAGCAGAACCATTATTTGCTAACTTACACACGTCAGATTTATTTCTTTCATCCAGTAAGAATTTAGAATTTGTTATAAACTCAGCAAAGATAAAAAGGGTAATGGATGTTTTTCTTTCCTCACTGTTTTTATTTATATTATCACCTATAATATTTATTACCTGTTTGTTTATTAAAATTGATTCTCCGGGTCCAATACTTTTCAAACAATGGAGGGCCGGGAGAAATGGAAGAAAGTTCCGTTTTTATAAATTTCGCTCAATGTATTATAATGGCAAACAGATAGTCCATAAGGAATATGCAAGACAGTTGATTTTAGACTCCTATCGTTTTGGATGGGTTGATAATAGAGCTATCTATAAATTAACCTGGGATTCTAGAATCACAAAATTAGGCCACGTAATCCGTAAATTGAGCATAGATGAAATTCCTCAGTTATTCAATGTGCTTAAGGGTGATATGAGTATGGTTGGGCCACGCCCCCCGATTCTTTATGAACTGGAATTTTATGATGAAAGAGAAATAAAACGCCTCTTCGTTAAGCCGGGAATAACAGGTTTGTGGCAAGTAAGCGGAAGATCAAGTACTACATTTTCAAAAATGATAGAGTTGGACTTAAAATATATCGAAGATTGGTCAATATGGTTAGACATAAAGATAACTCTAAAGACACCCCTTGCTGTCTTTAGAGTTAAAGATGCGTATTAAAATCTAAAGAAATATGTCAGGAGGCAAAATGAAAGGCAGAATAAAATTGATAGTGCTTATTTTAACCTGCATTGCTTGTAACTTTATAACAGCCATTGGTAGCCCAGAGAAAAATGTAGGGGATATTTCAAAATACGAAGTTGAAATTAAAAATGGCTGGTTTTATGTTAATGGTGAGAGATTCTTTATAAAAGGAATAAATTATACAGGCTGGAGGCCAGGTGAATCTCCTCATGATTTAGATAAAGTTAATTTAGAATTAGTTGATAATGATTTTAAGTTAATTAAGGAAGGAGGTTTTAATACTATTCGCACAGCCGGAGGCCTGACCCCTCAAATAATGGCTTTGGCAAAAAAGCATAATCTTATGGTAATGCATGGCATTTGGTTTGACCAAGATATTGATTATACCGATCCAGAAAGGATTAATTATGCTTGCCAGATGTTAAGAGATGAACTTTCCTGGGCAAAGAATTTTGATAATGTTTTGTGTTTTTTACTTATGAATGAACCGCCAATGGAAAAAGTAAGAGATGCACAGAAGAAAGGTATGGAGAATTTCTTAAAGAAAATAAGAGATGTAGTAAAAGAAATTGCTCCTGATAAAGCTGTTTCCATTGCCAGCTGGCCCCCTTTAAGCTTTATTGATCATTCCTTCTGGGATGTCGTATGTTTTAATGTTTATATATATAGTCCGGTTACTGTTTCTCACTCCTTGGGCTACCGGGGGTATATTGAATGGTTAAAAGAGAATGTTGCTGGTAATAAACCATTGGTTATTACTGAATTTGGTCTTTCTGTTTCTGGAAGTCAGTTAGGAGAGTCAACTCCAGGTCATTATTCCTACGGCGGTTGTAGTTTAAAAAAACAAGCTGAAGGAAGCATTAAAATGTACGATGAGCTCATTCAGGCTGGTAGCGTAGGTGGTTGTTATCATATTTGGGCAGACGAATGGTGGATGATTGATAGTAAATTTGTCCATGATAACCATCCTGAGGAATACTTTGGCATCATAGAACTCGAAAAAACACCCAGAGGAACATTACGGCCTATTTATTACGCTTTAAAGGAATATAACCAGGCAATAGTAATTGAACCCAAAAGATTAAATTTTTACAACAAAGAACTGCCTGTTGAGGTCTACGTTACAGAGCAGGTAGGGCTTGTTCAGTTTAGACTGAATAATGGAAATTGGCAAGATTTAAAGAAAGAAGGCAATTTCTGGTGGAAAGCAATATTGGATATTTCGAAACACGAAGATGGCAAGCATGCCTTAGAAATTAGAGCCTTAGATAAAAACAATAAACCTCTGTGCAGTAAAAAACAAGACATCTGGGTTTATAATAAATCTAAGCCAGGAACTATTCCTTATAAGGTAGAAATTAAAACAGATAAAGAAGAATACCGTATTAAAGAAAAGATGAAATTAGAAATTACTGTTACCAATGCACAGGGAAGTCCTGTTCCTGAGCAACCAGTGTATTATTCTTTTTTTCAACCTATTGGCTGGGAGGAATATATATCCCAGAAAGTAACTGACAAACAAGGCAAGATAACTACCCAGTTTTCTACTTTTACACCTGGTTACCTTACTATTGCCGCCGGAGTTACTTATAAAGATGAAGATTATGAAAGAAAGTTTGGGGATATTAAGACCGTATTGTTTAAATAAATGATTGATTTAATCTGTCCTGACTGTAAAGAGAAATTAAGCCGAGAAGATTCCCTTAGCTTAAATTGTCTTTCATGTAAAAGGGTCTTCCCAATAATACAAAATGTAGTATCTTTTAAAGACCCAAGACAGGAAGATAAAAATATTGAATTTTATAAGACTTGGCAAAGAAGGGCCGATAAGATATTGGCGGATGATACGAAGAAAAGAGATGTTTATAAAACTAATAAGATATATTCAATTTTAAGTAAATTTTTCAGAAAAAATATTAAATCCCGAAAATCACTGTGTTTATTCTTCGATTATTTCAGCACAAGAAAAGATTTTTTCTTTAAAGATTTCTTTAACAGAAAACCTTACGGTATAGTTTTAGATGTTGGTTGTGGCAGAGGTAATAGGCTGTTTAAGGAATTTGGAAACGTAGTTGGTATCGATTTTAATATAGATGTTTTATTTGGAGCATGCTTTTATAATCTATTAGTCCATACGGATATATTAAAATTACCTTTTAATGATGGACAATTTGACTATATAGTAAGTTCTGATTTCCTTGAGCACGTTCCTTCTGAAAAGAAAGATGCTTTTTATAATGAATTGAATCGCATTCTTAAAAAAAATGGTTTTATGGTTCATTTTATAACTACCGATAGTCAGAATTGGTGGTTTGTATTTGCGCATCGTTATCCTGATTTATTTAAGAAGTATCTTATTGAAAAAATAGGCGGCCATTATGACTTAGAATTACCCACCCAATTAATAGAGAGGAACAAGAATCACGGTTTTGATTTAGTATATGTCAGAAAAATGCTTTGGGAGCCTTGGGAGTTTGTTTTGCGCTTTGATAATGAATATAAGGAAAGATCTATTTTCATGAGAAGTTTAGTATATATTTTAAAGATCTTGATGGAGAATGAAATTATCTTTATTCTGGCAAGTATTCCTATAGGACTTGTTTTCCGTTTTATTGAATTCATAATGCCTTTAGATTATAGCAATAAACTTGGTATCGTTTTTCAGAAGCAATGATAAAATAAACTAAATTTTTTAAAATAAGGAGTTGAATGTAAGATGCGAATAAAATGCACCATAATAATTTTATTCATTTTTATTAATGCCCTTTTAGCTTTTGCTCAAGAGCAATCCATAAAAGAAAATCAGACTATTTTTTCAAATGAGGTTTATGATGGAGAATTTACTTACATTATAGGCCCTGGAGATACCCTGGAGATAAACGTATGGAGGCATCCTGATTTACGAACGCAAGCAAAAGTAAGGCCAGATGGAAAGATTTCTTTTCCTCTCATCGAAGAAATTTATGTCTGTAATCTTACGCCTTCGGTTTTGAAAAAAGAAATAGTCCAAAGAATAAGCAGGATAATACGGGATCCCGAGGTTACAATAAACGTGATAGGCTTTGAGAGCAAAAAGTATTTTGTCTTAGGAGAGGTATACAGGCCTGGTGTTTATCCTTTCGAAGGAAGGGTTAGGGTTCTTGAAGCTATTAGCAGAGCTGCTGGCTACAAGGAAGATACCGCTGCTTTAAAGAGTGTAATTATAATAAAAAAAGGTTATACTCCTAATCCCAAAGCTATACGTGTTAATTTATGGAGCGTAATTAATAAAGCAGATATAAGCCAAGATGTATTTTTAGAGCCGGGTGACATTATCTTTGTTCCCAAGACATTTATTGCCAATCTTAACAAGTTTATCGACCAATTTTTTACAAAAACCGATCCAGTTTTACAATACTACTTAGATATTTACAATATCCGAGAGCCAGGAGTTTTAGCCAGATGATACTGATAACTACGCTTCTAAAAAGAAAAAAGGAAATTATTGTTATATTTTTCAGTTTATTTATGTTCGTATTAGTCAAGGTTTTCTTTTTTCCAATTTATGAATCAAGTACCACAATCATGATTGATATAAAAAAAGGCCCTACTTCATTAGAGGCGCAACCTATGGATTTGCGGGAGAATATAGGTTATATAAGGATACATAGCGAACTATTGAAAAATAATTCCCCTCTAAGAGAGGTGGTAGAAGAATTAAAGCTCTATGAAGATATACAAGAAATGCCTTTCTTAAGAAAAGGAGCTATTTCTAATATATCAAATGAAGCGAAAGAGAGACTCATCCGTATGACTATAGAGGCATTGCGTAAAAAATACATTACTATAGATTCACCTCCCTTTACAAATCTTATTGAGATAAAGGTTAAATATAAGAGACCTAAACTTGCAGCAGAAATTGCTAATACTCTCGTAGCAAAATATTTACAATGGAATGTTAATTTTATCCATCGCGAAGTAAATAATATTATTGAATATTTAGATAAAGAAGTTTCCGTAGCCAGAGAACGGTTACGCAATTCAGAAATTGTTTTACAGCAATTTAGAGAGGAAAATAATGTTATTTCTTTACCTGATGAGATTAAGGCATATTTTGAAGTAGTACCCGAAGAACTAAAGTTTCACTATCAGGTAATCAAAGAGAAGGAAATTAAATTATTGGAATTAGAGGTAGAATTAAGCCGCTTGGAAGAATTGTATACTGAAGAAAGTCCCCAGGTTATATATATGAAAAAAAGAATCTCTGAATTAAAAGGAGATTTAGATGAAGAGATTAGAAAAACCAAATTCACAGAAGATTATATTAGTAAATTGAAAGATATTCCTGCCAAGGATATAATGTTTGGTAGGTTGCTTCGCGAGGTAAAAATTAATGAAACACTTTATACCTTCCTTCTTCAAGAGCAGGAAAAGGCTAGGTTAATTAAGGCCAAACAGACTACCGAAAATGTCATGGTAATTTCACCTGCTTTAGTTCCCCTCAAGCCGAAAGGAAGACTCACCAATCTTTTATTAGGCGCGCTAACCTGTCTTATTTTCGCCGTAGGATTGCCTTTATTTTTTGAGACTAGAAGGAGATTGGTTTAAGAATGGACTCTGTCTTTTCATCTTTCCATCTATCCAGAGAAAGATATAAAGAAATTATTTATATTTTTCTCATTGTCTCTTATTTAGGATTATCAATACTTATTTTCCCACTAAAATATATATTTCTGGCAATCCTTTGTTTTCTTCTTGGCCTTATAATTTTTCATAGATTTGAATGGGCACTTTTTTTTACTATAGGTTTTATGCCCGTTACTCGTTTCCCCGGCATAACTGAATATGTCCAGCCTTTCCAATACCTGTTATTGATTTTAGTTTTGTTGAGTTGGTTTACCAAAAAAATACTTTCTGAAGATAAACGGGGTTTTATAAAAGACAATCCTTATAATCTATTTATAATTCTTTTTGGGTTGCTTATTTTGGTTACCTCGATTTCTTCTATAGAGCCCGGACTCACAGTAAAAGCAGCAATCACGCACTTCGTTATCTTCGGATACTTGTATCTTTTTCTTGATATCTTTCGTTCTGAATATTATATGAAAAGGGCGGTATACCTACTCATCCTTTCTGCTGTATTCGTTTCTTCGATAGCAATATTACAATATCTGGTAGTTCAATTTAAAATTCTTACTGGTTTACAAAGATTCCTTTTGCCTCCTGTCCACCGACAATTTGTTTCTTACGGTTATGGTTATCAGTCACTTTTTACCATGGGCGGCTACAGAAGCGTAGGTACATTTTATCATCCTAATCTACTGGGTATCTATTTAGCAATGATTTTTCCTTTTACTATTAGCCTGTTATTTTATCTTAAGGAAAGAAGGATTATCTTTGCTCTTTCTGCACTGACGATATTAGCCGGTTTATTTTGTTCTGGCTCAAGGGGTGGTTTTTTAAATCTATTAGTTTCAAATGTTATTCTCTTTGTCGCATACCGAAAGAGGGTACCGGTAAGGATAATCTTTATCTTCCTCTTATTATTAATTTCTATTGTTGTAGTATTTTCTCAACAGTTAATACCTTATTTCAGATTAATTGAAGGAATTTCTTTCAGGGATATTATTTGGAATAATACATTAGAAATAATTAGACATAATCCTTTACTTGGAACCGGATTAGGTACATTTTCCCTAAATTACATACGCAAGTTCGGATTCCCTTCAGTGATAGACTTAGAGACTATTTTAGATGAAATAGCCATTGTTGGAAGTTCAGAGTCAATGGTAGGTTTTACTGCGCACAACCTATTTCTAAATTATGCAGCAGAGATGGGATTATTCGCTGCAATATTAATGTTATTCTTTTATCTAGTGTATATAAAGAAGGCTTTCAATGTTTTTTTTAAAAAAAATAATTATAACTTCAATTATGCGATATTTATCGGCACCACGGCATCAATTATAGGTAATTTTGCCCATACTTTTTTTGAAGCATCAATCAATTTTAATTACTTTTCTATAGGCATTATTTTTATATTAATATTGTCAATGGGTATAATTTTTATGTTAAATTACGCTCGGTAAAATATGTTTAAAAATATAAATGGATTTTTATTACCTTCGTTCAAATCAGTGCTACATAACAGTATATCTATTTTTCTCTCAAAATCCATCTTACCTCTTTCGTTCTTTCTTTTAGCAACTTTAATTGTCCGTAAGTTAGGGCTTGCAGAATTTGGTAAATATTCTATATCTATTAGCTTATATTCTATATTTGAACTAATTTCCCTTTTGGGATTAGACAATTTTATTCTAAGGGAAGTTTCTAAAGATAATTCTCTAGCGCCTAAATTCTTAGTTAATGGTTTAGTATTGGGTTTATTTTCTACAGCTTTTTTTTATCTAATTGTATCATTTGTTAGCAATCTGTTGTTTTACCCTCCAGAAATTAAATTAATTATTTATATTTTGAGCATTGCGTTATTTCCTGCTTTTATTAATACTCTTTGTGAGACACTGTTAATTTCGCTTCAAAAAGCCAAATATATTCTGTATACCTCTTTACTAAGAGAGGCATTCATGCTTCTATTAAGTTTTGTATTTTTATCTGTTTTCCCCAGTCTTTATTTAGTGATGCTGGCAATAATTATTTCAAGGCTAATAGGAGGGTTAGTATATATTTATTTCTTGGCAAAAAATGGCATCAAAATATATACCAAGATAGACCCCATTTTTTTTAAGAATATATTTAAAGTAGTAACGGCCTTTGCCCTAATTAGTATTCTTTCAAATATTTTTCTTGAGGCAGACATACTTATATTGTCAAAAACGGTAGCCGTAGCAGAGGTGGGTATATATAGTATCGCAAAAAAGATTATGCGCTTGATGTTTATTTTCGTCTATAGCATCATAACTGCACTTTTTCCGATAATTTCGCATAAATATTATGTTTCAAAAGAGAAATTTTTATCATTATACAGAGTTTCTTTTAAAGTTATCCTCCTTTTGAGTTCATTTTTAGTCTTTATAACATTTTTGTCTGTTGTTTGGCTAATTAAGATATTTTTTGGCAAAGCCTTTATTGATTCAGTCATTGTTACAAAAATTCTTATATTCTCGATACTACCCCTTAGCCTAAGTTTTCTTTTTTCACGTTTTTTAATTGTTAGTAATCGTCAAAATAAAGATTTATTGGCTTTATGCATTGGTTTATTACTTTTTATTATAGCCGGAATATTGTCAGCATTGAAATGGAGTTATACAGGAATGGCTTTTGCAAGTGTCATCTCAATAACAATTCTATTCGGGATACATTATTTATTTGTAAAAAAATATGTCATTTCGCTACTTAAAGCATGAATATTTCAGTGGTTATACCAGTTTATAATGCTACAGATACTATTTTAGCTTGCCTAGAAAGCCTAAATGAACAGGAAGTATTGCCTTATGAAGTCATTTTGATTGATAATAATTCTACGGATAATACAGTCAATAAAGTAAAGAAATATTGTGAAGATAAAAAACTTAATATAATCTTAATTAACGAAATAAAAAGAGGTCCTGCGGCAGCAAGAAATAAAGGGTTTGAATTGAGTAAGGGCGATGTTATCGCTTTTACCGATTCCGATTGTATAACCAAGAGAGATTGGATAAAGAATGTTGCACTGGTATTTCAGAAAGATCCTGATTTAGATGTAATTGGAGGGGTTGATGTCGGTAGCAATTCAGATATTTCTTTAGCCGGAAAATTTTTATCTGCCTTTTGGTTAGCAATTCCAGAAAAATTAACCATGTCTTTAATTTTACACAAAGAAGATTTTCTAAAAGATAAGTTTATTTGCACATTTAACTGTGCCTTTAAAAGAAAGCTTCTACTTAAAATCAATGGCTTTGATGAAGCTTTTTACCCTGCTGGCGAAGATATAGATATATGGATGAGGGCATTGGAACAAAAAGCAAAAATTGTCTGCTGGGAACCAAACATTGCAGTATTTCATTACCAAAATATTTCTGTCAAAGATTTGATCAAAAAAGCATTTATCTATGGAGAAGCATTATCACATTTAGCCAAAAGACATTTTGCTTACAAAATAATTTTGCAAATTCCAAGATTTGGCCAGTATGAGTTTGATAATAGATTTTTTACAATGGTTATTTGTAATAACTTTACAAAATTATTTTTATTATTTACTCTTATTCTTGTAGCATTGTTTACTCTACGTATAGCCGCTTTAACAGTCTTAGTTATTTCAATTATTTATTTCTTTTTTAAAATTCATTTTTTAATAAAACGTAGGGGCTATATACTTACCTTTTTGGAAAATATTTTTGTTTTATTTTTGTTTATAGCTCGAGAATTAGCTGAAGAGATGGGCAGGATATATGGTTCATTAAGACATAGAGTAATTTGTCTCTAGTCAAATTTTTTAAAGGCACAGTTATAATTAAAGGAAGGTTGTAAAATGAAAATTCTGATTACAGGAGGTGCAGGGTTTATTGGTTCGCATTTAGCAGAAAGGCTTTTATCTCACAATAATGAAATTTATGTTTTGGATAATCTCTCAACAGGCAATTTTAAAAATATAGAACATCTTTCAAAAAATGATAGGTTTCATTGCATAATAGAAGATGTACGAAATGAATCGAATACAGAAGAACTTATAAAGAATTGCGATGTCGTGTATCATTTAGCTGCGGCTGTCGGAGTAAGATTAGTAATTGAGCAGCCACTAGAGACTATGGAAACCAATATTTTAGGAACACATTTGTTATTAAAATTATGCTCTCAGTATCATAAAAAAATTCTTCTTACTTCAACTTCTGAAGTATATGGCAAGGGAATGAGTGAACATTTTAGAGAAGAAGATAACTGTATTATTGGTCCGCCTAATAAAAGGCGTTGGTCTTATGCCGCTTCTAAAGCTACAGAAGAATATCTTACTTTTGCTTATTACTATGAAAGGGAATTACCTATAATAATTGTGAGATTATTTAATACTATCGGTCCACGCCAAACAGAGCGTTATGGCATGGTGGTGCCTAATTTTATAAAACAAGCAGTGAATAATAGGCCGTTGACGGTCTACGGCGATGGTAAACAAACAAGGTCATTTTTAGCCATAGATGATGCCATAGAAACTCTTATTTTATTAATGGAGAACCCAAAGGCTATTGGAGAAGTCTTTAATATTGGCGGAGAGCAGGAGATTTCTATAGAGGATTTAGCAAATTTAATCATAAGATTAACAGAGAGTAGTTCATCGATTAAATACGTTTCCTATCAGGAGGCTTACGGTGAAGAATTCGAAGATATGCGTAGACGCATTCCTGATATATCTAAACTAAAGAAACTTACAGGATTTAGATCAAAAGTTAGTCTTGAAGCAATTTTAGAGAAGATGATAGATTTTTATCGCTGTAACCCTAAATAGATAAAGCTTAAAATAGATTAAATTGCCTTAAATTGAGTTGAATAATACAAAGGTTAAATATATAATATCTATTGTCGACCTTACGTAATTTGTTTCTGCTCTTTATCCTGAAGCAAACAGGCAAAATTTTGCCCCCACCCAAAATTTTGCCCATAGCTGATAGATGTAAATGTTCTTTTGAAAAAGTTTTTTGTTGCTTTTCCCCCT
>Ga0233423_10000857_pt1 | contig 15473 bp, 11 predicted proteins | sample Watercolumn_Mata_FD_180713 | JGI IMG/M metagenome (GOLD analysis project Ga0233423, IMG submission 180713) | Freshwater microbial communities from Lake Matano, South Sulawesi, Indonesia - Watercolumn_Matano_2014_112_MG | ecosystem: Environmental > Aquatic > Freshwater > Lake | place: Indonesia...
GCTCGTTGAGACCACGTTATAAAACGTGTCCTTTATGGACGTTTTCAAGGAAAAGGTAGCCCTCTTTTTCTTCTATTTCAAATCAATCTTCGGTTACTTTCATAACATAGTAACCGGAGGTGATTCGTGAAGGCGTTCTCCATGAACCTGCATACCAGACTTGGTTTACACAAGGCCATCCGGGCTCTGTTCATCCTGTTCCCGGCCTGCGGATTTTCCCCCCTGGCATCGCAGCCCCTTCCTGCAAACAGGGACGAGGCCAGGGTCCACGTCTTTGTGCTGCCTGATCCGTTGGTTCTTTCCAGCGGCGAATCTGTCAGGGATAATCGGACCTGGAACAAAAAGCGGAGCAGGGAAATAGTGGCGCTTCTCGGAACGCAGATGTACGGGCGCACCCCTTCAGGAAAAGCCTCGGTCAAGTTCGAAATGCGGGATACGGACAATCAGGCGCTTGGCGGAAAGGCAATCCGGAAGCAGGTAGCAGTTCATATCAGGCGCGGCGGAAAGCAGGCAACCATTGATGTATTGATGTATCTGCCGAATCCCCATCCGGGAAAGTCGCCATGCTTCCTGGGGCTCAATTTCGAGGGGAATCATGCGGTGCATCCGGATCCGGGCATTTTTCTGGCCAGGTCCTGGATGCCGAACGACTCCAGCCTGGGCATCACGGAGAACCGGGCTACAGAAGCCTCGCGGGCTTCCGAATCCTCACGCTGGCCTGTAGAGCGGATATTGGATAGGGGATATGGTGTGGTGACCGCGTATTATGGGGACCTGGACCCGGATTATCATGACGGGTTTCAGAACGGGTTGCATCCCCTGTTCTACCGGAAAGGCCAGAACACGCCCGACCCGGATCAGTGGGGTTCCATAGGCGCCTGGGCATGGGGCCTCTGCCGCATCCTGGATTACCTGGAAAAGGACAGGGATGTGGATGCAGGCCGCGTGGCTGTCATCGGACATTCCCGCCTGGGCAAGGCAGCCCTGTGGGCCGGAGCCCAGGACAAACGCTTCGCCATGGTCGTATCCAACAATTCCGGATGCGGCGGGGCCGCGTTGTCAAAACGTATTTTCGGGGAAACGGTGGCCCTTATCAATGACCGGTTCCCGCACTGGTTCTGCGGTAATTTCAAGCAGTACAACGACCGGGAGGACAAGCTGCCCTTTGACCAGCATTTTTTGCTTGCACTGATTGCGCCGCGGCCGCTGTATGTGGCAAGCGCCGAGGAGGACTGGTGGGCGGATCCAAGAGGCGAATTCCTGGCAGCCCGGCACGCGGATACAGTTTACAGGTTGCTTGCAGGATCAGGACTCGAAACGGATATGATGCCGGAACCCAACCGGCCGGTCATGGACGGCTTGATCGGGTATCATATCCGCTCCGGCGTGCATGACGTGACCCTTTTCGACTGGGAGCGTTACATGGATTTCGCGGACCAATGGATGAAAAAATGACTGTTCTTCCCTGCAGGGGCGGTTTTCGTACAGCCCCTATGGACAAATAGTTATAACCGAAAAGATCCTTCACAAACCACATTGGAATTGCGGTAAGGTCGGACGGCCGTTCGCCCCTACTGCGGGGACGACTCCACCCCTCATTCATTCAAAGTCATTCCTGCGATATTTAAGCGGGAATCCATTTTTATTAAAATCCCTGGGCCACCGGCAATACATCTCAAAGCCGACGCCTTCTCCCTCCCCCCTGGATCCCCCGATACAACATTTCGGACGCCGGCCCTGATTGAATATTTCGGGGATGACACTCATTCTCTTCCCACCATGGGCCCCCGATAAAACATTTCGGGGGCGACGTAACCCCAAATATACTCGACATCATTTCGGCACGATCAGCGTCAGGGCGACTATCGCAAGAATCAGAAAGACGAGCATAAGATTCGCCTTCGGATTGGCGAAATTGTTGGTCCATCCGATCCCGAAACGCTTTTCGACGAACATAGCAGGATCGTCCGGATTATAGTAGAACATCCCCCACTTCCAGAACCTGTCGTCGTCCCGGTTGACCCTCCCTGTGTCGGCGCCGGATCCTATGCGGAGGCGGCTCCCTCCCTGCCCGAGGGCGAAAACGAGGTACAACAGGGATCCGAACAGCAGGACCATCCAGGCCGTAGTGAGGCCTATGGACAGGGAAGAAGAGGTCCTGATGAATCCCAGGGCCTTCCAGTGAAAATAGGAGGTCAGAAGCAGAAGAAAGATGTTCAGGAATAAGAGGTACACGGACCATGTTCTCCGGAACCTGATCACACGGGCAACGGATGCTTCGGGATCAGCCGGATTCAACTCCTGCTTGCTGGCACCGATCATCCAGTGTACAAAAAACATCATGGCAGTCAGTACAATTTGGGTCAGGCACAGCAGAAAAACGTTCAGGAAAGACTTGTCCACCCATCTGTCCGCCTCTCCCGCTGCATTGAAATGCACGGGAAGCATGGATCCCAGAGACGCGTAATTCCATATGCTGAACGCCATATTTGCGAAAACGATGACCAGAGGAATCAGGTACCACCATCCTGAAACGGGCCCCGCATTCTTCCTGAACGACGTTTCCACCACAGTGGACTGGATTTTGCCCTCCAGCCATTTCTCCGATTCCTTGAGCCTGCGCGCCTTTTTGTGTATCCAGATGTACAGGACCCCCTGTCCCAGCAGGAGGAAGAAAAATCCCAGCGAGAACCAAAAAATGTTTTCCGTATCGAAGATATGCCAGGCCATGAAAACCGACACGGGTATGGAAAAGGCCAGGTAGCACCGCGTGTACAGCCCGCGCAGACCCGCTGCAGAAGGGGACTTTAAGCGGTCCTGGGGGATGCGTACCCCGAACAGGATATCCTCGCGGACCAGGCGGGGCATGAAAAGCCCGAGCAAAAAGACGACCCCCCAGGATGGGAGGAAAGTCAGAAGCTTCAGCATCCAGTCATGCATTGCTTTTCCCTCCTTTCATCTGCCTGTAAACCCTTGTGCAGAGGTCCGTGAAATTTTCACGCCCCACGCCTTTGCATATCGCCTCTGCAGCAAGGGGCCTGAGCGACTGTTCGAGCCGCGTCCCGAATCCCGATTCCTTCATCTGCTCGAGAGAGGCGATCATCACGCCCCTGCGCTTGTGAATCACGGTGTACCCTTCATTCTTCAGCAAGGCATAGGTCTTGTTCACCGTGTGCATGTTGATGCCCAGGTCAACTGCCATTTGCCGGACAGAAGGCAGCGGCTCCCCGGGTTTCAGCCTGCCGGACGCGATCCCCTGCACGATCTGGCTTTTCAGCTGCGTGTAGAGGGGGACGTCGGATTCAAAATCAATGGAGATCAGCATGGCCTGCTCCTTATTGGTATCTGTTATAGATCAAATATAACAAATAAAACAAAACTGTCAAGTGGTTTTTTCCCAAATCACCTCCGGGAGGCCTTTTCTTCGAAATCCGTAAAAGACATCGTTGATCAAGCCGATTCGGCCACCCGGAGGTAAAAAGCCTATGGGAATGCTCCCGCTGTCATCTTCATGTGAAACCACCACCCTGTTTTCCCTTGACATTGACCGCGCGATTTTACATTTTCAGATGAAAAAAGCCGAAGGAGGCGTCCATGCCCCATTCCCAAATCAACATCATCGGAGCAGGCGTATCCGGCCTTTGCGCCGGATGCTATCTGCAGATGAACGGGTACCGCACGGAGATATTCGAATTGCACGACAAGCCTGGGGGGCTGTGCTGCTCCTGGCAGCGCAGGGGGTACACCATAGACGGCTGCATCCACTGGCTTGTGGGCTCCAGCGCGAACGACCGTTTCTACAAGCTTTGGTCAGAGCTGATCGACATGAAATCTCTACGCTTCGTGGATTTCGAGGAATACATGCGCGTGGAGGATGCATCCGGAAACGAACTGCGCATATTCACGGATGTGGACAGGCTGGAAAAAGAGCTCCTTGAAAAGGCGCCTGAAGACCGCAGGCTGATCCTCGATTTCACCCGGGCGATACGGAAATTATCCGCCTTCCGCATGCCCATTGACAAGGCGCAGGAACTCATGACTCCAGCGGACGGCATCAGGGCCATGCTCGCAGTGATCCCTCATATCGCGACCCTGAACAGGTGGATCAAGCTGTCAGCCCGGGAAATGTCGGAGAAATGCAAAAATCCATTGCTGAAAAAGGCCGTGCTGCATCTGTTCCTGCCGGACATGTCCGCCCTTTTTCTCGCTTTCACCCTCGCATGGATGAATAAGAAAAGCGCCGGCTATCCTGTGGGAGGATCCTTGAAATTCGCCAGGCTTTTGGAAAAGAAGTACCTGGAGCTGGGCGGGAAGATCCGCTACAAATCGAAAGTCGTCAAGATACTGACAGAGGGCGAGGCCCCGGATGCCAGGGCTACAGGCATACGCCTGGAAAACGGAGAGAGCATTGCTGCGGACATCGTCATTTCCGCATCAGACGGTCATGCAACGGTTTTCGAAATGCTGGACGGAAAATTCACGGACCAGAAAATCGAATCCTATTACAGGGAGCTTGATCCTTTCCCCTCCTATGTGCAGGTTTCCCTCGGAGTGAACGGCCATTTCGAAAACCTGCCGCATACCCTGTATTTCCCCGCAGATCCTCCTGTCGTCATAGACGAGACATCCCGTTTCGACAGCATCGGAATCCGCATCCATCATTTTGACCCGACCCTGGCTCCGAAGGGCAAAACGCTGATGACCGCCCTTTTCACCACACGCAACCATGGCTATTGGGTGAACCTGAGAGGAACGGATCCCAAAGCCTATCAAAAAGAGAAATCGCGGATTGCGGATTCAGTCATCGATGCTTTGGACAAACGATTCGGCAATATCCGGAAAAACGTGGACATGACCGATGTTTCCACGCCCGCAACCGTGATCCGCTACACGAACAACTGGAAGGGCAGCTTCGAAGGCTGGCTGATGACCCAAAAGACAGGATTCCGGCAGATGAAAAAGACGCTTCCGGGCCTGTCTGATTTCTATCTGATCGGCCAGTGGGTGGAGCCTGGCGGGGGCCTGCCCTCCGGCCTTCTGTCCGGGAGAAACGCGGCACAGGTCATCTGCAAGGCGGACGGGAAGCCATTCCTGTCATGAAGACCGCGCGGTTGCCATTCATCGCCTCCAGGAGGACAATCCGTTTGAAGGCAACACCTTTTTCGGATCTTCGAGGAAAAAGTACTCTTGGAGGTGATCAGACAGTCATGAAAATCAATCCGGATCAAGCAGGAGGAAAAACAGCCATGAACCATCTTTCACCCGGCACGCCAATGCCTGCAGTCGCAGCCATGTTTGTTAGCTGCATCCTCGCCCTACTCTCCTGTTCGAAAACCAATCCGGAACCCGCCTCCAATACAATCTGGAATGCGGACCTGCAGGCAATGGCTGAGCGTCAGGCGGAAAGCGCCGTGTGGTCTGACAATCCCGCTATCGGCGGCAAAGCCCTGTATCTGAAGCCGGGTTCAGGTCCGGATCTTCATCTGCCCGGCCCGGAGGAAATCCCCTTGAAACAGGCCAAATACCTGGTGGCTGATGTCTGGCATCAAAACCGGCACAGTGCAATTTTGTATTTCCATTTTTTCCGTAAAAACGAAGAATCCGCCCCGAGAATATCGTCCAAGATCGGAGTGCTTCCGGAGCTCCTGACACGCATCATCCTCCCCCTTGAATATCTGGACGGCCAGACCTTTTTCATGCAGCGTTTTCCCCGCCAACTGAAGGGCACCATACCGGGCAGGCGCCTTCCCATGGATTCTCTCTATGCTGTGACAGCCGGACTCGAACCGAACGAGGAGGGATTCGAAACCGGTCTCTGGATATCCGGCCTCCGCCTGACCCTGGAGAAGCCGTCTCCGCTGGCCGGCGGGGAAAAAATCGTCGACGCTTTCGGACAATGGAAGGCGCGCAACTGGCGCGGTAAAATCCAAAGCGAAAAGGAGCTGGTGAAGAAAATACGGAGCTTGCACCAGAATGTGAGAGACGCCTCATTTCCGGATGCCTGGAGCAGGTACGGCGGATGGAAAGAGAAGCGTTTCGAATCCACCGGCTTTTTCCGCACGGAACAGGACGGCAGGCGCTGGTGGCTCGTGGATCCGGATGGATGCGCCTTTTTCAGCGCAGGGGTGGATGTGTGCCGGCCTTCGGCTGAAGGGCCGGTTCAGGGAATGGAGGACCTTCTGGATTGGCTGCCTGAAGAAAAGGGCGGTTTCGCTGCAGCTTATGAAGGCCGCAGAGGGGGATTCAGTTACTTGACCGCGAATTTGATCCGGGCTTTTGCCGATGATTGGGAATTTAAATGGCGGGAAATGACTTCCGGGCTTCTCAGGCAAAACGGATTCAACACGGTCGGAAACTGGTCTGACAGGGAATTCGCCCGCAGCGCAGCCCTGCCGTGGGTGCTGCCCCTACGCGGCTTTCCTTCCACTCCTGTCAAACTCTACCGTGACTTCCCTGATGTGTTTTCCCCTGAATACAAAACCGCATCCCTGGAATTCGCCGGGCAGATGGAGGAATTGAAAAACGATCCTTATTTGATCGGGTATTTCCTGGCCAATGAACCTCTCTGGGCGTTCGGCGACAACGTCATCGCCTCGGAAATGCTGGCGACATCGCAGCCTTCGGTCTCGCGCAGGGAACTCGCAGCATGGCTCAGGGGAAAATATAAAAATGATGTCGCTGAACTGTCCGCGGCCTGGAAACACAGGTTCAACTCCTTCGAATCCCTTGAAACCCTGGCCATTCTTGACGCCGCTTCGCTTTCGGCGATCGCGGAGGCGGATCTCAGGGAGTTCTCCGGCATCCTGGTGGACGAATACCTGAGGCATCCGGTCGAGGCCCTGCGAAAAGTGGACCCGCATCATCTGAACCTCGGCATCCGTTACGCCTGGATCAGCTCGGAACTCTGCTACAGGGGCGGCAAATACTTCGATGTGTTCTCAATCAATTCCTACACGGAAAAACCTGATGAAAAGGTGATCGCGGAAATCGTCCGGCGCACCGGCAGGCCTGTGATGATCGGGGAATTCCATTTCGGAGGCCTGGACAGGGGACTGCCTGCAACAGGCATACGGGGTGTGCCCACACAGGCGGACCGGGGCGCTGCCTACAGGTATTACGTGGAGCAGGGAGCGGCCGTACCCGGGCTGGTGGGCATCCATTACTTTCAGCTGAACGACCAGCCTGTTCTGGGACGTTATGACGGAGAAAATTACAACATCGGGCTGGTGGATATCTGCAACACACCCTACGCGGACCTGGCCGATGCCATGAAGCTCACGCATGAAAGGCTTTACGGCGTAGCCTCCGGTTCCCTTAAACCGTTCGATCAGCAGCCGGAACGCGTACCCGCCATATTCTATTGATGTGCTGAAGAGGGCCGACCATGAAAGGGAAAAGACTGATTGTCTTCTATCTGGCGTTTTGCATGAGCCTGTTTCAGTGTGCAAACCGGAACGATACGGAAATCCGGTGCAGGACCGTACCCGCGCCGCCCGGAAAAGGGATGAACAGCCATTCTATTTCGACCCGAAAACCTCTTGTCCCCAACCCTTTGGTGAAGCTGCCCATTGGAAGCATAAAGCCCAAAGGATGGCTGAGAAAACAGCTGGAACTCGAGCGTGACGGTTTCACCGGCAGGCTTTCCGAACTGAGCCGTTTCCTCGGCCCGGACAATGCCTGGCTGGGGGGAAAGGGAAGCGGATGGGAGGAAATGCCGTACTGGCTCAAGGGATTCGGGGATCTCGGATACGTGCTCGGCGATTCTTCCATCATTTGTCAGACAGGGATGTGGCTGGATGCAGCATTGTCCAGTCAGGACCCGGACGGATATTTCGGCCCTGCGTACAATAGAAAAGTCCGCGATCTCTGGCCGAACATGGTCATGCTGGCAGCCCTGCGCAGCCTGCACGAGGCAACAGGCGACCAGCGCGTGCTCCCCTTCATGACCCGGTATTTCGAATTTCAGAACGGCCTCCACGCGGACAGCCTTCTGCCCGGGTCCTGGCAGAAATACCGCGGCGGGGAAAACCTGGAGAGCATTTACTGGCTGTACAACAGGACAGGCGATGGCTTTCTCCTGGATCTGGCTGAGCATGTGTACAAAAGCACGCATGACTGGGCATCCCCGGTTCTGACCCCGGAACGCGACAGGAACTGGGAGCCGAGCGGATTTTACCACGGCGTGAACATCACCATGGGATTCCGCTATCCTGCCGTATATTATCAGCAGTCCGGAGATGCAAGGGACATCCAGGCCGCGGAGAACAATTACCGCATGATCATGGATGCGTACGGCATGCAGCCCGGCGGCATGTTCGCTGCGGATGAAAACATCCGGCCCGGATACTCTGACCCGAGGCAGGGGGCCGAGACCTGCTCCATGGTCGAATTCATGCACAGCCATGAGGAGCTGCTCAAGATCACGGGGGACATCCGTTGGGCGGACCGCTGCGAGGAAATCGCCTTCAATTCCCTGCCTGCGTCCATGACTCCGGATTTGAAGGCCCTTCATTACCTGACCGCCCCCAACCTGATCAGCTGCGACAGCTCCGGGCTGCACGATTTCGAAAACCGCGGCACGCTCGTCTCCTTTGATCCGCGATCCTATAGATGCTGCCAGCACAATGCGGGGTTCGGATGGCCATATTTCACCGAACATCTGTGGATGGCCACGCTCGACAACGGGCTGGCTGCATTGTTTTACTCCGCCTGCACGGTCGAGGCCAGAGTCGCGGGCGGATCGGATCTGCGCCTGGCAGTTGCGACCGATTACCCTTTCAGCGATACCATAGACATGGAATTGACCCTGGAACAACCGTTGCGTTTTCCCCTTTACCTTCGCGTACCGGAATGGTCCGGCAGCACCGTATGCCTGGTGAACGGCAGAGAGACCGGAATCAAAGGCACGCCCGGCCAGTATCTGGTTCTTGACAGAAAATGGGTAAACGGCGACAGGATCAGGCTCATGCTGCCCATGAGAATCCGGATGAAAAAATGGGAAAAACGGAAGAACGCGGTGTCTGTGCAGCGCGGTCCGCTCTGGTATTCGTTGAAAATCGATGAAAAATGGAATCGTTACAGCGGCAGCGAAGAATGGCCCGCATGGGAAATTCTTCCTGCTTCAGCATGGAATTACGGCATTCTGGATCCGGAACAGCCCGAATTCTCCATTTCCCTGGCTGGTCTAAGGCCCGTATCCGGACAGCCGTTTACTCCGGATCATGCTCCCATCGAATTGTCCGCGAAGGCAAAGAAGATACCCCAATGGACCTGGGATGGCCGCATGATCGGAGAACTGCCTTCGGGGCCAGCCCATTCCGCAGAACCGGTCGAGGAGATCACTCTCATACCCATGGGATGCGCCAGGCTTCGGTTGTCCTGTTTCCCGCTTCTCAAGACGGACAGATCCAAAGGAAGGGAAAACTGACATGCGCCTCGGACCCCTGGTTTTCGGCATTGCAACCTACATCCCCGGCGTGTACAAGCTGCGTTCGGTAAGCACAGGCGGGACTGTTTCCGCCAGATACTGCTATTCCGTCTGGCTCAGGCATCGCGTCCTGGCAAAGAAAAGCGGATTTACCGCTGCGCCTCAGGTGATCGCGGAACTCGGGCCAGGGGATTCACTCGGAATCAGCCTGGCCGGCCTGATCTCCGGATCCGAAACCTGTTATGCTCTGGACGTGGTGGCATACGCGGATGCAGGGAGGAACGAGAGGATATTCGAAGAGTTACTCGAACTTTTTTCGCGCAGGGAGCCGATTCCGGACGATTCCGAATTCCCGGAGGTGCTCCCGGGGCTCGAATCCTATGATTTCCCCTCGGATTTGTACTCTGCAGGTCAAATCAAAAACGCCATGAAAAAAGAAAGGCTGTCCCGAATACGTGAGGCTGTTCGCAGCCTCGGCTCATCCGGCATGTCCTCCTGCCTGTCTTATGCCGTTCCCTGGACGGATGCGGCCGTGCTGCCCGTTAGCTCGGTGGACTTTATCCTCTCCCAGGCTGTTCTCGAGCATGTGGACAGCCTGGCCATGACTTACCGGGCGCTTTACCAGTGGCTGAAGCCCGGCGGGCATATGTCGCATGTCATAGACTTCAGCAGCCATCACATCACCGGCATCTGGAACGGGCACTGGTCCTATTCGCCGTTTCTCTGGAAATGCATACGGGGGAAAAGGCCGTTTCTCATCAACCGGGAGCCTTTCTCCACGCATCTGCGCCTGGCAAGGGAAACCGGTTTTCTCCACCTGATGGACAGAAAAGTCATGGATGAATCCGGAATAGAGGCCGGAAGTCTTGACCCTTCATTCCGTCATCTGACCGAACAGGACCTGAAGACCAAAAAGGCCTATATGCTCAGCGGAAAACCGAAAGGAGGCAGGAGGGATGCGTGACGAGATCCTGAAGGAGATTCGGGATGAATTAGAAGGCATTCGCAGCGCCGGATTGTATAAATCGGAGCGTGTCATCGACAGCGTACAGGCAGTGGAAATCGCACTGTCCAACGGCAAAACCGTCCTCAACTTCTGCGCCAACAATTACCTGGGCTTGAGTAGCCATCCGAAAGTGCTGGAAGCCGCGCGTAAGGCCCTGGACCGCTGGGGATTCGGACTCTCGTCCGTACGTTTCATCTGCGGGACGCAGACCGTGCACAAGGACCTGGAGAACAAACTGTCGGAATTCCTCGGGACAGGGGACACCATTCTGTACGCGGCCTGTTTCGATGCGAACGGCGGCGTTTTCGAACCCCTGCTGGACAAGGAATGCGCCGTACTCGCTGATTCACTCAACCACGCTTCCCTCATAGACGGCATCCGGCTGACCAAGGCGGAAAGATTGATTTACGCCCACGGGGACATGCAGGACCTTGAAGCCAAATTGAAGCAGGCGTCCGGCGCCAGGCGCCGCCTGATCGCCACGGACGGAGTCTTCTCCATGGACGGCGAAATCGCGGATCTGAAATCCATCTGCAGCCTGGCGGATCGATACGGGGCCCTGGTGCTGGTGGACGACAGCCATGCCACTGGATTTATCGGGAAAACCGGGAGGGGGACGCCGGAGCATTGCGGCGTGGAGGGACGTGTGGATTTGATCACCACCACCTTTGGCAAGGCGCTCGGCGGAGCATCCGGAGGCTGCGTCTCCGGAAGAGCTGAAATCATCTCGCTGCTCCGACAGAGAAGCAGGCCATACTTGTTCTCCAACTCGCTCTGCCCGGTTGTGGCAGGTACTACCCTGGCCGTTCTTAACCTGCTTTCCGAAACAACCCGGCTCAGGGATCAGCTCGAATCCAATACTGCCCATTTCCGGGGGATAATGGCCGAGGCCGGCTTTCAGATCAAGCCCGGCCTTCATCCCATTTGCCCGATCATGCTCTACGATGAGGCCCTGGCCCATCGGATGGCGGATGCACTTCTCGATCACGGCATCTATGTCATCGGTTTCAGCTACCCGGTCGTGCCCAAGGGCCAGGCCAGGATCAGGGTTCAGGTCTCGGCAGCGCACAACAGGGAACAATTGGATAGGGCAGTCACAGCCTTCTCCAAGGTGGGCGGGAAACTCGGCGTGATCAAAAAATAATTCCTTTGCTTTTTTTGACTGCAGGGGGTATATTTCTTTCATTCCATGTCCATATTCAGATAAGGGGGGCAACATGAAGCTCAAATCAACAGGCATCATTGTAGCCGCCGGCATGATATTGGCTTCTTCAGTCATGGCCGGATCCGGTCTCAGTGTAGCCGTGCAGGCCGGCACCATGGGGATCGGGTTGGATATCGCAAAGATGTTCACGCCCAAATGGGCGGCCCGCGTCGGGGCGAACTTCTTCTCCTATTCCATCGATTCGGAAAACGACGAATACGGTATCCAATACAGCGGAGATTTAAAGCTGCAGTCCTTCTCCATTCTGGCGGATTATTTCCTGGGAGGCGGTTTCTATCTGAGCGGCGGAGCCTTCATCAACAACAACAAGATCGAGGCGTCCGGCATGTCCTCCATCCCCCGGGAATACGACAATGCAACCTATACGCCCGAGGAACTCGGTGATTTCTCCGTAGCAATCGATTTCAGCAAATTCGCCCCCTATCTGGGACTGGGATTCCGCTCCTCGGGAACCATCGGTTTCGCGATGAACCTGGGCGCCCTTTACATGAACTCGCCGAAAGTCACCATGCATGCAACCGGCATGATCGAGCCCACAGCCGAACAGGCCCCTCTGGTTGAGGAGGATCTCAAGGGGCTGAAACTGTACGGGGTTTTCTCCCTGGGCCTGGTCATCGGTTTTTAAGGAAGGAGGTCTTCCATGAAGCTGAATTTCCATTCACCCCTGCTCCGTATCGTTCCGCTCGCGGTCATCCTCGTTCTGGCCCTGACATGCAGCGTGAAGAATCCCACGGATGACCTGAAACTGATCATTAATTTCGATCCGCTGAACACACAGGTTGCCGTGGATTTCGTCAATTCCAAATCCAACGAAACCATCGACGATCCCATCACGCTGAGGGTTGAAGGCGAGGACAAGGCCCAGGTGGTGGATTTGAACAACAACGTGACCGCCGTTTTCGACGTGGAGGAAGGACTTGTCTCTTTCGGCATCAAGAGGGGCGTGGAACCAACCCCTGACTCTCCGGTCAAATTCCAGCTTGTCGCGGAAGCGGAAGGATATCTGACGACCAGCATCAACGTCACGATCGATTCCTCAGGCGGACATCCGTACACCCTGTTCATGGTTGAGAAGGACAATCCGCCAAACGGCGTCATGTTCAAGGAAAACAATTCGGGATCAGCCAACAACCAGGGACAGGTCAATGCCGATATTCAGGTACAGACGGACCCTGATCAGGTCGGCGGAGCATCCGCCGATGTGGTCATCCCCCAGGGCACCATCATCACGGATGAAGGCGGGACTCCCCTGACCGGGAATCTGAAGGTGGAGGTCGGGTATTTCAGCAATCTGTCGGACGAGGCCCTGCGCAGTTTCCCCGGCGGATTCTCGGTGCGCATCGCATCCAATGAAGAGGGGGCACCAGAGGAAGCGGCATTCATCACAGCGGGCTTCTTATCGCTGGAAGTGACGGATCAAAGCGGCCGAAAAGCTGAAAATTTCTCAACGCCCATCACGATCACCATGGAAGTGCCGCCGGAGACCAACAATCCGGAGACCGGGCAGCCGATCAAGGCAGGGGACCAGATCAAGATCTGGAGCTATGATTCGGATACGGGCGAATGGACCTACGAGGGCATCGGAACCGTCACCGGGCCGAAGGCCAACGGGAATTTCGAAGTGACCTGGCAGGTGACGCACCTGTCTTTCTGGAATCTGGACTGGAAATGGCGCATCTGCATCTGGAGCGTGAAAATCCGCATCGAGGGGTGGACTTCCTGTTCCGGATGCCTTTGGATAGAAATCAGGCCGAGAGGCTACAGCGGTTACTGGGGTCTTTGGGAATGCCAGAACTGGATGCAGTTCTACCTGGCCCCGGACGACCTGCCTGTGGACATCATCGCCTACGACCGGTTCTACAGGCGTGTCGGCTCGGTCTACGTGGCGGACCTGTGCGTCAACGGAGAAATCGTGCTGACCGTCAATTTCGAAAACACCCAATTCAGGAAACGGGTGTTCCACGTAACAGGGTATTGTCCGGACAAGCAGCTGGAAATACGGCCAACCGTTCCGGTATGGTTCAAGCCTGTCGGAACCGCCCGATGGAGATACGCCGGGTTCATCCGGAACGGCGTGCTCGAAATCTGCAATTTTGAAGTGCCGAAACGGTACACATTTATGACATACTACAGAGGGAGGTACTATCAGGCGACCTTCGATTTCTCTGCAGATTTCACCATATTCATTCCAGAGGCATCCGTCAACATCAGCGCCACGCGTATTGAGGGAGATCATATCTACTACAATGTGGACCTGCCTGCCAGCATCTGCAATAAATTATAAGGCGGACAGGGCGGCCTCTTCTTTGATTCGGTAATGGATGAAAAACCCCGGGTTTCATGATGCCCGGGGTTTTTTTAAGAACTGAATTTTCCAACCGCGGACGGCGGGAAGATTCGATCTGCAGGAAAAAAGACATTACCATTTGCTCGCTTACCCTTGGGCAAGGCCCGGGGAACGCGCCCGCTGTCAGATTCAGACAAGGATGTCAAATGAAAAAGAAGAAACGGATCGGAGTGCTGACCGGGGGCGGCGATTGCCCGGGCCTCAATGCAGTCATCCGCGGAGTGGTCAAGGCGTCCATTCACCTCGCAGATGCGGAGCTCATCGGAATACTGGACGGATTCGATGGGCTGATCAAGCGCCGCATCATGCCGCTTAACTGGAATACTGTATCCGGAATCCTGGTTCAGGGCGGGACCATTCTCGGCACCACCAACAAGGTGGATCCTTTCCATTACACGGAAAAAGATGCGGCGGGCCGCATGACCAAACGGGATGTTTCGGCCCAGCTGGCATCCTATTTCAACGAATTGAAACTCGACATCCTGGTCTGCATCGGCGGAGACGGGACCATGTCCATCTCCGCCGGACTCATGGAAAAGGGAATACCCATCGTGGGAGTCCCGAAGACCATTGACAACGACATCTGTGGAACGGATATCACGTTCGGATTCAACTCCGCCATGACAACCGCTGCGGAAGCGATCGACAAGCTGCATTCAACCGCCATGTCCCATCACCGCATCATGGTTGTTGAGGTCATGGGCCGTTACGCGGGCTGGCTGGCCCTGGAATCCGGACTGGCGGGGGGAGGGGATGTCATCCTTCTTCCGGAAATCCCCTACCGGTTCGAAAATATCGTCTCGCTGATAGAGAAGCGCAACAGGATGGGCAGGCAGTTCAGCATTGTGGTTGTTTCGGAAGGAGCAAAGCCTCAGGGCGGTGAAAGAGTCGTTCAACGGATGGTGAAGGAGAGTTTCGATCCGGTACGGCTCGGAGGCATCGGCCAGAAAATCGCAACCGAACTGGAATCCGCCACAGGGATGGAAACCCGCGTCACCGTTCTGGGACATCTCCAGAGGGGGGGCGTACCCACGCCCTTTGACAGGGTGCTGGCCACCCGTTTCGGCGTCAAGGCCGCGGAGCTATGCCTGTCAGGAGAATACGGAGTTATGATCGCAATGAAGGGGAACGAAATATCCTCCGTTCCCCTGAAAGACGTCGAAGGAAAAATGCGCCTGGTGGATCCCGGGCATTCCTTGATCAAGACCGCGCGTGACCTGGGGATATGCCTGGGGGACTGAAACTGGAGGAAGCCGCATGACCGGACCGTTTCATCCCCTCCGGGAGGACTTTAGCCTTCGAAATCTGCAAAAGCCATTGACCTGAAAAAAATGATTGGCCATGGATAGTCCTCCCGCTATGATGAAAGTCAACAGGTTTTTCTACCTTTTCCATTTTTCTATATTTTAATGAATTCCTTTCTTTTTGGTTGTTCGATGTTTTTTCTGTATTGGAGGATTCAACAGAA
>Ga0233423_10000858_pt1 | contig 15473 bp, 13 predicted proteins | sample Watercolumn_Mata_FD_180713 | JGI IMG/M metagenome (GOLD analysis project Ga0233423, IMG submission 180713) | Freshwater microbial communities from Lake Matano, South Sulawesi, Indonesia - Watercolumn_Matano_2014_112_MG | ecosystem: Environmental > Aquatic > Freshwater > Lake | place: Indonesia...
TCGTTTTTCGCTTGTCCGTTTTGGGTTTCTCCGCTGGATCTCAAGCGAATCACTCGGCTTGGCGCTCCCGGCAAGGTGCTGCTGTTACGCGGGTCCTTCTATCCACCATATTTGTCGCCGCTGCTTCCGCTCGCGGATGGTATATGGATCTACGGTATCCAACGACCCCCCTTTGCAACACCTGGTCTGAGCTTTTCACGAGGGTAATCCGGTTCCTCCGTTTTTTCGGTAAGGGAGGACTTGGGCTTCGGTTTAGTTTTCGGCTTGGGTTTTGTCTTTCTTGACGATGCCTTACCCGAGGACTTGACATCCATGGGTTGCTGGTTGGCCTTTAAAGGTTCAGGGGGACTTGTGACCGCGCTATCAGGCAAAACGGGGGGAACGGCGGTAGCCCCCACAGGGGGAACCGCCGATTCCGACACGGGAAGGTTGCAGGGATGGGTTAAATCGCAGGGCTGAAGGACCCTGAAATCCATGCGCCGATTCTTGAAGCGCCCATAAGGCGTTTCATTGGATGCGATGGGTTGTTGCCCGCCATAACCCCTGGCTACGAGCAAAGCTTCGGGAACACCGGCCTGGATGAGCGTTTTGCGGACGTTTTCGGCACGTTCCCTGGTCAGTTTCAGGTTATCGGAGGCGTTACCCTGAAGGTCCGTGTGGCCGCCAATCTCGATGATCACAGGTTGCGGCATGAACTTGATCAGTTCCGCCGCTCGCTGGGCGACTTCCCGCCCCTCGTCGGGAAAGGCCGACTCACCCTTGGGGAAAGGAATAATCCATTGATTCAAGGCATTAACCAAATCCTGCCCCTGATAGTTCAATGGCAGTTTTCCCAGGGCCGCCAGAGTGTTGGTTCGGGCATCCCGGCTCAATTCCAGCTCTTCATCACCCCGTAAGGCGTACCGGTATCCCGTACCCAAAGCCTTTCTTACACTCTTCAGAACACTCTCCCGGTCTCGTTCGGACAACCAGCCACCGAGTTGTACCGTATGCCCCTCCAACCGTAGGTCGAGACCCGGCACATTGAGTTGTGGCAGCACTCGATCCAGCCGTGACAACCATGCGGGAGGCCCGATAAGAGGATCGATGGTGAGGTTTCCGCTCAACCGGGAAGGCCCGAAAAAGGTCACCATTTGCTCTGTGATCGCAGCCCTGATGCCGGCATCGCCAACCACCCCCGAGTATTCGAAACGTCCATCATCATTGATGATGACCAGTTTTGCTTCAGGCTTCCCCGATTCGGGTTCCGGCGCGGCTTGAACCGGAAGGGAATGTGATGGCGTTTCAGTCGCATAGTCGAGTCGCGAATTGTCTTTCGCCGGGCTTTTCATGATCTGATAACCCATTAAGCCGGCAGTCGCAATCAGCACCACCACACCCAAGGTCCAGCCTAGGTAGTTGCCGGAATGCCGAATGACCTTGCGATCCAGCAGGGTGCTCGCGGGGATGGTGATCCTGGCTTGGTCACTTTCAAGAAAGGCCTGCACATTGCCTGGAATGGCGGCGGGTATGAATCCGGCCGAGGTGAAGTAACGCGCCAAAGGAGGGATGGAATAGGCCATGGCGGCTCTGACCCTGGCATTCGCAAGACCCAGGTTCCTGCCGACCTCGGCGATGACGGGAGGGCCAACCACGGCTTCCAACTGGCGACTGTCAAGGGCCTTGATACTGGCGCCACCATCCAGCCATGATTTTGTCAGCTCACTCAGTCCCTCGGGTTCGAATCGATCCAGGAAGCCTTTCAAACCACCCTTATCCGGATCGAACATGATCCTGATGGTCTCGGCAATCAGCGCTCCCGCCTTTTTGCCCAATCCAAAACTTTCAGAGGTCTCTCGTATGATGTCGGTCAACAAGACCATATTGGGCTCCATAAAAAGTCTTGACAGTACCTTGAGGCATTCGTCTCATTCGATAATGATGAATGATAGCGAAAGTTCATGGGATTGGGGTCAGGAGACCCTGAATTGACCTTCAAGAAAATTCAAGTCGAATCGTCGCTTCGTGGTCTCGGATCGACCGCATGATTCGACACCAATAGGGGATCCAGTCAGAATCAACGGGTCCGGAGCATCCTGTACCCTCGAAGCCGCTGACGGCATCGATCAGAACGCGTCCTTTCTAAACCGCAACTCCTGGAATACCGCCTGATTTGCGGCATCCGGCATACCCAGCCGTTCCCGAATCTCAGGGCTTTCCGGTCTCAGGAATGGATTTGTCTCGCGCTCCATACCCATCAGGCTTGGAACCGTTGGCAAATTCTCGGAGCGCATCCGATCCACTTCCTTCATGCGCTTAATCAATGCCGGATTGCCGGGTTCCATCATCAGGGCAAATCGTCCATTGTTCTGCGTGTACTCATGCGCACAATACACTCGAGTGTCGTCCGGCAACCCGAGCAAGCGCTCGAGCGAAGTCCAAAGCTGCTGTACGGTACCTCCGAGCAAACGCCCACAACCCATGCCGAACAGGGTATCTCCACTAAATAAGGCGTGATCCTCGGGTAGCCAATAGGCGATATGGCCCAGGGTATGCCCAGGAACCTCCATGACCTGTACGCGCCGAGTTCCTAGCGTGATCCAGTCGCCTTCGCCGACCGGAAAATCCAGATCGGGAATGAACTCACTGCCCTTGTGCTTGCCGATGACACGACAATCCGTAACGCGCTTCAGTTCACGATTGCCGCCAACATGATCCGCATGATGGTGGGTGTTAAGGATATGGGTCAGTATCCAGCCTCGCTGCGCCAGAACGTCCAGTACCGGTAAGGATTCGGCCGGATCGACTACCGCTGTTGCTCCCGTTTCAACATCGTGCAGAACATGTATATAGTTGTCGCGAAGAACAGGGATCGAAAGGATTTCCATGGGATCAACGCTTCTCTTGATGGAACGGTTCCTGTTTGAATGAAACAGCCGAACCCCAGGTAGGTTACGGTACACTAGTATTTCACATCTAGCCCGATTAGCTAACATGAGGTGTCCCGCATGATCTTCTGGCGAGTCAAGCCCCTCGACGTCATTCTCGCGACGGCCGAGAAAAAAAGCCTTCACCGCTCCCTGGGCGCTTGGCAACTCACCTTGCTGGGCATCGGCGCCATCATTGGCACAGGCATATTTGTTCTGACCGCCGAGGCCGCGCAAAAGGCGGGCCCCGGCATGATGATCTCCTTCGTCATCGCGGGTTTCGTCTGCGCGGTCGCGGCGCTCTGTTACTCCGAACTTTCCGCCATGGTGCCGGTCTCGGGTTCTGCCTACACCTATTCCTATGCGGTGCTGGGAGAACTGATCGCCTGGATGGTCGGTTGGGCGCTGGTTCTGGAATATGCCGTGGCATCGAGCGCCGTTGCGGTTGGCTGGTCGGGTTATTTCGTGGGTTTGTTGAAAAACTCCCTCGATGTCGAGGTCCCGACCCTGCTGGCCAATGGACCCTTTGCCGGCGGCCTCATCAACCTGCCCGCCGTGATCATCAGTCTGGCCGTTACCGGCCTTTTGATCCTGGGTACCCGCGAAAGCGCGACCTTCAACGCCTTTCTGGTGGCCGTTAAGATCGTCGCTCTGACGGTTTTCATCGCCATCGCCCTGCCTGTACTCAAGACAGAGCACTTTCAACCCTTTCTTCCCTTGGGCGGCTCCGGAGCGGTAGCGGCGGCGGCTTCCATATTCTTCGCTTATGTAGGTTTCGACGCGGTATCCACCGCCGCGGAAGAAACCAAGAATCCGCAGCGGAATGTACCGATTGGGCTCATTGGATCGCTGGGTATCTGTACCATCTTCTACCTGCTCGTTTCCGCCGGGGCGATCGGCGCGATTGGCGCCCAACCCCTGACCGACGCCGGCGGCGCCGGATTGCCCCCGGGCTCCCTGGCTCTGTCGAACCAATGTCAGACCCTTGCAAACTCAGGGCAGCACCCCCTGGTTTGCTCACGCGAGGCCTTGGCCTTGGTGCTCCGGGAGATCGGCTGGGCCGGAATCGGCAACCTATTGGGTTTCGCCGCCTTTCTCGCGCTACCCTCCGTCATCCTGATGTTGTTGTTCGGGCAAACGCGGATATTTTTTGTGATGGCGCGCGATGGCTTGCTTCCGGAAATACTGAGTCAGGTACACCCCCGATTCAAGACCCCCCATATCGTCACGATGATCACCGGTATGGGCGTCACGCTGGCGGCGGCATTTCTCCCCGTCGGCAAGCTGGCGGACATTTCCAATTCCGGTACCTTGTTCGCCTTCTTCGTCGTCTCGATTGCCGTGATGATCCTCAGAGTCAAGGAGAAGGAACGCCACCGACCCTTTCGAACCCCCGCCATATGGTTTGTCGGTCCGGTCGCCATGTTGGGGTGCGCCGGCTTATTCAGTTTCCTGCCGACCGATGCAAAGTTGGTATTTCCGGTTTGGGGCACAATCGGTCTGATTATTTACTTTCTCTACGGCTATCGAAAAAGCCACATCGCGCTGGGCCTGGCGATATCCAGCGGTGGTGAGGATCTGCTGGGAAACGTAGCCGCCTTGGTCGACCTTACCGTCGAAGAAGATGAAGCGGCGACACCCGAACACGCGACCGAGAGGGACGATCCCAAGCTTCAGGCTTGAGTCTGGTGGTAGTGAGGACTGAACTCATGCACGGCTTCTATCATGGCGCCAACATGGCCAGGATCTACGTCCGGCCATACTCCATGTCCCAGATTGAAGACATGACCGCTACCTTGGCCGAAACGTTCGAGTATCCCTCGAACTTCTTCCCGCAGGACTGGAATGGGCGCATACAGAGCTTGAGGATCCAGATTGCCTTGCAGGGCTACCCGCTCGCCGACACGGGCTCGGGCACGGCCGATATCGGTTGTCCAATCCATGCCCAATGCGTCGTAGCCGGTGACCGACATGTCTTCCAGCCATTGGCCCCCGCCCTTGGTAAACAAAATCGCGGGGATTGTCCTGTCCGAAAGGTTGCGATCCAGTTCCGACAGCAATTGTTCGGCATATCGCAAGGAAAATTGCCGATATTGCGTCGGAGTTAGGACACCTCCCCAGGTATCGAAAACCATGATGGCATCCACGCCCGCCGCGATCTGCGCCTGGAGATACAGTCCCACTGCCTTGGCCAGCTTCGCCAGTAAGGTATGTAACTCTTGCGGCTGCTCGTACATGAGTCCCTTGATTTTTCGGAATTCGCGGGTGCCGCACCCTTCGACCATATAGGTTGCCAGAGTCCATGGGCTGCCGGAAAACCCTATCAGGGGCACCCTCCCCTTCAATTCGCTACGAATCAGCCTTACCGCATCCATGACATAACGTAGCTCGCCTTCAGGATCGGGAATGGGAAGCCGTTGAATATCGTCACCGGTGCAAATCGGACGACGAAATCGAGGACCCTCACCCTCGACGAAATCCAGCTCCAGCCCCATGGCATCCGGTATGGTTAAAATGTCGGAAAAAAGGATGGCGGCATCAAGCCGATAGCGTGCCAAAGGTTGCAGGGTCACTTCACAGGCGAGTTCCGGAGTGGAGCAGAGGTTCATGAAACTGCCCGCCTGCGCGCGAACTCGGCGATATTCCGGTAGATACCGGCCCGCCTGACGCATCATCCAGACCGGCGTTCGGTCCACCGGCTTTCGCAGCAAGGCGCGCAAGAAACGATCGTTATCGAGGGCCTGACTCATGGGGATTCATATGTTATCGGGTTATTCGCTGGACTAATCATGCTGTCTGATTTTATATAATGGACAAACTGATCTCATCGACTAACTTCGGCCATAGGTAGCTAAAGTTTCAACTAGCTGGTTCCTGTCCACCGCGATAGGTAAGGTAGCCCAACCGATCTTTTTCAGCAAAATGAAGCGTAATTGGCCCTCGACATTCTTTTTGTCAACTGACATGTGCTCAAGATAATCGTCAACCCCCAGGTCGGCTGGTGGAGTTACCGGCAATCTAGCTCTCTCCAGCAAGGCAACTATACGGGCAACATCCGTATCTGTGAGCCAACCCAACCGCCTCGAGAGGTCCGCCGCCAGACAGATGCCGATGGCGACTGCCTCGCCATGCAATACCTCGCCATAACCCATGCCGGTTTCCAAAGCATGCCCAAAGGTATGACCTAGGTTCAAGGTAGCTCGTAGGCCAGACTCCCGCTCGTCTGAAGCCACGACTTCGGCTTTATTGAAACAGGAACGCTCGACGGCGTAGCCAAGCTTGTCCAGATCCTGGTTCAAGAGATCATCGATATGTAATTCCAGCCATTCAAAGAAATCGGGATCACGAATCAGCCCGTACTTGATGACCTCCGCCAGACCTGCGCTGAATTCCCTGTCCGGAAGCGTTTGCAGGGTGGTCATGTCCGCTATGACACATTTGGGTTGATAGAAAGCCCCTATCATATTTTTTCCGAGAGGATGATTGACCGCCGTTTTTCCTCCCACGGAGGAGTCGACTTGAGCCAACAAGGTTGTTGGGATTTGAATAAACGGTATACCCCGCTGATAACAGGCGGCGACAAAACCGGCAAGATCCCCAACAACGCCTCCACCGAGGGCCACAATATGCGTATTTCGACTCATCTTGAGGCTAATGAGGGTATCAATGACCTTCATTGCGGTATCCATGGTTTTATGGATTTCACCATCGGGCAAGACAACTGTTGCAACAGAACAGCCTGGCAACGACTCCTGAACCATTGACAAATATAAAGGCGCTACGATTTCGTTGGTTACAATCAAGACATGTCGTGAATCAATATGCCGGTTCAGCAATTCCGATGCATCAAGCAAATGATGCCCGATATAAATTGGGTAACTACGCTCACCAAGAGCAACATTCAGGGATCTCATAAAGTGGGATACTTCAACATTTTCGTTCATAGGCTTTTATTATCTGCTTGACCACATGTCGACTGGAAGACAGACCAGTGTCAACCACGTAATCGGCAAGCTGCCTGTAAATGGGATCGCGAACTTCAAATAATTCCATCAATTTTTTTTGAGGGTTGTCCGTCTTAAGCAAGGGACGATTGGGATCCTTGTGAGTGCGTTCCAATTGTTTCTCGACGGGGCAGTAAAGGTAAACGATAAATCCGCTTGCTTGTAGCCTTAAGCGATTCTCAGGCAACAGCACGGATCCTCCACCGGTCGCTAAAACGATTGGCTCCAGTTTCAGTAGATCCTCGATGACCTCAGATTCTCGTTTACGAAATCCGACCTCGCCTTCGTATTCAAAAATCAGCGGTATACTAGCCCCAGTCTTTCTTTCGATTTCCTTGTCGGTATCAAGAAACAAAAAGCCAAGGTTTTTTGCGAGTAATCGGCCAATTGTTGTTTTGCCGGCGCCCATTGGACCGATCAACAGAATATTCGAATTTTTCATTCGATCATTCTAAATCCAATAACTGATAACTGGTACAGGATACATTGCATAGCATAATATGGAGAAGACATATCTTTAATTTAGCCAAGAGAAAATCTTAACGCTTGTTCCTCAGATTAAATCGCTTCTCTTCTTAGTCCACGGGATACCGATGACTCAAAAGGCTTAATGAGCATATCGACAAAAGTTCTCGCCTTGGTTTGTATAAAGGCCGTTATCGGCATCCCAGGCGCCAGATGAACTTCTGGAACATTTGCCAACTCACCCTCATCAACACGTATGTGACTTAGGTAGTAAAACTGTCCTGGATTATTAGGATATTCCAGCGCGTCATCGGAGACATAAATGACATGCCCGTTGATGTGAGGAACACTGCGTGAGTTATAGGCCAATAATTGTATATCGGCTTTCTGCCCTACATAGACCTTGGCAATATCCTTATTTGGGATTTTGACCTCAAGAATGAGTTCGTGCTGTTTAGGCACTATGTCCATCAAGTCATCGCCGGGCCTTACGACACCTCCGAGGGTCGTAACCTTAAGGTCAATCACCTGGCCCGAAATCGGAGCCTTGACCTGGAACCGATTAAGACTGATGGCGGCGGGATTGATCTTCTCCTTGAATTCGAATATTTGCTTATTGGTTTCTTTGAGTTCGTTATCGGCGTTTTTTGCGTATTCGTTGCGTCTACCTATAATTCTTAACTCCAGTTCGCTCTGCTGCTGCCTTAGGGAAGAGAGGCTTGATTCAAGTCCTGCAAGGTCTTGCTGCGCGGCTGACATCTCCTCCTTGAGCTGGAGAAACTGATTTTTTTCCAGAAATTGTCGCGCACTTAGGGCCTCCCCAGCATTCACTCTCTCCTGCTTATATTTCATGGCTTCACGAGAAGCGTTGATCTGCTCCTTTATGCTTAGTTCCTGCTTTTTGGCATCCGAAATCTCTTGACGTACGACGGATATTTCATCATCAAGAGACTTCTTTGCTGCGTAAAATACGGCATTTTCATTTTTTATGATCTCGTTAACCTTTGGATCCTTACTCTCCAGCAAATCAACAGGATATTTCACACTGGTGGCAAAGGTTTTCTCAGCCATTAATCTTGCCGCCTTGGCATTTGCCGAGCTTAATTGATCGATCAGGATGGTCAAATTTGATTTGACTTCAGCGTCCTCAATGACCAGCAGAACCTGGCCTTCACTGACATAATCACCCTCGTGAACCAAAATATTTTTAACCACACCCCCTTCGAGGTGCTGAATCGTTTTTCTCTTCGTATCGACCTTTGTGACTCCTTCGGCTACCACAGCGCCACTGATAGGAGCTAGAAAGGCCCAAGCAAGAAATCCCATCACAAAAAAGACGAGAAAATACATACCTGACTTGACAATACGGGTCGATTCGCCTGTTTCGTCATACTCTATCCTAAACATACTACTACTATTCTATTATCCAGTTTTTTGTTTGATTTTAAGTGGTGCCGGTCTCGACTTCTTTCCAACCTTTAGCCATGTTAGCACCTCGGATTTGGTGCCAAACATAAGCTGCTTGCTCTGCCCCAACACCAACATTTTATCTACATCCTGGAGTATGCTAGGCTTATGGCTTATAATAATTTGCGTAATTTGCCTTTCCTTAAGCCTATTAATCAAATCTAGAAGCAAACCCTCGGTCTGTCCATCCAATGAGTTATTGGGCTCATCCATAACAATCAATTTTGGAGACCCAAAGAGAGCGCGAGCCAGACAAATCATTTGTCTCTGTCCACCCGACAATTTTTTTCCATTGATGCCGACATCGGTGTCGTAACCATTGGGCAGTTTTAGGATCATCTCATGTACACCAGCCAGTTGAGCGGCGCTGATGACATCTTCTGCCCTCGCATAGGCATCTCCCATTCGAGCAATATTATCAGCGACTGTCCCTTCAAAAAGTTGTTGTTCTTGGGGCACATAGCCTAGCCATTCCCCCAAACCATTCATGGACCATTGATAAACATCCGCGCTGTCTAGCCTGACAGCACCATCTGAAGGCTCCAAAATACCAACCAGTAGGCGAGCGAGCGTGGTTTTACCTGACGCACTTGTACCTATAATTCCCAATGCTTCCCCTGCTTGTATTTCAAAGTTAATGCCATTCAATATATAGTGCTTGCGATCGATAAAAAATAACAGATTACTAACAGCAACATGCCCCTTGGGTGGAGGGGGCACAAAACCCTCTTGAGGCCAATTCTCTTCGGAGAATAATTCCTCCAAGCTGTGGACTGCCTCCTTGAACCCAAGGTATGATCGCCAACTTGAAAGCACCGTCATGATGGGCCCCATAGCTTTACCCATAATGATGGTTGAGGCAAGCAATACCCCTGGTGAAACTCCTTCCACATTCAGCACAAGATAAGCCGCTATGCCAATGGAAAGCGTTCTTTTGATGCCCGAAATAAATTTGGACAAGGCAACGATTCTTCCAACCTTATTTCTGGCATCGAGAGAATGAGCCACATAATCGTCATTTAGCCGAATCCAACGCATGCCAATGGATTCTCTCAAATTCATTGCCTGAACGAGTTCGGATGCTCTTTTTGCATTCTCGATATATGCCTTTGCTTGTCTTTGCTTTATTCCGGCAAGGCTCGAAGTTTTTTTGGTTACAACATCCTCAAGGTAAGCCAATAAAAACAATAAGCCTGAACCAATTACGGCGAGCAAGGCGAGAAAAGGGTGAAATACCCAAAGAATAATCAGAAAAATTGGTATCCAAGGCAGCTCAAAAGCAGCTCTCAAACCTTGACCGCCCAAGAAATTTTTGACGGTTTCGAGATCATCAAAAGCCGAAGAATAAGATGATGATTGCATCTGATACCTTAAGGTAACCTTAAGAATTGGCTCCCTTAACTTCAGGAAAATTACATCGCCCAGACGATTAAATAGACGGGATCTAAAAACCCCTACGATGACCTCCATTATCTCAATATATATAAAAATAACCGTCAAGAAAAATAATGTTTCATTACTTCTACTGGGTATTACCCTATCAAAAACAGCCATCATATACATTGGCCCACCCAGGGTGAGCAACTTTTCTAGGAAACTGAATATCGCCGCATAGACAAAAAAAGGTCTACACTGCTTTAATACCCCATTCAATGAAGGTCTTTCATTCATATCAGTCACTTGATGTAATCACCATGCAGTAGACGATTGATTAAACTAAAATATTGCCTTAGCGCAGCCTTGTTATTGACTTGATGCGCTACATCATGTCTCGCCTTTTGTCCCAGCTCCCTTCTTAACTTGGAATCGTTTAATAGCTGTATTACGGAATGTGTAATTTGTTCTGGAGAAAAAAAATTGACTAGAAGACCATTACGCTCATGTTGAATAAATTCTTTCACGGGTGGCGTATCGGATGCAACAATTGGACACCCTGTCGCCATGGCCTCCAACATTGACCATGAAAGCACAAAGGGAATTGTTAGATATATGTGTGCTGAGGTAATCTGTAAGAGTTTAAGGTACTCCGATCTAGGCAATCTACCTACAAAATGTACTCGGTTGTTGTCTATTGCAAGCTCATTCGATAGCTTTTCCCTGTAAGTCCCTTGTCGAATTGGCTTACTGTAGGAAACATCATCACCCCCTGCAATTACAATTTTACAATCGGGCTGATTTTCAAAAATCCCTTTTATGGCGCGCATAAATATATGAAAACCCCGGTAAGGCTCCAAATTTCGCGTTGCATAAGTTACAACCTTATCATTGGAAGTCAATTTGATTAGGTCAGGTATGTGAAAAACCGCTTCCGAATTTGGTTTTAATTCAGATAAATCAAGCCCCTCGTGAATAACCTTAATCTTGTGTTGAAACTCTTTAGGAAAAAGGCTTTTCTGCCAATGGGTAGGCGAAATTCCAATATCAATACTGGTCAATGACAACAACAAGGTAGAATTTGCAGACCGTATTTTGTATATATCGTTTTGCGTCAAAGGAAAGTTGGGATCAAAATCGGCATCGACCCCAAGAGCATGATAGTAAAATTCACAATATCCAACCAATGGCACATTAGGATATATATCCTTGAAGTATAATACTTCTCCCCACCCTATGTGAGCAAAGCATATATCCGGAACATATCCCTCATTTTTGAGTCTAGCCAATATACTGGCGACCGCCAAAGCATTTGCCATATTTTCAGCATGTGAAAACAAACAATCGTGCAGAGGGTGATCCACAAGAGCAACGGGATAATATATTTCTATATCAAGACCAAATAGGGTATGAAGCTGCGGAGTAAACGATTGCCCTATCCCAAGAACCTCATTATTTGGATTGTCCAGTATTGCTCGTATGAGATACTCGAATTGTCCAGGCAGATACTTATGAATTACCAAACACTTCATGCCATAGATCCTTATTACAATACACGGTCATATTTAACTGAAGTCTTCCTATGCCACCAAACAACAAGAGTTAACAAACCACTGCCTAAAGCTGTTGGATTTCTGGTATCGGCAATAGCTGATGGGAGCTTCCCAAGGGAGGCCTCCCTTTCTAGGGAAAACATTGAACCTAGAAACGGCACTTGACCTGCCGGCAGGCAGGCCGCTTAATCCGATACTTAAGCGCCTGCGATGACTAGACATTGCCTTGTGATTGGAGCTCACCGGATGGGTGCGGCCGCTGCGTGCCCGAGAGCACGGTTCCCGAGCCGCCTGGCGGCGTTGCTCCTCCTGACAGGGGGCTCTGTGCCCTGCGCGTCGTCGCGCCTTGAGAGACAGCTCGGGAACCGCACTCTCGAACACGCCCAACTGCCGTTTCTAGGTTGAAGCATGGTCATGACAATAGGCTCTCCATAGATGGCTTTATTTCCTTAATCAAGGATGTAGACACGACTGCAGCACAAGCAACCACCCTCCAGCACTGTCCTCTCTCGGTAGTGTTCCCGGAAAGCCGAGAATTATCGCCCCAACATTAGGATCTCCTGCCCTTAAACTACTCTGCACCAGGCGACTCATTGCGATCCGTGGCTTCACCGACAGCCTCGCATGAACATGATCCGCCGCGATGTGACTTTGCTAGAGATAATCTATAAGATCCCAACGACACCCCTCCCGAATCAACTACCGTAGCCGCGCCGCTACCCGGCCACACTCCACTCGCGACAAGACTTACTGATCCATATTATAGTCATCGAATCTATAGTTAAATGCATAATTCGCTATAAAAAGATTCCCCTATCAGGAACACCTCGATCCAACGTTTGGCAAAGCTCAAACTAACGGACAACTCACCCCAAGTTTTTGTGATGGTAGCCTTCATCTTTTCAATAGTCCCAATGAAGCTTTTTGACAGCTCGCGCTTCAGGCTTTTCCAGAGGTATTCTTCTGGGTTGAGGTCTGGGGAATAAGGAGGCCAGCATACCCAATAGATGCGCAACCTTTCCGCAGCCATTTTGACCTTGGCGGGCTCGTGGCTGACATAGTTGTCCCAGATGACAACAATCGCCTGATAGCCGGAATTTGCTGCTTTAACTTGCTCCAGAAAAGCGGCCATGGATTCTTGCTTTGAGTTGACTAGGAAGGCTTGGCAGCTATGGCCTTCGATGGCATAAAACCCGATCGTATTGCTTTTGAAGTGATCCGTGTTCTTGATCATGACCGGACGGCTCTCGAAGCTCCACAGTCGGACGGTATTGGCGCGGTTCTGAAGACTTGTCTCGTCCACGAATCCCAGCGCCCTATCATTTTTCTTTAAGCCTTTGTCTTTCAATGCCTTAAAGACGCTCTCCAGCCTTTCCTTCAAGATCTCCTCGGCCTTGGGAGGTCTACGGTAATCCTGGGGAAACGGCTTGCTGAAAGGCATCTTTAGGCGCTTACGAAGGATCCTCACCACTTGGGCTTGAGAATAATCGACCCCAAAGGTCGCCTTAATTAGCTCCCGAACCTCTTGCGTTGTCCAACCGCTCTTGTCCTTGAGCAAGGACGCCAAATAAACCAGGTCCATATCATCCAACTGGGGTGGACGACCGGCATTCCCGCCGATGCTGTCTTGGAGTCCTTCGTCGCCCAACCGATTCCAATTGCGTATCCACCAATAACCGGTTGACGTGGCAATGCCAAAAGCCTGGCACAATGGTTCAAGGCCGGACTGAAGACATGCAAAGCAGTGCAGGAAAGCCAACTTGAGCCTGACCTTCGCATCCACTTCCCGACTGAGACAAAGCCGAAGCCTAGGGTGGTCATTGACGACTAATCGATCTCCTTTCATAGCGAACCTCCTGGCCGAAGTGAAGTTTCGCTGTTTCAAGTGTGATACTACTTAATTTTATAGACAATTAGTATAGATAACTATAAATACACATAAAAATGAAAACTCAATGACATCGATGGGCTACGCTCTGGAGGTGAACTATGAAAGGCCAACGGTTGATCGTCCTGTATCGTCAAGAACTTTCCCAAAAATTGAAAGTAGATACCGATCCCCAACGCCGCTTGCGCTGGAGTTTCCTGAGTTGCCTGGCCACATTGTCTCCTGACTTTGAGAGTCTCTGTAAAAGCTTTGGTATCGCCAGAAATTGGATCGAAACTTTTTTGAAATTCCGTCCAATTTATGCTGAATTATGTAAATGAATATAAACTTGACTCGTCGACCCCAGATCTAAGATCAGTGCTGTCGGTCAGAGCGGCGGAACTAAATTCTTGATTATTGGACTAGAACGGATTGTAATGGTTTGGAATCATAACATGCCTCTGAGTTCTCCATTTAACTGGAGTTTCTCCACGGTCGGTTTTCGGGAGGGCGCTCAAGGCTCGGTGGATGCCCGTTTGCCTTCGGCGGCGAGGGTGGAACTGTCCGCGATTGCGGGGTGGCGACGAGATCCTTGTATCGCACCGGTTCGTGAGCGACGGCAAGTTCGAGCACTCGGCAGAACACCATGCCGCGGTTCCGGGAACGGCGCCGGTTGAACCGGAACACGAATTCGTTCAGGTAACTGGGTAACTGACTGGATGAGCCCTGTCCACGGCGCCCTGGTGGGTACCCAACAGCCGGCGCTTGGCCAACGAAGCGACTCGATGTACCCCCGGCAACAACTCCCCCGAGCCCAGCCCGCCAGCCCTGACGGTCCGCTGGCTGCCCGGTAGATGGAGGTAGCCGCATTGATCCAGGCCGCAGTAGCCCTGCCATCCATCGGTGATCACCGTCGATCCTAGCTCGACGAAGCCGGTCACGAAGGAGTGTAACGAGACGGCTGAGGCATCGGTCAGTGGCCGCATCCGGCATCGGCCGAACCCCTTCGGTTCCAGAATTTCCACGGCAATACCGGTCAGGACCTTCTTGCCAGATGCACGCCCGCCGGGCAGCCCCGGCTCTTGTCCGACGAGGTACGTCTCATCCACCTCGACCTTGCCACTCAACCGCTCCCGGCTCGGTCGCATGAGCACGGAGCGCAGCCGATGCAGCATGGCCCACGCGGTCTGATACGAGCCGATCGCGAGCGTACGTTGCAGGCTCAACGCCGAGATCCCGTCTTTACCGGTCGCAAAGAACCAGCAGGCGGTGAACCAGACCGTCATTGGTGTGCGCGTCCGCTCAAAGAGCGTACCGGCGGTGACCGAGGTACGACCACCACACCCGCCATACATGAATCGACCATCGCCTAGTCGCCAGCCGCCGTCGTGTCCGCAGACCGGACAAACAAAGCCGTGGGCCACCGTAGCCATTCGAGGTAGTCCAGACAGTCCGCATCGGTTCCGAACCAAGCCTGGAACTCTCCCACAGACCGAGGATAATGAGTACCGGCGCGGCGGATGATTCCATCCGCTGATTTTACTCCAGTTAAGGGGAGAGCCCAAACAAGCCTTTTCGCTCTATGGCCTACTTAAGCGATGCGAGACTTGAGCAGTTGGCTGGCGGAACCTGGCGCCCATCAGGTCTTCATATGCTCGTTCAGTCGCCGGGGCGGGGTTTTCCTGCTTGGGTGATGCCGTATTCTCGGCCATGACGTGATGAAGGTCGTGATCGGCCATGAATGACAACCCTTCGTTTTGGAAAACGAATGATCAGGGAGAGCAGCCATAGTACAAGTAGACCGACAACGGCCGGCTGGGACCTTGGAACACTCCAG